>Ga0081538_10000887_pt1 | contig 32365 bp, 29 predicted proteins | sample TabmetS5T2R1_FD_71022 | JGI IMG/M metagenome (GOLD analysis project Ga0081538, IMG submission 71022) | Tabebuia heterophylla rhizosphere microbial communities from the University of Puerto Rico - S5T2R1 | ecosystem: Host-associated > Plants > Roots > Rhizosphere ...
CCGCCTCCGCCGCCGCGCGTTCCTGTTGGGATTCCTTGGGCAGTTGATCGCCGACTGCGAGCACCGCCGTGAGCAGATTCAGGTGGTAGCCGACCAAGCCCTCGACGGCCTGCCGACCCATCAGGTCCGTAACGAGGGCACCCACGTCGCCGCCCTGGGCGACGTAGCGCGGGTATCCGAGGCGGTGCATCAGCTCCGCCCACGCGCGTGCGACGCGGCTGGCGTCCCAGCCGAGCTCGGCAGGCTCGCCCGAGAACCCGTAGCCGGGCAAGGACGGCAGCACCAGGTGGAAGGCGTCCTCGGGGGTGCCGCCGTGAGCGGTCGGGTCGGTCAGCGGGCCGATGGTCTCCAGCAGCTCGATGACCGAGCCGGGCCAGCCGTGGGTCATGATCAGCGGCAACGCATCCTCATGCCGCGACTTGACGTGGATGAAGTGGATCTTGACCCCGTCGATCTCGGTCGTGAACTGCGGCAAGGCGTTCAGCGTCGCCTCGCACCTGCGCCAGCCGTACTCGGTCGTCCAGTAGCGGGCGAGCGCCTGGAGCGTCGCCAGCTGCACGCCCTGCGACCGATCGTCGACGAGCTCTGCTGAAGGCCAGCGCGTCGCGAAGATGCGGCGGCGCAGCTCAGCAAGCTGCTCATCCGGCACCTCGATCCGGAACGGGCGGATGGCTGTTGCGTCGGTGACGGACATGACCGGGCTCCTCGGGTCGCGGACGGCGGGAAGCCTCGCCCTCTTGTCGGCCCGTCGCGCCGGTCAACACCCTGGTTCGCTCCCTGGTCTGCGCTTGGGGGATCGGCCGTTCCGTTCTCGCCATCGGCGGTGTCTCTAGGAGCATGGGAAAGATCGTCATCAGTGAGAACGTCTCCCTCGACGGAGTCGCCCAGGACCCGGCGGGTGACGAGGGCTTCGCGCGCGGAGGCTGGGTCGGGCGGATCGCGGCCCTCCCAGAGCTGGCCAAGGTCACGCTCGACGAGGCGCTGGGCACCGAGGCGCTGCTGCTGGGCCGCCGGAGCTACGAATGGTTCGCCGCGCGGTGGCCATCCCGAAGCGGCGAGTTGGCGGACCGATTGAACAGCCTGCCGAAGTACGTCGTGTCCTCGACGCTCGAGGATCCCGACTGGAGCAACACGACGGTGCTGACCGGCGACGTGCTGACCGAGGTCTCGAGGCTGAAGCAGGACCTGGAAGGGGAGATCAATGTCCCCGCCAGCATCCAGCTCGCGCGCACGCTGATCGAGCACGACCTCGTCGACGAGCTACGGCTGAAGATCTTCCCGGTCGTGCTCGGGGCCGGCGAGCGTCTCTTCGGCGAGACCAGCGACAAGAAGCCCATGCGCCTCGTCGGCACCATGACCGTCGGCGACGGCATCGTCAGCCACACCTATAGGTTCGCGGGACCCGAGCTCAGCTCGCCGGCCGCCGGGCCGGCCGAGTGACCGAGGACAGCTCCCCCTCGTCGGCGGGGGGCCCGGTGGGGTACTTCCCCACGCTGGCGTCCGGCAGCTCCTCCAGCAGGTCGTCGCGCACCTGGCGCAGGCGCGGGTCCACGTTCTCCCCGAGCCCGATGATGAACCAGTTCTCGCCGACGAGGGCGTTCAGCACGCTCGTTTCCTGACGCCGCTTGGCGGCTCGGAATGCCGGCCCGGCGTCGGACGGGGTGAACACGTGAAGCTCCAGGCCGCCCCCCTCGGGAGTGATCCTCCTACCGTCTTGGAACAGGTCGCAGTAGGCCGTGTACTCCATGCCGCCGCGGAAGTCGTCGGGGAACGCGCGCCGGGGATCGCATTCGTAGCCGGCGCTCTCGATCGCCTCGCCCAGCTCATCGGTGCTCTCGTATGGCGGCGAGACCGAGCTGAACAGGTTGACCAGGACGATGGCGCCGACCGCGGCCACGGCGACGAGCGCCACCAGCGCCAGCCAGCGAAGCCGCCGCTTCCGGCGGCGGCGATCGTCCTCCGGGTCCACCGGCTGACCGTACGGCACGCCCGGGCGGAACTCGACCTGCTCTAGGGAGCGGGTACCCATTCGCCGTTTTCCCGGGTCACCCGTACCCGGATGTCGCCGCGCTCGGGGTCGTGCAGAGTGAGCACGTAGTCGGCGCGGTCGCGCTCGATCGAGTACTCCACCTCCGGCTCGTCGCCGTCGTTGCGGTGGATTTCGTCGTCGGAGAACCAGTCGCGATCGAGGTGATACTCGTCGGGGAGGGCGTCCTCGAAGTCGCCCACACCGGCCGGGTTCTCCCGCGCGTACTGCAGCTCCTCGAGCTGCTGCATCGAGGAGACGGCGGCATTGTCGTTGTGCTCGGCGATGACGAGATCGTGCAGGTCCCGCTCGCGGATCCGCTCGGGTCGCCCGTCGAGGTCGCGGTCGACCTGGAGGAAGTCGTCGTCGTCGCCGTCGCGGTTGAAGTCGTAGCTCTCCACGCCACCCGGAGCATCCAGTGCCCGGAGGACCTCGCCGGGCAGCTGACCGTGGGCCACCTCTCCAGCCATGACGAGCCGCCGCACCTGCTCCTCCGCGTCCTGCTGGCCCTCCCTCGCGGCGACCAGCGCCTGCTCGACCTGATCGGTGGCGAACGCCCGGTCCAAGCCGGCGCCGATGATCTCGCCGGAGCCGGGAATGCGGCCGAGGATCTTGCCGCCCGCGGCATCGATGGCCTGAGACGCGATCTTCTTCTTGAGGTCGTTCGCGGCGGCCTCCGACTCGGCCTGATCGAGGTCGGCGTCGATGCCCGCCAGGGTCGTCATCTCCTGCAGCGATCCCGCGCGCTCCATCAGCTCGCTCTTGCGCGCGCCGTCGTCGAAGCCGGTGGCGTCGAAGATCTGGTCGCCGACCCGCGTGCCGACGATCACGACAGTGTCGTCGTGGGTCCGCTCGTCGCCGAGCAGCGCCTTCAGGTACTCGCTGGCCTCGTCGTAGGTGAGGTCGACGTTCTGGCCCAGCGCGTAGCCGCGCTCCGGCCAGGCCTCCTGTACCGCGGCGTGCTCGAAGCCGGCCACGTTGTCGTCGAGGACCACCACGAGCGCGTCCTTGGCCTGCGCGGGCAGGTGCTCGGCGAACGTCGGCGTGGTCTTGATCACGTGCTCGCTCGCCCGCAGCGCGAGACCGCGATCGTCATCCATCAGCCCATGCGTGCCGGCCTCGATCATGGACCCGAGCCCGGCGCCGTCGTCGGTGTAGCGCGGCCCGTACAGCATCAGCGTGGCGACGTTCGCGTGCCCGTTGCTGTCGAGGCCCGCGAGCAGCAGCCCGGACGCCTCCGGGTTGCCGGCCATGAACTCCATGAAGTCCTGGCGCTCGGACAGCTCGATGTGGGGCGGGGCGTTCACGTCGACCTGCGGCTCGATCATCAGCTCCTGTCCCACGCGGGCCAGGAAGCGGCCGTCGTATCCCGCCGCGTCGCCGGCGCGGATGAACGACTCGAGCTGCTCGTGTCCCGGGATCCGATCCCGGATCGGCAGATCGGTTCCGAGGAAGTCGTCCGTGAAGTCGCGCCTCAGCTCGCGGCTGCGGGTGGCGGTGCCGAGCAGCGTCGCGAACGGAGCCATCAAGGCCACGAGCCCGGGGTCGTCCCAGCCCCCGCCGCCCGGCTCGGCGAAGTTGCCGACGTTGAACATCAGCTGGGACGCCTCGCTGCCCCCCAGCTCGTTGTAGAAGCCCGTGGCGAACTCGTCGTCGTCCTGGTAGCGCTCGACGAAGTCGGACAGGTCGCCGATGCTCTGGTCGCCTTCGCCGTACTGGGCCTCGCGCACGTCGTTCGCCACGATGGCCGCGATCGTGCGCTGGTCGCTCTCGCTCAGGTAGTTGAGCGGCAGTCCGCGCAGGGCGGTGTAGTCGCCGGCGCGCAGGCGCCCGATGGTGCGCGCGCCGAGCAGCGCCGGAGACCCGCCGAGAATGGCCGCGGCGGGGGTCGAGCCGCTCAGGCCGGAGAAGGCGGCGCCGGCGCGGCGGGCCGCCTGGCGGGCGGCCTCCTCGGCGTCGTTGCCGCGGCGCTGCGCCTCGGCCAGGTCGTCCTGGGCCCGTTCGAGCCGGACGCGCGCGTTCGCCTCGGCGCCCTCGGCGGCCGCTATCTCGCCGCCGGCGGCGCTCACGTCAGCGAGGGCGCCCGCGTCGGGCGCACCGGTCATGCTCGACATGGCCACGCGGCGGTTGGCCGCGTCGAGCCGCATCGCGGCCTGGGACTGCGCCGTCTGGGCGGCGGCGATGTCGGTCTGGGCCTGGTCGATGCGGTCCTGGGCCTCCTTTGCCGCCTTGATCGCCTGTCGCGCCTCGCGCTGCGCGGTCTCGAGCTCCTCGGCGTACTCGCGCGCGGCGCGCGCCGCGTCGCGCATCGCCTCGACCCCGGCCTGAAGCGCGGCGCCGTTGGTGATCGTCGCGCCGCGGAACGACGCGGAGGCGGGGCCGCGCCAGTCCGAGAGCGCGTTCGGGACGGCCTGTAGACCGCTCGCCACGTCCTGGAGCCCGCCGGCCGCTCCCGTGAAGATCGATGCCGCCTGCCTGACGGCCCCCGGCTCGCCCTCCGGCACCTTGATGCCCGCGAACGACTCGCCCGCCATCGCCGTCACCCGGCTGGAATCGCCGACTCGTCCGTGACGCTGTAGGCGGTCGAGGCGCCGGACAGGTTGGCCCCGATGCCGCCGACGGAGTCGGACAGCATCGCGAGCGAAGCCTGCCAGCTCTGGATCGCGCTCGCGACGGCCTCGGCGAGGCCCGGGTCGCCGGCTCCGGAGGACCCCGACATGGCACCGGTCAGCCGGCCCGAGATCTCCACGAGCCGTCCGGCCAGCTCCGTCTGCGCGCCGCCCGCCCTGCTCAGCTCATCCGGCCGTGCCTCGATCAGCATCGCACCCGTGAGATACCCCTTTCCAGAGCCTGACCAAACCATGGGGGACGTGTAGCGGAACGTGGTGATTCCGCCTTGACAAGGGAGCCAGTGTAAGCCTACACTTACCGTTCGTGCGGACTTACCAAACCGATGGCCTGACGGCGCTCGGCGACCCCACCAGGCGGGCGATCTTCGAGCGCCTGGCCGATCGCCCGCGGGCCGTCGGAGAGCTGGCTAGTGATCTGCCCGTCAGCCGCCCGGCCGTGTCGCAGCACCTGAAGGTGCTCAAGGACGCCGGCCTGGTCGTCGACCACGCTGTCGGCACCCGTCGCATCTACCGGTTGGATCCCGACGGCCTGCGCGACCTTCGGGCGTACCTCGACCACTTCTGGGACCAGGCCCTGGCCGGCTTCAAGGCCGCCGTTGAGAGACAAGTGAAGGAGACCCCATGAGCACACAGACCCCCGCCACCTCCGTCCGCAACTCGATCGTCGTCGACGCACCCATCGAGCGCGCCTTCTCGGTGTTCACCGACGACTTCGGCAGCTTCAAGCCGCGCGAGCACAACATGCTCGCGGTCGACATCGAGGAGACGGTCTTCGAGACCCGCGTGGGCGGCAACATCTACGACCGCGGCGTGGACGGGAGCGAGTGCCGCTGGGCCCGTGTGCTGGCGTTCGAGCCGCCGGACCGGGTCGTCTTCAGCTGGGACATCAGCCCGCAATGGCAGATCGAAACGGACCCGGACAGGACCAGCGAGGTGGAGGTGCGCTTCGTCGCCGAGGAGCCCGGCCGCACGCGCGTCGAGCTGGAGCACCGCAACCTCGACCGCCACGGCGAGGGCTGGGAAGGGGTGCGCGAGGGTGTGCAGGGCGACGGTGGCTGGCCGCTCTACCTCGATCGATTCGCCGAGCAGGCGGCCGCCTAGCCGCTAGTGAGCGGCTCGAGATAGAAGACCTCCGTGGAAACGTCCTTGGCGGTGTCCACGCCGCTGACGAAGGCCCGCACCTTGCGGCCGGTGATCTCCTCCACCGTTCCCGAGAACTCGCTCTCGCTGGCGTGCTGGAAGAACATCCGGATCTCCCGGACACGCTGGTCCTCGCCCATGCCGACCATGTTCCGCTCGGCTGCGGTGAGGCTGTTCTCGATGGTCGCGACGAGAGTGTCGGGACCCGCGTAGTTGGTGCGGGCCTTGGTCGGGCCGCGGCCGAACAGCTCCTTGTAGAGCCGCACCATCGCGTTGGTGAGCTCCTGGAGCTCCAACCCTTGGCGGTCGGCATGGCCGATCCGCGGCTGCGTCTCCTTCATCTGGTCCTTGCTCTTCCCGTCCTTCTGAGTCAGTGCCGCGCGAGAGGAGGAAGGACGTGAGAACCAGACGGGCGGCTTGGTGCACCGATCAGGGTAGCGCCGCCTCGCGGAATCGCGCGCGGCCGCCATCTCGAACTCGCCCGGCTCCTCTAGCAGAGGGGGCAAGAGCAGCGGCAGCAGCCGGAGCAGCCGCAGCAGCGGTAGCGGAAGCGGCGGAAACCAGGCGCAGAAGAAGGCCGCCGGCCGCAAGGGCGGCAAGAAGTCCAGCTAAGAAGTCCTGCTGAGCGGGTAGAAGACCAGCAGGGACTGGCGGCGGCTTCAGGCGGCGACTGGACCTCCGGAGTGAGAATCCCCGTCCACGACGCAGGAGGTCCCGATGAGCAGACCCGAGCCTACGAGCCGGGCCGAGCTGGAACGGCTCGTCTCGGATGAGATCGCTGCGATCCACCGCGAGTCCTACGGCGAAGCGGTGGACTCGATCCGAACCCACATTCTCGACGACCTCGTGGTGTGCGTGCTAGATATCTCGCTCCTGCCACACGAGCGAACCCTGCTCGAGCACGACCGGGGCATGGATTCGATCCGCGAGATACGGAAGGAGTTCCAGGAGAGCATCGGCGCCACCTTCTCGGCGACCGTGGAGCACATGACCGGGCGGCGGGTGATCGGGTTCCTGAGCGATACGCACATCGACCCGCCCTTCAGCGTCGAGTTCTTCAGGCTGGCACCTGCCAGCTAAAGGAGTAGCCTTGCCAGTGGTGACGGCTCCCGAGGGCACTGGTCGGCCCGCACAGCCCGACACGCAGGGCGACGTTCGGGGGAACATCTCGCGCCGTATCGTCCAGCTCCACAAGGAGTTCTACGGCAAGGGGCCGACCAAGGCGAAGACCTACGTTCACGACGACCTCGTAGTGATCCTGATGCGAGGCGGCTTCACGCGCGTCGAGGAGACGTTGCTGCAAGAAGGCCGCGGCGACTCGGTCGTCAAGCAGCGCATGGACTTCCAGGACGTGATGGGCGAGCGCTTCAGGGAGGTGATCCGGGAGGAGACCGGCAGGAACGTCGTCGCCATGATGAGCGGAAGCCATCAGCATCCAGATCTGCTCGGCGAGATGTTCGTGCTCGAGCCCACGGACATCATCGCCGAGGAGGGGGAACCCGGCGGGTAACCCTCGGGGCCGGCCTCGGACTTCCAAGACTGAAGACCCACACGTCAGCCGATCCTTGGACGCCTCGGCGCACATCGATCCGCTGGGGCGCGAAGAGGCCTTGGGAGCACGTGCCGACCCCGAGTAATCCGTAGTCACGATCGCCACGATCGCCACGATCGGGGCTACACTGAGTCCGACGGGACTTGCGCCCCTCTCGCAGGGGGGCGAGGGACCTTCTGCCCTACTCACCGGAGGCCCCATGTATCGGTCCCAGCTCCTCGAAGTCGCAGTCGAAGAAGTCGAGCACGAGCGCGTCATCCGCGCGCGCGGCGAAATCGACGTGAGCAGCATCGAACCGCTCCGGCGCGCCGTCGCCGACGCCCGGGGGAAGCTCGTCGCAACCGTCGTCGATCTGTCCGGCGTCGACTTCATCGACTCGACCGGCCTTCACCTCATGCTGGACGCCTCGTTCGAGGCGGCCGCCCGCGGCTGGCCCCTTACCTTCGTGCCCTCGCAGCCTGTGTTCCGCCTGCTCGAGGTGAGCGGGACGCTGGGGGTGGTCCCGCTCGGCGAGGCAAGGCCCCGCGCTCAGCCCGAGCGCTTCACGTAGCGGGCGACCTGCGCCTCGACCAGGTCGACGAGCTCGCCGAGCGCGATGTTCGCATCGGTGAGATGGAGGCCCCATGAGGGCTCCGGCGAGGGGGTGAAGGCCGGCGCCCCGGCCCGCGGGGCGGTTTGGAGGACGCTCGCACCGCCCGCCTTCGAGCAGCGGCCCGTGTAGGCCCCGGGCAGCTCCGCCCACGGCGTCGGCGGGCTCGGCTGGGTCACGCCCAGGATCGAGATTGCCAGCGCGATGGCGGTGCCGGGCGCGAACGGCTCGCTCGGGTATATCGAAGAGAGGCGCGCGGACCCACCGCCGAGCGCGCCGGGGTTCGTGCAGAGCACCTCCAGGTTGCCCTCGGTGCGGCCGAAGAAGGCGGCGTCCGGGACCGGCCCGTTGAACGTCGAGAACGCCACGACGCAGCCGAGCTGGCGGCGCGAGCGGCAGGCGCGCACGCGCTCGAAGTCCCCGCCCACGTCCTTGCCCTTTCTCACCGTGACGTTGCCGCCCAGGAGCAGGGCCGAGACCAGCTTGCGGCGCTGCCTCGGCTTCTCCTCGATCTCCTCGTCGAGGAGCCGGCGGAGCACGATAGTTCCCTGCGAATGGCCTACGAGGACCACCCCGCGCCCGCGGTTGTGCCTTCGCAGGTAGGTGCGCCAGGCCTCGCGGACATCCCGGTACCCGATCTCCCGGGCGTTCGGCGGGACCGTGGCGATGCCGAGCAGGGCCGCGATGGTCCGCTGCCTGTACACCGGTGCGAAGACACGGCAGTGCTGGCTGTAGCGCGCCGCCTGGTAGAGCGCTATCGACCGCAGCTCCGGGTCGATCCGGCGGTTGGCGATCCCGGTGCTCTGGTCGCTGACCGTCGGGTAGACGTAGAAGCAGTCGACCTTCGGCGGGCGGGTCGCCCGCGGGGTGTCCACCCGCAGCTTCTTCCCGGCCGGCGAGTAGTAGGTGGTCCGCAGGCCCGTGTCGCACGGGTTGCTGTTCAGGCCGGGCTTGCAGAGCCAGACCGTCCTCGCCGCGGCGCCCGGCGAGACCAGGAGGAACGCGGCCAGCGCCAGGACGGCGACGAGGATTGTCCGGGCGGAGCCGCTCAAGAGCGGCGCGAGCCTAGCACCGCCGGCGGTGAGTCGGACTAGCGCGGGATCCGCGCCCTGATCGCCGTGCCGCCTCCGGGCGGGCTGTCGATCTCGAAGTCGCCGCGGAGCGCGCTGACGCGGTCGGCCAGGCCGCGCAGCCCCGAGCCTCCGAGGCCGGCGACGCCTCCGACGCCGTCGTCGCGCACCTCCACGACGGCCGCGCCGTCCTCGAGCCGTACACCCACCCGGGCGCGGGCACAGCGAGCGTGCTTGACCGCGTTCGTGAGGGCCTCCGCGACGACGAAGTAGGCAGTGGTCTCGACCGCCGCCGGGAGCCGCTCCGAGGGGAGCGGCTCGAGCTCGACCGGCACCGCGCAGCGACCGGCGAGCGCCTCCAGCGCGGCCGCCAGTCCCCGGTCCGTGAGGATGCTCGGGTGAATGCCGGCGGCGAGCTCGCGGAGGTCGCGCAGCCCCGCTTGGAGCTGCTCGAGCGCCGTGTCGACCAGCCGCTTGGCCTCGCCGGGCTCCTGCGACCACTTCTCGCGCGCGAGCCTCAAGCTGAGCCCGGCGGCCACGAACTCCTGCTGCGCCCCGTCGTGGAGGTCGCGCTCGAGCCGGCGGCGCTCCTCGTAGCCCGCCTCCACGAGACGCGCGCGCGATGCCGCCAGCTGTTCGCGAGCGTCGACGTTGGCGAGGGCCGCGGTCACCAGCTCGGCGAAGCCGGCGATCCGCTGCTCGGTCTCCGGGGGGAAGGCGTAGGGCCGGTCCCCGACGGCCATGATCGCGCCCCACAGCCTCCCGGCGACGGTGATCGGAGCTCCCACGGCCGTCATGATTCCGACGGCCCTCATCCTCGCGGCGAGCTCGCCGTGGACGCCTCTGTAGTCGTCCACGCGCTCCGGGCGGCCGCTCCGATGGAGCTTCCCGGTCACGGTCTGGCCTTCGACCGTGACCGACGTGCCGACCGGGAAGGTGGGCGCTCCGTTCACGGTCCACGTGCCCACTACCGTCGCCGTGTCGTCGTGCTCATAGCGGAGGATGTCCGTGCTCTCGACCGCCAAGACCCGGCCCAGCTGCTCGCACACGCAGTCGAACAGCCTCCGCGGGTCGGGATCCGCGGCCACCAGCGTTGCCACCTGACGCAGCGCCGACTGCTCCGCGAGCAGGGCCGCGAGCCTTTCGACCGAGTGGGCTTCGGATGTCATCGTCAGCAAGTCACGAGGGTAGGGACTCCGGTGCACGGCGCTCTACCGGCGCCCCTCGCGCGGGGCCTTGATCTACTTGCGTCCATGCGCGGTGCGCTCGTCTCGCTCGCGGCTGTCGTCCTCTTCCTCGGCTGCGCCGGCGTGGCGCAGGCCATCCATCCCGGCGATCGAGTGCGCGCCCAGGCCTCGCAGGCGCCCTTCGGACCCGAGCCGCCGCTCGTGCCCACGCCGCGCGCCGAGTGCGGCCCCGGGTCCCAGCCCGAGACCGGCATCCAGGGTCGCGTCAGTCCCGAGGACCACGAGAGCGGCAGGGCGGCGCGAGGCTTCACGTGCAACACCCGGCTCGTCGGTCAGTACACCCGTCCGAGCCCGCAGGGCACCGTCGGCGGGTTCAAGGTCGAGCGCTACGTCGACGCCGCCGGGCGCGAGTGCGCCTACTACGACACCACGCTCCTCTATCCGACCAACGCGCTCGACGCCGAGGGCGGCGTGAACGTGCTCGACATGAGCGATCCCACGCGCCCGGCGCTGACCGCACGCCTGATCACGCCCGCGATGAACACGCCTCACGAGTCGCTGGTGCTCAGTCAGCGGCGCGGGCTGCTGATCGCGGTGGCGGGCAACCTCGCGACGAACGTCGGCCAGGTCGACATCTACGACATCTCGGAGGACTGCCGCCGGCCGGAGCTGCGGTCCACCACGCCGGTCGGGTTCCTCGGCCACGAGAGCGGGCTGGCGCCCGACGGGCGAACGTTCTACTCGGCGTCCCCGGCCGGCCAGACCATCGTCGCCGTCGACATCTCGAACCCGTCGCTGCCGGTGCCGATCTGGTTCGGCAACTACGACTCGCACGGTCTCTCGATCAGCGACGACGGGAACCGGGCGTACGTCGCCGGCATCGACTCGGGGCTGATCATCCTCGACACCTCCGAGATCCAGGCCCGCGTCCCGGGTGCGACGGAGCGGGAGGTCGCCCGGCTCCAGTGGAACTCGATGAGCATCCCGCAGAACGCGATCCCGATCACGATCAAGGGCGACCCCTATCTCGTCGAGATCGACGAGTTCGGGGCGCAGGACGAGGTGGGCGCGGGCCGCATCATCGACATCGGCGACGAGACGCGGCCCAGGGTGGTCTCGAACCTTCGCCTCGAGGTCCATCAGAAAGAGAACTTCGCGGAGCAGGGTGGGGACAACGGCGCCCAGAACCCCGTCCAGGGATACGCGGGCCACTACTGCAACGTGCCCACGCGAGTCGATCCGCCGATCGTCGCCTGCAGCATGATCCTGTCGGGCCTGCGGGTGTTCGACATCCGCGACCCCCTGAACCCGCGCGAGATCGCCTACTTCAACGCGCCGGTCACGCCCCGGATCGTCCCGCCGGTGGGCGTGATCCCGGCGCCGAGCAACTGGGCCATGGCGAGCCCCTCGTTCGTTCCCGAGCGCGACGAGATCTGGTACTCGGACGGCCTGAGCGGCTTCTACGCGGTGCGGCTCACAAATGCGGCGGCGGAGACGGCCGGGAGCGGCAGCGGCTCACAGGCCCGCCCATGCCTCGCCCGCCGCTCCCCGATCGGCCCGCGCAACATCGGCCGGATCCGACTCGGCCTCACCCGCGCACGGCTCCGACGGCTGCCGGTGCGGCCCGTCCGCATCACGCGGCGCTCGTACCGCTACTGCGTCAAGCGGAGCTCCGGCCGGGTGACCGCCGTCTTCTCGCGCCGCGGGCGCGTCGCGCTCGTGACCACGACCGCCCGCGTGCACGGCAACCGCCGCCTGCGTCCCGGCTCGACGAGGCGCGCGCTCCGGCGCGCCTACTCGCGCCGGCGGGCGATCGCGCCTGGTCTCTATAGGGCGAACCCGCGCAGCAGGCGCCTCATCGGCGTCCGCAAGGGGCGCGTCCGCTTCTTCGCGGTGGCCTCGCGACGGCTCCTGCCGAACCCGCGCCGGCTGGCGCGCCACGTGCGCCTGGCCGGCCTCTGAGCTGCGGCCACGGCGTCGGGCCGCACGCCTTGCGCCGCCCGTCGCGCGCGGGTTAGGGTCGATCTGCACGGAAGCATGACTGGCCCCCTCTACCGCCTCGGCGGGTTCTGCTCCCGCCATCGCTGGTCTGTCATCGCCGCCTGGGTTCTCGCCGCGCTTGCCCTGGCGCTGGGAGGGCGCGCGGTAGGCCAGCAAAACAGCGACAACCTGTCGCTGCCGGGCACGGGCTCCACCAAGGCCCTGGACCTGCTGAAGGACAAGCTGCCGAACCAGGCGTACGGGACCAGTCCGGTCGTGCTCGAGTCGGCCGGCAAGAAACTCACCGCCTCGCGGAACTCCAAGGCGATCGACGCCACCGTTAAGTCGCTGAGGAAGGAGCCGGGCGTGATCCGCGCGGTGAGTCCGCTGTCGAAGAAGGGGGCGGCCGCGCTCAGCAAGGACAAGAAGATCGGCTACATCTCCGTGACGCTGTCCGAGGGGCCGAGTGACCTGACCGAGGAGGACGCCCAGACCATCATCGACGCCACGAGCCCGGCGAGCGACGCCGGCCTGACCGTCGCCACCGGTGGCTATCTCGGCCAGGCCGTGTCCAAGGCCGACACGGAGAGCAGCGAGGCGGTCGGCCTTGCGGCCGCGGTGGTGATCCTGCTGTTCGCCTTCGGCACCGCCACGGCGATGTTCCTGCCCATCGTCACGGCGGTGCTGGGGCTCGTGAGCGCACTCGCGCTGATCAAGTTCCTCGGCCACGTGGCCGAGGTGCCGAGCGTGGCGCCCACGCTGGCGACGATGATCGGGCTCGGCGTGGGGATCGACTACGCCCTCTTCATCGTCACCCGCCACAAGCTGCAGCTGAGGTCGGGCATGGAGGTGGGCGAGTCGATCGCCCGCGCGACCGCCACCGCCGGCGGAGCCGTGATCTTCGCGGGCGGCACCGTGGTGATTGCACTCGTCTCGCTGCTGGCGTCGGGGATCCCCTTCGTCGGGACGATGGGCTACAGCGCCGCGGTGGCCGTCGTGGTGGCAGTGCTGGCGGCCACGACGCTGCTGCCGGCGCTGCTCGGGGCGCTCGGGCCGCGCATCAACTCCCTGCGCGTCCAGCTGGGACGCACTCATCCGGACGACCACCAGCCGCACGGCTGGGCGCGCTGGGCCCGTGGGGTCGTCAACCGGCCCTGGCGCTCGCTGGCGGCGGCGACCATCCTGCTCGTGGTCCTGGCGCTTCCGGTGCTGGATCTCCAGCTCGGCTCCTCCGACAACGGGGAGCTGCCCGAGAGCACCACCGCGCGCCAGGCCTACGACATGATCGAAGAGGGCTTCGGCCCCGGCGCCAACGGCCCGCTGCTCGTCAGCGTCACGCTCGGCAGCCCGGCGAAGGCCGACCAGAAGCAGCTGAACCAGCTGAAGCAGAAGCAGAAGCAGCAAAACCAGCAGGAGGCTCAGAAGGAGCAGCAGCTCACCCAGCAGCTCGTGGCGGAGGGCGTGCCCTCCGACCAGGCGGAGGCGCAGGCAAAGCAGCAGGTGCAGAAGCAGGCGGCACCCACCCAGCAGAAGCTGGCCCAGCAAAAGAAGCAGCTCGAGTCCCCGGCCACCGATCCGCGCCTGACCAAGCTCGCGAACACCATCGCGAAGGACCCCGACATCAAGGCGGTGTCCCCGGCGACCGTCGACCGGGCCGGGACGGCTGCCGTGTACACCGCGATCCCCAAGACGGCGCCGCGGGCCACTCAGACCGAGGACCTCGTCAAGCGGCTGCGCTCGGACGTGATTCCGAACGCCACGAAGGGCACGAACCTGACCGCCAACGTGGGAGGCCAGACTGCCGCCTACATCGATCTCGCCGACCGCATCGCCGACAAGCTGCCGCAGATGATCGCGATCGTGGTGGGGCTCAGCTGCCTGGTGCTGATGCTGGCCTTCCGGTCGATCCTCGTGCCCCTCAAGGCCGCCGCCGCCAACCTGCTCTCGGTGGCCGCCGCCTACGGGGTCGTGACGTTCGTGTTCCAGGAGGGGCACGGCGCCTCGCTGATCGGCCTCGACGGCCCGGTTCCCATCGCGAGCTACGTGCCCCTCCTGATGTTCGCAATCCTGTTCGGGCTCTCGATGGACTACGAGGTCTTCCTGCTCACCCAGATCCAGGAGCACTACAAGGAGGAGGGCGACCCGCACAAGGCGGTCGTCGACGGGCTCGCCAACACGGGCCGGGTGATCACGTCGGCGGCACTGATCATGGTGTTCGTGTTCGCGAGCTTCGTGCTCAATGGCAACGCGATCGTGAAGCAGTTCGGCGTCGGCCTGGCGGCGGCGATTGCGATCGACGCGACGGTGGTCCGCTGCCTCGCCGTTCCGGCGATCATGGCGCTGTTCGGGAAGGCGGCGTGGTGGCTGCCTCGAGGAGTGGACCGCGTGCTGCCGCGGATCAGCATCGAGGGCGGGGACTACTTCGACGCGCGCGACGCGAAGGCGCCTGCACCCTCCGCGCCGCAGCCGATCGCCTAACGGCCGCTCCGCCGCCAGGTCCCGCCGAAGAGGGCGGCCCTGGGCGAGCGGGCATTATGCAGGCTCACATAATGCTTGAGCACATAGTCCGTCTCGAAGCCCTATGTCACGCTCGACCTGTGAGGGCGGGCTCCGCCGGCTCGGGCTGCGGGAAGAGCCGGACGAAGCGGCCGACCGCCCGTTTGTCGCCCTCGATGGCGACGTCGCCGGCGCGGAGTGCCTCGCCCAGCTCGCGGCCCTGCCAGAGCACCGAGCGGAGGGTCTCTGCGTCGGTGTCGATGACCGCATCCGGCTCATCCGGCCGATCCCGGCCGATGTCGATCGCCCCGGAGGCGATGTGCACGTGGAAGCGATCCTCGCCGAGCCGCATCTCGAGGTGCGCGTTGAAGCCGTTTGCGGCCTCCGCGTCAAAGAACGAACGGAGCGCGAGCGCGATGGAGTCGACGCTCACCGGGGCGTCCTCGGGGAACGAGGGCGAGCGCACCGCCCATCCGCCCAGCGCGATCACGATCGGCTCCAGCCCGCGGCCCCAGTCGGTCAACTCGTAGACGGACGAGCCCGCCGGGGGCGGGAGCCGGCGGCGCCGCACGATGCCCGAACGCTCGAGCTCGCGCAGTCGCTGCGCGAGCACGTTGGGGCTGGCGCCGGGCAGGCCGCCGCGCAGGTCGGTGAAGCGCTTGGGGCCGAGCACCAGCTCGCGTACCACGAGCAGAGCCCAGCGCTCGCCGACGAGGTCGAGCGCGTGGGCGATGCCGCAGCCGTCGCCGTAGGTGCGCATCGTGGCCACGCGACCATTCTAGAGCACTCTGGTCCTGCTTTACATGTAGATGATTGCTTTCTAGGACTAATTGATATAGTGCGACAACTCACGATCGGAAGGCAAGGCATGACCCACGCGCAGCCCGACCCCCGTCGCTGGAAGGCCCTGGCCCTGCTGTGCACGGCCTTCTTCATGGTCATCCTCGACTCGGCCATCGTGGTCGTGGCGCTCCCGTCGATCGACGCCGACCTCGCCATCTCGACCGGGGACCTGCAGTGGGTCTTGAGCGCCTACCTGCTGAGCTTCGGCGGGCTGCTCCTGCTCGGCGGACGCGTCGCGGACCTGATGGGACGCCGCCGCGTCTTCATGGTCGGCACTGCCCTGTTCGCGCTGGCCTCGCTCGGCTGCGGGCTGGCCACGTCGGAGACGGGGCTGATCGCCGCCCGCGTGGTCCAGGGCGTAGCCGCCGCGATCATGACTCCCACGGCGCTCTCCATCCTCACCACCACCTTCGAGGAGGGGCCCGAGCGCAACAAGGCGCTCGGCGTCTGGGCCGTGATCGGCGGGGTCGGCGCCACGGCAGCCTGGCTTGTCGGCGGCCCCATCACCGACGGGCTCGGCTGGGAGTGGATCTTCTTCATCAACGTGCCGGTGGCGCTGGTCGTGCTGGCGCTGAGCCCGGTACTGCTCGCGGAGAGCCGCGACCGCGGACGCCGGCGCCGGTTCGACGTCGCGGGCGCGCTCACGATCACCGCGGCGCTCGTGGCGCTCGTCTACGCGGTCGTCGAGGCCCCGGAGGCTGGCTGGGCCGACGGGCAGACGCTCGGTCTGTTCGGCCTGTCGGCCGTGCTGATCGCGGTGTTCGTCGCGATCGAGTCCCGCTCCGCGGCGCCCCTGGCGCCGCTGCGCATCTTCCGCTCGCGCGCGCTCGTGGGCGGCAACCTGGTGCTGTTCGTGCTCGGGATGCTCGCCTTCGGGATGCCCTTCACCCTGACCCAGTACGCCCAGCAGGTGCTCGACTGGTCGCCGGTCGAGTTCGGGCTGGCGTCCGTGGTCATGCCGGTGACCGCGGCCTTGGGGTCGGCCACCGCCCAGGCCCTGGCCTCGAGGGGCGGCCTGCGCCCGATCGTCGCGGTCAGCATGGTGCTGACGGGCCTCGGCTGCCTGCTGCTGACCCAGGTGTCGGTCGGCGGCAGCTATCTCGGCGACGTCTTCTTCGGGTTGCTCGTCTTCGGCCCGGGCCTCGGCGCGGGCTACGTGGCCGGCTCGATCGCGTCGCTCGCCGGAGTCGCGGAGGAGGACGCCGGCCTCGCCTCAGGCCTCAACAACTCGTCGTTCCAGATCGGCGGCGCCGTGGGAGTAGCGATCCTGTCGACAGTCGCCGTGTCCCAAGCGGATGGAGCCGAGCCCTTGGCGGCCCTCACGAACGGCTTCCAGGCCGCGTTCGGCACGGCCATCGTGTTCGCTGCGATCGGGCTGCTGGTCGCGGTACCGCTCCTCGGCAAGCTCCGCGCTCCGTCGCCCCAGCCGGTCGCAGAGACGCCCTAGCGCCAGCCCGCGAAGACGACCGTCAGCCGGGCGAGGGGCCGGCGCTCTCGGGCAGGCGCGGCGTGGGGGTCGAGGTCGGCCTCCGCCCGGGCGAGCCGGTCCAGCAGGTCGTCGGCGTGCGAGAGCAACCGAGCCCCGGCCGCCGTCAGGCGGACGCCCCGGTGGTTTCGCTCGAAGAGCCGGGTCCCGACCTCCCGCTCGAGCGCGGCCATCTGCTGGGACACGGCGGACGGCGTGAGCCAGAGAGCGTCGGCGGCTGCCGCGAAGCTGCCGCGCCGTGCGACCTCGCGAAACGTGGGCAGTCGCCTGGTGTCCAGCATGGAGCTTTCTGGACCATGTAGTCCAGCGGCGGCGGCGAGCGTTACACCGCGTGCGCCCGGAGGTGGGGCGGGTTCCTAACGGCCGTCGTCAGCGATCGTCGTCGCCGGATGGCCGGTCCGCTGGGAGCGTCTCCTGCGTCAGTCATCCAACCGCCGGAGGTCGTCATGTCCATTCCCCGCGTCGCCCTCGCGCTGTCGCTGCTTGCGGCGGTGCTCGTATTCCCGGCACGTTCGGGCGCTCAGAGCCCGGTCGACGAGGTTCGTCCGGCGCCGCCGTCGATCGGCGCGGACGTGCCACTCACCTATTTCGCCCCGGCGCCGTCGACCGACGAGCCCGGTCTGATCGGTCCCCAGCAGCTGCTGCGCTCCGGTCCGATCGACCTGGACGCCGGGACCATCACGCTGCCGCTCTACGAGGGGCGGGTCGCCAACGGGACCACCCGCAAGAGCGGGAAGCCGCACGCCAGGAAGGTGGGGCGGCGGGGCGCCCGGATCGCGCGCGCGGCGTCGAGCTCGCGCGGGCGTAAGGTGTGGTACGTCCTCACGGACACGTCCGACCGCGAGGAGGCCAAGGCGCTCGGGCTGCTCTTCTCGGCCAAGCTGAAGTACACGGACGTCGCGCAGCGCCGGGCGCATCTGAACCGCGAGCGGGTGCTCGTGTTCCGCGCCGGGACGGTCGACTTCTCGCCCGAGCGGCGGGTCGAGCCCGGGACGGGGTCCGATGCCTTCCCGCCGAGGGTGGCGCAGCCGGGTTCGATCGGCTCGCCCCGGTACAGCCCGCTCGCGCGGGTCGTGAACGCGGGCAACACGGTCTACAACGCGCCGATCGTGGCCGGGAACGTGTCCGACGAGAAGCTCAACGAGTTCTGCGACGGCAACGTCGACCACTCGCTGGTGCACGACAACGTCGTGCGGATCTGCCCGCGCGACCAGACCGTGACCTTGAGGGCCGTGACCGGCTTCAGCTTCGCCCGGCCGATCCTCTACCTGAGCACGGACGCCAACGACGAGGTGACGGCGACGCTCGAGGGCGTGACCTACGCGCCCGGGCTGAGGAACCTGTCGGTCGGCGGCGACGACAGCGCGTTCAGCGCGATCGAGCGGATCTTCGTCGCCACCAACGGGCCCACCGGCCGGGACAACCCACAGCGCCAGGGCCTCGACAGCGCCGTGCGCGGCGAGGGTAGCCCGCTGAACGTGTTCGGCGGCATCCCCACGGTGGCCAACGACTACAGCCCGCTGTGGGACGCCAACATCTACAGCTGGACCAGGGAGGCGATCGAGCGCGGATACCGCTCGCGCAACTTCGAGGAGTTCCGCATTCTCGGTCTCGCCGCCCAAGGCCACATCACCGGGCCCAACGGGAGCCGGTTCGGATCGAGCGGAGTGATCATCAACTGCCCGCCCATCCACCGCTTCCTCTAGGACGTGAGGACCATCCGTGGAGGAGGACGAGCGGCTCCCCGTCGCCGCGCTCGCCGTACCAGGTGCGAACGCCGTTCACCTCGACGTAGCGGGCCATGGCGGCCAGACGAGACTGCGGGACGGCTGCCATCGAGGGACAATGGGACTCATGGAGGCGGGCGCCCGGAGCCTTAGGCGTGCGCTGCTCGCGCTCGGGGTGGTCGGCTTCGTCGCCGGGGCCGTGCCGCTCGCGCTGGCCCTGGCCAACGAGGGCGGTCACCAGCGCGAGCTGATCGCCGTTACCGGCCCGCTGATCGGCTGGGCCTTCATCGGCACCGGGATCTACGCGTGGCTCCGCGAGCCCGACAATCGCTTCGGCGCCCTGATGGCCGCGGTCGGCTTCAGCGCCTGCCTCGCGGGGCTCCGCGTCTCGACCGAGCCGTGGGTCTTCATCTTCGGTCTCCTCTTCATCACCTCCCAGTGGGCGCTGCTCTACCACATGCTCCTGGCCTTTCCGGGTGGCACGCTGCGGAGCCGGGTCGAGGTTCTGCTGGTCGCCGGCATGTACTTCAGCGCGTGGATCGTCCACCCGGTGCAGGTGCTGTTCCAAGACACCGCGCGCCTCGGCTTTCCCGAGAACCCACTGCTCATCGCGGGACATCCCGACCTGTCGGCGGACCTGAGCCGCGCCCGCTTCTGGTTCGCCCTCCTCCTGCTGGGCGCCCTGGCCGTCATCCTCGTGCGGCGCTGGATCGAGGCGCGCCCCTCGCAGCGGCAGGCGCTCGCGCCGGTCCTCGTGAGCGGCGGGCTGGTGATGTTCCTGTTGGGCGTCTGGTACGCGGCGATACTCGCCGAGGTCGACCAGGAGGTCGCCCAAGCGCTCGAGGACTCCCGCTACGTCGTGCTCGTCACCGTGCCGTTCGCCTTCCTGGCCGGCCTGCTCCGCAGCCGCGTCGCCGGCGCGGCCGCCGTGAGCGAGGTCGTCACCCGCCTCGGCGACCCGGGCATGCGCGGCAACCAGATCAGAGCCGCGCTCGCCGAGGCGCTCCGGGGGACCTCGCTCGAGCTGGCCTACTGGGTTCCCGAGCGCGGCGAGTACGTGGATGCCGCGGGCAGGCGGTTCGAGCTTCCGCCCGAGGGCTCGGAGCGGAGCGTGCGGAGGCTCGAATCGCATGACGACCAGCTCGCAGTGCTCACCTACGACGCGGCGCGCGAGGACGAGCGCGAGCTCGTGCGCGCCGTGGCCGCGGCCACCACGCTGACGCTCGAGAACGACCGGCTCGCGGCGGACCTGCGCGAGAACGTCGAGCAGCTGCGCGCCTCGCGCACCCGCATCGTCGAGTCCGGAGACGAGGCCCGCCGCCGCATCGAGCGAGACCTCCACGACGGCGCACAGCAGCGGCTCGTGTCCCTTGCCCTCACGCTCCGAGCGATCGGTTCTCGGGTGGGTGGCGACTCCGAGTTGCACAGGTCGCTGGAGGAGGCCCGCGGCGAGCTCGACCGCGCCCTCCACGAGCTGCGCGAGCTGGCCCGCGGAATTCATCCGGCGATCCTGAGCGACGTCGGCCTCGACGGCGCGGTCCGCGCGTTGGTGGACCGGGCGCCGATGCCCGTGACCGTGCTCGCGCTTCCGGACCGGCGCCTCCCGAACGGGGTTGAGACCGCGGCCTACTTCGTTGTGGCGGAGGCACTCACGAACATCGCCAAGTACGCCGGCGCGCAGGAGGCCACCGTGAGTGTCAAGCGTGAGAACGGCTACGCGGTCGTGGAGGTCTGCGACGACGGCGTGGGCGGCGCGGACCCGGACACCGGCTCGGGGCTTCGCGGCCTCTCTGACCGGGTGGCCGTGCTCGACGGCGAGCTCGATCTGCGCAGCCCGCCCGGCGGGGGCACTACGTTGCGGGCCCGTATGCCGCTCACCTCCGGATAGCCGGTGGACAACCGCCAGATCGCAGACCGCCTGGAGGCGTTCGCCACGCTGCTCGAGCTCGTCGAGGCGAACCCGTACACCGCGCGCGCCTACCGCCGCGCCGCCGAGACGATCCGCGGCGCGGCGCTCCCGGTGGCCGAGCTGGCCCGCTCGGGCCGCGCGCGCGAGCTGCGCGGGATCGGGCCCGGCATCGAGGCCCGCCTGCGCGAGCTGGTCGAGACCGGCGAGATCGCCGAGTTGACCGAGCTCGAGCGGGAGCTCGCGCCGGACCTGGTGGGCCTTGGCCGCTATCTCGGGCTCGGCGCGAAGCGCTCGGTTGAGCTCGCACGCGCGCTCGGCATCCGCACCGCGGCCGAGCTGCGCGAGGCGGCGGCGGCCGGCCGGCTGCGAGACGTGCCGGGGATCGGGCCCAAGACCGAGGCGCGGCTCCTCGAGGCGCTCGCCCGGGAGGCGGAGCCGCGTCCGCGCCAGGGCCTGCTGCTGAACCGCGCCTTGGAGCTCGTCGGAGGTGTGGCGGCCGCCCTCGAGGGCCAGTTGGCGGGCGACGTGCGGCGCTGGCGCGACTCCTGCGAGCGGTTGGCGGTGGTCTGCGCGGCGCCGGACCCTGGCCCGGCGCTCGAGCGCTTCGCGGACCTGCCGCAGATCGTCGCGGTCGTCGAGCAGCACGAGCGCCGCGCGCTGGGGGTGACCGTCGAGGGGGTTCCGGTGGAGCTCGTGGCCGCCGAGCCCGACCGGCTCGGGACGGCCCTGCTGCGCGCAACCGGCTCGCCGGAGTACGTGGCGGCGCTCGAGCCGCTCCCCGACGCCCCGGACGAGGAGGGGGTCTTCCGCGCGCTCGGGATCCCCTGGCTCCCGCCGGAGCTGCGCGAGCAGCCCTTCCGCGGCGAGCCGCCGGACCTGGTGGCGCCGGACGACATCCGCGGCGACCTTCACAGCCACACGACATGGTCTGACGGCCGGGCGAGCGTCGAGGAGATGGCGCGCGCCGCCATCGAGCGCGGCTACGAGTACCTCGCCATCTGCGACCACACGCCCGCCGTGGGCGCCGTCCAGGGCCTGACCCCGGGCGACGTGCGCCGCCAGGCCGAGGAGATCGCCGCCGCCAACGAGCTGCTGGCGCCGTTCCGCGTGCTGCGCGGGATCGAGTGCGACATCCTCCCCGACGGGCGGCTCGACCTCCCCGACGACGTCCTCGCCGAGCTCGACTGGGTGCAGGCCAGCGTGCACGGCGGGCAGCGAATGCCGCGCGCGGAGATGACGAAGCGCGTCGAGGAGGCGCTGCGCAACCCGTCCGTGCGCTGCCTCAGCCACCCGAAGGGCCGCTACATCGGAAGGCGGCCGGAGAACTCGCTCGACCTCGAGCGCATCTTCGAGGTCGCGCTCGAGGAGGGCGTGGCGCTCGAGGTGAACGGCCTGCCCGACCGGCTCGACCTCAGCGGCGAGCACGTCCGCGAGGCACTGCGCGCCGGTGTGCAGATCGTCTGCTCCACCGACGCACATTCCACGCGGGGGCTGGGGAACATGGGGCTCTCGGTGGCGACCGCCCGCCGCGGCTGGGCCACGGCGGGCGACGTGCTCAATACCCGGCCGCTGGCCGAGATCCTGCCCTAGGGCCGCGCCTCGGCGGCGGCGACCGCCCCAGGCTCGACGTCCAGGCGCGGCAGCACCTTCTCGAGCCAGTCCGGAATCCACCAGTTGCGCTTGCCCAGCAGCTGCATCACCGCTGGGACGAGCACCATTCGCACGAGCGTGGCGTCGAGGAAGATCGCCGAGGCCAGCCCGATCCCGAACAGCTTCAGGAACGTGTCGGGCGCGGCCAGGAAGGCGAGGAAGACGACGACCATGATCGCCGCGGCAGCGGTGATGACCCGTGCCGTCTTCGCCAGTCCGTCGGCGACCGCGCGCCGCGTGTCCCCGTGCTTCAGGTACTCCTCGCGGATGCGCGAGACCAGGAACACCTCGTAGTCCATCGACAGCCCGAACAGGATCGCGAACATCATCACCGGCATGAACGGGGCGATCGGCACCTCCTCGTCGATGCCGAGCAGCTCGCCGAACGCGCCGCCGTCGGCCGCGACCGTCATCACCCCGTAGGCCGCGCCCACGGAGAGCAGCGTCATGATCGACGCCTTGAGCGAGATCAGCGGCGAGCGGAAGGCAACCAGCAGGAGCAGGAAGGAGAGCCCGACGACGCCCGCGATGAAGACCGGCATGCGGCTCTCGACGTAGTCGCTCTGGTCCTCGAGGGCAGCGGTCACGCCGCCCACCTCGGCGGTCGCGCCGGTGCCGGCCAGCTCCTCGGGCACGATCTCCTCGCGCACGCGGTTGACGAGGCTCTCCGTCTCCGCGTCCTGCGGCGAGCTGGACGGGACAACGGTGATCATCGCCGCGTCGCCGGCCCGGTTGATCTCAGGGTCGGTGACGAACTGGACGCCCTCCTCGCCGCGGAGCCGCTGGGCGAGCGAATCGATGTCCCCGCGACTCCCGCCACCCTGCAGGTCGGCGGCGATCACGAGAGGTCCGTTCGTCCCGGGGCCGAAGCCCTTGGCGTTCAGGTCATAGGCCTGGCGCGTCATGGTGTCCCGCGGGTCGTTGCCGGCATCCGGGAAGCCGAGGCGCATGCCGAGCGCGGGAGCGGCCAGCAGGAGCAGTATCGCCGTCGCGGCGATCGCCGCGGTCCAGGGCCGCCGCTGCACGGCGTGGCTCCAGCGCGCGGCCGGCGACTCGCCGTTGCCCTCGGCCTTCAGCGTGCGGCCGAGGAGCGGGATCTTCAGACGGTCGACCTTCGGCCCGAGGTAGGAGAGCAGCGCCGGCAGCAGCGAGATCGCGGCGAGCATCACGACGAGCACCGCGAGCGAGGCCGCGATCGCCACGCCGTACATGTACGGAAGGCCGGTCAGGAGCAGGCCGAGGACGGCGATCACCACCGTGCCGCCGGCGATGACCACGCTGCGCCCGGCGGTGGAGACCGCCTCGACCACCGCGTCGTGCCGGTCCTTGCCGTCGTTCATCGCGGCGCGGAACCGGGTCAGGACCAAGAGCGCGTAGTCGATGCCGACACCGATCCCGATCAGGCCTGACACGGCGGTCGTCCAGTCGGGGACGTCGACGACGTTGGCGAGCAGCAGGATCAGGCCGCCCGAGGAAATGCCGAGGCCGACGAGCGCTATCACGAGCGGCAGTCCGGCGGCGACGATCGAGCCGAAGGCGATCAGCAGCACGATCGCGGCGCCGAGGAACCCGATCCCCTCGGGGCTCGTCGTCTCCTGGGCGGTGTAGATCGGGTCGCCGCCGAGCTTGATCTCGAGCCCGTTGCCGCTGTGCTCCTCGGCCGCGGCGATCAGCTTCTCACCGTCCTCCTTGGGCACGTCCCAGCCGGGAACCGTGAGCGGGAGCGTGGTCGAGCCGATCGTGCCGTCCTCGGAGACGCGGATCGGGGTCTCCTCGGCGACGTGGTCGACCTGCTTGGCCTCGGCCAGGAAGGCGTTGACGCTCTCCCTCGCGGCGGGGCTCTGGGCACCGTCCGCGTCCTCCCAGACCACGTACACCTCCTGGCCGGAATAGCCGTCGAAGCGTTGCTCGGTGAGGTCGCTGGCGGCCTTCGACTCCGATCCCGGAGTGTTGTAGTCGGCGTTGTACTCGCCGGCGAGGGACGACCCCACGCCGATGATCACGACGGCCGCGACGAGCCAGGCGACGACCATGCGGCCGCGGCGGCGATAGGACAGGTCGGCAAGTTGCGCGAGAGCTCTAGTCATACGCGCGATGACGTTAGCCAGCGCGCGGGGAGCTCCAATGCGGCTTCCCCGCCTATCGGGGTGCGGCTAGCCGAACCGCGTGGGCAGGGGTTTTCCCCGGGGGACCGTCTACCCGCCTCGGGTAGTCGGGCCGGCCGCGAACAGGCGCCACTCGTCGGGAACACCCTTGAGGCGGTGCACCCCGCGGTCCTCGAATGCCAGGCCCGATCCCGCCACGAGGTCCTTCAGCGTGTGCGAGACGAGGACCTCGGACGCGGCCGCCATTGCGCCCACGCGCGCCCCGATGTGGACCGCGAGCCCGCCGACCTGGCCGTCCCCTGTGGTGATCTCACCGGTGTGCAGGCCCGCGCGTATCTCGAGTCCAAGGGGTTTTACGGCCTCCACGATCGCTCGCGCGCAGCGCACCGCTCGCGCGGGCCCGTCGAAGGTGGCGAAGAAGCCGTCGCCCATGGTGTTGATCTCCTTGCCGCGGTAGCGGGTCACCAGCGCTCGCACCGTGGAGTCGTGACGCGCGAGCAGACCGCGCCAGCGCCGATCGCCAAGGGCCGCCGCCTTCTCGGTCGAGCCGACGATGTCGGTGAACAGGATCGTCGCCAGCACCCTGTCGAGCTCGGCCTCCTCCTCGCGGATCGTGGTCAGGAAGCGCTCCACCTCTCTGATCGCCGGCTCCTGGTCGCCGACCCACGGGAAGTGATCGGCGCCGGGGAGCTCCGAGAAGCGCGCTCCCGGGATGTGGGCCGCGAGGTAACGGCCGGCGCCGACGGGATCCTCGGTGCTGTCGACCCGGTGCAGCACCAGCGTCGGGATCTGGATCGAGGGCAGGACGTTGCGTACGTCGGTCTCGGCGAACCGTCGCGCCTCGCTGTAGAGCGCGCCGGGGGCCTGAGCCAGCCGCTCGTAGCGGGCGAACCAACGCAGCTCGCGCTCGTCGTCAGCCAGCGACGGGTCGGCGCGGCGTGACCAGCTGCCGTTGCCCAGGTTTGCCTGCACCCATCGAAACGACCGCTCGAGCTCCTCGTCGGTTCGTCCCCAGGGCGTGTCGCTCGAGTGCCGCCAGCTGGGGGCGGCGTTGAAGAGGATCAAGCCGGCCAGACGGTCGGGCCGCGTTGCGGCGAACGGGCAGGCTACGAAGCCGCAGTTGCCGGTGGCGAGGAGCACGGCCCGTTCCGAGCCGGCGGCGTCGAGCACGGCAACGATGTCGTCCATCAGCGTCTCGATCGGAGGCGTGTCCGCGGGTGTGAACCGCTCCGAGCAGCCGAGCCCGCGCCGGTCGCTGACGATCAGACGGCAAACGCGCGCGAGCTCTCGCAGGAAGCGGGCAAGGCCAGGGTGCTCCCAGTTCACCTCGATGTTCGAGATGTCGCCCTGCAGGTAGAGCAGGTCGAGAGGCCCGTCACCGACCACCTGGTAGGCCAGCGAGATCTCGCCGTTCCACGCGTACCGGATCTCCGGCGGCGTCACGGCCACATGCTCGCGCCGGCATCGCCGGCTGGCAAGCGGCGCGGTGGGGGATCATCCACCGATGGCATACGACGAGGACCTCGCCAACCGCATCCGTGAGCTGATCGGCGCGGAGGCCGGGCTCACCGAGCAGAGGATGTTCGGCGGCCTGGCCTTCCTGATCGGGGGCAACATGGCCGTAGGGGTGAGCGGACAGGGCGGGCTGATGGTGCGGGCAGATCCCGAGGAGACCGAGGCGCTGACTGCCAAGCAGCACGCGCGGCCGTTCGAGATGCGCGGGCGCGAGATGAGGGGGTGGCTGCGGGTCGACGCCGAGGGCGTGCGCACCAAGCGCCAGCTCGAGCCCTGGGTGCGGCGCGGCGTCGCCTACGCCCGCTCCCTGCCTCCCAAGAGATAGGCCGCCTGCCTCGAGTCCATCCAGATCTCCCAGCGGCCCGAGGTCGAGCGGCGCGCGTCGTTCAGGTGGTACGGGCGGCGGCCGCCGAACTCCGTGTGGCGCAGGTGGGAGACGCCGCCCAGCACCGATGCGATCCGCCGCCGCGGCCATCCGATGGCGTCCTCGACCTCCGGGAAGGTGCGCGGGCGGTCGGGCGCGGCGGCCAAGCCGTCCAGCAGCTCGCGCATGAGGTCGCTGCAGCGGTCGTGGAACCGGGCGATGTCGCCGGCGGCCTCCATGACGTTCTGTGGTGCGTGCTCGCTCGTTCGGACATCATCCACTCCGAATGACCTCACGGCGCCCGCTCGAGTCCGGCATCCGGCGCGACCTGCGCGAGGACATGACGTACGCGGACTACCTGCGGCTCGACCTCCTGCTCTCGGCCCAGCAACCGCTCAGCCGCCACCACGACGAGCTGCTCTTCATCATCCAGCACCAGACCTCCGAGCTGTGGATGCGGCTGCTCATCCACGAGCTCGAGTCGGCCTGCCGCAACCTGGCCGCGGACCGAATGCCGCAGGCGCTTAAGGATCTCGCGCGCGTGAAGCACATCCAGCGCCAGCTGTTCGAGCAATGGGCCGTGCTCGAGACCCTCACGCCGAGCGAGTACGCCGACTTCCGCGACCTGCTCGCGCAGGCGTCCGGGTTCCAGTCGCTGCAGTACCGGCTGATCGAATTCCGGCTCGGCAACAAGTCCCCGGAGATGCTCGAGGTCTTCGCCCATTCGCCCGAGGGTCAGGAGCGGCTGCGGGCCACTCTCGCCGAGCCCAGCCTCTACGACGAGGTGCTGCGGCTGCTGGCCCGCCGGGGCTTCGCGATCCCGCCCGACCGCGCCGAGCGGGACTGGGCCCAGCCGCACGAGCCCGACCCGCGCCTCGTCGAGGCGTTCAAGACGATCTACGACTCCCGCGAGCGGCACTGGGAGGAGTACGAGCTGTGCGAGGAGCTCGTGGACATCGAGGAGAGCTTCCAGCTCTGGCGCTTCCGCCACCTCAAGACGGTCGAGCGCATCATCGGCGGCAAGAGCGGCACCGGCGGCTCCTCGGGCACCGAGTTCCTGCGCGCCGCGCTCGACCTTCGTTTCTTCCCCGAGCTGTGGGACGTGCGCACGGAGATCGGGCGCTGACTCGAGACACTCAGGTGGCGCGCCGCAGCGGCGCGATCGTCGGCACCGGGTCCTTCGTCAGGAAGTCGAGCAGGATGGCGTTGCACAGCGCCGCCTTCTCGTGAAGAAGCCCGTGCGAAGTGCCGGGCACCACGGCCAGCTCCGCCTCGGGAAGGGCCTCGTACAACGCCAGCGCGTGGTCGAAGACGACCTCGTCGTCGTCGCCGAGCATCACGAGCGTCCGGCTCCTCACGCCGCTCAGCTCCGAGACGGCGAACGCGGGCTCCTCCCGGTTCATGCGCGCGAGCTTCTCGCTCACCACGGGGTAGTGCTCGGGTCCGTCCGGCGACAGCTCGGCGTACCCGCGCGCCAGGACATCCGGCGCGACGGCGGTCGAGTCGATTGCGCTCGGCACCCACCCCTGCCAGTGGAAGACGCCGCTGATCAGGGCCAGGCGGCGGGCCAGGTCGGGGCGGCGAAGCGCGACCACCAGCGCGAGGCAGGCACCGGCGCTGTGGCCCACCAGGTGCGCGGGGCCGCCGGCCATCTGCTCCAGCAGCTCGATGGTGTCCCGCGCCATCAGCTCGTAGGTGATCGGTCCCTCCACGTCCGGCGTCCGACCGTGCCCGCGCTGCTCGGGCGTGAAGACGTGGAAGTGCTCGGCCAGCGGGCCCAGGTTGGGGGCCCAGGCCCGCGCGTCGGCCCCGCCGGGATGCAGCAGCACGAGCGGCTCGCCCTCGCCGTGTTCTTCGTACCAGAGGTCCATACCGTTGCCGACCGCCGAGTGGCGGGAAACTCATCGCACGAGCCTTACGGCGACGTTAGGCTCGATCCCGCATGCGGGCCTCCGATGACGACAATGGTGTATCGGTAAGGGCCTACGCGGGCACCACCGGCGCGCTGCTCGCGTTCGACATCGCGGAGGAGCGCAGGGAGGGGCTGCTCGGGTTCGCCGTCGAGCGCGAAGGGGGGAACAGGCCGCGGCAGTTCCTCCCGGGGTTGTTGCACTTCCCGGGTGTGGACCATCGGGTCGGGGAGTCCGTCCCGACCGACCAGGCGCCGGTTCAGAAGTTCCGCTGGTCGGACTACCGCGTCTACCCCGGGACCCGCTACAGGTACAAGGTCCACCCGGTCTACGGCGACCCGAGCGCGCCGGATGTGCAGGACGGGCCGGCCGTGGCAGTCACCACCTCGAGCGCCAGCCAGGGCGAGCACCGCGTTCTGTTCAACCGCGCGGCCGCCGCCAGCCAGGCCTTCAGCCGCGACTTCCCCGAGGTGGAGGAGGAGCTCGACGCGGCGCGGCGCGAGAAGCGCGAGCCCGAGCTTCCGCCGCGGGCGCTCGCCTGGCTCAGCCGCGGCCTGCTCGAGCAGATCACCGGCTTCTGCGCGCGCGCCCTCGATCCCACCTGGGCGCTCGACATCGCCATCTACGAGTGGGAGCTTCCCGCGATCGTCGAGGCCGTGAACGCCGCCCGAATCCGCGGGGTCGAGGTGAGGATCGTCTACCACGGCAGGCGGAACGACAAGCAGACGGCGGAGAACGAGCACAATTTGCGCGGCTGGCCGGACGGCATTCGCCGCGCGCGCGTGACCAGCAAGCTCTGCCACCACAAGTTCATCGTGCTGAGCCGGATCGAGGGCGAGCGCCGCACCCCGCGGGCGGTGCTCTGCGGATCCACCAACTTCACCCACAACGGCGTCTACCGCCAGGCGAACGTGGTCCATCAGGTGGAGCGCCCGGACGTCGCGGCGCCCTACCTGGAGCTGTTCGAGCTGCTGTTCGGGGGTGCCACCACCACCGAGACCAAGGCATGGATCAACGCGAACAGCCCGCTGTCGCCGGACGCCTCGCTGGTGGTCGGCTTCTCTCCGCGCAGCGGCCGGGTCGACCTCGACCTGTTCATCTCGGAGATCCGCGGAGCCGGCCGCGACCTGCTCTTCTGCACGGCGTTCGATCTAGACGACCGCATCGAGGAGGCTCTGCTCGGCGCCGACAACGACGACATCCTGCGCCTCGGCCTCGAGAACTCCCGCAGCAAGGTCACCGGCTTCCACCGCGACCGCACCGCCGACTTCGTGGCTAGCGCGTTCCTGAACAAGGGGCTCGAGGGCTTCCTGAAGGAGTCCACCGCCGACCAGCGCGGGAACATCCTGATCCACACCAAGCTGATCGTGATCGACTTCACCTCGGACGCGCCGACCGTCATCAGCGGGTCGCACAACCTGTCGGGGTCGGCCTCCGACGGGAACGACGAGAACTACCTGATCCTGCGCGGCAACAGCGACGTGGCCGACTGCTACGGCGTCGAGCTGCTGCGACTGTACGAGCACTACCGCTTCCGCTGGCACGCGAAGAAGGATCCGAAGGTCACGCACCCCGACGACGACCCCTGCCCCCGCCCCGCCGGCACGCTCTGCCCCGACGATCGCTGGACGGTCCCCTACTTCGATGAGGGATCGCTCAAGGCGATCGACAGGCGCCGTTTCGCCGCGCCGGTGGGATAGCTGCCGCCTGCGCGGGTGGTTACATTCGCACAATGAGCGTCGACGGCCGTGATCCCCGCGCGCCGAGGCCGAGATCCCCGGCGGCGCGCGTGCTCGGGGCCGGCGCCCGGGGGGCCGAGCGGCTGGCCGGCGCTACGGGCGTGGACAAGGCGATCGAGGACGCCACCGAGGAGGCGATCGTCCGCGCGCTGCGCAGCCCGGCCGTGGAGCGCGCGATCGTGCGCGTGCTCGTGGAGGAGAACGCCGTCGAGCGCGCCCTCGAGCGGGCCCTGACGAGCGAGGAGGTGGCGCGGGCCATCATGAACGCGCTCGACAGCGAGGTGGCCGATCGCGTATGGGAGGAGATCCTCGCGAGCCCGAAGGCGCAGATGCTGGTCGAGCGGATCGCGGAGGCGCCCGAGGTGCGGGCCGCCATCGCCCAGCAGGGAGTGGGCCTGATCACGGACGTCGGCCGGCGCCTGACGGTCATCACCGAGGCGCTCGACGACGCCGCCGAGCGCATGGTCCACGGCATACTGAACCGCCCCGGGCACGAGGCGGAGACCAACCAGGTCGGCCTGGTCACCCGTGCGCTCGCCGGCGTGGTGGACCTGGCGCTGATCAGCGCCCTGCTCTCGATCGGATCGGGCCTGCTGGCGTCGGTCATCCCGGCGGTGACCGGGGGGAGCGACGGCCTGTCGATCTGGGGCGTCCTGTCGTTCGGCGTAGTCGGCTTCCTGATCGGGGGCTCGATCTTCGCCGCCTTCTGGGCACTGGTCGGCCAGACCCCGGGAATGCGGCTGCTCAGCATCCACCTCGACGCGGGCGGCTCCCGCGAGATCGGCACGCGACGGGCACTGAGGCGGCTGCTGGCGATCCCCCTATCGCTACTGCCGCTGGGCCTGGGCTTCTTCGCGATCCTGCTGTCGCCGGAGCGGCGCGGCTGGCACGACAGGATCGCCGGGACGACGGTCCTTTACGACGAGCAGGCCGAGCGCGCCCCGTGGTCCCAGCTCGGACGGAGGCCGGAGGCCGAGCCACCGGCGAGCCCGCCCCCTTAGGCGTACGCGTCGATGTCCGGGAGACCCAGGGCGAGCGCCACCGAAACCCTGTGGCGGCCGTCGATCACGTAGTAGCCGTCGGGGCGCCGAAGCACGACGATCGGCGGCAGCGCGATCCCCTTGCGATGGGCGAGGGCGATCCGCTCCCAGCGCACCCGGGTTCGCTCGGAGGCCGGGCGAAAGCGGGCGTCGAACAGCGTCGTCGGCTCGAGGGTGCCGACAATCGCCCTCAGCGGGATCACGTCGAGGCCTCCGATGCGGCGCGGCAGGCCCTCGGCGTCCTCGAGCGAGCGCGGGACGTTGGGGCAGCGCCGGCTCCCCGAGAGCCAGCGCGCGGCGCGGCCCGCGAGGTGGGCCCGCCGCGCGCGCTGGTAGTCCTCGCGGGCATCGACGGAGGCCATGCCGGTGGCGCGAAGGGTGCCGATGCGTGCCTTTCGGAACACGGTCCCCGACCGTACGGGCGGGACCGCGCGCGGTCTTGATCGGATCGGACCTACGCCGCTCGCGGCAGCGCGTGCGCCGGCAGCAGCGGCACGAAGGACGGCGTGTGGTCGTGCAGGCCGCGGCAGTTCCGGTCGGCATCGTCGAGCAGCGCACGCGGCGGCTTGCCGCTCAGCCGCAGGCTCTCGCGGGTCAGGTGCGGCTGATCCGCGTATCCGGAGTCCGCGGCGAGCTCGCCCACGTCGGCGACGCCCAGCCCGCGCGCGTGCGCCAGCGCGAGGAAGCCCTGGAAGCGGAGGATCCGGTGGACGACCTTGGGGCCGAAGCCAACCTCCGCAAGGAGGCGTCGCCGCAGCTGGCGCTCCGAGATGTAGAGCGATGAGGAGAGCGAGCCCACCTCGGTCGAGCGCCCGGGCAGCAGCAGCTCCACCGCCCCGGTCACCAGCGGATCAAGTCCGCCCGCTCCCCGGACCCGGTCGAGCACGGCCCACTCGAGCAGCGAGGCGGCGGTGCCCGGCGAGCCGGCCTCGGCAATCTCCTCGCCGAGCCGGTGTGCGGTCTCTCCCCAGAGCTCCTCGAGCCCCACGGTCAGGTCCAGGAGCTCCGAGGCGGGCAGACCGAGGATCGAGGACGCGGCCCCCGGCCGGATGCGGGCGCCGACCACGATGCTGCCGGGCCCATTGAACTGCACCAGCGGCCCCGACTGCGGCCCGATCACACGCGGGAGCGAGCCGAGCTCGCAGGACAGCTCGACGCTGGCGTTAGGGATCGTGTGGTGCTCGTACGGCCCGCTGTCCGGCGCCACGCGCTGGACCCAGGCACAGGTGAGATGGGGTGCCAGGTCGGCCGCGGGGGCCCGCTCGCGATAGCTCTGCCCGCGTCCGTGCGCAGCCGGCTCGAGCGTCTCGATCACCATCCGATTGTGCCCGAAGGCCGGGCCTGCCACGCCGGAGGATCGAAAGACGGCCGATTCGTTCAAGAGACGCGCAGGGCGCCGAAACCTCA
>Ga0081538_10000888_pt1 | contig 32356 bp, 33 predicted proteins | sample TabmetS5T2R1_FD_71022 | JGI IMG/M metagenome (GOLD analysis project Ga0081538, IMG submission 71022) | Tabebuia heterophylla rhizosphere microbial communities from the University of Puerto Rico - S5T2R1 | ecosystem: Host-associated > Plants > Roots > Rhizosphere ...
TAACGTCATGGCCCTGCGGATGGCCCTATCGCGACTCGATGTGGCACCGACCTACGTGTTGACCGACGGATTCGGCGTTGACGGACTTGGTATCCCAGGACTGGGGGTCTGGAAAGGCGATCAAGTAGTGGCCTGCGTGGCGGCTGCCTCCATCATCGCCAAGGTGACTCGGGACAGGATCATGTGCGAGCTCGACCGGCTTTATCCGCAGTATGAGTTTGCTGAGCACAAGGGCTACTGCACGCCGCTGCACCAGGAGAAGCTGGACGCGTACGGGCCCTCTGCCACCCACCGGATGCGCTTCGTCAACGTATCCCGAACGGCTAAAGTCGAAACGCCATGAAAAACAGCAGGAGCGGAGTGACTTCCGGCCCTCGCGGCGAGCGATCTCAATGAGTGCGGAGGATCTCGAACAGTACGAAAGCGAGCTGGAGCTTCAGCTTTATCGCGAGTACAAGGACGTCGTCGGCATCTTCACGTACGCAGTGGAGACCGAGCGCCGGTTCTACCTCTGTAATGCTGTCGACCTCAAGGTCCGCACCGAAGGCGGTGACGTGTATTACGAGGTCTCTATGGGGGATGCCTGGGTCTGGGACATGTACCGCCCAGCACGCTTCGTGAAGAGCGCCAAGGTCCTCACATTCCGCGACGTGTCGATCGAGGAGATCGCCCACAGCGATCTCGAAGTGCCCAAACCCTCCTGAGTTAACTCAGTGCCAGCGTTCCCAGGCCGCTTGACGGGTAGTGCCTGCGATTCCCGCAACTCCGGACCAGGAGCCATTCGCCGCAAGTAGCCGGGCGGCCTCGCCTAAGCTCTCGCCCACAATTCGGCTGAGATGCAGCAGGTGCGCGAAAGCCTCCGGATCGCCCGACCGGGCGAGCGCGAGCACCGCCTGCTCGGCCCGCGCGGCGAGTTCGGCCGGTTGCAGGGCGTCAAGATCATCGCTGGCAGCCATGGCGCTACGGTCCTGCGGAGTACCGCAGGCTGTCAAGTGTCCCTTGCCGGCCGGTTAGCCGATCGCGACCTGATGCGTGCCGTCCGGGGTATCGAAGGTTCGCAGCCACGTAGAACCAGGCCAGTGGTACTCGACACTGCCGCGGTCGGGGCGGTAGACGGCGGTGTAGATCGTGCCGAAGCCCCCGGCGTAGTCAGTGTTGTACAGCGGCGGCTGCAAGAATGCGGCGATCAGTTCGTCGGGTCTTTGAGCCGTGTCCAGCAGGTCGAGCAGGTGCCGCTGGCGTTTCACGCTGCGGAAGCGTTGGGCATGCTCGGGCCATTCCGGTGTCAGGCCGCGGTGGTTGGTGGCTGCAGGCAGCGGGAAGGTATGCGGCGCGGTGTCAGGGGCCACGAAGACGGTGGCCGACTCGCCTCTGCTGTCGAGCACTGTGAGGTTGTATGCCATGTGGACCGGAACCCGCTTGAGCACCGTTTGGACATCAGCCAGCGTCTCGGCGACTTCCAGTAGGTACCGGACGACTAGCGGGATCCCGAAACCGGGTCCCGCGCCGGGCCGGCCTCCGAAGGCTAGTGAAACGACCAGGCCCGCATCGTTCATGCCATCGACCAAGCCCCAAAGGCAGTCGCTGGTCCCGATTACGCGCCGTCCAGTGAACGCGGAAGAGTAGACGACCCGCTCGCAAAGGTCCGGGTGGTAGTCGTAGTTGCGGACCAGCAGCGGCCGGTCCGAGGTCACCGCTGCCTGTGAGCAGCCCGGGAGAAACCGGGGCGGGTCGTAGAGGGCCAGCATGCGCGCGGTGTCGTCGTCGCCGCTCGAGAGGTCCACCAAGCGCTCCCAGGTAGGCACGAGTTCAGGCATGTACCGGCGAAGCATGTGCGTGGCCACGGCGCGGCTAGGCCGGCGCTCGATTCCCTCGCTCAGAAACCACGCTCGATACCCAGGCCAGGTGGCGTCATAGAGCGCCTGCCAGCGCGGGCCGGGAGTGGGTTCACAGATGCCATAGAAGGTTAATTCCATGTCGTCAAGGTTTACCTGACAATGGCCAAATTGTCAAGGAAAGCCTGACAACGCTCCTGCTGGGAGCTCGCACAGCAGAATGTGCCGCCCCTTCCAGGTTCTGCTGCGGCCCCGGCCGCCACGGGCTCGGGTCGTGGCCAAGCCGTATGGGGTATCAAGGAATGCACGCTCATGCTGATGTGCCGAAGTAGGAGGCGCGCACGAGCGCACACTCGCCCTGGCCCCGATCGATCTCAACACGGCCCTGGAGTCTCTCCGCCCTGAAGATTGCGGCTGAGGATCGCGGCGGTGGTGGGATCTCGGCCGGAGCGAGCCGGCCAGTAGCCTAGCCTCGTGGCTGAGTACTCCCGGGTGGACGCGGCCAACCGATCCGGCGTTGACCTGGGGTACATCGACCGTCTGATCGAGCTAGGCGTCATCTCGCCGGACAGGACCGACCGCCTGACAAAGGGCGACGTGCGCCGTGCCCAGATGGCGCAGACGCTGGAGAACGCCGGCATTGCGCTCGAGAGCCTTGCCGCCAGCATCAAGCACGGCCATGGTGACCTGGGTTTCATGGACGCGCCGACTTACGAGCGATTCGCGACACTCAGCGACGAGACGTTCGAGGAGTTGAGCCAGCGAACGGGCCTCCCGTTGAACCTGCTGATGCTGATCCGCGAGGCGACTGGGGGCGCCACGCCAGCCCCCGATGATCGCGTACGAGAGGACGAGCTGGCGATCCTCCCATTGATCGAGATCGAGCTCGCGATGGGTTTTCGGCCCGTTTCTATCGAGCGCACCCTCCGGGTGCTGGCCGACAGCTTGCGCCGCGCCGCAGCAACCGAATCGGATGCCTGGCGGTCCGACCTGATGGAACCCATGCTCGCCAGGGGCGCAACGGCCATCGAACTCGGCGCTACCTCGTCGTCCCTGGAGACGCTGACGCTGGACGCTGCCACAGACGAGGCGGTGCTGGCCATCTGGCACGCGCAGCAGGCGCAGGCGTGGACGGCGAATATCATCGGCGGCTTCGAGAAGACCTTGACCGACGCCGGATTGCTGAAGACGCTGCGCCGGCCGCCAGCCATCTGCTTTCTCGACATCACCGGTTACACCCGCCTCACATACGAGCGTGGCGACGAGGCCGCGGCCGATCTGGCTGAGCGGCTGGGCAGACTCGTTACTCAAAGCTCGCTCGAGAGCGGCGGTCGGCCGGTGAAGTGGCTGGGTGATGGCGTGATGGTGTACTTCCGTGACCCGGGATCCGGTGTGGTGGCGGCCCTCGAGTTGGTAGACGGCGTATCGTCCGCCGGCCTGCCGCCCGCTCACGTTGGCCTGCACGCCGGACCGGTCCTCTTCCAGCAGGGCGACTACTACGGACGAACGGTGAACCTCGCCTCGCGGATCGCCGAGTACGCCCGGCCGGGTGAGGTCCTCGTCAGCCAGGAGGTCGTCGATGCCTCTGCGGGGGTCGACGTGATCTTCACCGAGGTTGGCCCGGTGGAGCTGAAGGGCATCTCGGGTGTACGGCTGCACGCCGCGCATCGACGAGCTTGATCCTCGATGGTGACGCGAACCAATCTTAGGGAGCCGTTTCAGCTCCTCGATGTCCTTGCTAATCAGCCGCCCGTCTCACTTAATGCGGTTCTCCTCCTGGCGCATCGACCTGCGGAATCTCGTGCCGATCCCCGACTCGGGGACGGTCGGCGATCGTGCGGCCCTCTGAGGACCGATACAGCGGTAGTTTCCACAGCTCCTAACCGGGCGGTTTCCACAGGTTTTGGTATCCCCGCACGATTTTGACCGGCGTACGCATGCTTCCGAGCGGAGGTGGCTGATGCCGGCGACAGAGTCAAAGAAGCAGCTGGGGGTACGCGGCGAGGACTTGGCCTGTGCGGAGTTGGTGCGGCAGGGCATGCAGGTGCTGGAGCGGAATTGGCGTTGCCGAATTGGAGAGATCGACATCGTGGCCGCGGACGTCGGCGAGATGGGCCTCACGCTGGTCTTCTGTGAGGTGAAGTGCCGAACCGGCTTGGGTTTCGGACATCCGCTTGAGGCGATCACCTTCGCAAAGATGCGGACGCTGCGCCAGCTGGCGGCGTTGTGGATGCGGGAGCATCACCTCAAAGCATCGACCATCAGGCTGGATGCCATCGGTGTCGTGCTCATTCCGGGCACAGAACCCTCTGTCACCCATGTGAAAGCGGTGGGTTGAGGTGGCATCGGCGTGCACCTGGTCGGTGGGCCTGGTCGGTCTGGAAGGGCGGATCGTTGAGGTGGAGGCTGATATTGGCGCCGGGCTACCGCGCACAGTGCTCGTGGGACTTCCGGATTCGGCGCTCTATCAGGCTCGTGACCGCTGTAAGGCGGCCGTAAGCAACTCCGGGCAGGAGTGGCCGATCTCACTGCTGACCATCAACCTCAGTCCTGCGACCTTGCCCAAGGCCGGCAGCCATTACGACGTCGCAATTGTCGCAGCGATCTTGGCGGCGCAAGGTGTCTTTGGAGCCGAGGAACTACGCCGCACGGTTCTGCTGGGTGAGCTTGGGCTGGACGGTCGCCTCCGTCCGGTCCGCGGAATTCTGCCCGCCGCGCTGGCAGCCCAGCAGGCAGGCTTCACCCGAGTGATCGTGCCGTCGCGCCAGGCCGGAGAGGCGAAGCTTGTGGCAGGCATCGAGGTCTTCGGTATTGCCTCGATCACTCAACTCGTCGCTTTCCTGCGAGGCGCTCCGATGCCGCCAGTTGAGCCTGTCGAGGTGATAGGTGAGCGGGCCGGTCAGCACGCCAACCGTCGTCTCGATCTGGCAGATGTGGTCGGTCAGGTCGAGGCGAAGTGGGCCTGCGAGGTGGCCGCAGCGGGCCGCCACCACATGCTCTTCCACGGTCCACCAGGTGTTGGCAAGACCATGCTCGCCGAGCGTGTCCCCGGCCTGCTTCCCGACCTGAACGTGCCCGATGCCCTCGAAGTCTCAGCGGTGCACTCGCTGGCCGGTTTCAACCTTGCCGACGAGTTGATCACCAGACCGCCCTACAGCGATCCGCACCACTCGGCATCGGTGGCCAGCATCGTGGGCGGCGGCCCACGAATTGCCAGACCTGGCGCCATCTCGTGCGCCCACAAGGGAATCCTGTTTCTCGACGAGGCGCCGGAGTTCCAGCCTGCTGTCCTCGAGGCGCTGCGGACGCCATTGGAGTCCGGCATGATCACACTGGGCCGCAGCGAGCTGCATGCTCGCTTTCCGGCACGTTTTCAGTTGATCTTGGCTGCCAATCCGTGCCCGTGCGGGCAGGCCGCAACGCCGGGCGGTCACTGTCAGTGCTCACCAATGGTGGTGCGCCGGTACGCCGAGAAGATCTCTGGGCCGATCCGCGATCGCATAGACATCAATCAGGCGTTCCTGCCGCTGCGGAAGGCCTATCTGAAAGCCGCGCTGCAGCTCGCGGAATCCTCGTCCGCGGTGGCCGAGCGCGTGTTGCAGGCTCGTGATCGACAGCGTCACCGGTTAGTCGGGACCGGCTGGCAGACCAACGGCGAAGTTTCGGGCACCTATTTGAGGAATCATTTGCCACTTCCGGACGGTTTGCAGGCTGTCGATGAGGCCGTTGATCGTGGCCGGCTCAGCACTCGCGGCGTGGACAAGGTATTGCGATTGGCCTGGACAATCGCCGATTTGGCCGGTCGTGATACGCCGGGCCGAGATGAACTGGCGATCGCGCTGGCGATGCGGCGCGGGGAGCAGCCCGGCGCGGTGAGGCCGGAAGCGGTCGGATCATGATGAGCTCGGATCGCCGGGCGCGGATGATGCTCTGCTGTGCCGTGGACAGCGGTGATCCAGTAGTCGCTGAGCTGGTTCAGGACCTCGGAGCCGAAGGGGTGTGGGCCAAGATCACCGAAGGTGGCCTGGGAGAGCCGGCTGCTGAACGCGCGGCTCGGGTTTCGGTCGATGGAGTGGAGCGCCTGGCCAAAACCGCGGCAATGCGTTTCGTTATCCCAGGCGATGACGAATGGCCTGACGGCCTTGCTGATCTTCAGCATGCCGAGGCGATCCAGCGACGTGGCGGCGAGCCGTGGGGTCTTTGGGCACGCGGTCCCGGACATTTGGCTCACCTGGTGGAGCGGTCGGTTGGCATTGTCGGATCGCGGGCTGCGACGGCGTACGGGAACGGTATGGCGGCAGACCTTGCCGCCGACCTTGTGGAACAAGGCGTGACGGTGCTGTCCGGTGGCGCGTTCGGCATTGACGTGGCCGCGCACCGCGGAGCGCTCGCCGCTGGCGGGCCGACTGTGTGTGTGCTTGCGAACGGTGTCGACGTCGCCTATCCCCCTGCGCACGCCGGGCTTTTCGAGACCTTGGCAAGGGATCAGTTGCTGGTCTCAGAGCTACCGCCGGGCGCCCATCCCACGCGGGTCAGATTCTTGGCGCGCAACCGCCTGATCGCCGCAATGTCACAGGGCACCGTGGTCGTCGAGGCGGCGTTGCGTTCGGGTGCCCGTAACACAGCCAGCTGGGCGCTTGGGTGCGGACGCCCACTCATGGCGGTTCCGGGTTCGGTGTACTCGCGGGCCTCCGCGGCCACGCATCTGATGATCCGAAACGGCCAGGCGGTGCTGGTCACCTCGGCAATGGAAGTGCTGGAACTGATCTCCGACATGGGTCAGGCCATGTTGCCAATCGCCCATGGGCGCACCCGTCCGACTGATGCGCTCGACGAAACCCAACTCGCCGTCTTCGAAGCAATTCCGGCCCGCCGAAGAGCCTCGGTCGGCGACATTGCCCTTGCGGCCGGCGTCAGTGTTCCGTCCTGTCTGGGCGCGCTCACCGCATTAGAGTCTGCCGGGCTGGTGGAGGGTGATGAGCGGGGATGGCTGGTCGCTAGCCGGCTTTCATGAGGAAACTCCGCAGCAGGGGTCCGGCTGTTTGGGAGCCAGACTCGCCATCGTTGACGAACACGGCGACGGCAAGATCGCCTTGTGCCGCAATCATCCATGCGTGGGTCTTGAGCGGAGCCGAAGTGCCGTACTCGGCCGTGCCGGTCTTGGCCATGACCGCCGGACCCTTCAGGTCATCAAGCACCCGGCCGCTCCCACCATTCACCACCGCCCGCATCATCTGCCGCAGCTGGCGGGCCTCCTGTTCGGTCAGTGGTTTTCCCTTCGGGGCGGCGTGCGCACCGTCGATCAGGTGCGGGATCACGGTCTCACCTGCGGTAACCGAGGCTGCCACAGCAGCCATCACCATCGGTGATGCCTCCACCTTGCCCTGCCCGATCATGGCGGCGGCACGGCCGGTCGCTGTCTGATCGTTCGGCACTGAGCCAAAGAAGGACGGAAAACCGACGTCGTAGTCGGTGCCGAAGCCCAACGAGACAGCAGCGTCGCGCAGCGCAAGTTCGTTGATCTTGCCTCGCTGGCCGATGAAGGCGGTATTGCATGACTGGGCGAGCGCGGTGCGGAAGCTGATGGTGCCCAAGTGGTTGCGCGGGTAGTCGCTGTAGTTGCCGAACTTGCGACCGTTCACCGTCACAGTCGCCGGGCATTTCACCGACGACTCCGGGGTCAGTCCTGCCCGCAGTAGCGCCAGCGAGGAGACGACCTTGAAGGTCGATCCGGGAGCTGCTCGACCCACGGTGGCTAGTGATTGCCCACGATTGCCTTCACCGTTGGCGGCCGCAACGATTGCCCCTGTCGAGGGACGGATGGCGACCAGAGCGCTTGCCGGCTTGGTTCTCGCCAGAGTCTTTTCCGCAAGCGACTGAAGCCCTACGTTCAGGGTCGTTGTCAGCGGCTTGCCGGGTGTTGGCTTGGCCTCGAACAACACAACGGGTTCAGGTCCTGCCACCGGCGATGGGGCCGGAGAGGGACTGGCCGAGCTGCCACTCGGCTTGGCGGCTGTGAGTCGCACCCGGACACCCGGCGTCCCGCGCATCTCAGCGTCGTAGCGCCGCTGCAGTCCGGAGATCCCTACCTGGTCGCCTGCAACAACGGTCCCGCCTGATCGTTCGACGTCCTCTTTCGTAGCTTCACCAACCGTTCCGATGATGGGCCGGGCGAACTCTCGAGTTGGCGCCAGCATTTGAGTGGTACGGATCGAGAGTGCTCCCGGGATGGCACGAATGTCGGAGCCGAGCGGCAGATCCGATGCATCCATGCGAAACACAATGGCCACCACGAAAGCGCTGTTACCGGCAGCAGCCACCTTTGCCGCGTACGGCTTGGGTTTGATCTTGACTACCTTGGCGAGCCGCACCGCAGACTTTTTGGCCTGATCACCGCTCACCTTGGACTTGTCTATCCCGATCCGGAATACCGCCCGCTCAGTCACGATCGGTTCGCCGTTCTCGCCTAGCAGCTCACCCCGCTGGGAATAGAGGCGACGCTGGGACAGCCGGTTCGTGCCATCGAGCTGGGGTTGCACAATGCTCGGCTGCCAGCTGGCCTTCCACTGTCCCGACTCCCTGCCGAGCCTGGCGTCGGACTCGTACCTCCAGGGTTCCGATACGCCAGGGAACGTCCAGGTAAAAGCCATCCTGGCAGTGGCTGACGATCCGTCCCGGGATACTGATGCCACGGTCACGCTGGGCTTCAACGGGCCCATACCCGCAATCAGCGGTTGAAACTGATCATTGACCGCTGTGCCGGAGGAGCCGACAAACGGTACCGGCGACAGATCCTTCGCACTAAGGCCGGCCGCCAAGGCTGCAGCTGCCCGTTCAGGGCTGTCACCGTTCTCGTTCTGGAACGGATTAGGAAGCGAGATTCCACAGCCTGTCGCCACCATCAACACGATCAGCAACAGACATCCGAATCGGGCGGATCCAGCCTGAAATCGAAGGTCCTCACTCAGGGACATCGGGTAATCCTGCCATCTCTGGCTGCCATGGGTAGTGTCGCGGCCATGAGCATCTACGCTAAGCGTCCTGCGAAGATGATGGGCCAGTTGTTCGGGGATGGTTTCGTTCTGCTCTGGACCGCGGGATGGGCAATTGTCGGAATCTTCGTTCACCGCGTAATCGAGGTGTTGGCGGTACCGGCCAGGGAAACCGCCCGGACAGCGACGCGATTGGCAGAGAATTTTCGTGAGGCTGCAACCGAAGCCGCCAAGGTTCCGGTCGCTGGTGAGCAGCTACGGCGTCCCTTGGATGCTGCCTCGGTAACTCTCGGCAACTTGATCACCTCGGCTAACGAGCAGGTCGTCAGCATCGAACGGCTGGCGCTGCTCGTCGGCTGGCTGGTATTCCTCATTCCGGTAACGATCGTTGCTGCCTTCTGGCTGCCGCGTCGCATCCGGTTCTATCGCCAAGCTCGGGCGTCACAGGTTTTCTTGAACGAACTTGCCGATCTGGACCTGTTCGCCCTGCGGGCCATGGCCGTCCAGCCGCTTTATGTGCTCGCAGAAATCAGCGACGACCCCGTCAAAGCTTGGCGGTCCGGTGATCGCGACGTGATCAACAAGTTGGCTGAACTGGAGCTGAAACGTGATGGGCTCCGGCTGCCCGATACCTTGCGGGCGGTATCCAGCCAGGCCAGTATCGGGTGACAGGGAGATAGTCCGATCGTTAAAGGAGGGTGGGCGTGTCGGTGAATCGCCACTTGGTCGGGTTGCTACTGGGCGCTGAAGAGGACTGGCCGCAGGCATTCGAAGCCATCGCCAGTCGATTGGGCGTCTTCCAGTACGCAGGTGCTGATCATGTTCTTGATACCGAGCGGGTGCGCATTCACCCGTTCAACCTGCGCGACAAAGCCCGGCATCAGGTCGTCATTGACCGGCTCGCGTACTGGTATTACCACCCGCGGGAGTGGCTGAAGAAGGCGGCGTTGATGGACGACGTCTACCTTCTGAACTCGCCGTTCACCTTCCAGTCGATGGAGAAGCATTCGGCGTACTGCGCCCTGATGCGGCTCGGCATGAACGTGCCCGACACGGTGCTGGTGCCCTACAAGAACCCCATCGACAATGTGCGCTGGGCGTACACATCGCGCAACTACAACGATCCCTTCGATCTCGCCGCGGTCGCTAAGGAGATGGGATACCCGCTGTTCATGAAGCCCTTCGACGGAGGGGGCTGGCGCGGAGTTTCCAAGGTCCGGAACGAGGCCGAACTTATGGCGGCGTATGACGACTCCGGCGAGATGCTGATGCACTTGCAGAAGTCAATCGAGCCATACGACGTGTTCGCCCGCGCTCTGACCATCGGGCCGGAGTCCATGGTGATGCACTTCCGCCCGGATCTGCCGATGCATGAGCGCTACGCCGTCGAGCATGAATTCCTCTCGGCAAAGGTGGGTCGGGAGACGACCACAATCACTCAGACCGTGAATGCCTTCTTCCGTTGGGAGTTCAACTCTTGCGAGATGTTGGTTCAGGGCGACACCGTGATACCGATCGACTATGCCAATGCCTGTCCTGACGTGGCTGTGACATCGCTGCACTACTACTTCCCGTGGGCAATGAAGTCGTTGATCAAGTGGACCGCCTTCTGTGCCGCGACCGGGCGGCGCGCCAAGATGCACGTCGACGCCGACCCCTGGTTCGCGGTAGCCGACGATCCAGATCTCGACTACGACGCCAAGCTCACCCGCTATCAGCAGTTGGCTGATGAGCACTTCGAGAAGGAGCGCTACCTAGATTTCTGTGCGACAGCGCTGCCGACAATTGATGATTTGGTGCTTGAGTGGGTGTCATCGCCAGACTTCGATCGGATGCTGACCCAAACGGTGGACATGACCTATCCGGAGCAAGAGCGCGAGTGGTTTATGGCTCACTTCCGGGGCTTTGTCGGGTCGTGGGTCGATGATCAAAAGCAGGTAGCTGTCTAAATCCTGCGTCCTTCTCCGCGCCGGGCCACGATAAAGATGCGCCGAAAGGGGAGCACGGTACCGTACGGCCTGGCCGGGTAAGCCTCGTTCAACAGCTCCTGATACTCGGCAATGAACTGCGCCCGATGATCATTAGTCAGCGCCTGCAGCACAGGCCGAGCGCCAGTGCCAGAGATCCAGCGAAAGACCGGGTTCGGCCCGCTCAGTACATGCAGGTAGGTGGTCTCCCAGCCATCCACCGAGCACCCCAGCTCGGCAAGATCATCTAAATAGGCCACCGCATCGGCTGAACTCGGCCAACCGATCTCTGTGAGCTGTGAGGCGTAACGGGGATCAGCCGCTAACTGGCGAAGCAGTCGATGACTTGGCTCGTCGAAATTTCCCGGCACTTGAAACGCCAACCAGCCCTCTGGATTCAGCGTCGAGATCAGCGCTGGCAGGAGCTCGCGGTGTCGGGGAACCCACTGCAGCGTGGAATTGCTGATGATCACATCCACCGGCGTCTCCGGCTGCCAGTCACGCAAGTCCTGCAGCTGGAAGCTCAAGCGCGGGCTGGCAAACGTCGCCGTCTGCCTGATCATCTCCGGCGACGAATCGAGGCCAAGGATCTGCGCCTTCGGCCAACGATCGGCCAATAAGGCGGTGAGCTGGCCAGGTCCACATCCTAGATCGACAACCAGCTTTGGATCGGCGACCTGCACCCGGCTCAGCAGATCGAGAAACGGGCGTGACCGCTCGTCGGCGAACTCCAGGTATGTAACGGGATCCCAGACAGTCACGAGCGTCTCGGAGGAATCAACGCCCAGGTGGTCAAGACCGGATGATCAGCTGCGTCGATGGTAGGCCTCTCGCCAGGTCGGCACGCCTGGCTTCCAGGCGAGTGACATGCCAGCTTCGTTCGGGGTGCGGTTTGCCTTTCGGTTGTTGCAGCGAGTGCATGCGGCCACGGTGTTCTGCCAGCTGTTGGTGCCACCACGGGACTGCGGCAGCAGATGATCAACGGTGTCTGCCAGGCCTTCGCAGTAGGCGCAGCGATGATGATCACGGCGTAGTACGCCACGTTTTGACCAGGCGGGTGTTCGCGCGTAGAGAAAAGTGGTCTTGACGTAGCGGATCAGGCGCAGCACCAAGGGCCATGGGTATGGACCGATGCGATGTCCGTCGCGGGCTTCCTCGACGATGGCAACTTCACGGACCAGCATCCGAATCGCGTGCTTGATAGAAACCGTATGCAGGGCCGTGTTGTCGGTGTTGAGAACAATCACCGCTGACATCACCGCACTCCTTTCCTGCGCAAGAGTGCACGGAAAGCCGACCATGCTGCATTTGAAGCTGTATGGGGATTATGGCTTGTCCAATCAAGAAACTGCACTATGACGCGCAGCCCGGTTCGCCGACTCAGGAGCTCGCCGGGTGGTGTGCCAAGAATGCTGGGCGATGTTTGCGAGCGACGAAGGAGGCGAATCTGGCGGGCTGCCCGTCAGAGTGAATCAAGGACAGAGCGACATCCCAGTCAGGTGTGTCAGTCATCTTGACTATGCTCGAATACATGTTCGATTATAAGGAAGTGTCACTTCAAGTCACTCCTCAAAGGGCACGAAGCCGCATCCAGGAGCTGCAGCAGCGAGTGCAGCGGATGCAGGGGCCTGGGGTCTGGAGGACCTTGGAGTCGTTACCGGGTTTGTCGGGAGTCATCCAGCTCAGGACTGGCGAAGCGTACGCAGTAGACAGTCCTAGCCTCGCGACGGCCTTGGCTGCAGGGCCATCACAAGCCGGAGAGTGGATTGCATTTGTGGGCGTTTCTGAGCTTGGCTTGGAGGCAGCGGCACAGTTCGGGATCGACCTGGAACGGACTGTAGTGGTGCCGCGCCCTGGTGAGCTATGGCTGAGCGTGACCGCAGGCCTGCTCGAGGTGGCCACTGTCGTGATAGTGAAACCACCTGTGCCGGTCACTGCGCAGCAAGCCGAGCGGCTGAAGTCGCGACTCCGGCTGAAGGATGCGGCTTTGGTGTGCTGGGGAGAGTGGCCAAGATCAGATGCTGTCCTGACCATCACCGAATCCTCCTGGCTGGGACTGGGCCGGGGCCATGGTCGGCTAAGGGCTCGTCGTGTGGTGGTCTCGGTTCGCCAGGGCGGACCGGTGCGCCAGGTGCCGCTTTGGTTGCCAGGCCTTGATCAACAAGTAGCCGAGTGTGATCACGAGGTGGTGCCTCTCGCCGTCGCGCAGGCTGGATGAGCTGACCGATGAGCGCTCACATCTCTCTTCGGAAGCGTTTCTCCGCACAAGGCCACACATGAATGCGATCACGCGTCATGCGGCCGATTTTTCTGAACTTGTGCGGAGAAACGGCGGAAGCGAGCAATCCAAAACTCCCACCCGCCAGCTCGTCGTGTGGTGCCCTGACTGGCCGGTTGTGGCGGCGGCAACCGAACTCGGCTTGAGCTACCAGCTGCCGCTCGCCGTCTTCGAACGTGGTGAAGTGTTCGCCTGCTCAGCCATGGCCAGGGTCGAAGGTGTACGGCGAGGCATGCGACGCCGTGACGCATCGGCACGTTGTCCAGAGCTGACCGTTCTGGATCGGAACGAAGCGAGTGAGATCCGCACTTTCGAGAGTGTGCTGTCGGCGATCGAGGAGATATCGGCAGGCGTCGCACCGATACGACCCGGACTGTGTGCGCTCCGTGTGCCCAGCCGCTTTTACGGCGGCGAACGTGAGGCTGCGGCTGTTGTCGCTAAGCATCTGGTCGGTGCCGGGGTCTGGGACTTCCGAATTGGCATCGCCGACGGCATCTTTGCTGCGGAGCATGCGGCGCGTAGGGCAGCACCTCAAGACTGCTGGGTTATCCCACCTGGTGGTTCAGCGACGTTCCTCGCTGGCTTGTCGATCGGTGTCTTGGAAAATGCCGAGCTGGTCACTCTGCTACGGCGCTTGGGAATCCGGAGTATCGGAGACTTTGCCGCATTGGCCAGCCGTGATGTACTCACTCGGTTCGGCCGTGAAGGTGCCTTACTTCATCGGCTGGTGCGCGGACTGGATAACCATCCGGTCGTCTCTCGCCGGCCTCCTCTCGATATGGACCAGCAGGTGTCTTTCACACCTGCGCTGGAGACGGTCGAACCGATTGTGTTCAGCACTCGGCAGACCGCGGAAAAGCTGGTCGCCGAACTTGCCCATCACGGCCTGGTCTGCACCGAGATCCGTATCGAGGTAGTGACTGAAGGCGGCTGGACCGGATCGCGGGTCTGGGCGCACTCGCGTTGGTTCGCAGCCAGCGATCTGATTGATCGGATCTACTGGCAGCTGCAAGGGGATCCAGCTCCAGAGCCGGTCATTGAGCTGCGGCTAGTCCCTGAGTCGGTGGAATCCCTGGCTGATCATGGTGAGGGTCTGTGGGGAAGCGCGCTGAATGATCATGTGGAACGAGGAATCGCCAGGCTGCAAGGCATGCTCGGTCCCGAGGAGGTCTTGGCTCCTTCACTCCAAGGCGGACGCAGTCCGCGAGACCGCCAATTGCTCAGCCCTTGGGGTGAGCGACGGCCCTCACAGCGAAATCCCAGGTTGCCGTGGCCAGGGTCGATTCCGCCGCCGGCTCCGGCCCAGGTCTTCTCCGCACCGATTCCCTCACAGGTCCTGAGCGACGATCGCAGGTCAGTAAGAGTCACTGGCCGCGGACTGGTCACCGCTGCACCGGCCTTCATTGGCATCGGCGAGGGGGCTGAGCTAATGCAGGTCGATGCCTGGGCAGGTCCCTGGCCTATCGATGAGCTGTGGTGGGACCCGGATCAAGCGCGCCAGGTTGCCAGGTTCCAGATCACCGGTGTCGATGGCAGCGCCTGGTTGCTGGTCGTGGAGGACGATCAGTGGTGGACAGAAGCCCGCTATGACTGAGAGGAATCAAAGTGGGCTGGAATAATCCACCGATCTCCTGGCGCGAGCTGGAGCGTCGGATGTCGGGGCGGCCCATGCCCGACAACTCTGCGGACAATCCGGAAGGCGATAGCGCCCCCGGATACTCTCACAAACGACCGGCGTACCAGCCAGATGATCAGCTGGTCAGGCGTCCAACCGGTCCAGTGGTGCCGTATGCCGAACTGCATTGTCATAGCAACTTCAGCTTCCTGGACGGAGTAAGTGATCCCGAGGAGCTGATCGAGGAGGGAGTTCGGTTAGGGCTGGAGGCACTGGCGATTACTGACCATGACGGCTTTTACGCGGCATCCCGCTTTGCCGAAGCGGCACTCGCGTACGACCTCCGAACCATCTATGGCGCCGAACTGTCGCTAGGACTCACGACGCCACAAAACGGTGTTGCCGATCCCGAAGGCCAACATCTCTTGGTACTCGCTCGTGGCGTCGAGGGGTATCACCGACTCTCCGGAGCCATCACCGAGGCTCAGCTGAGAGGCGATGAAAAAGGACGTCCCAGTTACGTCGAGGAAGGGCTTGCCGCTCAGTCGGGCGGTCACTGGATGATCTTGACCGGCTGCCGTAAGGGCGCCGTACGACAGGCACTGATCACCTCTGGCCCGTCAGCGGCAGCAACGGAGCTGGACCGGCTGGCGGCACTGTTCGGTCATGATCATGTTGTAGTAGAGCTGATCGATCATGGGTTGCCGACCGATTCCGATCTCAACGACGCATTGTTCGCCTTGGCTCATGATCACAAATTGCCGGTGGTGGCGACCAACAATGTGCACTACGCCACGCCGGATGGTGGTCGTCTAGGAGCTGCCCTGGCGTCCGTACGTGCCCGCAGGAGTTTGGCTGATATGGACGGCTGGCTGCCTGGACCCAGTGCCCACTTGCGGTCAGGGGCCGAGATGGCGCAGATCTTTGCGCGCTATCCCGGTGTCATAGCGCGGACTGTTGAGGTCGCCGATCAGTGCGCCTTCAATTTACGACTCGCCAAGCCGCGGTTGCCCAAACTCGACGTGCCAGAAGGGGAGACACCGATCAGCTGGTTGCGGGAGCTAACCCGCGAAGGTGCTGACCAGCGCTACGCGCATATCCGTTCCGAAGCCGAGGAACGGCTGCGCAAAGAGCTGGCAGTGATCGAGGAGAAGGACTTCCCCGGCTACTTCCTGATCGTGCACGACATGGTGAAGTTCGCCCGGGACAAGGGGATTCTCTGCCAGGGCCGCGGGTCGGCGGCTAACTCAGTTGTCTGTTACGTGCTGGGCATTACTGCGGTCGATCCGATTGCGTTCAAGCTGCCCTTTGAACGCTTTCTGTCGGCGACTCGTGACGAGGAGCCAGACATCGACGTCGACTTCGATTCCGACCGGCGTGAGGAGGTGATCCAGGAGGTATATCGCCGCTACGGCCGTCATAATGCCGCCCAGGTGGCCAATGTGATCAGCTATCGGCCCAGGTCTGCGATTCGGGACATGGCGAAGGCTCTTGGTTACTCCACCGGTCAACAGGACGCGTGGTCCAAGCAGATCGATTCCTGGGGGACGCTCCCGGTCAGTGAGTCCGAAGATGATCATGCACGCACGGCGCCGGCTGTCGACCTTGACCACCGGATTCCTAATCAGGTTGTGGACTTGGCCGAGCAGCTGCTGAAGGCTCCCCGTCACCTCGGTATTCACTCCGGCGGCATGGTGCTTACCGAACGCCCAGTGGGGGAAGTGTGTCCGATTGAGCGCGGCCGAATGGACAACCGGACCGTGCTGCAGTGGGACAAGGACAGCTGCGCCTGGATGGGCTTGGTGAAGTTCGACTTCCTCGGTTTGGGCATCCTGGCCGCCATCCAGTACACCTTCGATCTGGTAGCGGCGAAGGTGGGGGAGCATTGGACGCTCGATTCCATGCCTAAAGAGGAGCCTGGCGTCTACGACATGTTGTGCCGCGCCGATTCAATCGGGGTCTTCCAGGTTGAGAGCCGCGCTCAGGTCGGCACTTTGCCCCGGCTGCTGCCTCGGCGGTTCTATGACCTGGTTATCGAGGTCGCGCTGATCCGCCCCGGACCGATCCAGGGCGGCGCCGTCCACCCCTACATTCGGCGGGCAACCGGCAGGGAAGAGGTGACCTATCTACATCCGGCTCTGGAGCCGGTGCTGGAGCGGACCAAGGGCGTGCCGCTGTTCCAAGAGCAGCTGATGCAGATCGCGATGGCGGTTGGCGGCTGCACCGGCGACGACGCCGATCTACTGCGTCGAGCCATGGGATCTAAGCGGGGCGTGGAGAAGATCGAACGGCTCAAGGACAAGCTCTACGCAGGCATGGCATCTAACGGAATTACCGGCGCGCTAGCTGACGACATCTACAGCCGGATTCAGGCCTTCGCCAACTTCGGGTTCGCTGAGAGCCACGCGATCAGCTTCGCCCTGTTGGTCTACGCCTCCTCTTGGTTGAAGCTGCACTATCCCGGTGCCTTTCTCGCTGGGCTGCTAAGGGCGCAGCCAATGGGCTTCTACTCTCCGCAATCGCTGGTCGCTGATGCGCGGCGGCACGGTGTAGCGGTACTGCGTCCCGACATCATGCTGTCTGAGGTTGATGCCGATCTTCAGTTGATCAACCCCGAACGCGACGGCCCGACAGGTCCTGAGAGCTGTTTGGGGCGGGCACAACCGGAGGTAGGACCCTTCGAGCGATCGGCACCGGATCGCAACGCGGAGCATCGACGAGACGGTAATTTCGCAGTCAGGCTTGGACTTACGGAGGTGCAAGGTATCGGTCGCGAACTAGCGGAGCGGATTGTCCTTGAGCGAGGAAAGCAGAGGTTCGTCGACATTAATGACGTGGTACGCCGCGCCGGGCTCACGGTGCCACAGACGGAAGCCTTGGCCACCGCTGGAGCCTTTGACTGTTTCGGGCTGTCTCGTCGTCAGGCGCTTTGGAATGCTGGATACGCCGACAATGATCAGACTCTGCCTGGTTCGGCTATTGATGCGACCCCACCGGTACTGCCCGGGATGAGCGAGGTGGAGCTGACCCTGGCCGACTTGTGGGCGACGCGAATATCTCCCGATGATCACCCCGTGCAACATTTACGTCCGGTGCTCGATGATCATGACGTGGTGCCAATCGGCCAACTTGGCCCGGCGTACGCGGAACGTCGGGTGCAGGTAGCCGGGATGGTGACACATCGGCAGCGCCCATCAACCGCAGGCGGAGTGACCTTCCTCAATCTGGAGGACGAGACAGGCATGCTCAACGTGGTCTGCTCCGCCGAGCTCTGGAGGCGTTTTGGCCGTATTGGCCGTAACGCCTCCGGCATGATCATTCGCGGCAGGATCGAACACAGCGACGGAGTGACAAATCTGGTAGCCGAACGGCTGCGTCCGTTGAGCTCTGTCTATCCCGAGGCTAGGGGCATTCTGCCGTCCCGCCACCGGTCCCGTGACTTCCGCTAGAGCTTTAAGCGTTGTACGGGTTCTGCGGCGGATAGGGGGCGGCGTAAGCAGGCGAACTCGCCGGAATCGGGTCGTACTTGGCGCCGGCCGGTGAGCTCGGCAAGATCGCAAAGATCATAATGATCAGCCCTCCCACGTAAGGGATCAGCAGGAGCAGCGCCAACCACCCGCTGTATCCACCGTCGTGCAGTCGCCGGACGGTGAGTGCGAGCGTGGGAACAATGATTCCGAGGGCGAAGACTGCGAACAAGATGATCAGCGGTAGAGCGAGCAGCCCTGGAGTCCGACCGCCGTCTTGAGAGGTTGCTATGCCGACTGCATACGTCACCAGACCGAGCACCGTGTAGGTGAGGAAAGTGAACAGCGTCCACCACCAGTACTCGCCGCGGCTGGCACGCCCGGTGAACGTCGCATACTTCTTGAAGCCACGCTTGACTGCATCGACGAAGCCGATGCCGTAGTGAGGTAGCTCGAGGGGCGGTGGCGGTGACGCGGCGCCTGGGGGCTGAGGCTGGTAGCTAACCACGGGTCGTTCCTTCCGAGAGAGGCGGTAACCAACCGTAGCGAAACTGAGGAGCTCTTTCGGGCGCGATGATGAAGAGATGTCTGAACTGCCTGAGCGACTTCTCCCCATGTTCGAAGACGACTTCAACGCCCCTGAGCTCAATCGCGAAGTGTGGCTGCCCAACTATCTGCCCGTCTGGAGTTCACGCCAGGAGACGACGGCGACATATGAGATCCACGACTCCTGCCTTCACCTCACCATCCCGCCGAGTCAGGGACTTTGGTGCGCAGGTGACCATCAGCCGGCGCTCCGGGTGTCGGGCATCCAGTCAGGCAATTTCTCAGGGCCTGTCGGGAGCACCATCGGCCAACAGCCCTATCGCAAAGGGCTAACGGTCCGCGAGGAGCAGCAGACCTTCTGGGGGTGGACACCCGAGCAGAGTTACATCGAGATTCGTGCCCGAGGCGTGATCAGCCAACGTTCGATGTTCTCTTTGTGGTTAGCCGGTATTGAGGACCAGCCGCAGCGCTCGGCTGAGATCTGTGTTGTCGAGATCTTCGGCGATGCAGTAGTGGCGGGAGAGTCAGCAGCAGTCGGGATGGGCCTGCACGCCTTTCGTGATCCCTCCATAACCGAAGATTTCGAGGCCGTGCGGCTGCCGATTGACATAGCGGACTTCCATACTTATGCGGTGAACTGGACCGCGGACCAGGCCGACTTCCTGGTGGATGGGGTGCACGTACGGACCTGCCTCAACCCTCCGGCCTACCCGATGCAGCTGATGGTTGCCGTCTTCGACTTCCCCGAGAAGTCAGACGACACCGATACGGAAGCCGTCCCGGCCTTCATTGTGGATTGGGTGCGAGAGTATCGGCGCTGATACTCGCCGGCTACAAGTGCCCGCGATGCACTCCTCAGTCTCAGGTTTGAGCCTCGGGATCCTCTTCGGGCTCGAAGGAGCTGCCCTCGCCCTCCGGCATCATGCCGATCTCGACGCCAGGTGAGGATTTCTTCTGATATTCCGGCTTCTGGGCCTCGCCGGTATCAGGTTCGTCCTGGCCGGAGGTCTCCGGCTCATTTGTAGTGCTCATGCTGGGGCTCCTCGGCGAGTTCGACATGGTTGCGCAGGAGTGTCCGAGGGAGACTTGAACCCCTCTCGGATGGGCAAGATTAGGGTACCTCCAGGGCCCGTTGAAGGCCTTGTCAGGCGGGAGTTTCACACGCATTCCGTAGCGGAAATCCAGTCGTGACCAGGATTCGCACGTTCCAGCGCAGTGTGCAACCAGGCTCGCTGAGCGGTAGACATCCGGGGCAGCACGGCCTCGAAGTCCGCCAGATCCTTGTCCCGAACTCCCTTCGCCTTGAAAAGCAGACAGATTTCAGGCCTCAGGTACGGGATTCCGTCCGCCGAAATCTCGAAAACCTCCGGGTACGGCCGCCGGATCGACGTGTCTCGTCGGCAGATCCAGGTATCACCGTCGTGCGGCTCGCGGAAAACGTCGAACCGCCAGACCTGAGCGGCCCGCTCGTACGCCCAAGTCTGGTGTGACTCCCCGGACAGTGTTGCGGCGCTCATCCGGGCCAGCTTGCGCTCGCCCTGCGGGACCCAGAAGTCGAACTCAGGAAAGCGCGGCGGCACCGTATCGAAGAACGAGGACGCGACCGCGATCTCCAGATCCTCGTGGTCACGCGTGTGTCTACCCAGGAAGAGATCTATCGCCCAACCACCCGCTACGAACCACGGGAAGTCCACACCCTCCATCCGCGCAGCGAAGTCGCGCGGATGCCAGGGATCCCACGCCTCGATGTCGGGTTGCATCCGATCAGAACCTGTTCGCTTCCGATCAGGCTCCGATCCTGACCCAGGTTCCTGTCTCTGCGGAGCGGGCCATGGCGTCCAAGGCCATGGCACTGCGAACGGCATCATCGAGCGTGGTGCCGTGCGGTGTCTTCTCCGCGATCGACCGCAGGAAGTTGTAAGCCTCGATCACCTTGAGGTCGTCGTAGCCCATCGCGGTGGCCGCGCCGGGCTGGAAGGCGGCGTACTCGCCGTGACCAGGCCCGACGTAGATGGTGCTCACCGATTGATCCTGGTACGCGGTCCCGGTGCTGAGACCGAGCTCGTTCATGCGGCGGAAGTCCCAGAACGCCGCCCCCTTGGTGCCGTGCACCTCGAAGCCGTAGTTGTTCTGCTCGCCGACGGCGATACGGCTGGCCTCGAGGATCACCCGGGCACCAGAGGTCATTCGCATCAGTGCCGACACGTAGTCCTCGTTCTCCACCGGCCCCATCTCCCCGCCGATCGCCCGGGTATGGCCGGCCGTAGCGCCGGTGGGACGGGCTCGTTCGGACAGGAAGATCGCGGTGTCGGCGATCAGGGAGTCGATGTCGCCGAGGACGTACCAGGCGAGGTCGACACCGTGCGCGGCGAGATCGCCGAGCACGCCGCTGCCGCCATGCTCGCGTTCGTAGCGCCAGGTCAATGCTCCTTCGGGGTGGGCGGCGTAGTCGCTGAAGAACCGGAACCGGGCATGAGTGATGGTGCCGAGCTCACCGCTCCGGATAAGGTCGCGGGCGGCGGCCACAGCTGGCGCGTTGCGGTAGTTGAACCCGACCGCGCCTTGCACGCCGGCGTTCTTCACCGCGTCGGCGACGGCCTGAGCGTCCTCGGTGGTGAGTCCGACCGGCTTCTCGATCCAGATGTGCTTGCCGGCCTGCGCAATCCCGACGCCGATCTCGCGGTGCAGGAAGTTCGGTGCGGTGATGCTGACCGCCTGGACACTCGGGTCCTGGGCCAGGTCCCGCCAGTCCTCGATCGCCCTGGCAAAGCCGAAGACATCGGCCGCTTCCGCCGCCCGACCCGGGCTCGGGTCCGCCACGGCCGCCAGCTCCGGCTTCAGGGGGAGCTGCGGGTAGTGGTGCAGTACCCGGGTGTAGGCCTGGGTGTGCGCGCGGCCCATCCAACCCATCCCCGCGACCGCGACGCCGAACGTCGCTCGCCGTGACGTGCCTTCTCCCGATGAATCGCCCGCGCCGTTGTCTGTCATCAGTTCACTCCCTGGTCGTTGATCCGTTAGCAGAGCACCTGAGGTGGCGTGAATGTGGGGTTGACTAGGGATTTTCAGTGTGTCCGAGGGGGGACTTGAACCCCCATGCCCTGTTACGGGCACTAGCACCTCAAGCTAGCGCGTCTACCTATTCCGCCACCCGGACCTGTGGGCTGCTCCTCGTGGGGCGCCCACGAACTATAGCAATTAGCGCCGTCCCGCCGAAGACTTCTTCTGGGCCGAGCGCAGCGATGAGCCACATCAGCCAAGATGATGCGGTGAGCGCCGATTACCAGCCGGAGGCCGAGGTCGTTGAGCTCTGCCAAGAACTGATCCGGATCGACACCTCGAACTTTGGCTCCGACCCTGGTCCGGGCGAGCGGGATGCCGCCGAACGAGTCGCTGAGCTGCTCGACGATGTCGGCATCGCGAGCCAACTGTTCGAGCCGGAGCCCCGGCGCACCTCGGTCGTGGCGCGCTGGGAACCGGAGGGCGTCGACACGTCGCTGTCGCCGCTGCTGATCCATGGACACCTCGACGTGGTGCCGGCCAACGCAGCCGACTGGTCGGTACCGCCGTTCTCCGGCGAGATAGTCGACGGTTGCATCTGGGGTCGCGGCGCGGTCGATATGAAGCACTTCGACGCCATGGTGCTCAGCGTGGTACGGGCTAGAGCGCGAGCCGGCGTAGCACCTCGACGGCCAATCCAGTTGATCTTCACCGCTGACGAGGAGGCTGGCAGCGGATTAGGTGCCCGCTGGATTGTCGAAGAGCATCCCGAAGTTCTGGAAGGCTGCCAGGAGGCGATCGGAGAGGTTGGTGGCTACTCGCTTACGGTCCGTGATGATCTTCGGCTATATCTGATCCAAACCGCTGAAAAGGGCATGGCCTGGCTCAACCTCATTGCCGAAGGACGGGCAGGGCATGGCTCGCTGCACCACCCCGACAATGCGATCACAGAGCTCAGCGCGGCGGTTGCCAAGATCGGTGCCTACGAGTGGCCGCAAAGGATCACCGATCCACAGCGCGCTTTCCTCGAGGCAGTCGCCGAAGCGTTCGAGGTTGATCTTGATCCGGATCAACTTAAGGAAAGCCTCCCGAGACTTGGCAGCATCGCGCGCGTGATCGGTGCGAGCATTTCGAACACCGCCAACCCGACGATGCTTTCGGCGGGCTACAAACACAATGTGATCCCGAGCAAGGCGACGGCTGGCATCGATGGCCGATTTGTGCCAGGCGGCGAGGATGAGTTTTACGCCACCATCACCGAGCTGATCGGCGACAAGGTTCGTTATGAGGTGGTCAATCACCAGCCTTCGGTGGAAACGCAGTTCTCTGGAGAGCTGGTCGAGGCAATGCAGGCGTCTTTGGTAGCTGAGGATCCGGGTGCCCGGGCGGTGCCATTCCTCTCTACCGCTGGTACGGATGGAAAGGCTTGGCACCGCACTGGTATTCGGTGCTTCGGTTTTACGCCGCTACGCATGCCGCCCGAGTTGGATTTCATCAGCATGTTCCATGGCGTCGACGAACGGGTACCAACCGATTCTCTGGAGTTCGGCGCTCGGGTACTGGATCGGTTTCTTGACATGGCGTGAGCGTCAAGTCGTCACGCCCCAGGGGCCATGCGTGAACGCCAGAACAACGGACTCGTTGGGCCCACTATGCTGGCCGCCTATGGCCGTGGGACGTGTCGAGTACCAGGTGGAGCGAGTGCGATTGGGCCGCCACCTTTCGCGAAACGCCGTTCGCCAATTGCTGGCTGATCATGCCGAGTACGGCGGCTGGGAACTTGCCCGGCTGCGTCGCTACCGCGATGGCACCCGCGACGCATGGATCCGTCGCAAGATCATTCGGGTGCGCAGCAGTCACTCCTAACAGCCCTTCGGCTGCCGCGCCGTTAGGTCCGAGCAGCGTTTGGTCCGCCAGAGACATCATCGAGCGCTGCGGCGATCTCTGCAGGCAGAGTTTGGTTTTCCACAGCGAGCGCCGGGGCCAGCTGACCAGCCGTCCTAGCGCCGAGCAGGGGAGCGGTAACCCCGGGTGCATCGCGCACCCAAAGCAATGCGATCTGCAGTGGAGTGAGATCGAGTCCCTCGGCGGCTCTCACCACCGCCTCCACAACCCCACGGCTGCGCGATTCGAGATACGGCTCAACGAACCAGGCGAAGTGATCGGTTGCCGCCCGGGACCCGCGAGGCGTGCCATTCCGATACTGCCCGGTCAGCACACCACGGCCCAGCGGCGACCATGGGAAGAACCCCATTCCGAAGGCCCGAACGGCCGGAAGTACCTCCACCTCGGCCCGACGAGCCAGCAAGGAGTACTCCACCTGAGCACTGATCAGTGGCGTACGTCCAGGAAAGGCTCGCTGCCAGGTAGCCGCCTGTGCGGTTTGCCAGCCGACGAAGTTTGAGACCCCGGCGTAGCGCACCCTTCCGGTCGAAACGGCATGATCAATGGCTTGCAGCGACTCCTCCAACGGAGCCTCGCCCCACGCGTGAATCTGCCAGAGATCGATGTAATCGCTCTGCAGCCGCCGCAGCGAACCGTCAAGATCACGAAGCAGGGCGCGCCGGGAGGTGTCGACAATCCGTTTGCCGTTCCTGATTACGAATCCGGCTTTCGTCGCTATCACGACCTCGTCCCGGTTCCCGAGGTCCCGAACCACTCGACCGACAATCCGCTCGGCGTCTCCCGCGGCATACGCGGCGGCCGTGTCGATCAGCGTGCCGCCGGCCTCGCAGAACATCTCGAGCAGCGCATGGGCGTTCTCCGCCGATGTGTCGCGGCCCCAGGTCATCGTGCCAAGCCCGAGCCGCGACACCCGCAGCCCGCTGCACCCGACCTGCCGAGTCTCCATGGGGAGACCCTAACGGGCTGACGGATTGCGCGCCGCCGTGCTGAGAGGGGACATGCTTTTCGTCGGCGAGCGACGACGAAGTGGGCGGCTGACAGGCGCGATCCGCACCGCGATGTTCGCGCCGCAGTCTGCAGGAGGAGCCGACGAATCGTGTTGAGAACAGAGGGATTGTCCGACACCGATGGTTTCGTCGGATCCAACGAAGACGGCGGCTTCCCGGCGAACATCGCAGCGAGCGGAGCGAGCCATTAGATACAGTGAGCGTAAGCGAGCGAAGCAATCAGACACGGCACTAGCGTGTCTGCCATGCGCCTTGGGCTCAATCTCGGCTATCTGATCGGATCGGATGACCCGCATGGACAGCTGCGACTGACCCAACATGCGGAGGCGCTCGGCTTTGCCGTGGTATGGGCGGCAGAAGCGTACGGGTCTGACAGTCCCACCGTTCTCGCCTGGCTTGCTGGCCAAACCTCCACCATCGATGTTGGATCCGCGGTCATGCAGATCCCAGCTCGAACGCCCGCGATGACAGCAATGACCGCCGCCAGTCTTGATGTATTGAGCGGCGGCCGATTCCGGCTTGGCCTCGGCGTCTCAGGGCCGCAGGTATCCGAAGGTTGGCATGGCGTACGGTTCGACAAGCCGCTAAGCCGGACCCGGGAGTACCTCGCGGTGATCAATACCGCCTTGTCCCGTTCCACCCTGACTTTCCATGGCGAGCACTACCAGGTGCCCCTGGCCGATGGCGCCGGCAAGTCGCTCAAGCTCACGATCGCACCGGTCAGCACACACATTCCGATCTACCTAGCGGCAGTAGGGCCGAAGAATCTCGAACTTGCCGGCGAACTGGCAGACGGCTGGCTTGCCATTTTTTACGCTCCCGACTTCGCTCCAGAGCAGCTGAACCAGGTGCGGTCCGGCCGGAATCGCGTCGGCAAGACACTCGATGGTTTTGATGTGGTGCCTAGCGTGCCGCTGGTGGTAGGCGCGGATCCCCGCATCTGCGCCGATGAGGTCCGGGCATATGCGGCACTGTATCTGGGAGGCATGGGGAGCCGGGAGCAGAACTTCTACAACGCGCTTGCGGTGCGTATGGGGTTTGGCGAGACCGCGGCTATGGTGCAAGAGCTTTTCTTGAGTCGGCGGCATCGAGACGCCATGGCGGCTGTCCCGTTCGACTTCATCGATCAGACGTCGTTGCTCGGTGATCGGGATCGGATCGCCGATGGGTTTCAGCTGCTGGCCGCCTCGGGCGTGACGACGTGTTCGTTGGTGCCCTACGGCGGCTCCATCGAAGAGAAGCTCAATGCACTGACAGTTGCCGCAGAAGCACTGGAGCGCTCCGGAGTAGGCACCTAGCTGCTCACCCGGATAAATCAGCCGGGCTCCCCGACACTGCTGGGCGGTAATGGACTCAAAACACCAGTAAGCAACAAGATGACGACCAATACCGCCAGCGCGATGCGGTAGATCACGAACGGCATGAAATTGTGCGTGCTGACATAGCGCAGCAACCAAGCGATCACCGCGTAACCAATGGCAAAAGAAACTGCGGTGGCCAGCGCAATCGGACCCCAGGCGGGCGGCACAGGATCAGCGGAGATGTCTGCCAGCTTGAAGAAGCCTGAACCGACTACGGCTGGTATGGCCAGCAGAAAGGAATACTTGGCGGCCGCCACCCGCTGATAACCCAGCGCCAGCCCGCCCGCGATCGTTGCGCCGGAGCGGGAAACCCCAGGAATGAGCGCCAGCGACTGCACCAACCCGAGCGACAGGCCGTGCCGCCATGTCATGGACTCCAGTGGTCGAGCATTCGCGGCCAGTCGATCGACGACGCCGATGATGATGCCGAAGCCCGCGAGCATCGCTGCCGTCATCCAAAGATTCCGCAGCCCGTGATCAATCGCGTCTTGAAACACCAGTCCGAGCACCACAATTGGGATTGAGCCAATGATCACCAGCCAACCGAGCCGGGCCTCTGGGTCGTTACGCGGCAGCTTGCCGATCAAGGCGAGCACCCAGTTCTTGATGATCAGCCAGATGTCCTTGCGGAAGTAGATGATCACCGCACTCTCGGTGCCCAACTGGGTGATCGCAGTGAAAGCCGAGCCGGGATCCTCACCGCCGAAGAACTGTCCGACAATCGCCTGATGGGCGCTAGAGGAGATCGGCAGGAATTCAGTCAGGCCCTGCACTATGCCAAGCACTAGTGCCTCCAGCCAGCCCATTTGAATACAGCTCCTGCCCGCCCCTCGGGAATCACATGCCACGCTTGCGCGCGACACCCGGTCCACCGTAGGGGCTCAAAATGACAACTGGGCGGCCACCCTGGCGCCGGTGCCGTGATCCACGCCACATCAGCTCCTTACGGGCCGTGTAGAACTGATGAAGTGACGATCCATCACAGCCACCCGTTTGCGGTGAGCGAGCAGGACCGAAATCCGCTGCGGCGATTTCGCGGCCGGATGGCCTCACCAGTAAGCATCTGGGCCGCGGCCGCCAATGACATCCGCGCCGGATGGACGCTTTCCTCATTCCTGGTGGCCGACGGCGATCCAGCTGAAGTGATCGGGTTGATCGATGAGGAGTCTCCGCTCGCCGACCTGCTAGGCGATGGCACAACCTTGACGATCAACCTCTTGGGATGGGAACAGCGCGCCTTGGCTGACGCATTCGCGGGGATAGCGCCAGCCCCTGGCGGCCCTTTCGCGCTGGCCGCCTGGCAGGACACCGACTGGGGGCCGGTGCTGCAGGACTCCCTTGGCTGGATCGGCGCGCGAGCGAAGCCGGATCCTGATCACGCTGGTTGGGGTTTGCTGCTCCGGGCCTTGGTGGAACGGGTGGAGATCCCACCCGACACAGCCGACGATTTGCTGTGTTACGTACGCGGCCGGTACCGCTCGCTGCCGTTATAGCCCTCGCCTCTGTAGCCTCGGCGCCATGACCACGGTCCTGCTGATCCGTCACGGCCGAACCTCGGCAAACACCGCGGGTGTTCTTGTCGGCCGGACATCGGGAGTCGAGCTCGATGAGACTGGGGTCCAGCAGGTTGCCGAGCTCGGCACCCGGCTCTCAGGCGTACCACTGCAGGCCGTCGTCACTTCGCCGCTCCGCCGCTGCCGGCAGACGGCGCAAGCGGTGCTCGCGGCCCAGTCTGACGGGTGCGCACTCGCTGTCGAGCAGGGCTTTGTGGAATGCGCGTACGGCGAATGGACCGGTAGACCGCTGCGAGAACTCAGCAAAGACAAGCTGTGGAACACCGTGCAACATCAGCCCTCGGCCGTCCGGTTTCCGGGCGGGGAATCAATGTCGGAGATGTCGGGACGAGCGATCAGCTCGGTACGCAGCTGGGACGCCCGCATAGCAGCTGAACACGGCCCTCATGCCGTCTGGGCCGCGGTGTCCCACGGCGACATCATCAAGGCGATCTTGGCTGACGCACTCGGCATGCACCTGGACAGCTTCCAGCGAATTGTGGTGGATCCGGCCTCCATCTCGATCGTCCGCTACACCGCAGCACGCCCGTACTTAATCACCGCCAACTCCACGACAATCGATCTCGCCGCCTTCTTGTCTCCGCCAAAAAAAGAGCGCAGGCGCCGCTCCAAACCGCCCGATGACGCTGCGGTAGGAGGCGGTCTGGGTGCTACAGAGCAATTGAGCAACTGACTTACCCTGTAACCCATGGCGATTCTGGTGCACCGCTATGACGCGCCCGATCGGTTCGTGGCAGGCACGGTTGGTCAGCCTGGCGAACGAACGTTCTTCCTACAAGCACGGGAGGGCAATCGCATTACCAGCGTCGTGTGCGAGAAGCAGCAAGTTTCCGTGCTGGCTGAACACCTAGATCGCGTACTCGACGAGGTGCAAAGACGGAGTGCAGGGCGGGTGGACGTTCCGCCCGCATCGTCGACAGCGCGGGACACTGATCCCTTAGACGCGCCGATCAACGAAGAGTTCCGGGTCGGCACTATGACGATTGCCTGGGATCCCAGCATCGACCGCATCGTCATCGAGTTGTTCTCCAATGTCGATGTCGAAGAGGAAGAACAGGCAGAGGGAATATCAAGTGCGACCGCCGAAGAGCCTGACGAGATCGAGGCCGACGAAGTCTTCGTAGTCAAGATCACCGCCTCGTACGCGCGGGACTTTGTTGCCCGGGCTCAAGCCCTCGTCGCCGCGGGCCGACCATCCTGTCCGTTCTGCCTGCAGCCGATCGACCCCCAGGGGCATGTCTGCCCGCGGGCCAACGGCTACCGCCGGCCACTATTCGACTGATTTCTGCGGTGCCTGTCGATGATCTTGCCCGGCTGACCGGGGAGGGCGATGGCCGGCCACCTCATCCTGCCCCGCCCCATCCTGCACTTACAGCCGAGCTCAGGCATGCGGAGCTGCGGATCACCGGTCGGCTGCTGCATGCCTCCAACGCCACCTTTCTCGCTGAGCTGCAGACCGACGGCATGCCCATCGCATGTGTCTACAAGCCGCTAGAGGGGGAACGGCCACTTTGGGACTTCCCGCACCGCACCCTTGGTCTTCGGGAGGTTGCGGCGTACCAGGTCTCCCGCATTGGCGGCTTCGATTGCGTGCCCGTCACTGTGCTCGCTGACGGGCCATTCGGGCCCGGCTCGCTTCAGGTTTGGGTGGACGTCGACGAGGCCGCCACCAACCAGCTTATTGATCTTGTCCCGAGCTCCTCGGTACCTAAGCAGGGCTGGTTCGCCTCGGTGGAAGGGTTCGATGGAGATGATCGCCCAGTGTCGGTAATCCATGCCGATGTCACAGAGCTCAGGCTGCTGGCCGTCTTTGATGTGTTGATCAACAATGCCGACCGCAAGGGCGGCCACATCCTCGGTAGCGCCGGCCGGGTGTTCGGAGTTGATCATGGAGTGAGCTTCCACACTGATCACAAACTGCGGACCTTGTTGTGGGGGTGGGCGGGCTCTGAGCTGAACAGGCGGGAGCTGGCCGCGGTCCGCAAGGCTCGCGACGAGGCGCCCGAGCAGCTGGACTCACTGCTTAGTGATAGGGAGATCACAGCGCTGGTACGCCGCGCCGACCTACTGCTCAGCCGACGGCGGATGCCGCGGCCGCGCGGGGAGTGGCCCTCGATTCCCTGGCCGCCTTTCTAGGGGCCACCGTTCTAGGGGGTCGCAGTTCTAGGGGGCGGCGTTCTAGGGCCAGCGCCCGGACCGCACCCGGATAGTGTGACGCCATGCAGGCTTGGAGCTCCCGTTCGGTGCCTCGACTTCCAGCATCACCTGCGCCCCATCCGCTGCAAGCATTCGACACGGCCACCCAACAACTGGTCCCCATTGGCCCGGACAACGGAACCGCGCGCATGTACGTCTGCGGTATCACTCCGTACGACGCAACTCATATCGGCCACGCCAACACCTACATAGCGTTCGATCTGCTGAACCGCGTATGGCGTGATCGTGGCCTTGAGGTGAATCACGTCCAGAACGTCACCGATATTGACGACCCGCTCCTGGAGCGCGCAGCCGACCTCGGCATCGAATGGGCTGCTTTGGCCGAGCAGCAGACGCAGCTGTTCGCCGAGGACATGGCGGCACTCAATGTACTGCCACCGCGCCACTACGTTGGCGCCGTGGAGTCGATGCCGTTGATCGTGGACCTCATCGAGCAACTACGGGGCCATCAGGCCGTCTATCCGGTGGATGACAGGGAGTTTGAAGACCTGTACTTCGCACAAGCGAGTGACTCAGGCTTCGGCTCGCTTTCCCACCTCTCCGAGCAGGATGCGATTGCCCTCTTCGCCGAACGCGGTGGTGATCCGGATCGGCGCGGCAAGAAGGCTCCGCTGGATTGCCTGGTCTGGCGCCATGCCCGCGACGGGGAACCGAGTTGGCCATCCGCGCTGGGTGCCGGTCGGCCTGGTTGGCACATCGAGTGCACGGCTATCGCCCTTGATCGACTCGGCGCCGACTTCGACGTGCAAGCGGGTGGCAGCGACCTGATCTTCCCTCACCATGAGATGTGTGCGGCACAGGGCCGAGTGGCCACTGACCAGACCTTCGCTCAGGCGTACCTGCACAGCGGAATGGTTGGCCTACACGGCGAGAAGATGTCGAAGTCCAAGGGCAACCTGGTCTTCGTCTCAACACTGCGAGCCTCAGGTGTTGATCCAATGGCCATCCGCCTGGCGTTGCTCGCGCACCACTATCGCGACGACTGGGAGTGGAGTGATGACCTGCTCGGCTCCGCCCAACGCCGCTTGAACCGGTGGCGGGAGGCCGCTCGGCTGCCGGCCGGCCTGAACGCCGACGAGGTACTGGTCCAGTTACGTGCCGCTCTGGCACAAGATCTTGACGCGCCGTCGGCACTGGCAGCAGTGGATGCCTGGGCCGGTGCCTCGATGGCGATTGACAGCGACGACGCCGAAGCGCCGGTACTGGTGGCTCGCGGCTGCGAGGCTCTTCTCGGCGTGACGCTTTGAATCACCGACTTGGTCAGCATCTCAGCGGGCTATAGCACTCTGAGACGCTGACTAGTCGGAGTAGAGTGAGCGCGACGAGTTAAGAACTCGCGCGTGTACCGGGGTCGGTGCAAGTCCGAACCGGCGGTGACAGTCCGCGACCCCTCTGCCTCCAGTGGAGGGTTGATGTGGTGAAACTCCACAACCGACGGTGAAAGTCCGGATGGGAGGTTCACGCGAGTGCGTTATCGTCCTGCAGACAGCGGAACGATGTGCACTCTTCCACCCCGGCTATCGTGCGACCGGATGAGTGGAGGGATCACATGGATCTCCAAGAAGTACTCCTGCGGTTGCTACAGGCCGAGCTTGTAATCGGTTCGAGCGCCATTCTGTGGCGGGAGATCATCGGCAACGGGTTCGGATTGGCAAGCGCTCTGCTGGGCATGTCGCGCAAGGTCGCCGCGTGGCCCGTCGGCATTGTGGGCAACGTCTTGTTGTTCACCGTTTTTGTCGGGACCGCCATTGGTGGCCCGTTCGACACTCCCCAGAAGCTGGATCTGTGGGGTCAGGCCAGCCGCCAGATCTTCTTCATCATTGTCAGCGTCTACGGCTGGGTCCGGTGGTACCAGTTCCGGAAGTCGCACCGCGAAGAGGGGGTTGGGGTACGGCCAAAGTGGGCTGGCGCCAGCGGCCGGTTGCAGCTGCTACTGGGAGCATTGGCTCTGACGACGGTCTTCTACTTCGCATTGAAGGCACTGGGGTCCTGGGGTCCGCTGGCAGACGCCTGGATCCTGACCGGCTCAATCCTCGCTACGTACGGCATGGCCCGCGGTTGGGTTGAGTTCTGGCTGATCTGGATCGCCGTCGATCTCGTGGGCGTGCCGTTGCTTCTGGCCGCCGGGTACTATCCATCGGCGATCATGTACATCGTGTACGGCGCGTTCTGTGTCGTTGGCTTCATCGCCTGGCTACGAATCGAACGGCGGGAGCGGGCCGCAGAAGCTGCTGAAGGGGTTGCTTCTCCAGTGACGGAAACCGTTGGCTGATAACAACCCGGTTTGTCAGAACTGGGCAGTGCTGCGGCGCTGCCCGGTTCTGACAACTCAGGTCTGCGCGACATTAGGCTGACCGCCGTGACGGTCCAGAAGTCCTTCGACGGCCTCTTTGCCGAGCTCTCGGCGAAGGTTGCTGGTCACGACCCCAACTCCTCGACCGTTGCCCGGGTCGAGGCGGGCGTGCACGAGATCGGCAAAAAGATCGTCGAGGAGGCGGCCGAGGTCTGGATGGCAGCGGAGTACCAATCCAAGGATCAGGCCGCCACCGAGATCAGCCAACTGCTGTATCACATCCAGGTACTGATGCTCGCGCT
>Ga0081538_10000889_pt1 | contig 32338 bp, 25 predicted proteins | sample TabmetS5T2R1_FD_71022 | JGI IMG/M metagenome (GOLD analysis project Ga0081538, IMG submission 71022) | Tabebuia heterophylla rhizosphere microbial communities from the University of Puerto Rico - S5T2R1 | ecosystem: Host-associated > Plants > Roots > Rhizosphere ...
GCGGCATTCGCGACGGGCTGCGAGCACGGCTACCTGTACATCCGCGGCGAGTACCCGCTCGCCCAGCACCGGATCGAGCATGCGATCGCGGAGGCGTACGAGCGCGACTTCCTCGGCAAGGACGTGCTCGGGCACGGCTTCCGCTTCGACGTCGAGGTGCGCAAGGGCGCCGGCGCGTACATCTGCGGCGAGGAGACCGCGATCTTCGGCTCGATCGAGGGCTATCGCGGCGAGCCGCGCAACAAGCCGCCGTTCCCGGTCGTCGAAGGGCTCTTCCGCCAGCCGACGGTCGTCAACAACGTCGAGACGCTCGTCAACGTGCTCGACATCGTGCTCGAGGGCGGGCCGGCCTTTGCGGCGCTGGGCACCGAGAAGTCGACCGGGCCCAAGCTGTTCTGCGTGAGCGGCGCCGTCGCGAGCCCGGGGACCTACGAGGTGCCGTTCGGCGCGACGCTGCGCGAGCTGCTGGAGCTCGCCGGAGGCGTCCCGGACAACCTGCGCGCGGTCCTGCTCGGCGGCGCGGCCGGGATGTTCGTCACGCCCGACGACCTCGACCTGCGCCTGACCTTCGAGGATGCGCGGGAACTCGGGGTCACGCTCGGCTCGGGCGTCGCGCTCGCGATCGACGATCGCGTCGACCTCGGCCGTCTCCTGATGGTGATCGCCGCCTTCTTCCGCGACGAGAGCTGCGGGCAGTGCGTGCCCTGCCGTGTCGGCACGGTGCGCCAGGAGGAGGCGCTCGCCCGTCTGCTGTCCGGACGCACGCGCGGCAGCGTGCAGGACGAGCTTGCGCTCATCGCCGAGATCGGCGAGGCGATGCGCGACGCGTCGATCTGCGGGCTGGGCCAGACCGCCTCGTCGGCGATCGAGTCCGCCATCGACAAGCTGGGAGTGTTCGCATGACGCAGCGCACGGTCAACCTCACGATCGACGGCCGGCCGGTCGAGGTCGCGGAGGGCGCGACGATCCTCGAGGCCTGCGAACAGGTGGGCATCGACACGCCGACCCTGTGCTACGGGGAGACGCTGCGCCCCGCCAACGTCTGCCGCGTCTGCGTCGTCGAGCTTGAAGGCGCGCGCACGCTGGTACCGGCGTGCTCGCGGCCGGTCGAGCCGGACATGGTCGTGCTCACCGACTCCGAGCGGGTGCGCCACAGCCGCAAGATGGTCATCGAGTTCCTCGCCTCCTCGACGGATCTGTCCACGACTCCGGTCGCCGACGACTACCTGGCTCGCTACGACGCGCGTCCGGAGCGCTACGGGCCGCCGGCGCCCCCGGACCCCGACCGCGACCGCAAGCGCACGGGCCACCACGAGGAGCCCGACGGCCAGACCGCCGCCACGGTGTACGCGCCGGTCAAGGTCGACAACGACCTGTACGTGCGCGACTACTCCAAGTGCATCCTCTGTTACAAGTGCGTCGACGCCTGCGGCGAGCAGTGGCAGAACACGTTCGCCATCACGGTCGCCGGCCGGGGCTTCGACGCGCGGATCTCGACCGAGTTCGCGAACCCGCTGCCGGACTCGGCGTGCGTGTACTGCGGCAACTGCATCGCGGTCTGCCCCACGGGCGCGCTGATGTTCGCCTCCGAGCACGAGCTGCGCGAGGCCGAGCAGTGGGACGAGTCGCGCCAGACGACGGCGGACACGATCTGCCCGTACTGCGGCGTGGGCTGCAACCTCACGCTGCACGTGCAGGACAACGAGATCGTCAAGGTCACCTCGCCCGACGATCACGACATCACGCGCGGCAACCTCTGCATCAAGGGCCGCTTCGGCTTCCAGCACGTGCGGCCGCGCGAGCGCGAGTAGCCGCACGTCCGGGTGCGGCTCTCCGCACCCGAATGCTGGTGATATCCCTGATGCGACGGGCGAGGGCGGTCCCGATACTCGGTACACATGCCCGCCGAGGACCTCACGCTCCCCTCGCTCGACCTTCGCGCGCTGGCGCGCCGGGCCGCCGTGCCCGCCGCCGCTGCCGCCGTGCTCGTCGCAGCGGTGCTGGTCCTCGGCGGGCCCCTGCAGACGTTCGCTGACGCGGTCCGCCGTGCCGTCTCCGCCGATCCCGTGTGGGTGGGGGCGGCCGCCACCTTCGAGCTGCTCTCGTTCGGCGGCTACATCCTGCTGCTGTGGCTGGTCGGCTCCCGGGCTTCGTCGCGGATCGGCCTGCGCGAGAGCGCGGAGATCACGCTCGGCGGCGCGGCCGCGACGCGGCTGCTGCCGACGGCCGGCGTCGGCGGCGCGGCGATGACGCTGTGGGCGCTGCGCCGCTCCGGCCTCGAGACGCGCCGCGCGGCCTCCACGCTGCTGACCTTCCTCGTGCTCGTCTACGCCGTCTTCCTCGGCGCGATCGCGCTCGCCGGCACGGTGCTCACGCTCTACGGCATCGGCCCGCTGCCGCTCACCGCGATCCCCGCGGCGGCCGCATGGGTCGCCATGGCACTCGCGCTCGCGGCCGCGTTCTGGCTGCCGGCCGAGGGCACCGGCCGCCTGCGCACCGCGGGCGCCGTGCTCGGCGGCTCGGTCCGCGACGCGATCGACCACGTGCGCACGGCCGACCCGCGGCTACTGGGCGCGTTCGCCTGGTGGGGCTTCGACATGGCGGTGCTCTACGGGATGCTGAACGCGTTCGGCGCCGCGCCGCCGTTCGCGGTCGTGGTGCTCGCGTACTTCATCGGCCAGGTCGCCAACACGATCCCGGTGCCTGGCGCGGCCAGCGGCGGGCTCGTCGGCGTGCTGCTGGCCTTCGGCGTGTCGGCCGACCTCGCGATCGTGGCCGTGCTCGCCTACCGCGCGCTGGCCATCTGGATCCCGGCGCCGGTCGGCCTCGTCGCGCTCGGCAAGCTGCGTCAGACGATGGCGCGCTGGTCGGCCGAGGACGCCGCCGTGGCCGAAGAGCTCGCGCCGGTCGCGCCTGCGCCGGCCGCCGAGGTCGTCGAGCGCCACGAGGCCCGTCCGTCGTGGCGTCCGTTCGAGGTCCCGGCGGCGGCATGAGCGTGCGGCGGCCCCCGGCGGCGCTGCTCGCCGTCGCCGTGGTGGCTGCGGTCGCCTTCGGCCTGACCACCGCCGGCGTCGTCGAGCTGCCGGACCTCGACAAGGCGCTGACCGACCTCTCCGACACGCTCGGCACCTGGACCTACGCGCTCGTCGGCGGCCTCGCGTTCCTGGAGACCGGCGCCTTCGTCGGCCTGATCGCCCCGGGCGAGACCGCGGTGGTGCTCGGCGGCGTCGTGGCGGCGCAGGGCGAGGTCGACATCGTGGCCATGCTGCTGCTCGTCTGGATCGCGGCCGCGGCGGGCGACTTCGCAAGCTTCCTGCTCGGCCGCCGCCTCGGGCGCCGCTTCCTCGTGACCCGCGGGCCGCGCTTCGGCGTCACGCCGCCGCGGCTGGCCAAGGTCGAGTCGTTCTTCGACCGCCATGGGGCCAAGGCGATCCTCGTCGGGCGCTTCGTGGGCATCGTGCGCGCGGTCGCGCCGTTCCTGGCCGGGTCCTCGGGGATGCGCGTGCGCGCGTTCCTGCCCTGGAGCCTGCTCGGCACCGCCGCCTGGGCGGCGACGTTCACGCTCGTCGGCTACCTCTTCCACCGCTCCTTCCACGCGGCGGCCGACTACGTGACGCACGGGGCGCTCGCGCTGGCCGTCGTGGCCGGTGTCGTGCTCGCCTACCGGGCGCACCGCGTGCAACGATCTGTGGCGTGACGACGCCCGCCGAGCTCGCCCGTGACTCCGACGAGCGCGGCGAGGAGATCGTCTCCGTGCTCGCCGAGGCGTTCGGCGAGCTGATCGAGGCCGACGCGCGCGCGTTCCGGGCCAAGTTCCGCAAGATGGCGGCCTCGCCGTTCGCGTTCTACCGCGGCAGCGCGCCGCTCTTCTACGCGGACGTGGTGCGGCTCGACGACCCGTGGGCCGACGAGCGCACGAGCCGCGTCTGGATCCAGGGCGACCTGCACGCCGAGAACTTCGGGACGTACATGGACGCCGCGGGCATCCTCGTGTTCGACGTCAACGACTTCGACGAGGCCTACGTCGGCCACTTCACCTGGGACCTGCGGCGGATGGCCGCGAGCCTCGCGCTGCTGGGCTTCGCGAAGGCGCTGTCGGACGACGCGATCGAGCGGATGATCTCGACCTACGCGGGCGCGTACCTGGACCAGGTGCGCGCGTTCGCGACCGGCGACAAGGACAGCGAGTTCCGGCTCACGCTCGAGAACACCGAGGGCGTGCTGCACGACGTGCTCATGAGCGCGCGGATGGAGACGCGCGTGGGGCTGCTGGACGCGACGACCACCGTCGAGGACGCCGAGCGGCACTTCTCCTCCGGGGCCGGCGTGCGGCGCCTCGAGGGCGGCGAGCGGGAGGAGGTGGAGGCCGCCTTCGCGGCGTATCTGGACACCATCCCGGAGGTCAAGCGCCAGCACAGCGTGTCGTACTCGGTCAAGGACGTCGTCGGTCGCGCGGGGTTCGGCATCGGCTCGGCCGGGCTGCCCGCCTACAGCCTGCTCGTCGAGGGGCGCACGCAGGCGCTCGAGAACGACGTCGTGCTCTCGATGAAGCAGGGCAACGTGGCGGCGCCTTCACGCGTGGTCTCCGAAGCCGAGATCGAGGGGTACTTCGAGCACCAGGGCCACCGCACGGCCGTCTCGCAGCGGGCGCTGCAGGCGCACGCCGATCCGTGGCTGGGCTGGTGCGAGCTGGGCGGCGTCGGCCAGGTGGTCAAGGAGGTGTCCCCCTACGAGGCGGACATCGACTGGGACCAGGTGTCCGATCTCGACGAGGTCTTCCCGCTGCTGTCGTACCTCGGGGCGGCGACGGCGAAGGTGCACTGCGTCTCCGACGCGGGCAGCGAGCAGACGCTGGTCGACTTCCAGACCGAGGAGGCGATCATGGCTGTGGTGGACGGGCGCGAGGACGAGTTCGCCGCCGACCTGGTGGAGTTCGGCCGCGCGTACGGGGACCTGGCGCGCGACGACCACCGGCGGTTCGTCGACGCCTTCCGCAACGGCCGCATCCCGGGGGTGCCGGCCGACTGACCGGGGTCCGGCTTGTCGTGCCGCTGCTGCTGGCGGTGGCGGGGGCGGCGGTCGTCGCTGTCGTGTTCGAGGGCGCTGGCGGCGACCTCTCCGGCTGGCCGACCTGGCAGGCGGTCGCGGTGCCGGTCGCCGCGTTCGCCGTGCCCGCGCTGCTGAGCGCGTGGGCGGCGTGGCGGGCCGGCGTGGTCGAGGCGGTGCTGTGGGCGCTGGCCTGCGTGGGCGCGCAGGCCGCGCTGGTCCTGGGCGTCGCCTTCCTGGCGCTTGGGTTCGGGCCGGTCTAGGCGCGCTGTGCGCGGATCAGCGTGTCGACCTGCTCCTGCTTGCGCATGATCATGTGCTCGAGGCGGTGCTCGAGCGCCTCGGAGTCGCCGGTGTGGCCGGTCGCGGGGATCGTGTCCTGGAGGGCCTCGATCACCTCGGTCTCGAGCTCGATCAGGCGCGTGACCATGGCTTCGCCGTCGCCGTCGAGGCCGAAGCCCTCGACGCGGTCGGCGGGCTTGCCGCCGAGGGTGACGATCTTCTCGAGCAGCCGGCGGGCGTCGGCGAGCTCGGCCTCGGCGAAGCGCCACAGCAGCTCGCTGAGGCCGAGATACCGGAAGCCGGTGAGGGAGGCGGCCGCCGTCGTGTAGGCGGCGGCGCTGCGGAACTGCATCGGGAGGGCCTTGGCCAGCCGCTCGAGGGCGGTGTCGATGTCGAGTGGTTCCTTGTCCATGGTGCGGCCTCCTACCCGGGAACCGCCCGTCTCATGGATCCCGACGACGATGCGCCGGCAGTCCAGACCCACGGACTGCCGGCGCTCCCGGAAGACGGGGCGCCGCTCCCCAACGCCACCCCGTCTGGATACCGGGCCTACGTCTAGGGAGCGGCCACCCCACCGGTCGCGGCGACCGCCGCATCCGCGCTCGCGTCGGCGGCCGGAGCCGGAGCCTCGGCGGCGGGAGCCTCGGCGGCCGGAGCGGGCGCCTCGGCGGCGGGGGCCGGAGCGGGCTCGGCCGGCGCCGGTGCGGGCGCGGCCTCAGCCGGCGCGGGCGCCGGAGCGGGCGCGGCCTCGACGGGCGCCGGAGCGGGCGCCGGAGCGGCCTCCACGGGCGCCGGAGCGGCCTCCACGGGCGCGGGAGCCGGCGCGGGCGCCGGAGCGGCCTCGACGGGCGCCGGTGCGGCCTCGACGGGCGCCGGTGCGGCCTCGACGGGCGCCGGTGCGGCCTCGACCGGGGCCGGAGCGGCCTCGACCGGGGCCGGCGCAGCCTCCGCGGGGGCGGGTGCGGGCGCCGGTGCGGCCTCGACAGGCGCCGGTGCGGCCTCGACCGGGGCGGGAGCCGGCGCAGCTTCGGCGGGGGCCGGAGCCGGCGCCTCGGCGACCGGAGCCGCCTCGGTCGTCGCCGGAACCTCGGTCGTCGCGGTCGGCTCGGCCGTCGCCGCGGGGACCTCGGTCGTGGCGGTCGCGGTCGTCTCGGCCTCGGCGGCCGGCGCCTGGGCGCCGCCCGTGCCGTCGCCGAAGACCGCGGCCTGGTCGGCGGGCGTCGGGCCGCCGATCGCGGTGCTGTCGCCGACCGCGGCGCTCGCGACCGCGCGCTGACCCTTCAGGTATGGGGTCGGGTCGGTGGCAGCGCCGTTCTGGCGCACCTCGAAGTGCACGTGCGGACCGGTGCAGCTGCCGGTGCAGCCGACCTCGCCGATCTTCTGGCCGGCCTTGACGTACTCGTTCACCGCGACGCTGCGCTCGGAGAGGTGGGCGTAGCAGGTGGTCGTCTCGCCGGCATGGCGGACGCAGACCATGTTCCCGTAGCCGCTCTCGGTGCCGGACACGCTGACGGTGCCGCACTGCGCGGCACGGACCGTGGTGCCGGTCGGCGCCGCGATGTCGGTGCCGCTGTGGGCGTGGTCGCCGCGGTCCTCGCCGTAGGAGCCGGTGACGGTCCCGTTGACCGGCGCCACCAGGCGGCCGTCGGCCGAGCAGCCGTCGCCGCCCGTCGAGACCGGCGTGGACTCGACCGGCTCGGCCGGCTCAGGCGCCGTGTCCGGCGTGCCGCCCGTGGACTCGGGCGTGCCGGACGACCCCGTCGTGTCGGACGACCCCGTCGAGCCGGAAGACCCGGTGGAGCCGGAAGACCCCGTCGAGTCCTCGATCTCGTCGCGCAGCTCCACGCGGTCGTCGAGGTCCGGGCCGCCGGTCGCCTGCGAGGCGGCCTCGGCCACCGCCGGCGGCGGCGGCTCGAAGACGACGTTGACCCGCTCACCCGCGCTCGCGGCAGCGGCGGGCGCGCCGGACTCGTCGTAGAACTCGACCTTCGAGCTGAAGACCTGGACCCAGGTCTTGACGTCGACGATGCCGGTGACGGCAAGGCCGTTGCTGCGCTGGAAGTCCTTGACGGCGCCCTCGGTCTGAGGGCCGAAGATCCCGTCGGCGGGGATCCGCAGCTGGGTCTGCAGCGCGGCCACGCCGGGCCCGGTGTCGCCGAACGAGAGCAGCCAGGTCTTCTCGCCGCTCACGGCGGCCTTCTGCGCGACCTCGGTCTTGGTCACGCCGGGGCGTGCGGACGACGCCGCGGCGATGCCGGCGATCGGGCTGAGCGCGGGGGAGGCGAGGATCGCCGCGCCGGCGGCGATCGTCACGCCCTTCTGGCGCGGGGCGTTGCGCCGAGCTTCCTGTTTCCGGATCCGGCGGCGCCGGGAACGATGTAGTGAGCGGTCCCACAGCGCCGGTGAGCCGAGGTCGCGTTCGACTCGCGGGTATGGGTCCAGCTCCGATGGACGTACGTCCACGCTTGGTACTCCCTTCCTTCTCTCTCGGTGCCTCCGAGGTGAGCTGACGGGCTCGCGCGGAGAGATCGCGCTACGCCGTCCCCCGACGGCGATTCGCCCCTGCGACCGTGTGCGGCCGCTTTGGGTCCCCCGGCCCGCGCCCTCGGGGAGGACGCGAGTTCGGCCTGACGGCACATAAGAATGCACGATCCGGCGGACAGTTGCGCTCCGCCCTCGTGTGACTCTCGTCACACGACCTCGCGACCGCTAGTTCAGCGACGGATCCAAGGGCATGGTGGACAGCAGCGCGTACTGCCGGCCCTTGCGCCGCAGCACCGCCGCCCACAGCCCCTCGGCGTCCTCGGTGAAGATCTCCTCGCGCCGCGGCGGCTCGATGATCCAGGCCTCCTCCTCGAGCTCGCCCTCGAGCTGCCCCGGGCCCCAGCCGGCGTGGCCGGCGAACACCCGCGCGCGGCGGATCGCGCCCTCGAGCGCGTCGGGGTCGTCGGCGTCGGTCCCGATGAAGCCGAGGTCGCCCTCGACGAGCGCGCCCGCGACCTCGGGCCGGTCGAACTCGGCCAGCACGATCACCGCGGTCTCGGCCACCGGACCGCCGACGTAGACCTGCTCCTCGTCGCCGGTCAGCCACGCGAGGTCGGGCACCGCCTCCGACACGCTCGAGGCCGCCGGCCGGTTCAGGACCAGCCCCATCGCGCCCTCGTCGGTGTGCTCGGCGATCAGGACCACCGTGCGGACGAAGTTCGGGTCCAGCAGCGTCGGCGCCGCCAGCAGCAGCTTTCCGCGGAGCGAATCGGACATCCCGCGCTCCATTGTGTCAACCCTCACGCGGCTCGAACCCTCGACCACCCTCAGGGGGGTCTGACCCCGTTGAGGCAGGTGGAGGGTGCGAACCCTCGACCACCCTCAGGGGGGTCTGACCCCGTTGAGGCAGGTGTAGGGTTGGGCCCGTGCGCATCCGCGTTCGCCTCGGGGCCGGGTTGAGCCGCTTCGCGGACGCGCCGCAGCTGTCGATCGACCTCGCCGAGGGAGCCCGCGTGGACGACCTGCTCGCCGCGCTCGGCTCCCAGCAGCCCGCACTCGCACCCGCCCTCAACTCGGCGCTGCCCGTCGTCGCGGGCACGCACGTCGAGCGCGCGCAGGAGCTGCACCAGGGCGACGAGGTCGCCCTCCTCATCCCCGTCGCCGGAGGTAGATGAACCATGGCCACGATCGAGACCCGCCAGGCCCGCCAGACCGTCTTCGTCGACACCTTCACGGACGGGCTGCTCGGCCCCGACGTCCCGATGCTCGGACCGGTCGCCGACGGCGGCCACATCGTCGTCAACACGACGCCCGGCTGCTGGGGGCCGATGATCACCCCCGCGCTCCGCGGCGGTCACGAGGTCTGCACGCCGGTCGCCGTGGAAGGAGCGCAGAAGGGCGACGCCATCGCCATCCGCATCCGCGACATCGAGGTCACCTCGCTGGCCACCGCCTCCGGCAACGACCAGATGATGGAGGGCCGCTTCAACGGCGACCCGTACGTCGCCGCCAAGTGCGCCGAGTGCGGGACCGAGTGGCCGGAGACGCGCGCGGACGGCATCGGCCCGACCGCGATCCGCTGCGCGAACTGCGGCGCCGACGCGACCCCGTTCACCTTCACCAACGGCTACACGATGGCGTTCGACCCGACCCACAGCGTCGGCGTCACCGTCACGCAGGCCGCCGCCGAGGGCTTCGCCGCCGATGCCGCCCGCATGGCCGCGCTGCCCGACAACTCGCGCCAGAACCCGATCCTGCTCTTCGCGCCGCACGACATCGTCGGCCTCGCCACCCGCCTGCGCCCGTTCATGGGCCAGCTCGGCACCACGCCTTCCACCACGATCCCCGACTCCCACAACGCCGGCGACTTCGGCGCCTTCCTCGTCGGCGCCCCGCACCGCTTCGCCCTCACCGCGGCCGAGCTGAGCGAGCACAAGACCGACGGCCACATGGACATCGACGCCGTGCGGCCGGGCGCGATCCTCGTCTGCCCGGTCAAGGTCGACGGCGGCGGCGTCTACCTCGGCGACATGCACGCGATGCAGGGCGACGGCGAGATCGCCGGCCACACGACCGACGTGTCCGGCACGGTCACGCTCGAGGTCGACGTGATCAAGGGCCTCGGCATCGACGGGCCGATCCTCTTCCCGGTCGCCGAGGACCTGCCGTTCCTCGCCCGGCCGCTGACCGAGGAGGAGCACGCCCGCGCCATCACCCTCGCGCGCCGCCACGGCGTCGAGGAGCTCGAGGAGAGCGCACCGGTGTCGGTCATCGGCACCGGCCCCGACCTCAACTCGGCGACCGAGAACGGCCTCGCCCGCGCCGCCGAGCTGCTCGACATGACCGTGCCCGAGGTCATGAACCGCGCGACGGTGACGGGAGCGATCGAGATCGGCCGCCACCCCGGCGTCGTGCAGGTCACGTTCCGCGCGCCCGCCGAGAAGCTCGAGGCCCGCGGCCTGCTGACCTACGCGCGGGAGCTCTACCCCGGATAGGCTCCGCCGCCATGTTGAGGAGGGTCGCGATCGCCGCCACAGCGGCGCTGCTGGCGGTGCCCGTCGCGGCGTCCGCCCGAGTCATCCAGGCCGAGACCGTGCTGCCGCCCGGTCAGTCCGGCCACGTTCCGCAGCAGGGTCAGTCCCCGAACCCGCATCTGGACGACCAGCTCTCGCTGTTCGAGTCGTTCAGCTTCAAGCCGGCGACGTTCGACCGGCCCGGGACGACCGAGACGGTCGCAGCGGCGACGATCACGCGCGACGCCTACGGCGTGCCGAACGTGCGCGCCGGCAACGACCGTGACCTGTGGCGGGGCGTCGGCTACGCGATGGCCCAGGACCGCCTCGTCCAGCTCGAGCTGTTCCGCCGCGGCACGCAGGGCACGCTCGCCGCGGTGCTCGGCGAGAGCCGCCTGGAGAGCGACATCGTCGCCCGCCGCGACTACTACACGCGGAGCGAGCTGCGCCGCCAGCTGCGTGCGCTGCCCGCCGCCCTGCGCGCGCGCTTCGACGCCTACGCGGCCGGCATCAACCTGTGGCTCGACAAGCTGAAGGCCGATCCTTCGCTGCGGCCCAACGAGCTCGTGCTCCTCAACCTCGAGATGGCGCCGTGGCGCGCCGTCGACTCCGCCGCCATCGGCGTCCAGCTGGCGCGCACGATCCCGAGCGACGACGGCCGCGAGCTGGAGAACTGGGAGGCGCTGCGCAAGCTCGGCCCACGCCGCTTCAATCGCCTCCTGCCCCTGCGCACGCCCGGCCAGGTCGCGACCATTCCCGCGTCCGAGGGCCGCTTCCCCTCCAACCCGGGCCGCACCCGCAAGGACGAGCGGATCGGCTACCAGCGCTCGCGGGCGTACCTCAAGCGCCTGCGCGCCCCCAGGGCCACGGCGAGCGCGGCGCTGTTCCGCGGCGGCTCGAACGCCTGGGCGGTGCGCGGGCCCGGCAACCACGCCTACCTGTTCCACGGCCCGCAGCTCGGCTTCCAGGTTCCCGAGCAGCTCGCCGAGCTCGAGGTCCACCGGCCCGGGCTCGACGCCGGCGGCGTCACCGTGCCCGGCCTCCCGCTGGTCGGCATCGGCCGCAACGACCGCATCGCCTGGGGCCTGACCAGCGGCCTGACCGACGACGACGACCTCTACGCCGACCGCCTGGCGGGCAAGGAGCGCTACCGGTTCCGGGGCAAGGTCCGCAAGATGAGGTGCCGCACGGCGACGTTCGAGGTGGCAGGCCAGCGCGCGGTCAAGCGGCGCCTCTGCCGCACGGTTCACGGCCCGGTGCAGGCGCGCTCGCGCGGCACCGCGTGGACCCGCCGCTACGCGACCTGGCAGCGTGAGATGGACACGCTCGTCGGCCTCGCCGAGCTCAACGAGGCCGATTCGGTCCAGCAGGCCGGCCGCGCGCTGAGCAAGGTGAGCTGGAACGAGAACACGATGGTGGCCGACGATCAGGGCAACATCGGCTGGTGGCATCCCGGCCGGCTGCCGATCCGTCCCAAGCGCTGGGACGAGCGCCTGCCGCTGCCCGGCACCGGCCAGGCCGAGTGGCGCGGCTTCCTCAGGCCCTCGCAGCGCCCGCACGTCGTCAACCCCGACCAGGGCTGGCTCGCCAACTGGAACAACGTGCCGTCGGCGGGCTGGACGGCCGGCGACGCGCCCTCCCCCGAGCGGACCACCGGGCCGCTGCACCGCGCCAACTACCTCAACCGACTCGTCGCCCAGGCGGCGGCGAACCCGAGCTTCGACGCGGTCAAGGCGGTCGACCGCGCGGCCGGCACACACGCCCAGCAGCGGGTCCTGCTCGACGACGCGCTGCGGTCGGCGGCGGCCGGCGCGACCGGGCCGGCCAAGACCGTGTACGACGCGATCGTGGCCTGGGACGGCAGCTACGACACGACCGACGCGGCCGGGACCGTCGATCCGGGCGTGGCCGCCTGGGAGGCCCTCAAGGACGAGGCGGTCAAGCTGCTGCCGCGCGCGGCGGCGAGGTGGCTCGGCGGGCCCGGCAACTCGCACGCGTTCGACTTCGGCGGCGCCGACGGAGCGGCCTTCCGCGAGCTCACGGACGCTGGGCTCGCGCGTGCGGCGGCGAACGCCGCCGCCGCCCTCGGCGACCCGTCTACCTGGCGGAAGCCGAGGAGGATGTACGACGTGAGCGTGCTCGGCGTCGCGCCGAAGCCCGCTTTGAAGTTCTACGACCGCGGCACCTGGCAGCAGGCCGTCGAGCTCGGCCCTTAGCGCGCCGGCACTGGCGGCTGGTGAAGTTCTGGGCGCGGCCGATCATGGCGTCCGCGACGCGCGCGCTCGGCGGCGAGGCCGCCGACGCGCTCCCGTCCGGGTTCGTGGCCACCACCTGCACCCGCAGGCGGCGGCCGCGGTCGGCCTTCTTCGGCACGTAGGACGCTCGCGTCGCACCGGAGATGCTGCTCCAGCGGCCGCGGCGCTCGCGCTGCCAGCGGTAGCTGTAGGTCAGCGGCCCGTTGCGCCACGCGCCCGCGTTGGAGGCGACCGACGCGCCGCGGCGCGGCGTGCCGGCCACCGCGGGAGCCGACGTGGCGACCGGCGGCGCCGGGACGAGCCCTTCGGTGCCGCCGCCGCACGCGGGGGCGACCTGGACGCACGGCGCGAGGAAGGCGCTGTCGTAGACGTTCCAGTGCGAGGCGAGGTAGCTGCCCGCCGGCGGCGCCGGGTTGAAGTAGTCGTCGCGCCCGCAGTCGTAGGCCTGCGGGATCGCGCCGCCGACGCGCGGGCAGTCGTACTGCATGGCGTGCGCGGCCCCGGCGTCCTCCGTGTAGCACATGACGTCGGCGCCCTGCCAGCAGTGGCCGTAGCGCGGGAGCTGGAAGCCGGGCGGCTGCGTGCTGTGCGGCGCCGACCACTGGACGGCGCCGAGGTTGTGGCTCATCTCGTGCAGGAAGCCCTCCGGCCACCAGCCGCGCGAGCCGGCGCCGGGCGCGTCGCGGCCGTCGCGCGAGAACAGCACCGAGGCGAAGCCGCCGGCGTTGTGGACGTTGCCGGAGCCGCGGCGGTCGCCGGCCGTCCCGAGCACGTTCTCGCCGAGCCCGTAGTCGTAGCTGCCGCCGTTGAGCGTGTCGGCGAGGATGACCACGTTGCGCGGCGCGCTCGTGCCGCCGAGGCGCGACTCGACCTCGTAGACGATCGCCCCGAAGTTGTCGACGTACTGCGCGCGCGGGCCACTGAGGTGCACGACCTGGACGTCGACGAACTGCGGGCCGCAGCTCGTGCCCATGTCGATCCGCAGCGCCTTGGCCCCGCCGGTCTGGGAGGCCATGAAGCGCTGGATCAGCGCGACGTTGGACTGGATCGCGTCGCGCCAGCCGGCGAAGCGGTCCGGGCGGTCGGCGGGGTGGGCGTAGACGAGCTTGAAGCGCGGCGAGGAGGCGGGGAGGACGGCGTGCGCGGTGTCGTCGGTCGTGCGCGCCTCGCCGCACCACTCGTAGGGCAGCGCGTCGGGGGCGCCGGCCGCCGCGGCGGTGGCGGCGACGTCGACCAACGCCAGCTCGTCACGCGTGTCGGCGTGCGTGATCACGCCGTCGACCCCGTGAGCGGCGGCGGGGGCGGCCGAGACCAGGAGCAGGAAGGTCGCGATCACGAGCGTGCGCACGCCCCGGTAGTCGGCCGCCTCCCGCGCCGCTTAAAGGGTCAGCCTCCCGGTTCGCAGAGCGGTGCCGCGCACCGCGGCAGCTCGCGCACCTCCTTCCAGCTCGCGGGCTGCAGGTGCACGGCCTGGCCGCTGCCACCGGTCATCGGGGCGAGCAGCCGGTCGCGGCTGCCGACCACGACCCGCGTGATCTCGACCGCGTCGGGGTCGGTCTCGAGGTCGGTCGTCGGCGCGTCGCCGTAGATCGTCGCGACGTACGGCCGCCGCCCGTCCAGGAACCGCAGCGGGATCGCGAGCGTCCGGTCGGCCTCGTCGGTCAGGCTGCCCACGAACCAGTCCCGCCCGCTTCGCCTCGCCACGGTGACGAAGTCGCCGATCCGGCCGTTGACCACCTCGGTGTCGTCCCACGTCGTGGGCACCCGCTCGAGGAACTCGAGCTCGGGCTCGCCCTCGTAGTGCTCGGGGACGTCGGCCATCATCTGGAGCCCGCTCAGGTACACGGGGTAGATGGCGAGCTGGGCGGCGCGCGTGGAGTGCACGCGCGTGTGCTCGAGCGTCCGCCACGGCGGCCGGCCGGGCCCGCCCGGATCCCAGGTCGTCTCGAAGATGCCCGGCGTGTAGCTGACCGGCCCCGAGATCATCCGGGTGAACGGGATGTTGACCAGGTGCTCCGGCGGGTTGCCCTCGCTCCAGGCCTCGAACTCGATCCCGCGCACGGCCTCGCGCGTCATGATGTTCGGGTAGGTCCGCCGCTCGCCCGTGTCCTTGACCATCTCGTGCGCCTCGACCATCAGGCCGTATCGCGCGGCGCGCCGGATCGTCTCGCGGTAGTGGTTGACCATGTCCTGGTCGTAGTGGTTGTGGGGGACGCCGTCGATCGTGGTGTCGCCCGCGTAGCCGGTCTTGACCGCGCGGACGCCGAGCCGCCGGTAGAGCGAGAACGCGGCGTCGATCTGGCTCATGTAGTTGGTGACGTTGCCGCCCGTCTCGTTGTGCGCCATCCATCTGACGCCCTTGCGCCTGGCGTAGGCCGCGACCTCCTCGAGGTCGAAGTCCGGCGTCGGGGTCAGGAAGTCCTGCATCGAGTAGCGGTCCGCCCAGCCCTCGTTCCAGCCCTCGGCGAGCACGTGGTCGGCCCCGTGGCGGGCGGCGAAGTCGATGTAGCGCTTGACGTTCTCGGTCGTGGCGCCGTGCGGGAGGGCCGTGCCGGTCGCCCACTCCGACCGGCCCTTGTGGATCTCCCACCAGACGCCGACGTACTTGCCGGGCTCGATCCACGACGTGTCCCGCCGGCAGATCGCGCACGGATCGTTGAGGTTGAGGATCATCGTCGACTCGACCAGGTCGCCCGGCGTGTCCCCGATGACCAGCGTGCGCCACGGCGAGTCGTGCGGGGCGGTGCCGCGCACCTTGACCCCGTCCGGCAGGGCGACGAGGTCCGAGCGAAGCGCGCTGCCGCCCGCCGGCGACACGTTCATCGTCGCGTAGTCGATGAGGTCCGCCTCGTGGAGCGTGGCGTAGCCGGCCGCTCCGGCGTCGACGGTGACCGGCGTCGCCGCGGGCTCCATCTCGCTCAGCGCGGTCCGGCGCCAGAGATGCTCGTCGCCGCTCCCGGGGCCGAACTGGGCGGGGATCCACCACGCGGTGAAGTCGTCGGCGAAGCGGAACTCGGTGTCCTCCGACGTGATCGCGAAGTCGTCGATCGCGGGCTGGCGCGGCAGCACGTAGCGGAACGCCACGCCGTCGTCGAAGACGCGGAACACGAGCTCCAGGGAGCGGCGCGGCGCCGTGCGCTCGCGGAGCTCGACCGTGAGCTCTCGGTAACGGTTGCGGATCGTGTCGTACTCGCCCCAGACCGGTCGCCAGACGCTGTCGCCGCCGCGGCGCCGGACAGTGCGCACCTGGAAGCCGTCGTCGAGCGCCGGGGCGTCCTGGAGCTGCAGCCCGAGCGTGGAGTCGGCGAGCAGCGGCGCGCCGTGGTGCTCGACGCGGTACGACGGTCGCCCGGCCTCGTCGAGCGCGAGCACGAGCTCGATCGACCGGTCCGGCGACGCGACCGCGAACCGGTCGTGGTCCTCCCGGCCCGCAGCGCCCGCGGGCGATGCGAGCAGCACGACGAGCGCGCCTGCCAGCGCGCCCCAAAGCGTCCGTCTCATGGTGGAGCCTCCCTCCCGACGCCGCCGCGCGGCGCCGACGGTGAACCCTGCAAGAATCAGCTTTGCAACGTTTTTCTTGATGCGCATCTCCCTGTGTTCGAGGTCTGACAGGTGACGGTTCGGAGGCCCGGGGTCGTGGCCGTCGCCCGCGCGGCGGGCGTGTCGGCCAGCACGGTCTCCAACGCCTTCAACCGGCCCGAGCGCCTCTCGCCCGAGCTGCGCGAGCGCGTCCTGCGCGCCGCGGCCGAGCTCGGATACGGGGGGCCCGATCCCGTCGCACGCAGCCTGCGGAGCGGGCGCGCGGGGGCGATCGGCGTCGTGTTCCGCAAGCCGCTGGCCGAGGCGTTCGAGGATCCGGCGACCGCGCAGCTCCTGGGCGGGATCTCCGACGCGACCGACCGCGAGCAGCTCGCCATCGTGCTCGTGCCGGGGCTGCCGGACGAGGCGCCGTCGGTGGCGCCGGCGGTGCGCAACGCCGCCGTCGACGGCCTGATCGTCTACTCGGTGCCCGGCGACGACCCGCTCGTCGCGGCGACGCTCCAGCGGCGCGTGCCGACGGTGATCGTGGACTCGCCCGCGACCGGCGATCTGCCCGCGGGGGCCGAGGTGGACTTCGTCGGGATCGACGACCGCGCCGCGTCGGAGAGCGCTGTGCGCCACCTGCTCGAGCTCGGACACCGCCGGCTCGCGATCCTGAGCCTCGGTCTCTCGGCCGGTGCCCACCCGGGGCCGGCGGGCGCCGACGTCCAGGCCCAGGCGACGGCCAGTGTCCCGAAGGCGCGCCTGGAGGGCTGCGCGCGCGCGGTCGCGGCCGCGGGGCTCGAGTGGGCGGGCATCCCGGTCGAGCAGAGCCCCAGCAACAGCGTCGAGTCGGGGCGTGCCCGCGCGCACGCGCTGCTCGAGCGCGCGCCCGGCGTCACGGCGCTCTTCGCGTTCAGCGATCCGCTCGCGCTCGGCGCCCAGCTGGCCGCCCGCGAGCGGGGGCTCTCGGTGCCGGGCGACCTGTCGATCGTCGGCTTCGACGACACGAGCGAGGAGCTCACCAGCGTCCACCAGCCGCTCCGCGAGAAGGGGCGCCTTGCGGCCGAGCGGCTCCTGGCCCCCGGATCGTCGCCGGGCGGGCTGCTGCCGACGCGGCTCGTCGTCCGCGGCTCGTCCGCGCCGCCGCGCTGATCAGGCCGCGCGGGCGAGGTCGCGCGCGGGGTCGATCCCCCAGCGCCCGGCGAGCTCGGACAGCTCGCGGCTGATCGGCCAGCGGTCCGGGAGCGGGTCGCCTTCGAAGTCCGGGGCGGCGCCCTTGAGCGCCATGCTGCCCGTGTTGTCGCCGAGGGCGCGGATCTCGGCGACCTCGGCGGCGGTCAGCACCGGGCCCGGCAGGGCCGCGAGCTCCGCGCGCTTGGCCTCCACCGGCCGCGCGTCCTCGCCCGGCTCCTGGATCAGCGTCGGGGCGACGCAGTCGACCGGCTCGTGCGCGAGGTTCCACGCGCACGCGAGCTGCAGCATGGTCAGGCCGTGGCGCTCGGCGATCGGCCGCATGCGGTCCATCCGCTCGCGGCCGCGCTCGACCCAGCCCTCGGGCCGGAACGAACGATGGTCCCAGCGCGGGAACGGATGACCGGGCAGCACGTCGTCGTGGAACAGGCCGCCGTAGTCGACCACGCGCGTGATCAGGCGCACGCGGTGTCGGCGGGCGGCGTCGAGCACGAGCTCGCCCGGCCAGGGCTCGAGCGGGTTGAGGATCACCATCGCCCAGTCGATCCGCTCTCCGAAGCGCTCGAAGCAGTCGATCAGGTCGAGCGTGAAGCCGTTGGCGGGGCCAGGCGCGACGCCGAGGGCGCCGGCCAGCCCGTCGGCCCGAACCGTCTCGAGGGCGTCCCACACCGTCTCGCTCGTGTAGCCGGTGCGGTCGGGGTTGTGGAGCAGGAGCAGGTCGAACGCGTCGGCGCCGCAGCGCTCGAGGCTGCGCTCGGTGGCCATGCGGATGTAGTCCGCGTAGCCGTCCGGGCCGCGCAGCCGCGGGTCGGTGAAGCGCGGGAAGCCCTTCGCCCCCTCGCGCTCGCCCGTGTAGAAGTCGTGCCCGATCGCTCCCACCAGGCAGTAGTCCTCGCGCGCCAGGTCACTCAGCGCCCGGCCGAGCAGGGCGTCCGCCTCGCCGGCCCCGTAGGCGTCGGCGGTCATGACCGTGTCGATCCCGCCTCCAGGGCGCAGGAGCGCCATCAGGCGGTCGTCGTCGACCGGCTCGCCGAAGCGCATGAAGCGGCCCCCGCTCCACGTTCCCACCGCCGTGTCTCCGGGTGACCGCATCGAAGGCGAGTCTAGGATGTTCGGTTGCTGACGGCGCGCTCAAGGTGGCTCTTCCGCGGCCGATCTCATGCCATGGTGGCTATCCGTCCAGTTTCGCTCGCGATCCTCATGCTCGCCCTGCTGCCGGCGGGCGCGGCGGCGAACACGGGGAGCGAGATCCTCGTCGAGCGCGAGCCGGGCCTGAGCGCCGCCGAGCGCCGCGACATCCGCGCCGATGCCGGGGTGCGCCTGGTCGAGACCCTCTCCGTTCCGCGCGTCGAGGTCGTTGCCGCGCCGAGCGGCGAGGTCGACGACGCGCTGCGCGCGCTCGAAGCCGACCCCGACGTCGTGATGGCCGCGCCCAACCGCCGCGTCCACGCGCTGTCCGACGACCCGTTCTTCGATCGCCAGTGGGGGCTCGAGAACACCGGACAGGCGCCGTTCGGCGGCACGTTCGACGCCGACATGGAGGTTCCGCCGGGCTGGGATCTCGTGCCGGCCGCCGGGCCGACCGTCGCGGTGATCGACTCCGGCGTCTTCGCGGCGCATCGCGACCTCAACGGCGCCACGGCGGAGCCGGATGATCCGGTCGCGCCGGGCTACGACTGGGTCGACGACGACGCCGATGCGAACGACGAGCTGCCGGCCGCGCGACCTCAGGACGGCGGCCACGGCACGCACGTGGCCGGCACGATCGTCGCGCAGAGGGACAACGAGCTCGGCATCGCCGGCGTCGCTCCTGACGCCCGGGTCCTGCCGCTCCGCGCGCTCGACGAGAACGGCGACGGCTTGCTGTCGGACATCATCGACGCCTTCCACTACGCGGACGAGCAGGGCGTGCGCGTGGTCAACGCCAGCTTCGGCGCTCAGGGCGCGAACGAGTTCGAGGAGGCCGCGATCGAGGCTGCGGACGACACGCTGTTCGTCGTCGCCGCCGGGAACGAGGGGTTCGACAACGACGGGCCCAGCGCCTCGTTCCCGTGCGCGTACGACCTGCCCAACATCCTGTGCGTCGGAGCCTCCGACTTCAACGACGCCAAGCCGTCGTTCTCCAACTTCGGCGCCGACTCGGTCGACGTCTTCGCGCCCGGCGTCGCGATCCTCTCGACCGTCCCGGACCTCCCGGCGCTGCCATCGCGGTACGGGTACAAGGACGGCACGTCGATGTCGGCGCCGCACGTCGCGGGCCTTGCCGCCCTGATGCTCGCGCGCGATCCCTCGCTGTCGGTCGACGATCTCAAGGCCGACATCATGGGCACGGTCGATCCCGTCCCCGCGTTCAGCGCCATCTCCGTCTCCGGCGGGCGCGTGGACGCGGAGCGCGCCCTGCTGGCCGTGGCCGAGGACCGGGACGGCGACGGCTTCACCGACGACGTCGACACCTGTCCCGACGTCCCCGACCCCGCGCAGGACGGCGAGGCATGCGACGCCGATGCGCCGCCCGCCGACTCCGACGGCGACACCGTGCCGGACGCCGAGGACATCTGCGACTTCGAGCCGAACCCCGAGTCGAGCATCGGCTGTCCCGGCACCTCCGAGGACGGCGACGGCGACGGAGTCACCGACGCCGTGGACAACTGCCCCGCGGACGCGAACTCCGACCAGGCCGACAACGACGTGGACGGGGCGGGCGACGTCTGCGATCCCGACGACGACAACGACGGCGACGCCGACGGCGCCGACAACTGCCAGACCGTGCCGAACCCGAGCCAGGTCGATACGGACAACGATGGCGCCGGCGACACGTGCGACGGCGACGACGACAACGACGGTCGGCTCGACGGCGCGGACAACTGCCGCACGGTGGTCAACCCGGACCAGGCGAATCGGGATGGCGACGCCTTGGGCGACGCGTGCGACGGCGATGTCGACGGCGACGGCTACGGCAACGGCGCCGACAACTGCCCGACCGCCTCGAACTCCGGCCAGGGCGACGCGGACGGCGATCGGATCGGCGATTCCTGCGATGCGACGCCGCGCGGCGATGATCCCGACGGTGACGGCAAGCCCTGGATCGACGACCTGTGCCCGACGGTCCCCGGGGCGCTCGCCAACGGCTGCCCGGCTCCTCCCGTGGCCGCTCCCCAACTCGCTCAGATCACGCGGGTGTCGGCGAAGGTCTCCAAGCGCGGGGGCAGGCGCTCCGCGAAGCTCACCGTCTCGACGACCGGCCCCGCGACGGTCCGCATCACGGTCGAGCGCAAGCGCGGCCGACGGTGGGTGCGCGTCACCAGGAAGACGCGGGTCGCTTCCGGCACCCGTGCGACGCTCCGCGTGTCGCGCCTGAAGCGCGGCAGCTACCGCGCTCGCATCTCGATCTCCAGCGGCGGCGGGGCGGGCAAGTCGGTCTCCAAGACCTTCCGCGTCCGCTAAGCGCCAGCGCCGCTCAAGCCTTCCTCAGCGCGCGCCGACAACAGACGCGGTGACGTTCCGCCCGGTCCTGATCGCGCTGCTGCTGGCCCTGGCGGTCCCCGGGGTTGCGTCCGCGAACCCCGCGGGCGAGATCATCGTCAAGCGCGACGCCGGCCTGAGCGCCGCCGAGCGGGCCGACATCCGGGCTGACGCCGACGTCCGCTTCGTCGAGTCGCTCCCGCTGCCGCGCACCGAGGTCGTCGCCGCCGCGCCGGGCGATGTCGCCGACGCGCTCCGCGACCTCAACGCCGACCCTGATGTCGCCTACGCCGAGCTCAACCGGCCGGTGCGTGCGCTGTCGGACGACACGTTCTTCCACTACCTCTGGGGGCTTCAGAACTCGGGCGACTACCCGTCCGCGGCGGCGTTGGTCGACGCCGACACCGACGCGCCGGACGCCTGGGACGAGAGCACCGGCCTGGGGGAGAGGGTGGCCGTCGTGGACTCCGGTGTCGACCTGGGCCATCCCGATCTCGCGGCGCAGCTGGTCGGCGGCTGGGATTACGTCCAGCATGACGCCACGCCCCAGGACGCGAACGGCCATGGGACGCATGTGGCGGGCACGGTCGCCGCGATCAAGGACAACGACGAGGGCGTCGCCGGTGTGGCTCCGGACGCCGAGGTCACGCCGTTGCGGGTGCTCGACGCCGACGGCGCGGGGGACGTCGGAGACGCGGTCCTCGCCTACCACGATGCCTGGAACGCCGAGGGCGCTCGCATCGTGAACGCCAGCTTCGGCGGCGACACCTTCAGCACGACCGAGTACAACGCGATCGCCGCCAACGCCAACGTGCTCTTCGTGGTCGCCGCGGGCAACTCCGGCAACAACAACGACAAGCCGAGCCTCGCCGAGTACCCGTGCGCCTACGATCTGCCGAACGTGCTGTGTGTCGGCGCCTCGCGCGCTGACGACACGCCTGCGGACTTCTCGAACTACGGCGCGATCACCGTCGACCTCTTCGCTCCCGGCGAGGAGATCCTGTCGACGCTCCCGGACGACGCGTACGGCTGGGGCGACGGCACGTCGATGGCCACGCCGCACGTGGCCGGCGCTGCCGCGCTCGTGCGCGAGGCCGCGCCGGCACTGACGCCGGCGAAGGTCAAGGCCGTGCTCATGCAGTCCGGTGACTACCTGCCCGCGTTGGCAGGGCTGTCCGTGACCGGCCGCCGCCTCAACGCCAACGCCGCAGTCGACCTCGCGCTGGCCGGAGGCCCGCAGCCGGACGCCGACGGCGACGGTTTCACCGATGCCGCGGACGCCTGCGACGGCGTGGCCAGCTCGCAGATGTCGAACGGCTGCCCAGACCGCGACGGCGACGGCTACACCGACGGCGCCGACAACTGCCCGACCATGGGCAACACGCAGACCGACACCGACGGCGACGGCGTCGGCGACCTCTGCGACGTCACGCCGGGCGGCGACGGCGGTGGCGGCGGCGGAGGCGGCGGCACATCCGCGCCGCCCGCGGACGCCGACGGAGACGGCCGCTACGACCTCTCCGACGCGTGTCCGAACCGGCGAGCCGCGACCAAGGACGGGTGCCCGCTGGCGCAGGTGACGTCGGTCTCGGCCAAGGTCAGGAACCGCTCGGCAGCGCTGAGGATCCGGTCGAGCCGAGTCGCCTCGCTGAAGGTGACGGTGGAGCGCAAGCGCGGCCGCCGCTGGTTGCGCGTGAAGCGCAGCAGCGTCATCACCTCCGGCAATCGCGCCACCGTGAAGCTCTCGCGGCTCAAGCGCGGCAGCTACCGCGTGCGAATTGCGATCTCGAGCAGCTCCGGCCGCGGCACGTCGGTCACCAAGGCCTTCCGCGTCCGGTAGACATCCGCGGGTGACCGCCTGCCGCCTCGGTGTGCTCGCCTTCGGCGACTCGATCACCAACGGCGGCGGGGAGCTCCAGTGGGGCGTCGCGCTGCAGTCGTGGGCGCTGTGGCTGGCGCGCGGGCTCGGCCTCCCGTACACGCCGCACGCGACCGACGGCGCGCGCGTCACCGACGTGCTGGCGACGCAGGTTCCCGCCGTCGGGGAGGGGCGCTACGACCTCGGGTGCCTCTACGTCGGCGTCAACGACGTCCGCGCGCTCGACTGGGACCGCGCCGCGTTCGAGCGCGGCCACGCGACCGCGCTCGGCTTCCTGGCCGAGCGCTGCGACCGTGTGCTGACGGCCACCGTGCCGCTCGACCTCGGGCGCCCGCGCGCCAGAGCGAAGGTCGACGAGGTCAATGCCGCGATCGAGGCGTCGGCGCGCGGCGTCGGCGCGCTCGTCCTGGACCTGCGCGGCTTCGGCGGGCGCACGCTGGTGATGGCCGACCACGTGCACCCGACCGCGTTCGGCCAGATCGCCATCGCCGAGCGGGCGCTCGACCTGTTGGCCGCCGACGGCATGGCGGTCCGCGTCCGGCCCTCGAGCCTCATCCGCTACGAGACGACGCGCTGGGGCCGCCTGCGCGGCGACCTCACCTACGCCTACCGGCACGCGAAGGTCAGCGCTCGCGCTTCCGCCGCAGGTCGTTTGGGTCGATTCCGAGCTGCTTGAGCCGGCGCGGGATGTAGCGGTAGCAGAACCACAGCGCGCCGAGGAACGCCGGCCAGCCGAGCACGACGACCGCGCCCGCGAGCGCCGCCTCGCGGTCGGCGAGGATGAGGATCGTGTAGACGATGGCGCGGACCGTGAAGACGAGCGCGAACGCCGCCGTTCCCTCCGCGAGCGGGCGCCGGATGCGCGGGTCCTTGTGCCAGCCGCTCGGGAAGTGGTAGATCGGCGCGATGATGAAGCCGACCAGCGGGCGCTTGATCGCGATCGAGCCCCAGAAGGCGATCGCCAGGCCGGCGTTCTGGAACGCGCGCGGGACGAAGAAGCCGGACGCCGTTCCGGTGTAGAGCGCGATGAACACGGCCAGGCCGGTGCCGAGCACGCCGCCGATCGCGTTGGTGATCGGCTCACGGCGGAAGGCGCGGTAGACGGCGATGACGATCGAGATCGCGACCGCGACGGCCGCCGCCGCCTCGAGGCTGGTGAGCGCGTTGACGACCACGAACGCGACCGGGCCGAGGCCCGTGTCGACGATCGCGCGCGGGTCGCGCAGGATGTCCATCGGGCCGGGCGGCCTGGGAGGCTGGGAACGCTCCGGCTCCGGCTCGGACCGCTCCGGCTCGGGCCGCTCGGCCTCGGCCATGCTCATCGCGCCGGCTTGCGGGCCGCGAGCATCAGGTTGTAGAAGACGTGCGGGGGCAGGCGCGGCTCGAGCAGCCGGTGGTCGACCGCCTGCAGCGCGACGTAGCCGCGGTAGGCGTATTGGATCCAGCCCCACGGGATGTCGGCCGGGTCCGCGGTCGCCTCGAGCGTGCGGTTGAACCAGCCGAACCAGTTGGCCAGCAGCTCCTCGCCCTGCACGCGTACCGAGGTGAACCCGGCAGCCGCCGCATGGGATTCGAGGTCAGCGGGGACGAACGCGTGAACGTCGACCACCCCCTCGAGGGCGTGGTCCTCCTCGCCGCCCGCATCGTGGGCCGCGGGACGCGCGCGCAGGAGGCGCCGCCAGGCGGGCGCGACTCGCAGCGCGGCACGCTTGGGCACCGCCGCGATCCGGTCCCCGTGGCGCGACGGCTCGCCGGCGAAGAACAGCGTGCCGCCCGGGGCGAGCACGCGCTCGAGCTCGGCGAACGCGCGGCCGAGGTCGGGCAGGTGATGGAGCACGGCGTGGCCGAGCACGAGGTCGAAGCTCTCGTCCTCGAACGGCAGGTCGGCGGCGTCGCAGGCCGCGGTCTCGACCTCGAGGCCGAGCGCGGCGGCGTTGCCCTCGAGCGTCTCCAGCATGCCCGGCGAGATGTCCGTGCACGTCGCCGCGCCGATCACGCCGTCCTGCAGCAGGTTGAGCGAGAAGTAGCCGGTGCCGGCGCCGATCTCGAGCGCGCGCGGGTACGGGCCGGGGCGCTCGCCGAGCAGCTTGGTGACCTTGCCGAGCACCTGCTTGCGGCCGATCTCGCCGAACGAGATGCCCCATTTGGCGTCGTAGTCGCGCGCCGCCACGTCGTGGTAGCGGCGGTTGACGTCGAGGATCTCGTCCGGTGCGGCGGGCGCGGCCATCGGGGCCCGGAGTCTAGGAGACGCCGAGCGCCCGTAGCTGAAGTCGCAGCGCGGCGCGCTGCCGCTCCGGCGTCATCACCGACGGCATGGCGAGCGCCTGGATGGTGATCCCGTCGACGGCTGCGAACAGGACCGCGGCGCGCCGCACGCGGTCGCGGCCGCCCAGCCGGCCGGCGAGCCATTCGGCGATGTTCGCGTACATCCGGTCGAGCTCGGCGGCCAGCTTCGGCTCGCTCGGCGCCATGCCGACGAAGGCGAACCAGATCAGGGCCTCCTCGCGGCGCTCGGCGTCGAGCGGCAGCGCCTGCTCGAGCTGCGCGGCGAGCCCGCCGTCCTCGGCGGCGCGGATGCGCGCGGCAGCGCGATCGCCCGCGAGGCGGAACGCGAACACGAGCAGCTCCTCGCGGGTGGGGAGGTAGTGCCTGAGCGCGCCCGACGACCAGCCCGCCTCAGCGGCCACGTCGCGGATCGTCACCGCGGCCAGGCCGCGGGTCGCGATGACGCGCCAGACGGCCGCGACGAGCTCGGCCCGGCGCGCCTCGTGATCCACCACCTTCGGCATGTCTGACCTATTATCGCACAACTGTGCTAAAACGTCGTCATGTCCTCCCCCACCGACAGCCGCAGCTGAGGACGACATGCTCTACATCGTCCTCGTCGCCTCCGAGATCGCCTTCTGGTCCCTGCTCGTCGGCGGTCTCTTCGTCCGCTACGCGCTCGACCGCACCGCGCTCAGCGCCGTGCTCCTGCTCGCCGCCGCGTCGACCGACGTCGTCGTGCTCCTCGTCGCCATGGGCGACCTGGCGTCCGGCACCGCGGCCCAGACCTCGCACCTCATCGCCGTCATCGCCTTTGCCTACTCCGTCGTCTACGCGCGCCATCTCGTCGGCATCGCCGACCGCTTCGTGCTGCGCCGGCTCGGGCGCCCGGTGGCCGAGCCGCCCAAGGCGTCGCGCGCCAAGCGCGAGCGCGACGGCTGGTACCGGCACGCGCGGATGTGGGCGCTCGGCGCGCCGCTGCTCGGCTTCGGCTACCTGATCGCCGGCGACGGCGACGCGCTGATCGCCGGCGCCGGGATCTGGACCGTCATCCTCGCGATCGACTTCTTCGTCTCGTTCTCGTACTCGATCGGTCCCAGCCGCGAGGTCCACGAACCCCGGCATTGAGGGAGAGGGTGCATTTCGTCAACCGGGACGAGTTCCGGGCCGCCGTGTTGACGTTGCGCACCGCATAGGTGCCGAACGTCAACGCACCGCGCGGCTGAGGGACCGCGTTGACGAAATGCACCCCTGCCGCCCTACCCAGCCGAAGTTCGTCCCGCCGCCACCGTCACGTCCCGCAACCGCCGAGCCAACGCCGCGCTCGGCAGCTTCGAGAGCCGCCACTTCCACGACCCCGACGCGCGCCCCGGCACGTTCATCCGCGCCTCCGAGCCAAGCCCGAGCACGTCCTGCATCTGGACCATCGCCACCCGCGCCGGCGAGGCGTGGGCGAGCCGGATCAGCGACCAGTGCGGCTGCCGCTCGCGCACGCCGGCCGCACGGATCGCCTCGTCGACCTCCGCGCGCACCACGTCGGGCAGCGACGCGTACCAGCCTGCCACGGTGTCGTTGTCGTGCGTGGCGGTGTAGACGACGGTGTCCTCGCGATGGTTGGCCGGCCGGTGCACGTTGCGCGGGTCGTCGGAGCCGAAGCCGAACTGCAGGACGACCATGCCCGGCAGCCCGAGGCCCGTGCGCAGCCGCTCGACCGCCCCGGTGATGACGCCGAGGTTCTCGGCGATGAGCGGCAGGGCGCCGAGCTCCTGCGCCGCCGCCTCGAACGGCGCGCGCCCCGGCCCGCGCCTCCAGCCGCCGGCCAGCGCGTGGCGAGCGCCCTTCGGGACGGCCCAGTAGGCCACGAAGCCGCGGAAGTGGTCGATCCGCGCCAGGTCGTAGAGGTCGAAGGTGCGGCGCAGCCGCTCGGTCCACCAGCGGTACCCGCGGCGCTGCAGCGCCGGCCAGTCGTAGAGCGGGTTGCCCCACAGCTGGCCCTTGTCCGTGTACGCGTCCGGCGGCGTGCCCGCCACCGCGTCGTCGACGAAGAGCTCGGGATGCGCGCGGTGGTCGACCGAGCCGGGCGCGACGTAGATCGGCACGTCGCCGATCAGCCGCACGCCTCGCGCCTCCGCGTGCGACCGCAGCGCCGCCCACTCGCGGTCGAAGCGCACCTGGTCGGCGACCGAGCCGCGGCGCGCCCAGTCATCGATCCAGTACGCGTTGCGCTCGCGGAAGTCGAGCTCGGCCGCGCGCGTGACCGGCGCGCGCGGCTCGGCGAGCAGCCGCGGCGAGGCCGCGAAGGCAGACGCTGACTTGTACGGCGAGCCGTGCCGGTCCGGTGGCCCGAGCGGCAGCACCTGCCACCACGTCTGCCCCGCGTCGGCGAGCCAATCGACGAACCGGTAGGCCTCGCGGCCGAGCCGGCCGGAGGGCAGCGAGGTCGGGTGCAGCTGGACGCCGCTGGATCGGGGGAGGTCCATGAGAAGTGGTTAGGCGACGCGTGGTGTGGATACTCCCCGCCTGAGATGCCCGCCCCCAAACGCAGCGAACCTCCGGCTCGCACCCGGATCAACCGCCCCGCGCCGACGCTCGACGGCGGACGCTACTCGCCCAAGCGCTGCGTCGGCGACACGGTGCAGGTCTCGGCCGACATCTTCCGCGACGGCCACGAGATCCTGCGCGCCGTCGTCCGCTACAAGGCGCCGGGCGGCCGCCGCTGGCTCGAGGCGCCGATGCACGCGGTCGACGCGCACATCCGCGGCGTCCGCTGGGAGGGCGAGTTCACGGTCTCCACGCCGGGCCGGTGGCAGTTCTCGATCGAGGCGTGGAGCGACGTCTTCGAGACCTGGCGCGACGAGCTGGCGCGCAAGATCGCCGGCGGCCAGCACGACCTCGGCGGCGAGCTCTCCGAAGGCGTCGTCCTGCTCCAGTCGGCGGCCGCCGATGCCAAGGACGAGGCCGACCGCGAGACGATCGAGTCGGCGGCGGCCACGCTGCTCAACGCCGACCTGCCGGAGACCGCCCGCCACGATGCCGCGCTCGGCCCGGAGCTGCAGGCGGCCGTGGAGCGCGTCGGCCAGCGCCACGACAAGGCGTCGCTGGACAAGCCGCTGCCGCTCGAGGTCGACCGCGTGCGGGCCCGCTTCAGCTCCTGGTACGAGCTGTTCCCCCGCTCGTGGGGCGGGCTCAAGGGGGTCGAGGCGCAAGTGCCGGCGATCGCCGAGCACGGCTTCGACGTGCTCTACATGACCCCGATCCACCCGATCGGGCAGACGAACCGCAAGGGCAGGAACAACGCGCTCGAGGCCGCGCCCGAGGATCCCGGCTCGCCGTACGGCATCGGCTCGCCGGACGGCGGGCACGACGCCGTCCACCCCGATCTCGGCACGACCGACGACCTGCGCTCGCTGTGCGCGACGGCGGCCGAGCACAACGTCGACGTCGCGCTCGACCTCGCGATCCAGGCGTCCGCCAACCACCCGTGGCTGACCGAGCACCCGGAGTGGTTCCACCGCCGCCCTGACGGCACGCTCAAGTACGCCGAGAACCCGCCCAAGAAGTACCAGGACATCTACAACGTCAACTGGGACACGCCGGAGTGGAAGGCGCTCTGGGAGGAGCTGCGGCGGATCGTGCTGCACTGGGTCGACTGCGGCGTGAAGGTCTTCCGCGTCGACAACCCGCACACCAAGCCGTTCGAGTTCTGGGAGTGGCTGATCGCCGAGGTCCACGCCGTCGACCGCGACGTGATCTTCCTGTCGGAGGCCTTCACGCGCCGCGCGGTCATGCGCGAGCTGGCCAAGCTCGGCTTCACGCAGTCCTACACGTACTTCACGTGGAAGAACTCGCGCTGGGAGCTGACCGAGTACGTCAACGAGCTGGCGTGGACCGAGGAGGCCGAGTACTTCCGGCCCAACTTCTTCACCAACACGCACGACATCCTCCACGCCTACCTCCAGCACGGCGGGCCGCCGGCGTTCGTCGCCCGGCTCGTGCTCGCCACCACGCTGAGCCCCAGCTACGGGATCTACTCGGGCTACGAGAACTTCGAGAACGTGCCGCTGCGCGAGGGCAGCGAGGAGTACCTGGACTCGGAGAAGTACGAGATCAAGCAGCGCACGCTCGACGGGCCGCTGCTGCCGATGATCCGCCACCTCAACGAGATCCGGCAGGAGAACCCGGCGCTGCAGGTCCTGACGAACGTCTTCTGGCTCGACACCCACAACGACAACCTGATGGCGTACGCCAAGCAGGTCCCCGGCAACACGATCGTCACCGTCGTCAACCTCGATCCGCACCACGCCCAGGAGGGCGCCGTCCTGATCCCCGCGCAGCTCGGCCTCGCGCCGGTCTTCTCCGTCCACGACCTCCTGACCGGCGACCACTACGACTGGCGGATCGGCTCCAACTACGTGCGGCTCGACCCGGCGAGCTCCCAGGCCCACATCCTCCGCGCCGAGTCGTGAGCCGCAACGACCCCGGCCACTGGTTCGAGGCCGAGCCGCTCTGGTTCAAGACGGCCGTCTTCTACGAGATCCACACGCGCGCGTTCTTCGACGCCAACGGCGACGGCTCCGGCGACTTCCGCGGCCTGATCGAGAAGCTCGACTACCTGCAGTGGCTGGGCATCGACTGCATCTGGCTGCTGCCGTTCTACAAGTCGCCGCTGCGCGACGGCGGCTACGACATCGCCGACTTCTTCACGATCCAGCCCGACTACGGGACCGTCGACGACGTCCGCGACTTCATCGAGGCCGCCCACCAGCGCGGCATCCGCGTGATCGCCGACCTCGTCATGAACCACACGTCGAGCGACCACCCGTGGTTCCAGGAGTCGCGCGCCTCGCCCGACAGCCCCAAGCGCGACTGGTACGTCTGGTCGGACACCTACCAGAAGTACGAGGACGCGCGGATCATCTTCACCGACACCGAGTCCTCGAACTGGACGTGGGACGACGACGCCGGCGCCTACTTCTGGCACCGCTTCTTCTCCCACCAGCCGGACCTCAACTACGACAACCCCGAGGTCCAGGAGGCGATGCTCGAGGTCCTGCGCTTCTGGCTCGACCTCGGGATGGACGGCTTCCGGCTCGACGCCGTGCCCTACCTGTACGAGCGCGAGGGGACCAACGGCGAGAACCTGCCCGAGACGCACGAGTACCTCAAGCGCGTGCGCGCGGAGGTCGACGCCAAGTACCCCGACCGCGTCCTGCTCGCCGAGGCCAACCAGTGGCCGGCCGACGTGGTCGAGTACTTCGGCGACGGCGACGAGTGCCACATGGCCTTCCACTTCCCGGTCATGCCGCGCATGTTCATGGCGCTGCGCCGGGAAGAGGCCAACCCCATCTACGAGATCCTGAGCCAGACGCCGGACATCCCGGACAACTGCCAGTGGGGCCTGTTCCTGCGCAACCACGACGAGCTGACGCTCGAGATGGTCACCGACGAGGAGCGGGACTACATGTACAGCGAGTACGCCAAGGACCCGCGGATGAAGATCAACGTGGGCATCCGGCGGCGGCTCGCCCCGCTGCTCGACGGCGGCCGGGACGAGATCGAGCTGATGCACGCGATCATGTTCTCGCTGCCCGGCTCGCCGGTCCTGTACTACGGCGACGAGATCGCGATGGGCGACAACGTCTACCTCGGCGATCGCGACGGCGTGCGCACGCCGATGCAGTGGACCGGCGACCGCAACGGCGGCTTTAGCCGGGCCGACTTCGCGCAGCTGTACGCGCCGCCGCTGATGGACCCGGTGTACGGCTTCCAGGCGGTCAACGTGGAGGCCCAGCTGCGCACGCCGACGTCGCTGCTGCGCTGGCTGCGGCGCTTCATCTCGCTGCGCAAGGAGCACCCGGTGTTCGGGCTCGGTACCTACGAGCCGCTCGAGCCGTCCAACAACAAGATCTTCGCCCACCTGCGCACGTACGAGGACGACGTGATGCTGTGCGTGCACAACCTGGCGCGGTCCGCGCAGGCGGTCGAGCTCGACCTCTCGCGCTACGAGGGCCGCACGCCGGTCGAGGTCTTCGGCCGCTCGCGCTTCCCGAAGATCGGGGAGCTCCCGTACCTGCTCACGCTCGCGCCGCGCGGCTTCTACTGGTTCCAGATCACGGAGGACGAGAGTGACGATTGATCTCTCGGTCCTCGAGGAGGAGGCGTTCCAGGACTGGCTCGTCGAGCAGCGCTGGTTCGGCTCCAAGGCCCGCGACGTCTCGCACATCGAGGTCGCGGAGTCCGTCCCGCTGCGCGACGAGCTCACGTTCGCGCTCGTCGAGGCGCGCTTCGGCGAGGGCACGCACGAGACCTACCAGGTCCTGCTCGGCGAGTCGGAGGGCGAGCCCGTATACGACGCGCTCGCCGACCCGGCGTGCGGGCGGGAGATCCTGCACCGCATGCGCAGCGGGTCGGAGGAGACGACGGAGAACGGCACGCTGCGCTTCCGCTGGGCCGAGTCGGCCGGCGCCGGCCTCGGCGGCACGGTCGACGTCCGGCCCGTCGGCGTCGAGCAGTCCAACTCGTCGATCGTGTTCGGCGAGGCGCTGATCCTCAAGGCGTTCCGGCGCGTCGAGCCCGGGGTGAACCCCGAGCTCGAGCTGCTGCGCTTCCTGTCCGAGCGCGGCTTCCCCAACATCGCGCCGCTGGCCGGCTGGTACGAGTACGAGGGGCGCTTCATCGACGCGACGCTCGGCATCCTGCAGGAGTACCTGGCCGGCGCCCGCGACGGCTGGGAGTTGGCGCTCGAGCAGATCGGCTCGGATCCCGAGGGCTTCCTCGACCGCCTGCGCGACCTTGGCCAGGTGACCGGCGAGCTGCACACGGCGCTCGGCTCCGACAACAGCACGCCCGACTTCGCGCCCGACCAGCCGAGCCAGGAGGCGCTGTCGCTGCTGACCGCCGACGTCGACGAGCAGATCGAGCGCATCTTCCTCGACCTGCCGGAGACCGACGCGGTGGCGCCGATCGCCGGCCGCGGCCAGGACGTGCGCGAGAAGCTGCAGGCGCTGTCGCACATCGGCGCCGGCGGCCGCGTGATCCGCACGCACGGCGACTACCACCTCGGCCAGACCATGCTCGCCGACCGCGGCTGGGTGATCCTCGACTTCGAGGGCGAGCCCGCCCGGCCGCTGCCCGAGCGCCGGCTCAAGCGCTCGCCGCTGCGCGACGTGGCCGGCATGCTGCGCTCGTTCTCCTACGTCACCGCCGGCTCGCGGCTGCTGAACGGCGTCGAGGCGCCGGAGGGCTGGGAGGACCGCGCCCGCGACGCCTTCCTCGAGGGTTACTTCGGCCGTGCCGAGCCGTCGCTGCTGCCGCCCGGCGAGGCGCCGACGCGGCAGCTGCTGGCGGTGTTCGAGCTGGAGAAGGCGGTCTACGAGCTGCGCTACGAGCTCAACAACCGGCCCGACTGGGTGGCGATCCCGGTGGCCGGCGTCGTCCGC
>Ga0081538_10000890_pt1 | contig 32332 bp, 33 predicted proteins | sample TabmetS5T2R1_FD_71022 | JGI IMG/M metagenome (GOLD analysis project Ga0081538, IMG submission 71022) | Tabebuia heterophylla rhizosphere microbial communities from the University of Puerto Rico - S5T2R1 | ecosystem: Host-associated > Plants > Roots > Rhizosphere ...
GGGGTTGTAGAGCTGGTGGTGGCGCGCTGCCGAGCCGAAGTCCCACACCACCGGCTCGCCGCCCCGCGGCAGCAGGGCGAAGCGGATCAGCTTGTCCATCGCCCAGGTGCCGATGTGGGTCGAGGTCATGTAGCGCATGTTGTGGAAGTCGAAGGTCAGCAGCGCGCCGAGCTCGGAGCGCTCCAGGGTCTCCTTCAGCCGTGCCAGCCGCTGCCCGCGGAGCCGGTCGAGGTCGGTCCGCTGCTCCCAGTCGACGGCGTTCGGTCCGTAGGTGCGGATGCCCATGGCGCCCTCGTTTCTGCGGATGCCACCGCGGTGTTCAGCGAAGCTTACGAAGCGGGTCCAGGTCGTACAAGCAAGGCTGACTCGTGTTCAGTGTGAGTGGCGGCCGAGCACGCACCAGACGGCGGTGGTGGGCTCGGTCCCCGGGTTGCTCAGCCGGTGCGGGGTGGGCGCGGGGAAGCTGATGGAGTCGCCCGGACCGAGCTGGTAGGAGTCGAAGCCGACGTCGACCACCAGCCGCCCGGACAGCACGTAGCCGAACTCCTGGCCGGCGTGGCGCATGAAGGCGCCGTCGCGTGAGGAGCGGGCGCCCGGCGCGTAGCTCACGTGGAGGAACTCGACGCCTGGCAGCGAGCCGGCGGTCAGCCGCCGCCAGTGCACCCCCGACTCCAGCTCCAGGACCTCGTGCTCGCCGGAGCGCTGGAACGAGAAGAACCCCTCGGTGGCGTACCCGTGGTCGACGTCGGCGGCGCCGGGGTCGCCGGGCGCCGGCGGACGGGCGCCCGGCGCCTTGGCGGCGTCGCCGGCCAGCAGCCCGTCCAGGGAGGTCTCGAGCAGGTTGACGATGTCGAACAGCTTGCTGACCGACGGCTGCGCCTTGCCGGTCTCGATCTGCGACAGCGCGCTGGCGCTGACGCCCACCCGCCGGGCCATCTCCCGCAGCGAGATGCCCTGCCGCAGGCGCTCGGCCCGCAGCCGCGCCCCGAGGTCGAGCGCGGGCGTGGCGGCCGGACCGGCGGCCTGGTCCGCGGCGCTCAGGCCGGCGCCCGCCCCGTGCTCGGTCCCGTCCATGCCGTCAGTGTACAGTCCGGGTGGACAGGCGATCCTCGGTTCCCGCGGGCCCGACGGGCAGGCCGCGGGCGGCGAGCTCGCGGCGGAGGGTGGCGGCGTCGCGGAACAGCACGGCGTCCATGCCGAGCTCCAGGGCGGCGGCCACGTTGGCGGGCGAGTCGTCGACGAACAGGGTCGTGGCCGGGACCAGCCCGAAGCGTTGCAGCAGCAGGTCGAAGATCCGGCGGTCGGGCTTGGCGACCCGCTCCTCGCCGGAGACGACCAGGCCGTCGAACCACTCCAGGAACGGGAAGCGGCCGCGCGTCAGCCGGAAGGTCTCGGCCGACCAGTTGCTGAGCGCGTACAGCGGGACCCGCGCCGCGCGCAGCTCGGCCAGGATCGCCACCGTGCCGGGGACCTCGCCGCCGAGCATCTCCTCCCAGCGCTCGTGGTAGGCGGCGATCGCCTCCGCGTGGGCCGGGTAGCGCTCCACCAGCTCGGCGACGCCCTTGGCGAAGGGGCGGCCGCGGTCCTGCTCGGCGTTCCACTCCGGGGTGGTCACGGTGGCCAGGAAGTCCTCCACCGCCGCCTCGTCGGCGAGCAGCTTGCGGTACAGGCGGCGCGGGTCCCAGTCGATCAGCACCCCGCCGAGGTCGAACACGACCGCGTCGATCGGCATGGCACCCAGGCTACCGTGCCGGCTTACCATCGCTTTAGGGAGGATCGGCGACGCTCTGCCCGGTCCTTCGACGGCACGACCTCCCGGGGGTGGCGCAGTGGCAGGTATCCAGGGCCGCAGGGGCCGGCTGCTGCTGGCGGGTGCGGTGGTGCTCGTGCTGGCCCTGCTCGGCGGGGGGTGGCTGTTGCTGTCGGCCCGCAACGCCGACGCGCCGGCGCCGGCCTCGCTGGACGCCGCCCCGGAGGCGACCACGGCCACCACCACGGCGCAGGGCGCCCAGCCGGAGGGCGGCACCCCGGACGGCAGCTGGCGGGTCCGCGCCGACGGGTCGTCGTTCGTCGGCTACCGGGTCCGCGAGCGGCTCGCCTCGCTGGCGTCGGCCAGCGAGGCCGTGGGGCGCTCCACCCAGGTCAGCGGCACCATGCGGGTCGCGGGCGACCAGGTCGAGGCGGTCAAGGTCGAGGCCGACCTGCGGGGGCTGACCAGCGACGAGGGCCGCCGCGACAACGCCATCCGTCGGCTGGGCCTGGAGTCCGACCAGTTCCCCACCGCGGTCTTCGAGCTGGCCGAGCCCGTGCGGCTCGACCAGGAGCCGGCCAACGGCCGGCAGGTGAGCGGCGAGGGCAAGGGGCGCCTGACGGTCCACGGCGTCACCCGCGAGGTCACCGCCGACCTGCGGGGCCGCTGGGACGGGTCGACCATCCAGGTGGCCGGCCGGATGCCGGTCCGCATGAGCGACTTCCAGATCACGCCGCCGCGGGTCGGCCCCGTGGTCTCGATCGAGGACGCCCTCACCGTGGAGTTCCGGCTCACCTTCGTCCCAGCCTGAGGTGCATTGCCATGACCGACGACCATCCCAGGAGGCGCTCCGCGCCGCCGACGCGGCTGAGCAGGCGGCGGCTGCTGCAGCTCGGCGTCGCCCTGCCGCTGCCGCTGGTGCTGGCGGCCTGCGACGACGGCGCCGGCGGCGGCTCCGCCGGGACCACCGCGGCGCCCACGAGCTCCCCGGCGACCACCGCCGCCGGGGCCCTGCCGCCGACGCCCGCCTGCGACGACGGCGACGACCCCACCCCTTCGCAGACCGAGGGCCCCTACTTCACCCCCGACTCGCCCGAGCGCGCCTCGCTGCTGGAGGCCGGCATGGCGGGCGACCGGCTGACCCTCGCCGGGACGGTGCTGGCCACCGACTGCCGGCCGGTGCGGCGGGCGCTGCTCGACTTCTGGCAGGCGGACGCCGGGGGCCAGTACGACAACCAGGGGTACCGCCTGCGCGGCCACCAGTTCACCGACGCCGAGGGCCGTTTCCGGCTGGAGACGATCGTGCCCGGCCTCTACCCGGGCCGCACCAGGCACATCCACGTCAAGGTGCAGGCGCCCGACCGGCCGGTGCTCACCACCCAGCTCTACTTCCCCGGCGAGGCGGCCAACGACGCCGACGGCATCTTCCGGCAGGAGCTGCTGCTCGACGTCGCCGGCGGGCGCGCCTCGTTCACCTTCGTGCTGGAGGTCTGAACGGGACGCCCCGGGCGCCTCGTCACCGGCCGACGGCGTAGGCCTGGTGGCCCCGGGGGTTGGCCGCCGCCGCCAGCAGGCCGGTGTCCAGGTCGCGCCCGGCGGCGCAGGTGCGCCCCAGCGACCAGGGCCCGGCGACCTCGACCAGGTGCCCGCGCGCCCGCAGCCCCGCCACCGCCGGGGCGAGGCGCTCCTCGACCACCAGCCGGCCGGGCTCGGCCTGCCGCGGCCAGAACGAGCTGGGGAAGTGGTGGGAGGTGACGGTCGGGACCTCGATCGCCGCCTGCAGGCCCAGCCCGAGGCGCGCGTGGGCGAGGAAGAACTGCAGGGTCCACTGGTCCTGGGCGTCCGCGCCGGGGGTGCCGAAGGCCAGGCACGGCTCGCCGTCGCGCAGCGCCAGCGACGGGCTGAGGGTGGTCCGCGGGCGGATGCCGCCCGCCATCGAGCTGGCCAGCCCCTCCTCCGGCCACAGCATCTGCGCGCGGGTGCCGAGGCAGAAGCCCAGCCCCGGGATGGCCGGGGAGCTCTGCAGCCAGCCCCCGCTCGGCGTGGCCGAGACCAGGTTGCCGTGCCGGTCGACCACGTCGACGTGGCAGGTGTCGCCCATCATCGGCTCGCCGGTCTCGGCGACCGTCGCCCGCGCCGCGGCCGGCGCGCCGTAGCCGGCCAGCACGGCGGCGGGCAGCCGCGGCGGCCGCCCGGCCGGCGACCCGGGCCGCAGGTCGAGGGAGGCGGCCTCGCCGACCAGGGCACGCCGGCCGGCCGCGTAGCCGGGGTCGAGCAGGCCGCCGAGCGGGACCTCCACCGCGGCCGGGTCGCCGTACCACGCCTCCCGGTCGGCGAAGGCCAGCTTGGCGCACTCCACCAGCGTGTGGACGTACGCCTCGCTGGCCAGGCCCATGGCGGCGAGGTCGACGCCGTCCAGCAGGGCGAGCTGCTGCAGGAACACCGGCCCCTGCCCCCACGGGCCGGTCTTGCAGACCGTCCAGCCGTGGTGGTCGAGGGTCACCGGCGGTTCCACCGTCGGTCGCCAGCGGTGGAGGTCGTCGCCGGCCAGCAGGCCCCGGTGCCGGCGCCCGCTGACGTCCATGACCTCGGTGGTGGCCACGAAGCCGGCCACCGCCTCGGCCACGAAGCCCTCGTAGAAGGCGGCCCTGGCGGCCTCCACCTGCCCGTCGCGGTCCTCGGTGGGCGCCTCGGCCTCGGCGAGCAGCCGCCGCCAGGTCGCGGCCAGCAGCGGGTTCCGCAGCCGCGCGCCGGGGGCGGGGACGCCGCCGGCGAGCCACACCTCCGCCGACCACGGCCACTCCTCGCGGAACAGCCGTTCCACCCTGGCCACCGCCTGGCCGATCCCGGGCAGCGCCGGGAAGCCGCCCTCGGCGTAGCCGATGGCGGGCTCCAGCACGTCGCGCGGGCGCATGGTGCCGTGCTCGGCGAGCAGCTGCATCCAGGCGCCGAACGCGCCGGGCACGCAGGCGGCCAGCAGGCCGGTCCCGGGGACCAGGTCGAGGCCGAGCTCCCGGAAGCGGTCGATGCTGGCCGCCGCCGGCGTGGGGCCCTGGCCGCTGACCACGAACACGCGCTGCTGCCTGGCGTCGTAGGCGATCACCGGCAGGTCGCCGCCGGGGCCGTTCAGGTGCGGCTCGACCACCTGGAGCACGAACCCGGCCGTCACCGCGGCGTCGAAGGCGTTGCCGCCGCGCTCCAGCATCGCCATGCCCGCGGCCGAGGCGAGCCAGTGGGTCGACGAGACCATGCCGAAGGTCCCGCGCAGCTCTGGTCGGGTGGGCTGCATCCACGCCAGCATAGCCGCGGCACCCGGTCGGCCGGGGTAATGGGTTGCCGCGGCCGTGGCCGCGCCCCGATCATCGGTGCATCATGCTTCGCGTCATCGACCTGACCGTCGAGGTCGGGTACCGGCTGCTCGCCGACGAGGTGAGCTTCACGGTCGCGCCCGGCGACGTGGTGGGCCTGGTGGGCCCCAACGGCGCCGGTAAGACCAGCCTGCTGCGCACCGTCGCCGAGGCGGGGCAGGCGCGGTCGGGGCGCAACGGCGCGGTCAGCCTGGTCGGGCAGCTCGCCTGGCTGCCGCAGGAGTCGCCCCCGACCACCGCCTCGACCGGCCTGGCGCGGCTGCTGTCGGCCCGCGGCCTGGACCGCGCCCGCCAGGAGCTGGAGGCGGCCAGGCACCGCATCGACCAGAGCGGCGACGCCCGTGCCAGGGACCGCGCCATCAAGCGGTTCTCCGGCCTGCAGGAGCGCTTCGAGCTCGACGGCGGCTACCGCGCCGAGGCCGAGGCCCGCCAGGTCGCCGCCGGCCTCGGCATCCCGGCCACCGGGCTGGACCGGCCGCTCGCCGCCCTGTCCGGCGGCGAACGGCGCCGGGTCGAGCTGGCCAGGGTGCTGCTCAGCCAGGCGGGCACGCTGCTGCTGGACGAGCCGACCAACCACCTCGACGCCGACGCCAAGCGCTGGCTGGCCGGGTTCCTGGCCGAGTTCGCCGGCGGCATCCTGGTGGTCTCCCACGACCTGCCGCTGCTGGACCGCGACGTCACCGCCGTGCTGGTGCTCGACCCGCACACCGCCTCGCTGGAGACCTACAAGGGCACCTGGTCCCAGTACCTGGAGGCGCGCGAGGTCAGGGCGAAGTCCGAGGCGCGGCAGCGCAAGGTCCTGGAACGCGACATCAAGCGGCTGTCGGCGTTCGTGGAGAAGTACCGCCACTCCAACGAGGACATGGCGCGGCGGGCGATGGTCACCGAGCGCCGGGTCGAGAAGATGAAGGCGCGGCTGACGCCCGAGCGCCGCTCAGGCCGCCGCGTCGCGGTCCGCTTCCCCGACCCGCCGCCGTCGGGCCGCTTCCCGCTGGACGCCGTCGACCTGTCGCGCTCCTACGGCGGCCCGCCGGTCTTCAAGCACGTCTCCTTCGACCTGCAGCGGGGCGAGCGGCTGCTGGTGCTCGGCCTCAACGGCGCCGGCAAGACGTCGCTGCTGCGCATCCTGGCCGGCATCGACCGGCCCGACGACGGCGAGGTGCGGCGGGGCCACGGCGCCGTCCTCGGCTACTACGCCCAGGAGCACGAGGGCCTCGACCCGGAGGCCACCTGCATGGAGTCGCTGCGCGAGGTCGCCAAGGCGCCCGACGACGTGCTGCGCGGCGTGCTCGGCCACTTCCTGCTCGGCGGCGACCAGGCCCACCAGCCGACCCGCACGCTGTCCGGTGGGGAGAAGACCAAGCTGGCGCTCGCCCGGCTGGTCCTCGGCCGCCACAACGTGCTGCTGCTCGACGAGCCGACCAACAACCTCGACGCGCAGGCGGTCGAGGCGGTCCGCTCCGCCCTTGACACCTACCAGGGCTCGATCGTGCTGGTCAGCCACGACACCCCGTTCGTGCAGAGCGTCGAGCCCGACCGGGTGCTGCTGATGCCCGACGGCGCCCTCGACGTCTGGAGCGAGGACTACCTGGACCTGGTGGCGCTGGACTGACCCATGACGCTGTCCGCGCACGACACCCGCCGGCTCCCGCTGGGCGCCCACGACCTGGCGTCGGTGGAGGCCCCTCAGCGGTCGGTGGAGGCCAGCAGGGCGCGCAGGCCCGCGCCGTAGGTGGCGGCGTCCACGCCGCCGACCAGCAGCCGTTGCAGGATGTAGCCGGGCACCATGCCGAACAGCACCGCCCCCACCTGCCGGGGGTCGGCGTCCGCCGGGAGCTTGCCGGCCGCCTGCGCCCGCCTGGCGAACTCCACGAAGCAGGCCCGGACGCGGCCGTAGGTCTCCGCGACGAAGTCCGCCAGCGCCGGGTCGCGCAGCGACTCCGCCCACACCTGCACGGCCAGCCGCGCGACACCCCGCGGCCCGGTGTAGGCGTCGGCGACCGCCAGCGCCAGCGCCATCGCCTCCTCCACGGACGGGACGGGCTCGGCGCCGGTGATCTCCTCGATCGCCCGGATGATCTCGCCGACGGTCTCCTCCGCGATCGCGGCGACGATCGCGGACTTGCTCGGGAAGTAGCGGTAGACGGCGCCGGCGGAGAGCTCCGCCTCGCTGAGGATGTCCTGCATCGAGGTGGCGTGGAAGCCGTTGCGGGTGAAGCGGCGGCTGGCCGCGTCGAGGATCTGCCGGCGGCGGGCGGCGCGGTGGGCATCGGAGACCTTGGGCATGCCGCCATAGTAAAGCGAATATTCGTTCTTGACAATGCGGCCCCGACGGTGGCACGCTCGTAAAGAAGAAGAACAGTCGTTTTCTACGGGAGCTCGCCATGTCCCGCACCGCCTCCTCCCTCCCACGCGCCCTCGGCGTCGCGGTCGTGGTCGTCGCGCTGCAGGCGCTCATGGTCGCGGCGTTCGCCTGGCCGGCGGCGAACCTCGAGCCGCGCGACCTGCCGGTGGTGGTCGCCGGTCCCGTCCCTGCCGCCGAGGCGTTCGCCGCCCGGCTGGCCGGGGAGCGGCCGGGCGCCTTCGAGGTCGCCACCGCCCCGGACGCGGCCACCGCCGACCGCATGCTGCGGGACCGGGAGGCCTACGGCGCCGTGCTGCTCGGGCCCGACGGCCCGGCCGGCGTCCACCTGGCCTCCGCCGCCAGCCCGACCGTCGGCCAGCTGCTCACGCAGCTGGCGCAGACCGCCGGCCAGGGCCGGCCGGTCCCGCTGCAGGACGTCGTGCCCGCCGACCCCGACGACCCCCGCGGCGCCGGGCTGTCGGCGGCGCTGCTGCCGCTCATCCTCACCAGCCTGGTCGCGGGCGTCCTGCTGGCGGTCGCGGTCGGCGGGCGCGCCGCGAGGCTGCTCGGCCTGGTCGCCTACGCCGCGCTCGCCGGGCTCGCCGTGACCGCGATCGTCCAGTACTGGCTGGGCGCGCTCCCCGGCGACTACCTCGCCAACGCCGCCGTCGTCGGGTTGCTGGCGCTCGCCATGGCCGCGACCGTGTCAGGGCTCGGCACCCTCCTCGGCGCCGGCGGGATCGTCCTCGCCGTGCTGGTGGTGCTCCTGCTCGGCAACCCGCTCTCCGGGCTGACCTCGGCGCCGGAGCTGCTGCCGCAGCCGTGGGGCGCGGTCGGCCAGCTCCTGCCGCCGGGGGCCGGCGGGACGCTGCTGCGCTCGGTCGCCTTCTTCGACGGCGCCGGCGCGGCGACCCCCGCCTGGGTGCTGGGCGCGTGGGCCGCCGGCGGGCTGCTGCTCGCCGCGGCCACCGCCGGGAGCCGGCTGCGGCTCCCGGCCGGCGCCCACGCCGGCTCCGCAGAGCCCGGCGGACCGGCCCCGCTCCGGAACCCCGCCTGACCGCCACCGGCCGGCCCCGCGCCGGACCCCGCAGGACCGCCGTCGGGCCGGCCCTGCCTCACCGCCGTCGGGCCGGCCGCGCCGGGGAGCCCCACGGGCGCCCGCGCGCGGCCGGCCGGCGCGCTACCCGTCCCGGCGCCCCGGCTCGGCGTCGGCCTGGGTGGGCAGCCGGCCGGCCCGACGCAGGCTGTCCCTGAGCAGGAACTCGATCTGCGCGTTGACGCTGCGCAGCTCGTCGGCGGCCCAGCGCTCCAGCTCGTCGTACAGCCGCCGGTCGATGCGCAGCGGGTAGACCTTGCGGTCCGCCATGGTCCCGTTCAGGTGTACAGCGAGCCGCTGTTGACCACCGGCTGGGCGCCGCGGTCGCTCACCAGCACCACCATGAGGTTGCTGACCATGGCCGCCTTGCGCTCCTCGTCGAGCTCCACGATGTCGCGCTCGCTCAGGCTGGCCAGCGCGTGGTCGACCATGCCCACCGCCCCCTCGACGATGCGCCGGCGGGCGGCCACCACCGCGTTGGCCTGCTGGCGCCTGAGCATGTCGGCGGCGATCTCGGGCGCGAAGGCCAGGCGCCGCAGGCGGGTGTCGAGCACCGTGACCCCGGCGACCTCCAGGCGCTCCTGCAGGTCGTCGTGGAGGGTGGCGATGACCAGGTCGGCGCTGCCACTCAGCGAGGCCTGCCGGTCCTCGTAGGCGTCGTAGGGGAAGACGCTGGCCACGTGGCGCACGGCGGTCTCGGCCTGGATGTCGACGAAGTCCTCGTAGCGCTCGACGTCGAACACGGCCTTGGCGGCGTCGTGGACCTGCCAGGTGATGACCGCGGAGATCTCGATCGGGTTGCCGTTGGCGTCGTTGACCTTGAGCACGTCGGTGTCGAGGTTGCGGATCCGCAGCGAGACGTGGCGGCGGACGGTCAGCGGGTTGACCCAGTGGAACCCAGGGGTCCGCACCGAGCCGGCGTAGCTGCCGAGGAAGATGGCGACCTTGGCCTGGTTCGGCTGGACGATCACGAAGCCGTTGACGGCCACCAGCCCGGCGACGGCGAGCGCCGCGGCCGCGGCCACGACGGCGCCAGAGGGCCCGGGACCGCCGGTGAGCGCCGCCAACAGCACCACGGCGGCGACCAGCTCCACGACCAGCAGACCGGCCAGGGCCACGAAGCCCGGGACGGTGGCGATCCTGCGCTCGCGGGTCGTCATGACGCGCCTCCAGTGATACGAGTCTGATATCACTCTTATATCACAGGCGGCGACGGCGAGGGCCGGGAGGTCCCCCCGGATCCTCCCGGCCCAGCCCCCCCGGGTCGGCGTCAGGCGGCCGAGGCGGCGGTGCGGCGGCCCGACAGGCCGAAGTACAGGCCCAGGGCGGCGCTGGCGAGGTGCAGCGCGTTGTCGGGCTGGTTGATGTTGAGCAGGTTGAGGTCCGAGCTGCCGTTGACGAGCAGCCCGAGGACCCCCACCAGCAGGTAGACGGCGCCGATCAGGGTGCTGACGGCGCGGGCGCTCGACTCGCTGCGGGACGACACCAGCCACAGCGCCCCGACGGCGATGTGGATCAGGTTGTGCAGCGGGTTGACCCCGAACAGGATCAGCTTGTCGTCCGAGGGCGCCGCGAAGTCGGACAACCCGGTGAAGGCGAACCCGAGCACTCCGACGAGCACGTAGACGGCCCCGAAGACCTGGGCGAAACGACGGGCTTGCATGGCGTGCGCTACCTCCTAGGCGGCTGCGGGAACTGGCCGTGCCACTCGACTGGCGTTCGCGCCGCCCGCCCCGGCGGTTCACCCCGCTGCCAACCGCTCAACCGTGTCGCCCGGCGGTGCTCGCCGTGGCCGCGGTCGCCCACGTGCTCACCACCTGTGGCTTGGCTAGCCGTCAGCCCGTTCGTCTCGGCCACCAGCGCGACTCACCGTGGAGGCTGTGGTGGGTGTTGTCCGGGCCTGCCCATCCTGCATTGACAATTGCTCTTCGGTTGGTTCAGGGCGGCGGGACTGTGCGTAGTCCGACTCTGCCAAGACGGTCTGAGCCTGCCGATCGACGGCCCGTGTGAACACCTGCTGTGCATATCCGAGGACGATTGCCCAAGCCACGATCTGCGCCGAGGAGTCCAGCGCGGTGAGACCAGGAATAAACTGAGCGCGAATCAGTAGGATGCCAAGGAAAGAGGTCAGCATCCCCGTGGAGACCTTCAGGAGTGCGAGCGCTACGGGGAGACTATAGGGATCGGCCGTGCCACGACTCCGGCTCAGTGCGGCGGCAGCGGCTATTGTAGCTCCAAGGAGACCAACAAACTCGACGAGCATCGTATCCCACATACTGGCGGTTTGCCGGATTGCGTCGTTGACGGCGGCGGCGTTTGTGGCCTGGGCCTCACTGATGGTTGCCTCGGACGTCGGGCAGACCACTTGTTGCTGGGGCTGGAAGCACAGAGGAAGCAGGTCCGGGCTGATGAACCCAATAAATGCCGCTGCTGCGGCAAGGAGAAATAGTAGTGTAGCTGTAAACACGATGATATTACGGAACCCACGTACTCGCATTTGCGCACGGCGTTCCTGCTCGGCAGCGCCTTGGACAGCGGCGATCAGTACATTACGTTCGGAGTGCGTCAACTTGTTGCGCTCGGCCTTTCTGGCAAGCACCTCGAGCTGTTGCAGGCGTGGATCGCGATCTCGGAGCTGTTGTCTGGCCTGCATGAGCAGATTGCTGGCATTGCTGCTGAGGTAGTCGAGCGGTGCCAGCCGCAATAGATTGATGATGGCGGCATCGAGGTTTGCTGATGTACGCACGATGACGGCGCCGCTCATCGTTCCCCAGAATGCTCGTCGTCGTTCGTTGGCAGCTTGTTCCGCAGCGTCCAGGTGTGCCTGAACTGCCTTTATTAGAGGCTCTTTGTTCTTGAGGGGCGACTTTCCTTCCAGCCATTGCAGGAGCGTGAGCATCTCCAATGCTCGAGCCAGAGCCTCCTCACGCCACGCCGAAGCTGTGGGTCGACGCATCACGCCCGCGGCTGCTGGAAATGGTGGAGGTGCTTGGTTGTCAACACCCATGGAGACTCACCCCCGTGAAGGCTCCCCCTGCTTGAGTCAACCAACAGAGCAAGCTTCGCCCCGTTGTCTCTAATATCCCTTATGTTGGGGAACGATGCGACGATTCCGCCTACCCAGGAACGGTCCGAACGAGGGACCCCAGGGGTGCCCGTTCGGGCTGGTGGCGACGCAGTGCCTCGGCGCCTGCTTCGCCCGCTCGGCGTAGCCGCCTCGGCTTCGCCGCCGTCACCGGAGGACGCGATCTCAAGGTCACTCCGTGGACCGGCGAGCCTGGTACGCCTCGCGCAAGGCAGCCCAGGCGTCCGCCACGGGACCCAGGTGCTTGAGCTTGTCGGGGTTGAGCACCGCGCGGATCGTCTGGATCCGCCCGCCGAGGACGTCGAGCGCCAAGGTGTTGACGACCTTGCCGCCCCGGTCGCGGACGATCGCACCCGGCTCGCCGTTCACCTCGTGCGGCTCCACCACGACGCCGATCCGGACGAACGCGGGGACCATCGTGGCCAGAAGCCGGCCCACGTTGTCGGCACCAAAGACGCCCCTGCCCCACTGCGGGGCCCTGCCGCCGCCGTCGCCGATGATCTGCACGTCGGCGGCGAGCAGCTCCCGCAGCCCGTCGACGTCGCCTTCCCTGAAGGCGTCGAAGAACCGCCCGGCGAGCTCCTCGCGCTCGCGTCGGTCGGCCTCGAACCGGGGCCGGCCCGCCTTCATGTGGCGGCGCGCCCGCAGCGCCAGCTGGCGGCACGCCGCCTCCGGGCGCCCCACCGCCGACGCGACCTCACCGAAGCCGAACCCGAACACCTCCCGCAGCACGAACACCGCCCGCTCCAGCGGGCTGAGCCGCTCCAGCAGCAACAGGGCCGCCATCGACACCGAGTCGGCCAGCTCCGCCGGGCGCGCCGGGTCCTCGTCGGGGTCGGTCAGCAGCGGCTCGGGGAACCACCCGCCGACGTACTGCTCGCGCCGGGAGCGGGCCGAGCGCAGCACGTCGATCGAGATCCGGGTCACCACGGCCGAGAGGAAGGCCCTGGTCGACGTGGGCTGTGTCGGGGAGCCCTCGTGGCGCAGCCAGGTCTCCTGGACCGCGTCCTCGGCCTCGCTCACGCTGCCGAGGATCCGGTAGGCGACCGCGAACAGCAGCGGCCGCAGCCCTTCGAACTCCTGAGCCCTGGTCAAGCCAGCCCTTCCTTGAAGCCCTGCCGCCACGAGGCATAGCGCGGCCTCCAGCCGAGCTCGCGCTTGGCCTTGGCGTTGGAGAAGCCCCGCCCCTCGGTCATCATCGTTGGGTTCCTCGGCGCCCAAGTCGGACTGGACGGCTGCTTCGGCAGCGGCCAGCTCGGCGATCGGGCCGGACGCGGTGAGCTGCCAGTCGAACAGGCGCTGGAAGTCGCCGACGTGCTGGTCCTCGAGCACCATCAGCTTCGCCAGGACCTCCAGGTCCAGATCGACCCCGCGGCGTTCGGCGGCGCGCGTCTTCAACAGAAGGTTGTTGAGGAACCGTTTGAGCTGCCGGGGGTTGCCGCGCAGGCCGGCACCGAGGACCGGTGCGATCCCGGTAGCCCACTCCAGCTCCCTCGTCAGGTCCGGTGGCACGTCGCCGAGGATGTCGTGGGCCACGCCGAGGTTGAACGCGACTATCAGGCTGTTCTCGGCCCGCCGCTTGCGGACCTCCATGCGCACCTTCTCGAAGGCCTCGTCGTCGAGCCGCAGCTCCGCGAGCAGGAGGTTCATGTAGGTCTCGGCCTCCGGCGCCGACAGCGTCGGGATGGCGACCTTGAGCTGCAGCATCTTCTCCAGGTAGTCCGCGCCGACACCGGTGCCGTCCTGTCCGCGCAGCTCCGGGTAGCGGGAGTCGATCGCGGACTCCACGATCTGCTGGTTGGCCGCCACGACGTAGGCGGTCTTGGGGGCGTTGAGGAACAGCCGGATCGCCTCGAAGGTGTCAACAACCGTCTCTGGCAGGCACCGGTCGAGGTCGTCGATGAACACCACGATCGCCGCGCGGCCGAGCCACCGGGTCCGTCGCCGCAGTCCCTGGACGAACTGGCGCATCCCGGAAATCTGGTCCTGGTCTTCCGTCTTGATCTCGGGCTGGAGCCGGTCGAGGACGGCGCTCATCAGCGCGACCTTGACGTCGTCGTAGTCCTCGTACTGCCACGGGCTGAACCGCACGCACGCGTAGCGCTGGCGATCTGGGTCGTCCGGACCACCAATGGCCTCCAGCTCCTGCCGGACGATCCGCATGAGGCTGCTCTTGCCGGACCCCCCAGTCGCCGAGTACGCCCATGGTCAACGGCAGCAGCCTGGGCTCGGTCAGTGCCACGACCAGCGCGTCGATGAGGAAGTCGAAGCCGAGCAGGTCGACCTCGGTCTCGTTATCCGCCCACACCAGGCGCTCCTGTTCCCCTTCCGGTCAGAAGGCGTGCTGATTGACCTGCCGGCGAGTGCCGCGGCCCCAGCGCGGCCCCGCCGCGTCTTGACAGCCGCCCAACCGGCGATACTGCGTGGGAGCCAAGCAGCTCACCTGCGGAAATGATGAGTGGGCGTGACAGGGATCGAACCTGTGACTTCTGCCGTGTGAAGGCAGCGCTCTCCCGCTGAGCTACACGCCCGTTGTGGCGGGAGTGTAACGAGGCCCGTCCGGATGTGGCAACGCACAGACAGACCGAGGGCGGTCGGACCGCTTTGGGGGCTTGGTTGGAACTGAGCAGTTCTACGGATGCGGCGGGCGTGTCGTCCTCCTAGACTCTCGCCGGGGCCGCGTGGACAGCCGAGGGGGCCAGTTGCTGCCGTCGGGGAGGTCGGGTTCTCGGCGGCACCTGGTCGCGGTTCGTGCGGCGATCGAGCCGGACGACGGCCGGACCGTTCCGTGGCTGAGCCTGCCGCGGCTGTGGGTCGTCGTGGTGCTCGGCGCCGTCGCGGTGATGCAGCTCGCCGCCACCCCGAGCGCGATCGACCTCGCGTACCACGTCAAGGCGGGCGAGCTCATGGTCGAGCACCGTTCGGTCCTCCGCAGCGACCCGCTCGCCTGGCCGACCGCCGGCGGGCCGTGGCTCGACCAGAACTGGGGTGCGCAGCTGCTCCTCTACGGGATCGGGCGGGTCGGCGGGTTCGCGCTGGTGGCGGTCGCCGGTGCGCTCTGTACCGTGGCCGCCTGGGGGCTGGTGGCGGCCGCCTGGCGGTGGGGATGGGCGGGGCACGATCCGCTTCCTGGTCGTGGGGTGCTCAGCGTGGTCGGGCTGCTCGCCAACCCGTGGGGAGCCCGGGTGCTGGCCTACGCGGTGCTGCTGCCCACGAACCGGGTTGTCAGGGGATGGTGAGCGAGTCGGCGCCAGCCAGCCTGCGCGACCCGGCAGGAGCGGTGTTGCTGGTCTCGGTCGGCGTGCTCGTGGTCGCCGTGGCGCGGTCGCGCCCGCAGGCCCGCACTCCAGAGCAGCTCCTGCGGATGGCGTTGCTGGTGGGCCTGGCGCTCTGGGCGGTACGGGCCAGCGTCTGGTTCGGGCTGGCGCTGCCGGTCACCCTCTGCACCCTGGCGAGGGAGCGAGCGCCGCGACCGGCCGGGGCCGACCGGGCAAGCCGCTGGCGAGCAGCCTGGTGCTCACCGCGCTGGTGGTGACCATGATCACCGCGACCCCGCAGGTCAGGCGCGCGCTGATCGCTGGTGGTGCGTCGCGGCCGGAGCTGAGCGCTGCGCCGACGGCCGCCGCCGGCTGGCTGGCGGAGAACCCGCAGGCCGGCCGGATGTTCAACTACCAGCCTTGGGGTTCCTACCTGGAGTTCCGGTTGGGGCCGGAGGTGAAGCCGGCGGTCGACTCCCGCATCGAGCTCCTCCCGGCCGAGCGCTGGTGGGACTACCTGGCCATCGCGGCCGGCAGGTGGGATGCGGAGCGGCTGCTGGACGAGTGGCGCGTCGGGTACGTGGTGACGGGCGGGCGCAGGACACCGGCGCTGGCCGCGGTGCTCGCCTCGTCGGCCCGGTGGCGGCTCGCGTTCTCCCACGGCGACGAGCGGGTGCTCGTGCGCTCGGTCCGGACGGCGACTACTCGTCCTGCAACGCGCTGAGCTGTCCCTTCAGGTGGCGCAGCAGCACCACGGTCCGTAGCGAGGGGGCGATCCCGTCGGCGAAGCCCATCAGCGCCTCCACGTCGGTCTCGCTGAACACCTCGCCGGCCTCTCCACGCACACGGCCGGCCATCAGCACGCCGAAACCGAGCCGCTCGTGGACCAGGGGCGCCAAGATCAGGGTTTCGGCCTGGCTGCCCGGGATACCGGTCAGCGCTCCGCGGACCCGGTCGGTGTCCTCGATGAGCCCAACCCCCGCCCGGAAGAGCTCGCGCATGACGTCGCGGCTGTACTCCACGCTCATCTGCCGCTCCTCGGGGGAGAGCCCGACCTCGCCCGACACCTCCATCAGGCCCTGGCCATTGTCGAGCAGGAGCACGATGACGTCGGCTTCCAACCGCGTGGCGATCTCGGAGGCCGCCATCTGGGGCAGCTCGCGCTCGTAGAACTCGGCCGGCTGGCCGCCGAGGGACTCGTTGACGCTCTCGATGGACTGGGTGAGGCGGTCGATCTCGGTGTCGATCGCGCCGCGCCGCGCCGCGGGTGGCGCGGGCTCGGGGGTTTCGGGTCGCTTGGAAGCGGTGAAGCGCAGGAGGTTCCTGGCGCGGCGGCTCCGCTTGTCCTGCTCGCTTGGACGCTCGACGGCGACAGGCGGCGGCTTCTCCTTCGCCGTTGGCGTGGTCTTGGGTGGCTGGGCAGCGGCGGCACTCCGGGCCGGCTCGCGCTCGGCGGCCACTGAGGGTGTGCCCTCGGCGGCCGGGCCGCGTTCGGCCTTGGCTGCTGGACGCGGCGCCTCGCTCGGCGTCGGTGGGGCCGGCGCTGCGGGTGGGGCTGGGCTCGGCGGCCGTGGCGGCCCCGCGGCCGGTTGGGCTGGGGGTGGGGACGGGGTCGACGCCCTTGCCGCCGGCTTGGCCTGGGGTGGGGGCGGGCTCGCCGGCGCCGCTGCCGGTCTCGCCGGGGGTGGGGTTGCCGGACCGGCTGTGGGTGGGGGCGGGGTCGCCGGCCTCGGCGCGGTCGGCTGGGCCCGGGGTGCGGTGGGCTGCGGAGGGGCGGCGTCCTTGGGCGGGGAGGCAGGGGGGCTGGCCTGGCCCTCGGCGGCGCGAGCAGGCCCAGCAGGCTGGACCTCGGCCCTGTCGGCCGGCTGTGGAAGGCGACCGCGCCGGCCCTTGGGGGGAGCGGCCGGTTTGGCACCGCCGTGGGCCGCGTCGTCGGCGCGGTCCGGCGGCGCCTGCTTGGCCGTGGCCGGCTTCGCTCGAGGCGGCGGCGTGGGCGCTGGAGGCTCAGGTGGCTCTGCATGCGCTCGCTTCGGCTGGGCCTCCTCTGGGGCCTGACCGCTGGGTGGGGCGGCGGGACCAGGTTCGGGTTGTGCGGGGGCCGCTGCAGGCGGAGTGGGGCGCTGCGATTCCTGCGACGCGGGCTGCGGCTCGGCTGCCGGTGGAGCCGGCTTGGCGGCGGCCGGCGGCTGAGCTGGCAGCGTGGAGGTCGGCTCGGCCTCGGCCCCCGAGATCCTGCGGCGCAGCCGTTCGGCGAGGCGGCGCAGCGGGGAGGATCCCGAGGGCGTCGACTCGACCTCGGGCGGCGCCCCCGGAGCGGCCATCCCGGGGACTGGACGGCGGGCGGCCGGCGGCCAGGACGGCGCCTTGCGGGGCAGCCCCGGAGCCGGACCGGCCGTCCTGCGCTTGGCGCGTTCCGGACCGGCCGTCTTGCCCGACTCCCCCGCCGTTGCCGGCTGGCCCTCGGTGCCAGGCCGAGCGTCGGCTCCCGGTTGGTGCGCCTCCTGCGAGGGCAGCCCAGCCTTTGCGGCGGTGGCCGCGTCGGCCTGCTCCACCGCATCCGCCGGAGCCTTCGCTGTCGCGGCGGGCTCAGGCTTCGGTCCGTCCGCCGGTGGGGCCTTGGTCGACGCGGCCGGCGCTTCCTTGGGCGCGGCGACGGAAGGAACCTCAGCAGTGGGTTCACCCTTCGCCGAGGCCGGTTCGGGCGCAGTCTTGGAGGTATGCGGCGGAGCCTTCGCCGCCGGCCCAGGCGCGGCCTCCGGCTGCGCGGGCGGCGTTGCGTCCGCCGCGGGAGCAGCGTCAGGCTTGGGTCCGAACGGCTTCTCCTTCGTAGCAGGAGCGCGCTCCGATGGCGGGGCGGTGGGTTCGGGCCTCGCCGCAGCAGGTGGCGTGAGCTTGGGCGCGTGGCCGGGCGGAGTCTTGGGCGTGGTCGGCTCGGCCTTCTTCGCTGCGGCGGGCGAAGGCTCGGGCCTCGGCGCAGCCGGTTGGGCCTTGGGTGGAACCGCGGGCCCAGGCTCGGCCGGCGCGGTCGGCTCGGCCTTCGCTGCCGGAGCCGGTCCCGCCCTGGTAGGTGCCGCCGGCTCTGCCTCCGGCGCTGGCGGCTTGGCCGGCGTAACCGGCGGGCCCTTCGCGACGGCAGCAGGTTGAGCCTTCGCCGGCGCCGCCAGTTGAGCCTTCGCCGGCGCCGCCGGTTGAGCCTCTGCCGCCGGGGCGGGTTCGGCCTTCCCTGCCGCGGGAGCGGGCTCGGCCTTCGGCGAGGCCGCTGCTGGCGTAGGCGTGGCAGTGGGCCTGGCCTTCGGCGGCACCGCCGGTTGGGCCTTGGGACTCACGGCGGGTTCCACGTTCGGCCGGGCGGCGGGTTCCGGCTTCGGCGGGGCGGCAGGTTCGGCCTTCGGCAGCACGGCGGGCTCTGCCTTCGGCGTTGGCGGCGGCGGGGCCTTCGCGGTCGAGGGCTCAACCCGAGGCTGGGCGGCGGCCGGACCCTTCGGAGGAGTCGGCTCGCGCTCCGCCGGGGCCGGCTCGGGCTTCGCCGGCATTGCTGGTGGCGCCTTTGCGGCGGCGGCAGGCTCGATCTTCTGTGGTACCGGCGATTCCGGCTTTGCAGCGGCGGCAGGCTCAGGCTGGTGTGGCGCCGAGGGCGCCTTCGGCGGCGCGGCAGGCTCAGCCCTCGGCGGCGCGCCCGGCTCCGCCCCCAGCGGCGCGCTCGGCCCCGCCTTTCGCGGCGCGGTGGGCTGGGGTTTGGCGGCTGGAGGCCCGGACGCCGGGGGTGCCGCAGCAGGTGGTCCGGCCTTCGGCGAGGGTGGCTCGGCCTTCGGTGCTCCCGCCGGCGCAGCCTTCGGCGGCGCGGGCGGCGGACCTGCGGCCGTAGCGGCCGGCTCCGCCCTGGACGGGACGGCAGGGGTGGCCCTGGGTACCTCGGGAGCAGGCTCGGTCCTTGCAGCGGCCGGCTCAGCCCTGGAGGCGGCGGCCGGTGCCGTCTTGGACGGGGCGGGGGGCGTAGCCTTCGGCGGCTCGGCCGGCGCGACCCTCGGCGGAGCGGCCGGTACGGCCTTCGGCGGCTGGGCCGGCGCGGCCGGGGGCGGTTCAGCCGGCGCGGCCTCGATGGCCGGTTCCGGGCGTGGGCGGAACCGGCGGACTCGCCAGGTCCATGCGGCGTTGGTGGCGGCGCGATCGCGGTCGGTCGGCTCCGGCTCAGCCTGGTCGCGATCCGCGTGCCCGCGGTCCGGGGCCCGGACCTGCGGATCCGGTCGCGCCGGGTCCGACATCGCCCGATCAGCCGGCTTCTTGGCGGCAGCTGGCTCCCCCGCAGGTGGCTCCCTTGCAGGTGGCTCCCCGGCAGCGGCCGGCTTCTCGGCGGCGGGCGGCTTCGGCGCGGCCACCAGCCTCTCGGGGGCGGCGGGCGGCCTCTCGGCGGCAGCCGGCCTCTCGGCGGCAGCCGGCCTATCCGCCGCCGGCTTGTCCGTCGCGGGTGGCTTCATCGCGGCGGCCGGCTGCTCCGCTGGCGCTGGCTTCGGGGCGACAGGCGGCTTCCCCGCGGCCGGTGGTGGCGCGGCGGGAGCCTGCCTCGGTGGGGGCGGTGAGGACGGGACCTGCTTCGGCGGAGCCGGCGCGGCCGGGCCCGGGGCCTGCTTCGGCACGGCCGGCGTTGGCGCGGTGGGCGGCCGCCTCGGTGGGGCCGGGGCCGCCGCGGGCGGCTGCTTTGGCGCGGCCGGGGCCGCCGCGGGCGGTGGGGCCGCTGTGGGAACCTGCTTCGCCGGAGCGGCGGCGGAAGGCTGCTTTGGCGGGGCCGGGGACGGTGGTAGCTGGGCGGGGCGCGGGTCGCCCACGACCGGGGTCGCGGGCGCCTCGGCGATCAGGTGCCACAGCTCGAAGATCTCGAACGGGCGCTTGATCACCGAGCAGGCGTGCTCGGGCGGGATGGCGGCGGGGTTGTCGCCGGGGTCGAGCACCAGGACCAGGCGGCCGCGGTAGTGGGAGCGGATCTCCTCGACCTCGTTCAGGCGGCGCCCGCGCGGCAGGTCGGCGACGACGGCGTCGATGCGCACCTGCGGCAGGCTCGACCAGTCAGCGGCCGTCGCCAGCTCGGTGACCCGGTCGGCACCGCCCAGCAGCGCACGCAGGGCGATCGCCAGCGAGGCGTCGCGCCGCAGGAGAACCACGTGCTGAGTCATGTCCCCGGGCTCCTACCTGGCAAATACGGCGGCGATGCGCATGATAGCGGGACCGAGGATCACCACAAACAGAGCTGGGAAAATACAGAAGAGTACGGGGAACAGGACCTTTATGGGTATTTTCATGGCTCGCTCCTCGGCGAGCTGGCGCCGCTTGACCCGCATCTCGGCGGCCTGGACCCGCAGCACGTTGGCCACCGACACCCCGAACACGTCGGCCTGCACCATGGCGAGCATGAACGCCGAGAGCTCTGGCACGTCGCAGCGGGCGGCGAGGTTGCGCATCGCCTCGTTGCGACCACGTCCGAGCTGCACCTCCTGCAGCGTCCGGTAGAGCTCGTCTGCCAGCGGGCCGGTGGTGTTCCTCGACACGCGGGGCGAGCGCAGCGTCGAAGCCCAAGCCGGCCTCGACACAAATGGTGAGCAGATCGATCGAGTCTGGCAAGCCCTGGCGGATGCTGGCCTGCGCCGCTGCACGGCGTTGGCGAGCACGATATTCGGCGCCAGGTAGTCGAGCGCGCCGAGACCGGCGAGTCCGAGCAGCCCGAGCGGGACCGCCCGGCCCAGCGCCGGCACGACCGCGCCGGCGACGGCGCCGACGGCGGACCCGGCGACCTTGGCGACCAGCACCCGGCCGGCGTCCCACGACGCCGGCTACCGGCCATCACCAGCCGGCGCCGGGTGGCCTCCCCGGACCCGGCGGGGTCAGGCGGCGGCCGACCGCGAGGGCGGCGCCGTACAGCGGCCGCAGGAGCCGCTCCCTGGCAGGGCGGGCCAGCTCGCAGTTGCGGGGGTCGTCCGGGCGCAGCTCGACCGCGCGGATTGCCTGAAGGGTCCGGTAGGCCCGGTGGCGCTCCAGCAGCAGCGACTGCACCGAGAGGGCGAGGGTGAACACCGCCAGGAACACGCCGGCGGCGCCGGCGACGAGGAGCGCTGCTGCTGGCATGGCGGCCTAGGCCTCGATCTTGGTGAGCTTCTTCGTCCACAGCACGCCGAAGCCCATGAGCACGGCGGCCGCGGTCAGCATGAGCACCCCGGTCCGGGTGCTGTACAGCGGCGCCAGGAACACCGGGTTGAAGGCGAGCAGGGCGCCGAACATCAGCACCGGCAGGACGGTGAGGATCACGCAGGACAGCCGGCCCTCGGCCGAGAGGGCGCGCACCTGACGCTTGAGCGCCGAGCGCTCGCGGATGGTCTGGCCGACCGTGTCGAGCACCTCGTCGAGTTGCTTCCGACCTGCCGCTGCAGGTTGATCGCCATCACCGTCCAGTCGAAGTCGATGCTTCGTGCACGCCCGGCCATGGCCTCGAACGCCTCCTCCAGCGGCCGCCGCAGCAGCTCATGCACCTTCTCGTGGAGCTGCCCGGCCGGCAGCTCGGCGTCGTACGGCTCCGGGCCGACGGCCTCCACCAGCGCCCGGTGGACCTTTTGGCGCAGCTCGCCAGGGGGTCGGGCCTGGCGCGGTGCGCCTGCCGCTGGTCGGCCTCGGCGGGGACCGCCGGGACCGTCCCGGCCGTCCTGGCGCTGGCCAGCCGCTCGCGCAGGGTCGGCATGTGGCGGTGCTCCTCGGGCGGTCAGGATCGGGCGAACAGCGAGCGGCGCTGCCTGGGCCGGCGTGCCGGCCCAGCGGGTCCGGCAAGCTGGCCGGCCACCCGCCGGACCGCGTGGGCCACCGGCCCCTTGGGCTCCTCCAGCACGATGGATGGCCCTGGCTGACCGACAGCGGCACCGAACGGGACGAGGGACGGTGAGGTCGACCGGGGCGCCGAGGAGCTTCTCGACGTCGGGCAGCCGCAGGCCGACCTTGGAGTCGGCCCGGTTGACGACCACCCGGACGCGGCTCCCCGGGAAGTGCAGCAGCTCTATGGTCTGCAAGGTGAGCCTAACGAGGCTTGCGCATTACCAAGACCACGGGGTCCCTGAAGGCGATCACGTCGGACGTCACGGTAATGCGCAAGCCTCGTTAAGGTTCTTGATGCTGGGCACGTCGAGGGTCGCGAGCATGACGACCCAGTCCGACTCGTCGAAGGCGGCCAGCACCGGCTCGGAGAAGGCCGCGGGGGTGTCGATCACCACGTAGGCGAACGCGTCCCGCAGCAGCCTGAGGATGGCGGCGACGGCCGCCGGGTCGATGCCGTCCGCGGCGGTCGGCTCGGTCGGCGCCACCAGCGCCCAGATCCCGGACTCGTGGCGGGTGAGGAAGGACTTCAGCGAGATGGTGTCCAGGCCCGGGCTCTGCGCGGCGTCGTGGAAGGTGTGGGAGGGGAACAGGCGCAGCATGATGGCGACGTCGCCGAAGTGCAGGTCGAGGTCGACCAGGGCGACCTCGGCGCCGGTGGCGGCCAGGGCGACGGCCAGGTTGGCCGACAGGAAGGCCTTGCCGCAGCGCCCTTGGAGCTGAAGAACGTCACCACCCTCCCGGGGCCGCGCCCCACCCCGGGGTCGGTGGGGACGCCACCGGTGAGGCGGCCGCGCAGGGCCCTGGCGACCTCCAGCGCCCTGGCCGCCGCGGCGCGGGCGGCCGGCGCGTCGCTGGTCGCGGCCAGCACGTCCTTGACTCCGAGCGCAGGGCCTGGCGCAGCAGCTCGCCGGTCTCCTCCCGCCGGATCACCAGCACCGAGACGTTGGGGGCGCCCTGCTGCAGCCGGCCGGCCAGGGCGAGCGCGTCGCCGTCGGAGAGGGTCGGGCCGACCAGAGCGGCGAGGATGGCTCCGCCCTCGGCGGCCACCGCCGCCATCGCCTCGTCGGGCCTGGCCACCCGGACGGCCCGCCCGGTCAGCCCGGAAAGGGCGTTCGCCAGCCAGGTCGCGTAGCCGTCGTGCGGCTCGACGATCATGACCGCCATCGGCGCGTACTCCTCTAGAACTCGTTGTCGATCGTGCGGCCCCTGCTCGGCACCGGCCGCTGGCCGGGCGGCAGCAGGGACAGGTACAGCGAGCCGTTCTCGGCGGCGAACACCACCCGCTCGACGTCGCGTGGGGCGACGGCGAGGGTGACGGTGGCCACGTTCTGGCTGCGGCCCTGGCCGACGCGGCCGCCGCCCTGGACGTCCTGGAGCAGGAAGCGGGTGGTCCGCTGCGAGCGGTCGCCCTTCGGGCGGCTGAGCGAGACGACCACGCTGACGCGGTCGCCTGGGGTGACGAACCCGGAGACCTGCCTGGTCGGGTCCAGGGCGATGGAGACCGCCTGGTGCCCGTCGGGGATCGGGAGCAGCCGCCGGCCGGATGCCTCCCCCCTGCCCACCCAGCGGGCGGTCAGGAGCTGCTCGCCGGGGACGATGTCGACCGCGGCGACGCGGCCGCCGAGCTGCTCCAGGGAGCGGACGGCGCCGGCGGCGACCGCCCGGCGCGGCAGCGCGGCGCGCTCGATCAGGCCGCGGTTCCGGGCGTCCTCCCCGCTGGTGCCGGTGGCGATCCGCGACCGCGCCAGGTACACCAGCACCGGCTGCTGGCCGCTGACGGCCCGCCGGTCGGCGCTGCTGGCGTAGGCGACCAGCGCGACGGTCGCCGCCAGCGCGAGCGCGACCGCGACCCCCGGCATGCGTAGCCTCGCCTCACCCCCCTGAACGGCACCCCTATCCCCCGTCCGGCGGCGCGGCCGGTTCGGGCGCGCACGCGCCGGGCAGCGGACCGCTGTCGACGCAGGGGGCGACGCTCGAGTACCGGTCGAGCACGGTGGTGAACAGCGCGTAGAAGGCACCGAGGAGCAGCACGGCGATGACGGCGACCATCACGGCGTACTCCACGGCGGTCACGCCGCCCTCGCGAGCCGGCGACCGGCCGAGCCGCGCCCGGACGTAGGAAGCCATCGTGTTCAGCAGGAGCATTCGTCTGCACCTCCTTCCCCCCGGCAGCGGTCGCCGAAGGCGACCAGACGACGCACGTCCTGCTGCTACGGCGTCAGCGGTGGCACGTGGGAGTCCAGCTCGTCCGGCTGGCGTGCCCCGCCTCGCAACGCTGGGAACCTAGTCGGCGCCGCGCCGCCCTGCCCATTGGCACAGGTGCAGATCCCACCTGCGAAGGATTACTCAAGCATCGCTGACGACTCGACAGCCCCGACCTCGGTAGGCCGTTGCGGCGCAGCCGGTGGCCCGGTCGAAGCGGTCCCGCACCGCGTCGTACAGCGTGACCAGGCCGCCGACCAGCATGACCACGATCACGGCGACCAGCAGCGCGTACTCGACGGCGGTGACGCCCGCTCCGCCGCCGAGCCGTCCACCCTCACCCTCATCTAGAGGGAGAGCGCGGGGCGGCCGTTGGCGGGCTGCGCCAGCACCGTCGGGGGGCCGTCCGCGGCCTGCCGGCCGCCGGGCCGTCGCGCCAGCCCGCGGTCGAGCTCGTGGTCGACCGCCCGTTCGGCCAGCGGCGGCGGGTCGATGTGGCCGCCGGCGCCGACCAGGCGCTCCAGCGCCTCGACCAGCTTGCCCTGCAGGCGGCCGGCGCTCACCTCCTGCCGCAGCACCGCCAGCGCGGCCCGGTCGGCCAGCGCCGGGCGGTGGGGCCGCGGCCGGGTGAGGGCGGCCCAGGTGTCGACCACGGCCAGCAGCTGGGCGCCGAAGGGGACCTGGCGGCCGCGCAGGCCCTGCGGGTAGCCGGAGCCGTCGAGGCGCTCGTGGTGGGCGCGGACCGCGGCGACCGGGACCCCGACCCTGGCCAGCGGCTCCAGGATGTCGCCGGAGGTCTCGGGGTGGCCGTGGAGCAGCTCGACGGCCTCGGGCCGCAGCGGCCCGCGCACCGCGAGCAGGTCGCCGGGCAGGGCGAGCAGGCCGATGTCGAGGAACAGCCCGGCCAGCTCCATGCCACGCACCCGCATCGCCGGCCAGCCGAGCGCGGCGGTCAGCTCGCGGGTGAGGGAGGCGACCCGGCGCGAGTGGCCCTCGCGGCCGGGCCCGGTGGCCTCGGCGCTGCCGATCATGGTCCCCAGGATCACCTGCAGCGAGTGCGACAGGGCGTCCCTGGCCTGGCGCAGGTGCTCGCGCTCCTCGGCGCGGTTGACCCGCGCCACGGCCGTCTCGGTGCGCAGCAGCGCCTCCTCGGCCGCCTCGGTCACCGAGCGCAGCACCAGCAGCGGCGAGGCCTGGTCCGGCCGGTCGGGGCTGCCGCGGGCCACCCGGCGCCCGCGCATCGACGAGGTGACCCGGTCGACCAGGTCCTCGCCGGTGCAGGGGTAGGTGAGCAGGTCGGTCACGCCCAGCGCCAGCGCGGGCGTCACGTCGACCGAGGCGTCCCTGCTGGCCATGCCGAGCACCGGCACCGTGGTGGGGCCCTCGGCGAGGCGCTCCAGCACCGGCGACCAGCGCTGGACCTCGCCCAGCGGCACCACCACCAGCGCCGGCCACTGCGCGTCGACGCTGCGCAGGGCCTCGACGTCCTCCTTGACGAGCGCGCACGCGAGGCCGGCATGGGACAAGGCGTCCCTCGCCCAAGGGCCGATCCCTTCGGCGGCGTCGAGGACGAGCACGTGGGCGGGCACGAGATGCTCCCGAGTCGGCTGCTTGAACCGCGAGCAGCGCGATGCTACGGCGTTGGGTACCAGTGCCCTATGGACCGATCTGGTGACCCCCACTACGAAGTTCTGCCGAGCTTCCGGCAGAACGTCGACCGCCGCGCACGCTCGGTGGTTGCCCTACCTGGGCGGTTCGACCAGCCGGATCCGCATCGCCTCGCGCACCGCGTCGACCCGGTTGTTGACGTGCAGCTTGCGGTAGATGTTGCCGATGTGGGTGTTGACCGTCCGCTCGGAGATCACCAGCTGGCTTGCGATCTGCCGCGAGGTCAGCCCCTCGGCGAGCAGCGCCAGGATCTCCCGCTCCCGCCCGGTGAGCAGGTAGTAGATGTCGGCGGCGGCCTTGGTCTCGTCGGCGTAGCGGTTGAACTGGTGCAGCAGCTTGCGCGCCTGGACCGGGTCGAGGAAGGAGCCCCCGGCCGCGACCGCCTTGACCGCCGAGCGGATGTCGTCGAGGGTCGCCGACTTCGGCAGGTACCCGGAGGCGCCGGCCTTGATCGCCTCGAAGATCGTCTCCTGGTCCTCGTGCACGGTGAGCACGACCACGCCGACGTTGGGGTGGTCCTGGCGGATCTGCTTGGTCGCGCTGATGCCGTCGCGACGCGGCATGTCGACGTCCATCAGCACCACGTCGGGCAGCAGCTCCCCCACCCGCTCGATCGCCTCGTTGCCGTCGGCCGCCTCGCCGATTACCTCGACGCCCTCGGCGGCGGTGCAGAGCAGCACCACGCCGTGCCTGGTGACCGAGTGGTCGTCGACGACCAGGACACGGGTGGAGTTGCCGTCGCGCTCGCCGACCTCGCTCAGTTCCACGTCGGTGCTCACTCCTGCTTCCTTTCGGCGGCGGGGACCGCCTGCGCTTCGGTGGCGGGGACCGGCACCTCGACCCAGAACACGGTGCCGTGCCCGTCGGCGCGGCCGCCGACGGTGCCGCCGAGGACCTGGGCGTAGGCGCGGGCCAGGGTCAACCCCAGTCCGGCGCCGGAGCCGCGCCGCTCCACCGGCTCGTCCGAGCGGGTGAAGGGGCGGAACAGCTCGCTGATGCGCTCGTTGGTGAGCCGCGAGCCGCCGTCGTGGACCTCCCAGCGGGTCTGCTCGGGCGCGGCCGCGACGGTGACGGTGACCATGCCGAGCCGCGGGCCGTAGGCCAGGCCGTTCTCGACCAGCGGCCGCAGCGCCAGCTTGACCAGCTCGGCGTCGCCGAGCACCTCGGCGTCGACGTCGCCGGCGAAGCGCACCCGCACGCCCTCCTCGCTGAGGTCGTCGACCAGGGTGAGGAGGACGTCGCGGGCGCGGAAGGGGCGGGCGAGGGCCTCGATGCCGCCGTTGACCCTGGCGAGCAGCAGGAAGTCGCGGACCAGGCCCTGCAGCCGGTCGGTCTGGGTGAGGACGAGCTGGAGGAACTGCTGGACGGTCTCGGCGTCGAGTTGTTCGCCGCGTTGCAGGAGGGTGGAGACGAACCCGCGGATGCAGGCCAGCGGCGTGTTCAGCTTGTGGGCGGCAAGCCCGAAGAGGTCACGACCGTCCTCTTCGAGCCCGAGCAGCGAAGGCGCCGTGGTCTGGCTCTGGGTCATGGGCTGTCGTCCCTCCGGGTAGGCGGCCAACTACGTTCGGACACCACCGGCCACTTTGCGTCGCCGATTCTCATACAGTCGGAGTCTGCATTCCACCATACCGACAGTGAACCGCTACGGATGACTATTTCAGGCGTAGTCGACACGGACCATGAAGGTCGCGGCACCGTCAGACCGTCTGCGGCTTGCCCGCCAGGATTGGCTCGGTGGTGGGCTGCTCGCTGCCCCGCGGGCCCGGTTCCTCGGTGATCGCGAACACCGTGCCGGGCTGGATGGGCACCTGGAACTCGAGGGCCATCGGGCCCTGCCGCCGCAGCGGGATGAAGACCAGCGCCTTCTGGGGCCTGCCGTCGCCGCCCTCCGGGATCCCCCAGAGCTCGTAGACGCGGCCCCGCTGCAGCGGCGGCAGGTTCTCGACGATGAGCACGCCGCGGTCCTGTGGCGAGGAGGCGACCACCGTCGCCTGGGCACCCGCGGCCGAGCCTTGCAGCGCGATCCGGCTGGTGTTGGGCTCGTTCACCAGGCGCGCGGCCTCCTCCAGGGCGGTGACGCGTTGGCGGTAGCTGACGTTCTCGTCGCGCAGGTTGAGGTTCCAGACCCCGAGGGCGACCATCGCCACGATCGCCGCCGCGGCCCCCAGGCCGACCAGCCACGGCCCGGCCCGGCGGCGGGGCCGCAGCGGCTGCACCGGCCGGCGCTCCGGGCGGACCTCGCGCTGGATCGACGCCCACAGGGTCTCCGGCGGCTCGACCGGCGGCGCCGCGTAGGCGAGTTGGCCGACCACGCCCTCCAGCTCGCGCACGATGGCCTCGCACTGGGCGCAGCCGCCAAGGTGACGCTGGAAGTCGTGCTCGTCGTCGGGTTCCAGGGCACCGAGGACGTAGCCGGCAGCGAGCTGCTCGTAGTCGCTGTGGTTCATTGGCGTGTCCACGGATGCTGCTCCTCGCGGCCGGCCTCCCGCAACGCCTCCTTCAGCTTGCGCATGCCGGCCGCCATCCTCGTCTTCACCGTACCGAGCGGGACCCCGACCAGGCTCGCGACCTCCCGCTGGGTGTAGCCGCCGAAGTACGCCAGGGCGAGCGCCTCCCGCTGGGCGGGCGGCAGCTGCGCCAGCGCCGCGCGCACCTCCGCGCGGCGCTCGGCCGCCTCGGCCTGCGCCTCGACCCCGGGCGCCGGGTCGGGCTCGAACTCGAGCACCTCGTCGGAGGTCCGCCGGCGGCGCAGGTTCTCCTCGCGCCGCACCACGTCGACGGCCCGGTGGTGGGTCATCGACAGCAGGTAGGTGGCAACGGTGCCGCGACCGGCGTCGAACCGGTATGCGTTACGCCACAGCGATAGGAACACCTCCTGGACGACGTCCTGCGCCAACAGCTCGTCGGTCAGGATCCGGCGCGCGAGCGAGTAGGCGACCTTCCCGTACCGGTCATACAGTGCCTCCAGGGCGCCATCGTCCCGCTCCGCCACAAGCTGGACGAGCTGCCCGTCTTCGAGACCGCGGTAGGCCTTTCCTCGCACGCGCCCAGGACCTTCCAGTATGGCGTTCGTTCGGGAGCGAGAGTTGGATTGCGCGGCCCGGAAGCAGACGCGACCAACTGCGCCGAAACCCGCATGACGCTAGCATTGGGCTTGGCGGCGGGCAACGCTTGCCCGGCTGGAGCTGCCCGTTCCGACCCTCCGAGATCGGTTGAGCGGGCCGCTGCGCCGTTGCTATAGTGCTCGCCTCGCGCGGATGTGGCTCAGTTGGTAGAGCATCACCTTGCCAAGGTGAGGGTCGCGGGTTCGAGTCCCGTCATCCGCTCCACCCTCGGGGCCTGCTTGCTCCGTGGAGCGGCACGGCGGTGTGGCCGAGTGGTTCAGGCAAGGGTCTGCAAAACCCTGTACCCCGGTTCAATTCCGGGCACCGCCTCCAACCCGTTCGCCGCGGCGGCACCGACGCCGTATGATCGGGCAGCACGGGCGCGTAGCTCAGCGGGAGAGCGCTTCCCTGACACGGAAGAGGTCACAGGTTCAAACCCTGTCGCGCCCACCACACAACAGCCCAGGTCAGGCCGAGTGTTCGTACACGGCCTACTGCATCAGTAGTCGGTCACCGGATCCTCGGGCAGCAAACGGGCAGCAACTGCCAGCGAACGGCGGGTAGACCGGCTCTATAGGGCGGATGGACCGAGCGGCCGCCGTCAACCTCCGGCGCCGGGCTCTGGGCCTCAACCTCTCCAGGCGCTTCTCGCCGCGTAGTCGTAACTCAGCTGTGGTGTGCCTGAGCAGGTACTTCGCCGTCTGCCTATCCCGACCCGTCTTACCCTGTCGCGTCTGCTCGCAGATGGTCTCGTGAGCAAGTGAGCAAGTCGGTTAGCATCCGGATGAGGGGGTGGTGCTGGTGAGCAGCAAGGGGCGTGAGCGGTCGTGGCGAGCCCTCAGCGCCGCCGCATGGGCGACCTTCTTCCTGATTCTGGGACTTGGCGTGGTCTGGTTTGCGCGAAGGGTGGCGGGAGTCCAGGACGGTGCGGTGCTTGCGTCGTTTGTGATCGTGCCAGCCTTGCTATACATCGTGCTTCGCGGCGACCTCGCGGAGCTGAGGGGGCCTGGGGGTTGGGCGGCCACCTTCGTGCGGGTCGCACATACCAGGGTGAATGCCGCTGGTGAGACGTTGAGCGTCGACGAGGATGTGCAGATCATCGCCAAGGAGACCATGAGTGGACTGAGTGACCGTGCTGGGAAGCTCAGGGAGAACCAGCCCATTCTCATGACGATGACGCTCGGCCGCAGCTATGGAGTGCCCGAGGTGCAGGGATACCTGAAGACCTTGTCGCAGTTCTCCAGATTCTGTCTCATTGCGTACCTTGACCAATCTGGTGCCTTCATTGGTTGCAGCAGCCGGTCCGGCCTTGCTGGCCTAGTCGAGAACGATGCGTTGGGTGAGGCCTTTCTCAGCGCCGTCCGGCAAGGTGATGTGAGCCGGGTGTTTAGCTTCCCTGGGATGCTGCGGAAGGTGGTGCCGCCGAGCGCAACGAATGCGGAGGCGCTTGCAGCGATGACCGCAAACAATCTGGAAGCAATCGCTGTCGTCGGTGACGATCGTAAGCTACGAGGCGTCGTCGAGCGCGAGCAGCTCGTGAGCAAGCTGGTCCTATCCCTCACCCAGGCCAGCGCGCCTTGAGAGCCCAGTTTGCAGAATGTGACCCGTGTTCAACGTCCGCCGGCCACATGCTGTGACTCTATGATCACCCGGAACATCCCGATTCGAGGCTCATGCCCTGCCTGCTGTCATCAGGCGGAGCGATGATGCGATCAAATTCTGACCTTGCCGAGGAGATAGCGGAGATGAAGGACTCACGAGGGCGGAGTCCGGGCTCTCGACAGCCGAGAACCACCATCTACAGAGGAATTGAGATGCGTAGCCGGCTGGAAGCTCTCGTCGCCGCGTATCTTGACCGGCATGGATTTGTGTGGCAATACGAGCCTGTCTGCTTCGCAGGAATGGGAGGGCAGTACCTTCCGGACTTTAGGATTCAACGATCCGACAACGTAGATTTCTACTTGGAGGTGAAGCCAAAACCTAAGAAGTTGGCTACCATGGCTCAGCAACAGGTTCAGCGGATGAGTGTCATCTGGGAGTCCGAGCCTTACGCACGGCTGATAATCGTGTCAGTGACTGGCTATCCAGATCCTCATTTCCTTCCGCTCACAGGCGATCCCGAAACCGGAGTCTTTAGGTGGAACTTGGATGACCTTCACGAGGCCATCGAGGGCTCGTGGCTTGATGACGTTGATGAGGACGAGGAGTAGTTGCCGCCTGACCTCTTGCATGCCATGCAGTTTCGGCCTCCTCGCCCGCCCCAGGTCAGGGACGCCTGCCAAGCGCAGAGGCCTTCGGTGAGTGACCGTGACTGTCCGCCAGATACCGCTCGTGACCGCTGCTCATGGCACGCGGGTGGCACGGCCCGCGAGAACGGCGACGTTCGGACGTGGCGGCGACGGCTCCTAGCTCAGCCAGAGGGTGAGGCCTGTCCTCGGTGACCACTGCCTCATGGGCAAGAGTCCGGAGGGCTCGCGGCAGTCGGGTGGGGAGACTCGAACTCTGGCCCGCCGCCTGGAGTGTTCGCTGGTCGTGGATCAGTTAGTGGGCTGACCTGCGCTCGGTCACCAGCTACTGCGCAACCAGAAACAGGTCGCTCCCGAGCCGCGACGCCGCTCCCATTGGCGGCCTGCCCATGCAGGCCTACTGGGCAGGCAACGGCGACGGGAGCGTTGCGGCGCCACGCCCTGGCGGCCACTGCTGGTCAGGCCGCCGGTCGCAGCAGCGCGAGCAGCCGGTCAGCGGCCCACTCGACCTGGTCGGGGGCTACCGGTGACCCAGTGCGGACGACCTGGGCGAGCTGCCCAGGGGTGGCCACGCGGACGCCCTGGACCGACCGGGGGCAGCGGGCCCAGCTGCGCTGCAGACACAGCAGCCCCCGGACCGGAACCCGGACGCCGCCCCCCAGCAGGTCGACGATCGCCTCCACCTTCCCGCCCAGCCCACGGAGGGTTGCCGCCGGTGCGCCGCTGGCGCTGGGATTGCGCCGTGCCTGCCGCCGGTGGCGCTGCCAGGACCCGACCACCCACACGCCGGTGGGGCCGACCACCAGATGTTCCAGGCTGTCCAGCCACCCCGGCAGGGTCACATCATGCAGCACCAGCCAGCCCTCCTCGGCCAGGGAGGTCAGGCGGCCGGCGGTGCGCCGCTGCATGGCCGCGCGCCGCCGCCACATGACCGCCTCGGAAGAGGGACGAAAGCGCAGCCGCGACCAGGCCAGGGCTGCCACCAGCAGGCCCACCGACCAGCCCAGCCACGCCCCCACGGTCAGACCCAGCAGCAGCCCGACAGCCGGGGCGGCCCCCAGCACCCCCCAGACCAAGACCAACCACGCCAAGGCCGGCCGCCAATCCTCGCGGTCCCGGCCGCGGCGGCGCACGAAGGCGGCCTGGGCCGAGGCCCCGGCCCGACTCGACCGCGGATCGGCCAAGGGCCGGGCCGGCAGCAGCTCGCCGGAGGACGCCGTCCAGAGCTCCTCGGCCAGCTCCCAGACCCGCTCGGGGCTCAGGCGCCGCACGGCCAGCCCGGCACAGCCCCCATCGGCCCGGTCACACCGGCACAGGCGCCCCTCGTGGTGGCCCCTGCCGGCCATCAACTCCTGCCCCGGTC
>Ga0081538_10000891_pt1 | contig 32324 bp, 33 predicted proteins | sample TabmetS5T2R1_FD_71022 | JGI IMG/M metagenome (GOLD analysis project Ga0081538, IMG submission 71022) | Tabebuia heterophylla rhizosphere microbial communities from the University of Puerto Rico - S5T2R1 | ecosystem: Host-associated > Plants > Roots > Rhizosphere ...
CATGGGCCGTAAGGCAAGCTTCCTGCCGAAGCCCGGCGACACGCCGAAGCCCATCTACCTCGTCGTCAACGCCGACGAGTCCGAGCCGGGCACGTTCAAGGACCGCGAGATCATGCTGCGCGTCCCGCACACGTTCGTCGAGGGCATCGTCATCGCGAGCTACACGATCGGGGCCGGCCACGCGTTCGTGTACGTCCGCGGCGAGTACCTGACCGAGTACGAGGTGCTCGTCGCCGCCCTCGAGGAGGCGCGCGAGGCCGGCTACGTGGGCAAGAACGTCCTCGACTCCGGCTGGGACCTGACCGTCGTCGTCCACCGCGGCGCGGGCGCCTACATCTGCGGCGAGGAGACGGGCCTGCTCGAGTCGCTCGAGGGCAACCGCGGGCAGCCGCGCACGAAGCCTCCCTTCCCGGCCATCTCCGGGCTCTACGCCTCGCCGACCCTCATCAACAACGTCGAGACGCTCGCCACCGTCCCCAAGATCCTGGAGCTGGGCGGGAAGAAGTACGCGCGCATCGGGGTCGAGAACTCGGCCGGCACGCGGGTCTTCTCCCTCTCAGGAAACGTCGTCCGCGGCGGGAACTACGAGCTCGAGCTGGGCACGACGCTCCGGGAGCTCATCTACGACATCGGGGGCGGCATCCCCGACGGGCGCGAGCTGAAGGCGATCATCCCCGGCGGCTCGTCCGTGCCGGTGCTGGGCGCCGCGCAGGTGGACGCCGCGCTCGACTTCGACTCGATGGCCGAGGCCGGGACGATGCTCGGCTCCGGCGCCGTCATCGTCATCGACGACCGCTGCTGCATGGTGCAGCTCGGCCTGCGCGTCGCGCAGTTCTACATGCACGAGTCGTGCGGGAAGTGCACGCCCTGCCGCGAGGGGACGCGCTGGATGGTGCAGCTGCTGCGCAAGATCGAGGAGGGCGAGGCGACGCAGGGCGAGCTCGACGTGCTCCTGAACGTCTGCGACCGGATCCTGGGGAACTGCCTCTGCCCGCTCGGCGACGCGGCCGCGATGCCGGTGGCGAGCTACGTGGCGACCTTCCGGGAGGAGTACCAGCGCCACATCGACGAGGGCGGCTGCCCCTTCGGCGGCGAGTCGTCGCTCGAGGGCGTCGTGGCCCCGGTCGACCAGCACCACGCGCACATGCGCGGCCAGATCGAGGTCCCGATCCACGCATGACCGGCCGGATGAACCCTGGCCCCCAGGGGCCACCCCGTGCCTCCACCCGCTGTGAGCGTAACGAGGAGAAGCGCGCGCATGGTGTCCGGGGCGTGACGAGGGTGTGCCGGTGAGCGTCGCTCGCCTTCGGCTCGCTCCCAACGCTCATCCACCGGGAGCCGGCCGATGAGCGCGCCCGAGCTCGTCACCGTCACCGTCGACGGCCAGGAGCTCCAGGTTCCGAAGGGCCAGGGCATGGTGGAGACGGCGCTCTCGGCCGGGGTCGAGATCCCCGTCTTCTGCTACGAGCCGCGGCTCGGGCCGCCGGTCGGCGCCTGCCGCATGTGCCTCTGCGAGGTCGAGGGCCTCCCGAAGCTGCAGGCCGCCTGCACGTTGACCGCCCAGGACGGCCTCGTCCTCAAGACCGCGCTCACGAGCCGGAAGGCGGCCGAGGGGCAGCACGCGATCCTCGAGTTCATCCTCCTGAACCACCCGCTCGACTGCCCCGACTGCGACAAGGGCGGCGAGTGCCCGCTGCAGGACCTGACCTTCCGCTTCGGGCCCGGCGCGACCCGCATGCACTTCGCGAAGCGGACCTTCGACAAGCCGATCCCGATCTCGCCGCTGATCGCGCTCGACCGCGAGCGCTGCATCCTCTGCTATCGCTGCACGCGGTTTTCCGAGAACGTCTCCGAGGACGGTCAGCTGGTGGCCGTCAACCGCGGTGCGTCGTCGGTCATCGCCACCTTCGAGGACGAGCCCTACCGCGCGCACTTCTCGGGGAACGTGGTCGAGCTCTGCCCGGTGGGAGCGCTGACGTCCACGACGTATCGATTCCGCGCACGGCCGTGGGAGATCCAGAACGTGCCGACGGTCTGCGGGCTCTGCCCGGTGGGCTGCAACGTCTGGGCGACGACGAGGGAGGGGAGGGTCGCGCGCATCCTCTCCCGCAACCACCCGGAGGTACACGAGGGCTGGCTCTGCGACAAGGGGCGCTTCGCCTACGACCACCTGGGAGCGCCGGACCGGATCCGCACCCCGCTCGTCCGCGTACGGCGCCGCGGGTTCGAGGAGGTCTCGCACGCGCAGGCCCTCGACGCCGCCGAGACGGGTCTCCGCGAGGCCGGCGCGGCGGTCGTGGTCGCGTTCTCCGGCGGCGAGACGATCGAGCAGGCGACCGCGCTCACCCGCATCGTCCGTGAGGGGCTCGGCTCGGACGCGGCGCTCCTGCCCGACGACTGGGACGCCGGGCTCGCCGCCTTTCGCGCGCCGCTCTCGGCCATTCGGGACGCCGAGGTCTGCCTCGTCCTTGGCGACGACCCCGTCGTCGAGCGCGCGCCGATCGTCGATCTCTGGCTGCGTGCCGCGCGACGCAGGGGCGCACGCGTGATCGCGGTGGGCCCTGCCGGCGACGTGCAAGTGGCGCCGGGGTCCGCCCCACCGGTCTGCGCCGACCTCCTCGCAGGAGGGAAGGCGCCGAGGGAGCTCCGCGAGACGGCGAAGCGCCTCGCCGAAGCTCGGCGAATCGCGCTGGTCTGGTCCGAGGACGACCCGACCGGAGGGCACCACGTCGGCGCGCTCGCCGCCGCGCTCCAGGAAAGGAGCCGGGCGGAGGTCGCCGTCTACGCGCTGCCGCGGACACCCAACGGCCGCGGGGTAGCCGAGGCCTGGTATGCCTCAGGCGAGGAACGCTCTGAGCCGCCGCCGGAGGGAGAGATCGGCGCGCTGATCGTCTCCGGCGACGAGGCCGCCTACGACCCGCGCGTCGCCGAGCTCGCCACGCGCGCCCGCTTCGTCCTCAGCACTGCCATGTTCCAGAGCGACGTCACGGCCTGGTCGCACGTCGTCGTTCCGGGAACGAGCTACCTGGAACGCGAGGGGACCTTCGTCAACCTGGAGGGCCGCCCGCAGCGCCTTCGGCGGGCCGTCGTCCCCGGCGGGCCCGACGAGCTCGAGTGGCTCTCGCGACTAGCCGAGCGCTTCGGAGTCGCGGTTGACCCGTGGGCCGCTCCCAGCGCCGGCGAGCAGGCTGCGCTCCCGCCCGGCGACGGGCTCGGCTGGAGCGAGCCGGCTCCCGAGGCGGCGACCGGGAAACCGGCCGGGCCGGGCCTCGAGCTCGTGGGTTACCGCTCCCTCTTCAGCGGCCCGGCCGTCGAGCGCGTCCCGCAGCTCGAGTTCCAGCGACCGGCGCCCGAGATCGAGCTCGCCTACGAGGACGCGACCGCGCGCGAGATCGCCCCCGGCGAGACCGTCGAAGTCTCCTCGAACGGAACTGCGCACCAGCTGCGCGCCCGGATCAGTCGCAAGCTGAGAACGGGCGTGGTCCGCGTCGCCGCCGAGCACGCAGAAGGGCTGGCCGACCGCGTGCAGGTGTCGCGACTTGACGCGGGAGAGCGCCGATGAACGAGCCCTGGTGGATCGACGCTATCAAGGCAGCGATCATCGTCAACCTCGTGCTGGGCGGCTTCGCCTACGCGACGTGGCTCGAGCGGAAGCTCTTGGGCCGCATGCAGCTGCGCTACGGGCCGAACCGAGCGGGACCCTACGGCCTCGGCCAGCCGATCGCCGACCTCGTCAAGCTGATCCGCAAGGAGAGCTTCTCGCCGACCGGCGCCGTCGACCTCCTCTACTTCGCGGCACCCGTGGTCGCCGCGTTCACGGCGCTCGCGTCCTTCAGCGTCATCCCGTTCGGGGACTCGTGGGAGATCGCGGGCTACGACGTCACGGGCCGGGTCGTCGACGTCTCCATCGGCGTCCTCCTCATCTTCGCGCTGGGAGCGGTCGGCATCTACGCGTTCCTCGTCGGCGGCTGGGCGAGCGACTCGAAGTACTCGCTGCTGGGCTCGATGCGGACGGCCGCGCAGTTGGTCTCCTACGAGGTGTCGCTGGCGCTCTCCGTGCTCGGCGTCGTGATCATGGCCCAGAGCCTCTCGCTCGTGAGCATCGTGGAGGCCCAGCAGGACTCGATCTGGTACGCGGCTCCGCAGATCGTCGGGCTCCTCGTCTTCTTCGTCGCCGGCGTGGCCGAGACGAACCGCCCGCCGTTCGACCTCCCCGAAGCCGAGACAGAGCTCGTCGCCGGCTACCAGACGGAGTACAGCGGCATGCGCTACGGCCTCTTCGCCATGGCGGAGTACGTCAACATGATCACGCTCTCCGGCCTCGCCGTCACACTCTTCTTCGGCGGCTGGAGCGGTCCCGTGCTCCCCGGCCCGCTCTGGTTCGTGCTCAAGCTCGGGCTCGTCGTCTTCATCTTCATGTGGCTGCGGGCGACCCTTCCGCGCCTGCGCTACGACCAGCTGATGAAGGTCGGCTGGAAGGTGCTCCTGCCCATCGCCACCATCAACGCCGTCGTCACCGCCGTGCTCGTGGTCGCGATCGACTGATGCCGCAGCCGTTCTCCAGCTTCAAAGGGTTCGCCGTCACGTTCCGGCAGATGTTCAAGAAGCCGATCACGCAGCAGTACCCCGACTACAAACGGCCGGTCTACCCGCGCTTTCGCGGCCGTCACCGGCTCTGGCGCCACGAGAACGGCCTGGAGAAGTGCGTCGGCTGCTCCCTCTGCGCGGCCGCCTGCCCGGCGGATTGCATCCGCGTCGTCGCCGCCGAGAACACGCCAGAGAACCGGGTCAGCGCCGGCGAGCGCTACGCGCGCATCTACGAGATCAACCTCTCGCGCTGCATCTTCTGCGGCTACTGCGAGCTCGCCTGCCCCTTCGACGCGATCACGCTCGAGGCGGAGTACGAGATCTCCGAGTACTCCCGCGACGACCTCATCTACACGAAGGACATGCTCCTCGCCGAGCCCGTGAAGCGGATGCCCGTCGCCGACCGCGACCTCTACGACACGCCCATCCCCGTCTGGAAGTCGGAGTCGTGACCGAGATCGTCCTCGCCGCCTCGGCTGGCAACGTCCTCGTCTGGATCGTCTGGATCGCGGCCGCGCTCGCGCTGCTCGCCTCGGGGATCGCGGTCGTCCTCTTCGCCAACCCGTTCTTCAGCGCGCTCGCCCTGATCGGCAACCTCGCCTCGCTCGCGGTGCTCTACCTGCTCCTCGCCGGAGAGTTCGTCGCCGGCGCGCAGGTGATCGTCTACGCGGGCGCGATCGTGATCATGTTCGTCTTCGTGCTCGCCTACCTCGGCGGCCGCGCCGACGCGCCGTGGGCGGGCGGGCCGACGCTCCTGAACGTCGCCGCGATCGTCGCCGCGGCTGCGATCGCGCTCGAGGTGATCGTCGTGATCGCGCTGAAAGCGGGAGACCGTCTGAGCGACACGGCCGAGGTCTCGGGCTCGTTCGGCTCGCCGGCCCAGATCGGAGAGCTCTTCCTCTCCGATCACCTGCTCGCCTTCGAGGTGACCTCGATCGTGCTGCTCGTCGCAGCCGTCGGGGGCGTCGTCCTCGGCGGCGCGATGCCGACCTCCGAGGACGAGGGCGAGAGCTGATGCTCGGGCCCGGGATCGCCGCCTACCTGATCCTCTCGGTCGTGCTCTTCGCCACCGGCGCCTTCGGCGTCCTCATCCGCCGCAGCCCGCTGATCATCCTGCTCGCGCTGGAGCTGATGCTGAACGCGGGCAACCTGGCGCTCATCGCCTTCTCGCGTCAGCTGGGCGACGACGACGGACAGATCTTCGCGCTGACCGTCATGGTCGTCGCCGCAGCCGAGGCGGTCCTCGGCCTGGGCCTCATCGTCGCTGTCTCGCGGAAGCACGCCGAGCTCGACGTCGACCGGCTGACGTCGCTCAGGGGCTAGCGAATGGAGCTCCTCGCCTGGACCGCCCTTTTCTCGCCGGCAGCAGCCGTGGTCGCGATCGCGCTTCTCGGAAACCGAATCGACCGCTACGCCGCGGGCCTGCTCGCGTCGGGAGCCACGCTCTTCTCCTTCATCTGCACGCTGGCGGTGTTCTTCGACCTGCTCGGCCGCGAGCCCGAGGAGCGCTCCGAGCTCTCCACCGCCTGGACATGGCTCTCGGCAGGCGACCTTCGCATCCGCGCCGAGATCCTGATCGACCCGCTTTCCGTCTTCATGATGTTCGTTGTCTCGGGCGTCGGCTTCCTCATCCTCACCTACGCGATCGGCTACATGCGCGGGGACGAGGAGGAGCGGCGCTACCACGCCTACAAGGCGCTCTTCGTCTTCTCGATGCTCCTGCTCGTGATGGCCGGAAACCTGCTCCTGCTCCTCGCCGGCTGGGGCCTCGTCGGGCTCTCCTCCTACCTGCTCATCAACTACTGGCACCAGCGACGGGCGCCCGTCGAGGCGGGCAAGAAGGCGTTCGTCATGAACGCGGTCGGGGACGCGACCTTCGTGCTCGCGCTCTTCATCCTCGTCCAGCAGGTCGGCTCGCTCGACTTCCCCACGGTCTTCGAGGAGGCGCCCGAGGCCCTCGGCGAAAGCTCGGCGCTCGCCGTGCTCGTCGCGCTCGGGCTGCTCGGCGGCGCCGTCGCCAAGTCCGCGCAGGTGCCGCTCCACACCTGGCTGCCCGACGCGATGGAGGGCCCGACGCCGGTCAGCGCGCTCATCCACGCGGCGACCATGGTCACCGCAGGCGTCTACCTGATCGCGCGGACGAGCCCGCTCTTCGAGCTGGCGGTCGACGTGCAGGAGCTCGCCGGCGTCCTCGGCGCCGTGACGCTGCTCATGGCCGGGCTGATCGCCCTCGTGCAGACGGACATCAAGCGCGTGATCGCCTACTCGACGATGAGCCAGATCGGCTACATGTTCGTGGCCGTCGGCCTCGGCGCGTACGGGGCCGGCATGTTCCACCTGATGACGCACGCCTTCTTCAAGGCGCTCCTCTTCATGGCGGCCGGGGTTGTCATCCACGCGCTCTCGGGCGAGCAGGACATCCGCAAGATGGGCGGCCTCGCCCTCGAGCTGCCGTGGACGTACCGCGCCTTCCTCGTCGGCGCGCTCGCGCTGGCCGCGGTCCCGCCGTTCGCAGGCTTCTTCTCCAAGGACGCAATCCTCTCGAGCCTCGTCGAGCAGGGCTCGCTCGGCTGGATCCTCTGGGGCGCCGGGATCGCGGGCGCCTTCCTCACCGGCCTCTACACCTTCCGGCTCTTCTTCGTCGTCTTCTTCGGCGAGATCTCGCCCTACGCGCGCGAGCACCTGCACAAGGAGCGCTTCGAGGGGCCCGTCTCCATGATGTGGCCGATCGGCGTCCTCGCCGTCCTCTCCCTGGTCGGAGGCCTCCTTCAGGTTCCGGGCCTTTGGCACGCGGTCGACACCTGGCTCGAGCCCGTGGTCGAGTCGGTGGAGGAGGCGAGCGGCGCGCTCGCCCTCTTCTCCATCCTCGCTTCGCTCGCGGCGGCGCTCTCGGGCATCGCGGTCGCCTGGGCCCTGTACCTCAGGCCGAGCGAGCGGCCGACGGCGATTCGCCGCCGCTATCCCTGGGCAGCCCGCACGCTCGAGCACAAGCTCTACTTCGACGAGGCCTACGATCTCGCGTTCTACGAGCCTGCGTCCCGCCTGGCCGTCTGGCTCCTCGGCCGGGTCGAGAGCCCGCTCGTCCTCCGCTCGCTCGGCGGACTCGGCACGGGCGTCCGCGACGTCTCCGACCGGGTGGCCGCGGCGCAGACCGGCCGCGTTCGCGCCTACGTGCTCGCCCTCGCCGTCGGCCTCGCCGTCATCGCAGTCGTCTTCCTCGTCGTCGCGTGATCTCCACCATCCTCATCCTCCTGCCGATCGCCGCCGCCTTGGCGATCTGGGTGACGCCCTGGCGCTCGCCGCGCTCGGCCGGAGGCTTCGCGCTCCTCGTCGCCCTGGGCGAGCTGGCGCTCTGGGTGGGAACGGCGCTCAACTTCGACTTCGGCGCCACAGCGCTGCAGGAGGAGGCCGACGTCACCTGGTTCGCCGACCTCGACGTCGCCTACAAGGTCGGCCTCTACGACTACTCGCTCTGGCTCGTCGGCCTCACCGCCGTCGTCACAGCGGCCGCAGTCGGGTACGGGCTCTGGGCGGGACGCGAGCGCCTGGGCGTCTACCTGAGCCTGCTGCTCTTCCTCGAGGGCGCCACCATCGGCGTCTTCGCCGCCCAGGACCTCGTCCTCTTCTACGTCTTCTGGGAAGCCATGCTCATCCCGCTTTACGTCCTCATCGGGGTCTGGGGCGGTCCGGGCCGTCTCGGAGCGACCTACAAGTTCGTCGCCTACACGGTCGCCGGCTCCCTGCTCATGCTGGTTGCGATCATCGCCGCCGGCCTCGGCGAGGGCTCGTTCGACATCGGCGAGCTCGGCGGCCAGGGCACGAGCACCTGGATCTTCCTCGGCTTCGCCGCCGCCTTCGCCGTGAAGGCGCCGCTCTGGCCATTCCACGGCTGGCTTCCGGACGCCTACCGCGAATCGCCGGCGGAGGTGGCCGGAGTGCTTTCGGGCGTGATCTCGAAGACCGCCGCGTACGGGTTCCTGGCCATCGCCGTCCCGCTCTACCCGGGGCCCGCGGAGGACTGGCGGACGACCGTGCTCGTGCTCGCGTCGATCGGCCTCGTCTACGGGTCGCTGCTCGCGTTCCGGGCGCCCGACGTCCGCGGCGTGATCGCCTACTCGAGCCTCGCGCAGATGAACCTGATCGTGATCGGGGTCTTTGCGGTCAACGCCTCGGGCTACACGGGCGCGCTCCTGCAGATGGTCAACCACGGGCTCATCTCGGCGGCGCTCTTCCTGCTCGCCGGCGCGATCGAGCGGCGAACGAGCACCGGCGAGCTCCGCCTCCTGGGCGGGATGGCCCGCGGCCGCCCGGTGCTGGCCACGATCCTGATCACGACCGGCGTGATCGCGCTCGCCGTGCCGGGCTCGACCGCGTTCGCCGCCGAGTTCCTCGTGCTCAACGGCATCTTCGACATCGGCTGGGGCTGGGCCGTCGTCGGTGCGGTCGCGATCGTCCTCGCGGCGATGTACATGCTGCGGCTCATCTCCGCGGTTCTCCACGAGGACCCCGGCAGCGCCGTACCTGCGGAGGCGCTCGACCTGCGGCCGGCCGAGATCGGCGTGATCGCACCGCTCGTCGTCGTCCTGCTCGTCCTCTCCTTTTGGCCGGCGGCGATCACCGAGCGCGTCTTCGGGAGCATCTTCTAGGCGGCGCCGATGGAAGGCTTCGACGCCCCCACGATCGACTGGTACGCGCTCTCGCCCGTGCTCGTGACGCTGGGCGGCGCCGTGGTCGTCCTGCTCCTCGCGCTTCTCCTTCCCGTTCACGCCAGGCGCGGCTTCAGCGCCGCCGTCGCCGCGCTCTGCTTCCTCGCCGCCGGTGCGCTCGCGGTCGCCCTCTTCGTCGCCGACGACACCGGCACGGGGATCGTCGCCGACGCGATCCGCCGCGACCGCCTGGCCGATTTCGCCCAGGTGCTGGTCATGGCCGCCGGGCTCCTAACCGTGCTCGTGTCGTACCGGGAGCCGGCCCGACACGACCGCGCCGGCGAGTACTACGCGCTCCTCCTGACCGCCGCCGGCGGGATGGCCTTCTTCGTGGCCGCGAACAACCTGATGACGCTCTTCCTCGGGCTCGAGTGGTTCTCGATCTGCCTCTACGTCCTCACCGCCATCGCCGTGGAGCGCCTCAGCGGGTTGGAGGCGGGCCTGAAGTACCTGATCGTGGGCAGCTTCGGCTCAGCGATCCTCCTGTTCGGGAGCGCGTTCGTCTACGGCGCCACCGGCGCGATCGCCTTCGAGGAGATCGCAGCGGGGACCGACGACGCGGAGCGCCTCTTCGTCGTCGCCGGCCTGGCGATGATCATCGTCGGCCTCGCGTTCAAGGCCTCCGCCGCGCCGTTTCACATGTGGACCCCAGACGTCTACGAGGGCGCTCCGACGCCCGTGACCGGCTTCATGGCCGCCGCGACCAAGGTCGCCGCCCTGGTCGTCACGCTCCGGCTGCTCGTCGTCGCCTTCCCGGGCGAAGAGGAGCTGTGGACGGTTGCCCTCGCGGTGATCGTCTGCTTCTCGCTCGCTTGGGGGAACCTCGCCGCCATCGTGCAGTCGAACGTGAAGCGGCTGCTCGCCTACTCGAGCATCTCCCACGCCGGGTTCCTGCTCATGCCGGTCGCGGCGGGGAACGCGCTCGGCGGCCGTGCGCTCCTCTACTACCTGATCCCGTACGGGGCCATGAGCGTCGGCGCCTTCGCGGTCGTCGCAGTGCGGGAGCGAGAGCTGCGCGCGCCGGTGACGCTCGCCAACCTGGCGGGCTTCGGCTGGGAGCGGCCTTTCCTGGGCGCCTCGATGGCCCTCTTCATGTTCGGCTTCATCGGCTTCCCGCCGGCCGGGATCTTCCTGGGGAAGTTCTACGTCTTCTCGGCGGTCGTCGACCGCGGCTGGGCCTGGCTCGCGATCGTCGGGGTCGTCGCCACGGCGATCTCCGTCTATTACTACGCGAACGTGATCAGGGCGATGTACATGCAGCCGCGGGAGCTGGCGATCGTCGCCGCAGGCGGCTCGCCGCCGGCCGACCGGCTGCTCGTGAGCGCGGTCGCCGCCGCCGGCGTCGTCGCGGTCGGCAGCTTCGTGTTCGCAGACCCGCTCCTCGACATCGCCACGGACGCGGTCGCCTTCCTCCCCTTCCCCGTTGGCTAAGAAGGTCGTCGTCCTCGGCGCCGGCGCCACGGGGGAAGCCTTCCTCTCGGCGCTCGCGAAGCTCGACAAGGAGGCCGAGATCGTCGTCGTCGAGCACGAGCTCGTGGGCGGCGAGTGCTCCTACTGGGCGTGCATCCCGTCGAAGACGCTGCTGCGCCCGCTCGAGGTCCTTGCCCGCGCTCGGCTCGCCCCTGGGGCGACCGAGGCCCTCGCCGCCGTGGACGCCGCCAAGGTCTTCTGGTGGCGCGACCAGGTGGCCGGAAAGGACGACACGAGCCAGGCCGACTGGGTGGCGAAGCAGGGCGCCGACCTCGTCCGCGGGAACGGCGTCGTCGCCGAGCCGGGCCTCGTCACGGTCGACGGGCGGGAGCTTCCCTACGACGCCCTCCTTGTCGCCACGGGATCGGTTCCCGTCGTGCCGCCGGTTGAAGGGCTCGCCGAGGTTCCGCACTGGAGGAGCCGCGAGGCGACCAGCGCAAGCGCGGTTCCCGAGAGCCTGGCGATCGTCGGCGGGGGCGCCGTCGGCTGCGAGCTCGCCCAGTGCTACGCCCGACTGGGAGCGCTAGTGACCCTGATCCAGGGCGCCGACCGCCTGCTGCCGCGGATGGATGCCGAGGCAGCCGCCATCCTGGCCGAGGTCTTCGCCGAGGAGGGCATCGAAGTCCGGTTCGGCGCCAGGGCAAGCCGTGTCGAAGGAGGAGACGGGTCGCCGGTCCGGCTGGAGATCGAAGGGCAGGAGCCCGTCGAGGCCGAGCGGCTGCTCGTCGCGACTGGCCGCAAGCCGAACGTCGAGGGGTTCGGCCTCGAGCAGCTCGCCTTGACCATCGAGAGAAGGGGCATCGCGGTCGACGACCGGCTCTCGGCGGGCGAGGGCGTCTGGGCCGCGGGCGACGTGACCGGAGTCGCGCTCTTCACGCACGTGGGCAAGTACCAGGGTCGGGTCGCGGCCGCGAACGTGGCCGGACAGGACGTGCGCGCCGACTACCGCGCGATCCCCGCCTCGGTGTTCACCGATCCGCAGGTCGCCTCGGCGGGCGACACGAGCGGGAAGGACGTCGTCACATCGTCCTGGCGGCTCGAGTCGGTCGCGCGCACGGCCACCTTCCAACGGCCGAAGAGGCCGGGTCTCGTGAAGCTCTACGCCGATCCGGAGCGGCGCGTGCTCGTGGGCGCGACGGCGGTGGGCCCGGAGGCGGGGGAGTGGATCGGGCAGCTGACCCTGGCGATCCGCGCCGAGGTTCCCATCGAGGTCCTCCGCGACACGATCCAGCCGTTCCCCACTTTCTCCGAGGCCGTCTACTTCGCGGCGCGCGACCTCGACCTGTAGCCTCGGTTCCGATGGCCATGACCGAACGAGACGAGCTCGTCCGCAGCCTCGCCGGGCTGGCGCTCTTCGCCGACCTCGGCGACCCCGATCTGGAGGCGATCGCCGATCCCGAGTGTGAGCGGCGCTTCGGCGAGGGCGAGCGTATCCTCCGGCGCGGGCTCTCGGGCGCCGGCTTCTTCGTCATCCTCGACGGGGAGGCGAATGTCTTGATCGCCGACGACGAGCCGCGGCGCCTCAGGCGCGGCGACTTCTTCGGCGAGGTCTCGACCCTGCTCGACTGCAGGCCGACCGCCGACGTCGTGGCGCGGACCACGCTCCACTGCCTGGAGATCCCGGGGCCCAGGCTGGAGGCATTCCTCCTGCAGTACCCCCAGGTCACCTACCGGATGCTGCAGACCGTCACGCGCCGGCTGCGCGATCTTCTCCAGTAGTGCCCCAGGTGGAGCGGCCCTTTCCGCCGGGGGACTATCCCGTGGTCGTCGTCGGGAGCGGGCCCGGGGGCCTGCAGACGAGCTACTGCCTCTCGCGCGTCGGCGTCGAGCATGCAGTCATCTCCCGCGACGACTCGCCCGGCGGCATGTTCCGTCTCTGCCCGATCTACCAGCGCCTTCTCTCCTGGTCGAAGCCGGACGCGCCCGCTGCGCCCGGAACCCGTGCCTACGAGTGGTACGACCACAACAGCCTCGTCGCGGAGGAGCGGGAGCATCAGGCGCTCGTTCCCCCTCTCATGGACCGTGCGTTCATCGTTCCCTCGCGCGAGGAGATGAAACGCGGGCTCGCCGCCTTCGCCGAGCAGGTTCCCGTGGCCGTGCGCTACGGCTGCCGCTGGGAGGAAACTCGGCGGGACGACGACGGGCGGCTGGTGCTGACGACCTCGGACGGCGAGTATCGCGCGCAGGCGGTCGTCTTCGCGCTCGGCGTGACGACGCCGTGGCGCTCGCCGATCCCGGGAATCGAGGACGTTCCGCACTACATCGAGACCCGGCAGCCGTCGGAGTACCACGGGCGGCGGGTGTTCGTGATCGGCAAGCGGAACTCGGGCTTCGAGATCGCGGACGGCCTGCTTCCCTGGGCGCGCCAGGTGATCCTCGGCTCCCCGCGGCCGGTCAAGACCTCCGTGATCGCCCAGGCCTCCGTCCGCGTGCGGTACCTGCAGCCCTACGAAGACGCCGCCCTCGGCGGCGGCACGTTCGCGCTCGATCTCGCCGTCGACCTCATCGAGAGGCGCGAGGGCGGCTGGCGCATCGTCGGAAGGGGCACCACGCGCGAGGGCCCGATCGACCTCGAGGTGGACGACGTCATCGCCGCGACCGGGTTTGCGACCCCGCTTCTCGATCTCGAGGAGCTCGGCGTGCGGACGGTCGCGCAGGGACGCATCCCCGCGCTGACGCCGTTCTGGGAGAGCGAGCCGGGCTCCGGGATCTTCTTCGCCGGGAATGCCACCCAGGGCGCCCCGGGACTGCGGAAGCACGGCGTCGGCAGCGCCTCGGCGGCCGTGCACGGCTTCCGCTACAACGCGCGGGTGATGGCTCGCCGGCTCGCCAGGACGAACCTGGGGATGGAGCTCCCACTGGAGCGCATCGAGCCCGAGACGCTCGTTCCCTATCTTCTCGACGAGCTGACGACGAGCCCCGAGCTCTGGGCGCAGAAGTCCTACCTCGCACGGTCGGCGACCTTGACGGGGGAAACCGAGATCGTGCCGCTCGCGCACTTCCTCGACGAGGCCGGGCCGGACGCCGTCGCGGTCGCCGTCGAGATGGACGAGGCTGGGACCACATACCCGGCCGTGTACGTCAGGCGAAACGGCCGCATCCGCGAGCGACTGCTCCCGTCGCACCTCCTGGACGACTTCCGCGGCCCCGAGTACGAGCAGGAGCTCCGCGCGGTCTTGTGAGACGCCTGACCCTCTCTGCGCTCGTTCTCGCCGTCCCGTTGGCGGGCCTCCTCCTTCTCCTCGGCGTTCCTCGGCTGGACCTCAAGTGGGAGCACCACCCCGCGCACTTCTGGCTCGTGCTGATCTCGGCCGCGCTCAGCTTCCTGGTCGGCCTTCTGATGGCAGAGGCGGCGGGACGGCGTGGTGATGCCCGCGTCCTGCTCGTCTCGCTCGCCTTCCTCTCGGCTTCCGGATTCCTGGGCTTGCACGCGCTCGCGACTCCGGGCGTCCTGCTCGCGGGCAAGAACGCCGGCTTCCAGATCGCGTCGGCAATTGGGCTGTTCGTCGGTGCGGTATTCGCGGCCGCCTCGGCGCTCCCGCTCGGGGCGCGAGGCGCGACGGCGGTCGTTCGTGGACGCCGACTGCTCCTGGGCGGGCTGGTTGCCGCACTCGTCCTCTGGGCGGTGATCGCGCTCGGCACGCTCCCTCCGCTGGACGAGGAGATCACGCCCGAGGGGGCGCGCGACCCGCTGCTCTTCCTCTGGGGCCTCGGAGTCCTCCTCTACGGCTACGCGGCCTACCGCTACGGGCGTCTCTGCACCGTGCGAAAGGCCCCCGTCGCCGTCGCAGTCGTCGCCGCCTGGGTGCTCCTGGCCGAGGCGATGCTGGCCGTCGCCCTCTCGCGCAATTGGCAGGTGTCGTGGTGGGAGTGGCACCTTCTCATGCTGATCGCGTTCGCGTTCGTCGCCCGCAGAGTCTGGGTGGAGTGGAAGCAGGAGGGCTCGAGCGCCGAGATCTTCGCCGACCTGTACGAGGAGCGGACGCTCGGCCGCCGGGAGGAGGTCAGCGTCCTCTTCGCCGATCTCCGGGGCTACACGACCTTCGCCGAGCGCACGGCTCCCGACGACGTACGGGCCATGATGAACGAGTACTTCGGGACGGTCGTCCCGGTCATCGAGGGCGAGCGCGGCGAGCTCGTCCAGACCGTCGGCGACCAGATCTTCGCGGTCTTCAAGGAGCCGGGCCACGAGCGTCGGGCCGTGCGGGCCGGGCTCAGACTTCAGGAGACGACCGGTGCCCTCGCCGCTCGTCATGCGGATTGGCCGCGCTTCCGCGTCGGCGTCAACTCCGGCGAAGCCCACATCGGGCTGGTCAAGGCACCCGGGGCCCGCTACTTCTCGCCGACCGGGGACGTCGTGAACACGGGCTCGCGGCTCGAGTCGCAGGCTCGCGTGGGCGAGGTCGTGATCTCCGGCAGAACCCGCTCGGCGCTCGGCGAGGACGCCGTCGTCGAAGACCTCGGCAAGCTGCCCGTCAAGGGCAAGGAGCGTCCCGTACAGGCCTACGTCCTACGCGCGCTGGCGCCTCGCGGGGGCGAGGGCGACGAGCGCCTGCAGGAGGAGGACGCCGAAAGAGACGGCTAGCGCGCCGCTCGCCAGACCGGGCACGAGGCCTTCGGGCACGACCGGCGCGCGGACGGCGGCGCCGATCACGATCGTGACGACGAGCACCGCTCCCAAGACAACCTGGAGCCGTCCGAGCGGATCGCCGTTCCCGCCTCCCGAGGCGTCCACGACCCGCGCGAAGCACGCGAGCCCGGCCGCCGCGGTCATCGGCACGCCCACGACGAGGAGGTAGAACGAGGCCGCCGCGTGGCCGAGCGCGTCCGACACGGCGACGGCGAGCAGGAGCGCGCCCGCGAGCTCGACGGCCATCGCGTCGCCGCCGCTGCGCGTCTGCCACATGGCGCGTGGTTTGACTCTCGCGCCGGTATTCCTCCCGTTACGCTGCCGATGACCACGAGGAGGCTGAATGCCGGATACAGCTATCACCTGGCTCGGACACTCCGCCTACCGGATCGACACGCCGGGAGGGAAGCGTGTCTATGTCGATCCCTTTCTCGCCAACCCCAAGTGCCCGGAGAGCGAGCGCAATCCGGAGCGGGTCGACCTGATCGCGCTCACCCACGGTCACGACGACCACGTGGGCGCGACGGTGGAGCTCGCGCAGCGCTTCCAGTGTCCCGTGATCGCGCTCGTCGAGCTGCGCGGCTGGCTCTCGACGGAGGGGCTTCCCGAGGACAGCACGGAGGCCGGCAACAAAGGCGGCACCATCGAGAAGGAAGGCGTCAAAGTCACCTTCACGGACGCGAAGCACTCGAGCAGTACCTTCGTGGACGGCACCTTCGTCTACCTGGGCGAAGCCGCGGGCCTCGTGATCGAGGTCGAGAACGGCACGAAGGTCTACATCTCGGGCGACACGTGCGTCTTCGGCGACATGGCCTTGATCGGCCGGATCTACGAGCCTGACATCGCGATCCTCCCCATCGGCGACCACTACACGATGGGGCCCAAGGAGGCCGCGGTCGCAGTGGAGCTCCTCGGCGCGGACCGCTGCATCGTGGGCCACTTCGGCACGTTCCCGCTGCTCACGGGGACACCCGAGGCGCTTCGGGCCGCGCTCGCGACGAGCTGCGAGGTCATCACCCCCGAGCCGGGCGAGACGATTACCGTCTGATGAGAGAACGCTGGTTTGGGGCGACGGGGAGGCGGGTTCCAGAGATCGCCGTCGAGGGCGAGCTCGAGCTCGACGAGGCTCTCGTCCTCGACGACGTCGCCGACGAAGCGCGACTCGAGGAGGCGCACGCCGCCGGTCGGCCGGTCGTCGTCCGCGCGGCCGACCGCGCGTCCGTGACGCGTGCCCTCGCGCGGCCCGAAGTCGCGTGCGTTCTTGTCCCGCCCGACCGCCGCGATCTGCTCGACCTCGACCTGCGCCGGATCACCTACGGATAGGCCGGCCCTCCCCGACGCTGTTCGCCGCTACCTTGCCCGGGCGCTCCCGCCGGAGAGCAAGCCGTGCGGACGAGTCCGAGTGACGCAGACCGGCGAGATGCAGCAGAGGCCTGGCGCCAGACGGCTCCGGTTCGAGGCGGTCGAAGACTTCGCAGTCGAAGAGGTCGCGTTCGTCTGGCGTGCGCGCTTCCCGCTCCTCGGACCGCTCTCGCTCCAGGTCGTTGATGAGCTCAGTCACGGCGCCGGCCGCCTGCGCGTCAGCTTGCTCGGCGTCCCCCTCCAGACAGAGACGGGACCGGAGACCTCCCTCGGCCAGGCGATGCGCTACCTCGCCGAGCTCCCCTGGGCGCCGCAGGCGATGGCGGGCAACGACGCTTTGGCCTGGCGCGAGGCCGGCGCCGGGCGCGTCGAGGTGACGACGTCCGCCGCCCCGGCTGACGCCACGGTCAGCTTCGAGCTCGACGAGGGCGGAGACATCGTGCGCGCGCTGGGGATGCGTCCGCTCCGCGGCAAGGACGGAGCCTTTCGGCCGACGCGCTGGGGCGGCGACTTCACCGAGTACACGCGCTTCGGAGCGACCCGAATCCCCGCGGCGGCCGAGACCTGGTGGGAGCTCCCGGAAGGCCGCTTCGTCTATTGGCGCGGCCGCGTGACCGGGGTCGAGCTGCACGAGACCTGACGGGAACAGGTCCGCGGCAGACGCGACGGCGCTGTGGAGCTCAGCTCGTGACGAGCGGGAGCGGCTTGACGATGCCTACTCCCTGCTCGCGGCGGGTGGCCGCAATCGCCTCCGCGAGCTCGAGGATCGCGCGGGAGACGTCCGCCTCCGGCTCGGCGAAGACGATCGGCTCGCCTTCGTCGGCAAGGGCGCCCAGACGCGGGTCGAAGGGGATCTGACCGAGGAGCGGCGCCTCGACCTCGGCGGCCAGCGCCTCGCCGCCGCCGGAACCGAAGAGCTCCTCGCGGCCCCCGTCCCCGCGCACGAGGTACGCCATGTTCTCGACGACGCCGAGCAGCCGCATGTTCGTCTTCCGGGCCATCTGGGCGGCCCGGGCCGCCACCTGCTGCGACGCTCGGTGCGGCGTCGTCACGACGACCGCCTCGGCGCGCGGCAGGAGCTGCCCCAGCGAGATCGCCACGTCGCCGGTTCCCGGCGGCATGTCCACGACCAGCGTGTCCAGCTCACCCCAGTGGACGTCCGAGAGGAACTGCTCGAGCGCGCGGTGGAGCATGGGCCCGCGCCACATCACCGGCGTGTTCTCGTCGAGGAAGAAGCCGATCGACATCACCTTGAGATCGCCGCGCACGGGCGGGACGATCATCGCGCGCTCGCCTCCGTCGACGGCCACCGGGCGCTGGTGGATACCGAGCATGTGCGGGATCGAATAGCCGTACACGTCCGCGTCGAGCACGCCGACCTGCTGGCCCAGGCGCGAGAACGCGGCGGCCAGGTTCGCCGCCAGCGACGACTTGCCCACGCCCCCTTTGCCACTGGCCACGGCGAGCACGCGCGTGCTCGTGTCGACCGAGACTCCCGGCGTCCGCTCGGTGACGCCGCCGCGGAGGCGAGAGGTGAGCGCCGAGCGCTCCTCCGGCGTCATCACGTCGAAGCCCAGCTCGACCTCCGTCACGCCCTCGAGCGGGAGGAGCGCCTTCTCGACCTGCTCCTGGAAGCTGGCGCGGAGCGGGCAGCCCGGAACGGTGAGGGCGATCACGACCGAGACGCGGGCGCCGTCGAGCGTGACGTCGCGCACCATGTCCAGCTCGATCACGGAGCGCCCCAGCTCGGGGTCGTGGACGCCCTCGAGCGCGCTCAGGATCTCGTCTCGCGAGGCCATGAAACCTAGGCTAGCAGCGGCGCCGTGCAAGATTGGGGCATGCGCGGCGGAGTCCTTCTCCTGGAGGTGGTCACAGCGGTCGCCCACCTGAGCGAAGCCGCCTGGGCGCAGGTTCCTGAAGGCGCGCATCAACTGGGTGCAACCGCGGCTCCTGTGCGGGCTGAGGATGGATGAGCGCATCCTCCTCGTCGAGGACGACCCCTCCATCCGAGAGACGACGGCGATCGGCCTGGAGGGAGCGGGCTACCGCGTGACGCAGGCAGCCGACGGCCGGGAGGGGCTCGAGCGGTTTCGGCAGGAGCCGTTCGACCTGGTCGTCCTCGACCTGATGCTCCCCGAGGTGGACGGCTACGAGGTCTGCCGAGAGCTTCGCCGGACGAGCAGCGTGCCGATCGTCATGCTGTCCGCGCGCAGCGACACGGTCGACGTCGTGGTCGGGCTGGAGCTCGGGGCCGACGACTACGTGTCGAAGCCCTTCGAGCTGCCGGAGCTGGTCGCGCGCGTCCGCGCGGCTCTCCGTCGCGCCTCCACGGAGAGCCCGGCCGAGCGCATTCTCGCCGGCAATCTCGAGATCGACCCCGAGGGCTTCCGCGCCCGTAAAGGGAGCGTGGACCTCGACCTCACCGCGACCGAGTTTCGCCTCCTGCTCGAGCTCGCGCGGCGGCCCGGCCAGGTATTCACGCGTGAGCTCCTGCTCGAGCTCGTCTGGAACTACGAGTACCTCGGCGACTCGCGGCTCGTGGACGTCGCCGTCCAGCGGCTCCGCGCCAAGATCGAGGACGAGCCTCGCCGGCCGAAGCTGATCGTGACGGTGCGAGGCGTCGGCTACCGCTTCGAGAAGCCGTGACGGCAACCGAGCGCCCACGCGCCGTCTACCCAGGTCGTCTGCGCCGGCGCCTGACGCTCGCGTTCGCGCTCACCGCGGGCATCGCGGCCGCCCTCCTCGCGGCCGGCTCGTACTTCCTCGTCCGCGAGGCGCGCCTGAGCGATTCCCGCGACCGGGCGCTCGAGCAATCCCGTTTCAACCTCGTGCTCGCTGCCGAGGTGCTGCCCGCCGAGGGGCCGGAGGCGCTGATCGACGCCTACGAGCGGCGCGGGCGCTTCGAGACGGTGCTCGTGGTCGACGGGACGAGCTACCCGTCTAGCCTCTCGCTCAGCGAGGGCCAGGTGCCCGCCGATCTCCAGGAGCTCGTCGCCCAGGGCCAGCTCGCGTACGAGCGCACCGAAGTCGCCGACTCGCGCTACCTCATCACCGGAGGGCGCGTGCCCACCGAGGAGGACGCCGAAGCGTACTTCTTCTTCTCCGAGGACGAGCTCTGGAACGACCTTGCCGACCTGCGCAACATCCTCCTGGCGGGCCTCGGGGCCGTCGTGCTCCTGGCCGGCCTGGCCGGCGCGCTCGTGGCCAGGCGGACGCTTGCCCCCGTGGCCCGCGCCAGCACCGCCGCTCATTCCCTCGCCGAGGGGCTCCTCGACACGCGGCTGCCGGTCGAGCGCTCGGACGAGTTCGGCCTCTGGGCAGCCTCCTTCAACGAGATGGCCGACGCCCTGGAAACGAAGATCACCGCGCTCTCGGAGGCGCAGGCACGCGAGCGACGCTTCACCGCGGACGTCGCGCACGAGCTGCGCACGCCGCTGACGGCGATCGTCAACGAGGCCTCGCTCCTAGCCGAGCACATCGAGCGCATGCCGCCGGATGCCCGCCGGCCGGCCCATCTGCTCGTCGAGGACGTGAAGCGCCTGCGCGACCTCGTCGAGGACCTGATGGAGATCTCGCGGCTGGACGCTGGAACCCAGCCGGTCCGACCGGAACGAGTCGACCTGGGCTCGCTCGTGGCCACCGCCGTCCGTGCCCGCGGCTGGCAGGACCGCGTGCGCCTCGAGACCTCCCAGGTCGTGCTCGACACCGACCCGAGACGTGTCGAGCGAATTGCCGCCAACCTGATCGGGAACGCCCTCGAGCACGGCGGCCGCGAGATCGCCGTGCGCGTCGGCGCCGACGGGCTGGGTGCCTTCGTGGAGGTCTCCGACCGCGGTCCGGGCATCGCGCGGGAAGACCTGCCGCACCTGTTCGAGCGCTTCTACAAGGCCGACCCGGCCCGCACGGGACGCGGAACGGGGCTCGGACTCGCGATCGCGCTCGAGAACGCCCGCCTCCTCGGCGGCGACGTCCAGGTCTGGAGCGACCGGGGCGTCGGCACGCGCTTCACGCTCCGTCTGCCCGTTACGGAACCGTTACCCGCCGGTGAGGGCGGCGTGACGGACGCGCGGCACGCTTGACGCATCGCGTCTTCCAAGGAGGCAGACATGAAGGCCCTTCTGGTCGTTTCCGCCACCGCTCTCGCCGCCTCGCTCGGCTTCCTCCTCGCCAGCTGCGGCTCGGACGGCGACGCCACTTCGGCCGGCCCGGTCCCGTCGGTCGGAACGACGAGCGAGGGCACGAGCGAGGAGATCCCGACGACGACCGCCGAGAAGACCACCGAGACCGAGACGGAGCCTGAGAACGGGACCGACACCGATCCCTCGGGCTCGACCGTCACCTACCAGGCGTGGTTCACGAGCGCGGACGGCCTTTTCGTCACCTACCGGACGGAGGCGGCCACGCCCCGCGTCGGGACTGCCGCCCTCGAGAGCGTCTTGGAAGGACCGGATTCCTTCGAGATGGGCTACGGCCTCCGCACGGAGATCCCCGACGGCACGCAGCTCCTCGGCCTCGAGATCGAGGGCGAGATCGCCCGGGTCGACCTGACCTCGGAGTTCGAAGCGGGCGGGGGCCTCGCGTCGAAGCAGGCCCGGCTCGCGCAGATCGTCTACACGATCACCCAGTTTCCGACCGTCAAGGGCGTGCTCTTCAGCCTCGACGGCGAGCCGATCGGCGTCCCCAGAGGCGAGTCGATCATCGACCGCCCGGTGACGCGCCGCGACTACGTGGACCAGCTGCCGGCCATCCTGGTGACGAGCCCGACCCTCAATCAGGTCGTCGAGAGCCCGATCGTCCTCCGGGGCAGCGCCAACGTCTTCGAGGCGAACGTGGGCATCCAGATCCTCGACGAGAACGGAGACGTGATCGTGGAGACCTTCACGACGGCGACATGCGGATCCGGCTGTCGAGGCACCTTCCGCGCCAGGCTCGAGTACGAAGTCGACCAAGAGCAGGATGGCACGATCGTCGTGCACGACGACGACACGGTTGGCACCGGCACTTTCCCAAACGAAGTCCGCATCCCCGTCCGGCTCCTGCCGTGAAGAAAAAGGCCACGACGACCGTCTGAGGGTGGAGACGTGACCACCGCGACCGCGCTGGGCCCGGCCGTCGACATCGGCGCGCCGGTGATCGAGCGGGCCCGCCGCGGTGACCAGGAGGCGTTCGCAGCCGTGCTTCGCCACTACGACCCGGGCCTGAGAGCTCTCGCCTATCGCCTTCTCGGCGACCGCGATCTCATGGACGACGCCCTGCAAGAGGCCTACGTGAAGGCATTCAGAGCGCTTCCCTGCTTCCGCGGCGAATCGCGCCTCGGCACCTGGCTCTACCGGATCGCCTACAACGCATGCCTGGACGAGCTGCGCCGCTCGCGCGGGACGGAGGAGCTTCCGCTCGAAGCCGAAGTGCCGAGCCGCGCCGGCGACCCCGCCGACGTGGCTGCGCGCAGCCGCGACCTTGCCGGGGCTCTCGCCGCGCTCCCGTCCGAGGAGCGCACCGCCGTTCTCCTGGTCGACGCCCAGGGCTTCGACTACCGGGAGAGCGCACGAATCCTCGGGATCCCGGAAGGAACCGTCGCGTCCCGGCTGAACCGCGCTCGGGCTTCGCTCCGTATCGCTCTCGGAAGCGCCGCTTGACCCGAACGTTTCGAGACGACGTGCTGGGCGCCGCGTTGCGACAGCTCGAGGCGCCCGAGCACAGGCCCGAGTTCTATCCCGAGCTCTACCGGCTGCTGGCGCGGGAGCAGGTCGACCGCGACAGCTTCACGCTCGAGCTCGGCGAAGTTGTCGCCGCCGTAGGCTACAATCCGCTCGTGCCGGCGTGGCTGCCAGAGGGATACCGGCCGGCCGGGGTCGCCGTTCACCCGGGCACGGGCAGTCCCACGGGCGTCGAGGGAAGCAACCCACCCTCGACCGGCGTCGTCTCGCTCTCGTCCGGCAACCGCGCCGAACGAGTCAGCATCGGCAGGGGCGCGTTGTCCGGCGTCGAAGCAGGGCTTCTCCTCGTGCCACGAACCGTCCCCCTTCTTCGGGCTCTGACGGACGAGCTCGTCGTCACGGTCTCCGGCGAGCTGAGCAGCCGAGAGCTCGTGCGCGTTGCCGAATCGCTGGAGCCGCGCTCATGAGCTCCCGCGTGTACCGCCTGACGCGCCTGGGAGCACGAACCGCGACTGTGGTCGCGCTCGGCTCCGCGATCGTGATCGGCATCGAGGCAGGCGCGCATGCTCAGGAGGTCGGGAGTCAGCCCGAGCTCCAGGCCGACGACCGCGTCGCGAGCGGTGTGGACGTCGCGGGTCTCTGGCTCGGAGGCATGACGGCCGCCGAAGCCAGAGCGGCTATCCGGGAGCACACCGCCAACCGTCCCCTCCTCCTGAGCTTCGGCGACAAGAGCTGGCGGTTCGCGCCGAGGACCCTCGGCGTCAGGGCGGACGTGAACGAGACGGTTCGCGCCGCCCTCGCGGCGCCGGAGGGCGCATCGCTCACGCTCGTAGTGGACGTCCAACGGAAGAAGCTTCAGCGCTGGACGAAGGACTTTGCACAGCGCCTCCACGTGCCGCGAAGAGACGCGGAGATCGTCCTGCGCGACGGCCGACCGGAGGTGACGAGCTCGAGCACGGGGCAAAAGCTCCTCACCGATCAGACGCGGATCGCTATCCGCGCCGCCGCAGTGAACAACGACGGCTCTCCGGTCGCGCTTCCGGTCCGCAGCGTGAAGCCTCGCGTCACGGAGAAGCAGGTCGGGCTCGCGATCGTGATCAAGCGCGCTTCCAACCGGCTCGTGCTCTACCGGCCGGGCGGGCCCAAGGGGATGCGCGTGAAGCGGAGGTTCGGGATCGCAACGGGCCAGCCCTCCTTCCCGACGCCGCTCGGAAGCTTCGAGATCGCATCGAAGACGCGCAACCCGTGGTGGCGCCCACCCGACTCCGACTGGGCCAGGGGCGCCGAGCCGATCCCACCGGGGCCGGGCAACCCGCTGGGAACCCGCTGGATGGGGCTGTCGGCGCCGGCCATCGGCATCCACGGTACGCCCGACGCAGCCTCGATCGGCTACTCCGCTTCTCACGGCTGCATCCGCATGCACGTCCCTGAGGCCGAGTGGCTCTTCGAGCGCGTCGAGCTGGGAACGCCCGTCTACATCCTCGACGCCTAGACCCGATGCCGGGGTGGGAGGCCGCCTCCGCGCGCCTCGCAGGCAGGCTCGTCGTCGTCGAGCCGCTCGGCCTCGAGCACGAGGACGACCTCTGGGAGGCGGCGCAGGACACCGAGGTCTGGCGCTGGCTCCCCTGGAATGCCGCCGCCGACCGCGAGAGCTTCCACCGCTGGCTCGAAGACGCCCTCGCCAGGCGTGACGCGGGTCTCGATGTTCCCTTCGCCGTCGTCGACAGGCGGAGCGGGAAGGCTATCGGCAGCACGAGGTATCTGAACCTCCGTCCCGAGCACCGCGGTATCGAGATCGGCTGGACGTGGAACGCGCGGGGCGCGTGGGGCAGCGGCGCGAACGCCGAGGCCAAGCTTCTCCTGCTCCGCCACGCCTTCGAGACTCTCGGCTGCATCCGGGTGGAGTTCAAGACCGACGCCCTGAACGCGCGCTCCCGCGCCGCTCTCGAGGCCTTGCCGGCCCGCTTCGAGGGCATCTTCCGAAAGCACATGCTCGTCCGGGACGGCGCAGTCCGCGACTCTGCGTACTACGCGATCACCGACGACGAATGGCCGGCCGTCCGAGCCAACCTCGAGCGGCGACTCGAGGGCAAGTAACAGACTGCTACTTGGGATCAAGCCGGGCGTAGAGCTCGGCGCAGAGCTCCGGAGTCGCGGCGGCGACCACGCGAGAACGCGCGCCGACGTCGAGGGCAGCCGCGCCGAAGGGCGGCGCCTCGGGGAGGTCGATCGCCAGGCCGCGCTCGCGGACGAGGAGCTGGCCGGCGGCGATGTCCACGCTCCTGGCCGGCTTGAGAGAGATGACGGCGTCGACGCGCCCGGCAGCAAGGTGGCAGAGCGAGATCGCCAGCGAGCCCATCACGCGCGTGCGGTAGGCGAAGCCGACCATCCCGGCGGAGTAGTCGGCGACGAGATCGGTTCGGGTCGCCTCGAGGGAGAGGATCTCGATGCGCTCCTTCGGGCCGGGGCCGTCCAGCGGGACGTCGTTGAGGAACGCGCCCTCGCCACGACGCGCTACCCACTCCTCTCCGCTTCCGAAGTCCTGGACGAAGCCGAGCTCGACGTCCTCCATCCGCGACCCGGAGGCGACCGCGAGCGAGAGCGAGAAGAAGGGGATTCCCCGCTTGGCATTGAGGCTTCCGTCGATCGGGTCGCAGACGACGGTCAGACCGTCGCCGCCGTCTCCGAAGGCACGCTGCCCGAGCTCCTCCGAGACGAGCCTGAAGCCGACCGGCACCGCTTCGAGCACCTCCACCACCGCCGTCTCGGCTGCGGCGTCGATCGCCGTCGTCTCGTCACCGCCCTCTCCGGCTCCAACGCGCGGCTCTCGCTCGACGCGCGTGGGGAGCTCGTCGAGCACCTGCTTCACCGCTCCCGCCGCGTCGCGGCAGGTCTCGAGCCAGTCGTGCTCGGTCACTCGTCGAAGGGGGAGAGGAGCAGCCCACTCGTCAGCTTCGGGAAGAAGTAGGTGCTCTTCGGAGGCATCCGAATCCCGCCGCGGGCGAACTCCTCGACCTGCTGCACGGTCGGCGGGCGCACGAGAAACGCTGCCGTGGCCTGCCCGCTCGCCACGGCCCGCTCGGCCTCGGCGGCGCTGGCCGTGTATTCGACCTCGGAGAGCGGCAGCGAATCCACGAGTGCCGTATCGAGGTCCTGCTCGCCGCCTTCGACCAGCGCGGCTCCCTCGGGACGGAGAAGCACGAATGCCGGCCGGTCGCGTCCGACACCGGCCAGCGCCGCAGCAGCCTCGTCCGGCCCGGCCAGCGGCGTCTGCCTGAACCGGCCGTCGAGGTCGGGGACGGCGCCGGCGGTCACCCGATGCGTTGGGAAGATCTCGAGGCCCTCGTCGTCTAGCGCGACGAGCGCTGCGAGGACGTACGCGGTCTCCTCGCTCCCATCCTCCTGGTGGAAGCGGAGGGCGGACTCGTACCGATGGTGACCGTCGGCGATCAGGAGCGGGCCCTCGACGCCGCCGAGCACGTGCTCGATCGCTTCCGGCTCGTCCAGGCGCCAGAGCCGGCTTACCACTCCGTCCAGCTCGGCGCGGAGCGTGGGCGGGGCCGACCCGATCGGGGCAGGCGACTTCCCGTGGTGGAGCATGAAGATGGGCGACGGCTTCACGCGCGTCGCCCGGAGCAGTTGCAGCCGGGCCTCCTTCGGCGCCGAGAAGGTCCCTTCGTGCGGAAGGACGACGCCGTCGCCGTAGGGGCGGAGCTGTACGCGCGCGACGATCCCACGGCGCGTCCGCCGGATGCCGTCGGGGCCGGTGAACTCCTCCTCGAGCAGCCAGGCCGCGGGGCTCTGCTCGCGCACGAGCACACCCCGTGCTTGCCAGTCGGCGAGCTCGCGAGCTGACTCTGCGGGATCGTCCGGGCGGACGAGCCGCACCGCGTTCCACGGGCTTCGGGCCAGCAGCCAACCGCGGGCCTCCGGGGTGATCACGTCGTACGGAGGCGCCACCAAGTCGTCGAGCGGCCCCGCTTCCCCCTCGTCGTAGCGGAGGGCGCGAAACGGCTTGAGCAGGGGCACTGCGGGCCAGCTTACCATCCGTCCCCGGACCTAGAATCGCGGGGTGTCGATCGCCGAGCTGGCCGAGGACCGAGTTGTCGAGGGCCTCTATGCGGTCGCCCGAAAGCAACGGCTTCGTACGCGCTCCGGCAGCCCGTACCTCGCGCTCGAGCTCGTCGACCCGACGGGCAAGATCGAGGCCCGCGTCTGGAACGACGTCGAGCTTCTCGACAAGCGCTTCGGCGAGGGCGACGCCGTCCGGGTGCTCGGCCGGGTCGAGCGGTTTCGCGACCGCCTTCAGCTCGAGGTGCGGTCGCTCGAGCCGGCGGAGGCCGATCTCGCCGGGCTCGTGCCCGAGCCGCAGCGGGACGTGGACGAGCTGGACGGCTTCTTCGAGTTCCTGGCCGCCGAGCTCGCTCATCCGGGGCTGCGCGCCCTGCTCGGGCGCTTCATGGGCGATGCGGACTTCCGCGCGCGACTGCGCATTCTCCCGGCAACCCAGGACGGCCACCACTCCTGGGCGGGCGGCCTGCTCGAGCATACGGTCGGCGTCGCCTCCCTCTGCCGCGAGGCCGCTCAGCTTCACCCGCGGCTTCGCGGCGACATCCTGCTCGCGGCAGCCCTTCTCCACGACGCCGGCCGTTCGGTCGAGCTCGACCGCGGGCCGCTCTTCCTCCCCACAGCCGAAGGTAAGCTCCTCGGCCACGTCCACCTCGGCCTCCGCCTGATCGAGGAGCGTGCGGGGGGCCTGGAGCCGGAGACACTGGCCGAGATCCTCCATGCCGTCTCCGCGCACCACGACGCGAGGGCCGCGCGCACGGCCGAGGCTTCCGTCCTCTACCACGCGAACCAGCTCGACGCGGCCGCCGCGCTCCGTCCGGTGGCGGCGTCGGCCTAGGGCTCGAAGCCACACGCGGCCGGCCGGCGACCCCGGCCGGGCTAGCGCGGGGAGAACCTGATGTTGAGGACGTCGCCGTCCTCGACGACATAGCCCTTGCCCTCGAGGCGCTGGAGGCCGCGGCGGGCCGCTTCCGCATGAGAGCCGCAGGCGACGAGGTCGCCCCAGCGGATCACCTCAGCGCGGATGAAGCCGTGCGCGATGTCCGAATGGACGGCGGCGGCCGCGTCCAGAGCCGTCTGCCCGCGGCGCAGGGTCCACGCGCGCGTCTCCTTCTCGCGGGCGGTGAAGAAGCTGACGAGGTCGAGCGCCGCGAAGAGACGTCTGACCACCTCGTCGAGTGCCGAGGCGCCCTCCCGGAAGGCGGAAGCCTCCTGCTCCCCGAGCTCGGACAGCTCGGCTTCGAGCTTCAGGTCGACTCCCTCGGGCCCGTTGACGACCTCGAGCACCGGCTTCGTCGTCAGCGGCTCGAGCTCGGGCGGCACGGGTTCAGGGAAGCTGGCCACCGTCTCGCCCGCGTCGAGGTGCGCTGCGAGCCGCTCGAGCAGGGCTGCCTCTTCCCGGAGCGCCACCTCACCGGACTTGGCCTGCTTGGCCACACGCTCGAGCCGTCGCCCGACGTGCTCCCGGTCCGCGAGGAGGAGCTCGAGACCAAGCGTCATCCGGTCGTCCTCGGGGACCCGCGTTCCCGACCAGCCGTCGAGGACGAGGAGGAGCGCGTCGACCTGGCGCAGGTTCCCGAGCAGCTGGGCGCCGCTCCCGGGCACGTCGACAAGGCGGATCGCGGCCGGCGTGACCTTCTGGGCGCCCACCACCTCCGCCACCTGGTCGAGACGCTCGTCCGAGACCGCAGCCATCCCGACGTTCTCCTTGCCCGAGGCGGTCGCGCGGGCGCCCGTGAGCACGTTGAAGAGCGTCGTCTTCCCCGCATTGGGGAGGCCGACGATACCGACCTCGAGCGCCACGCCGGCCTCTGCTCAGGCCGTGGCCGCGAAGCCGATCTGCGTCTCGCGCTCGGACCGACGCACGTACACGACCTTCCCGAGCGAAAGCACGTACGTCCCGTCCTCCGTGGGGAGCTCGAAAACCGCCTCCGAGGCGGCCAGCGCGGCCGCGAGCGCGTCCGCAACCTCCTGGGAGACGTTCGCGCCGACAGACTGGCCGCCCTCGAAGGCGACCTGGATGCGCACGTTGTCGATGTTGTCGTTGTTGTCCGGGCTCATACGCCGACTACCTCCGCGAGAACGCCGTGCAGCGAGTTGGGATGGACGAACGAGACGAGGTGCCCGCCGAGGCCGGGGCGCGGCTCGGGATCGATGACCTCGGCGCCGCCGGCCGCGAGCTCCTCCACGGCCGCCTCGACGTCGCCGACGGCGATGCCGACGTGGTGCATGCCGGGGCCTCGGCTAGCGAGGAAGCGTCCGACATGCGTGTCGTCGCCGAGCGGCGACACGAGCTCGATCCTGCCCGTGCCGAGCCGCAGGTAGACGGCCTCGACGCCCTGCTCCTCCAGCCGGTCGCGCACCTCCACCTCAGCACCGAAGAGCGACCGGTACGTCTCCACCGCCGTGTCGAGGTCCTCGACGGCAAAGGCGACGTGGTGCACGGAGCGCACGTCCACACGACCGATCCTAACGACTGGCTCGCGGCCCGCGGCGGTGAGCTACTCGACGAGCTCGAGCCGCGGGTTGGGCCGGTAGGCGCGTCCCACCTTCGCGGACGGGAGGCCGTCCGTGAGGACGATGTCGGCGGTGAAGTCGTTGTCGCCGCGGATGAGGGACGAGCCGACGCCGTAGGAGTCGACCGGGACGTTCTTCGCCTCGAACTCGCGGATGCGCTCGGCGTCGAAGCCGCCGGAGACGACGATCTTGACGCGCTCGAAGCCGTTCTCGTCGAGCGCGTCGCGCACCTTGCGGACGAGGCGCTCGTTGACCCCGCGCGGGTCGAAGTCGCCCATCTCGTCCCAGAGCGAGCGGTCGACCAGGGTGCGCGAGGTATCGAGACGGACGCCCCAGAGCCGCTCGCCCATGGCGCGGGCCACCTCGAGCGAGGTGCGAACGGAGTCGTTCTCGAAGTCGACGAGGACGACGACGACGTTGACGTCCTCGGCGGCGAACTCGGCGAACTTCGTCGCCGCCAGCACCGTGTTACCGCCGTAGGCCGCGATCAGCGCATGTGGAACGGTGCCGATGCCCCGGCCTCCCCACCAGGAGGCCTGCGCGTCCGTCGAGACGCCGATCGCCCCTGCGACGTGCGCGGCGTAGCCGTCGCCGGTCTGCACGCGGTGGTGGTCGTGCCGGGCGGGGAAGAAGAGAATCGGCTTTCCGCGCGCCGCCTCGACGACCCGGCGGACGTTCGTGGACACGAGGGTCCGGCGGGCGAGCACCCCCAGGTAGGTCGTCTCGAGGTGAGCGAAGAGCGTGTAGTCGCCCTCGATGGTCATAACCGTCTCCCAGGGCGCGATCTCGTCGCCGTCGTAGAGCGCGTGCACCGTCAACTCGTCCCAGTCGTCGGAGCAGAGCTTGAGGATGGCGATCGCCTCGTCCATCCCGCCCAGGACGGCCTCTTGCTTCTGGAAGACCTGCATGACCACCCGCGGATGGCGCCCGTCCCGCAGGAGCGTCTCGCGGGCGTGGTTGAAGTAGACGTCGGTGTAGTAGCCCTCCCGCATCTTCTCGACGGGAAGATCGAAGATCTCAGGCGGGAGGCGGCGTTTCCTCGTCGCGATGGCCATTTGCAGGGGATTCTAGGGCGAGACAGGCTTGGAGGGCGGCGTTCGCCACCTCGAGCTGCTCCGCGGAGGGCTCCGCCGTGACGAGCCGCTGCTGCAGCTCGTGACCGGGGCGCGCGAGGGCACGCGCGACGGGATGGCGCTCGTTGGCGACCATCCAGGAGAAGACCTCGACGGCGGCGGCTACCGAGCCGACCCCGGCGGCCACTCGCGCGACCGGGCGCAGATGGCGCGGCGCGCGCGAGGCGATCGCGCTTCCGACCACGGTAGTCGCGAGGAGCGGACCGATCATGTGCGAGCCGCAGCGCTCGTGCTCGCGTGTGCGCGGCTCCCCGTGCTCGTAGCTCCCGATCGAGATGTGCTCGGCTCCGTGGTATTCGGCGAGGGCGGTCCCGCGGAGCGCGACGACGGCGGGGCCGAGGGCGAGCAGCGCGGCCACCGACTCCTGCGTCAGCGGCGAGAAGGGCGTGCGGCGCACAGCCTGGATGGCCACCATGCTCCCTGCCATCGCGCCGACGACCCCGGGCCGCTGGAACGGCAGCTTTGCCTCCGGCAGGTGCCGGCGCACCTCCAGCAGGAGAGCGAAGATCTCCGCGACGCGGGCCGGGCCGCGAACCAAGCGGCTCTTCACGTCCACTGCTCGAACCGGCTTCAGCCCGGAGGCGACCTTCACCTCGCCGTCGTCCGTGCGCACCGCGCAGGACCAGTGTCGAGGCCCGTGTACGAGCACGCCGTTGGCAAGCGCCATCCCGCCCAGGCGGATCTGCGGCTCTCGGCTCACCGCCTCAGAGTAGCTGCGACGTGCCGAAGGAACCGCACGCCCAGCTCGAGGTCCTCGACGGCCATCCGCTCGTCGGCAGAGTGGACGAGCCGGGCGGCCAGCTCGGGGTCCATCGTCCGCATCGGCAGGAACCCGTAGGCGACCGTGCCGAAGGCTTGGCGCAGGAAGTGGCTGTCCGTGAACCCGGGCGAGACGATGGGAACGACGCCGGCGTCGGGATCGTTCTCGGCGACGAACGACTCGATCGTGTCCCAGAGCGGCGTCGCAAGCGGCGAGCGCGTGCCGCCGACGACCTCGATCCACTCGAGGTCGTAGGAGTCCTCGCCGAGCGCGGCACGGATCGCCGGCTCCACGTCGGCGGGAGTGTCGCCGGGGAGCAGACGGCAGTCGCAGACGACCTGGCAGAGGCCGGGAATCACGTTCGTGCTGTCCGAGGCCGAGACCATCGTCGGCGAGACGGCGAACCCGAGCATCGGCTCGACCATCTGTCGCACCTCCACGGGAAGACCGGCGACTACGCCCTCCAGATCGGCGGGCGCGGGCACCTCGTCCAGCCTCGCCAGGAGCGCCTCGGCCTCCGGGATCAAGCGCGGCGGCGGCCGCAACGCGGCGACACGCTCGATCAGCCGTGCGGCCCGCACGAGCGCGTTGTCTGCGATCGCAGGCATGGACGCATGGCCGCTGCGGCCGTGCACCCGCAGGCGGAAGGGCGCGCTCACCTTCTCCGCCGTGGTGCAGAGGTAAAACAGCCCGCCGTCGAGGCTTACCCGCTCGCCGGCGCCCTCGTTCACGCAGTAGTCAGTGCGTACGGCGTCGGGATGGGCGCGGCACAGCCACGAGAGCCCGACGTCGACTCCGACCTCCTCGTCGGCTGTGGCCGCGAACACGAGATCGCCGGCCGGCTCGAAGCCCTCACGGGCGAGCGTCGCGACCGCGGTCGCCGCGGCGGCTACGTGACCCTTCATGTCGAGCGCCCCGCGCCCCCAGACGCAGCCATCTCGAAGCTCGCCCGACCATGGGTCGACCGACCACTCGTCGGGATCGGCGACGACCGTGTCGGTGTGGGAGAGGAGGAGCAGGCTCGGTCCGTCACCTCGGCCGGGGATGCGCGCGACGAGGTTCGCCCGCTCCGGCTCGAACGCATACAGCTCGCAGGCGACGCCCGAATCCTCGAGATAGGCGCGCAGAAGATCGGCTGCGGCGGTCTCGTTCCCGGGCGGGTTGACGGTGTTGAGGCGCAGCAGCTCCCGGAGGAGCTCGACGGCCTCGTCGCGGAGACTCATGGTCGCCATGTCCGGCGGCGAGCATACTGGTCGCGTGACCGTCGCTCGCCTTCGGCTCGCTCCCGTGGGGGAAACCATGTTTCCCCCACGTGCCCCCTTCTTTGATGCAGTGAAGGAACCTCCCGGTTCCCTCACACACCCTCCCCACGCTCATAGGCCAGAGGTCGGCCTATGAGCCACGTCGACCCGTACGCGGAGAAGGCGCCCGCAC
>Ga0081538_10000892_pt1 | contig 32289 bp, 33 predicted proteins | sample TabmetS5T2R1_FD_71022 | JGI IMG/M metagenome (GOLD analysis project Ga0081538, IMG submission 71022) | Tabebuia heterophylla rhizosphere microbial communities from the University of Puerto Rico - S5T2R1 | ecosystem: Host-associated > Plants > Roots > Rhizosphere ...
TGTCGGTGCACCAGGTCCGCCAGCCGTGTTCGTCGGCCGCCAGTGCCGCCCAGGCCGCGTCGGGGTCGACATAGATCAGCGGTTCCCGGTCGGCGACACTCAGCGCCAGGGTGACGGGCTGACCGGGCACGACACGCAACCTTACCGGCCCTCGGGCGTCGAGGCGGAGCGGCGGCGACGCGCGCAGCGCCAGCGCGGTGGTCGACCAGCTGCACACGACCACGTCGCCGCGGCGCTCGACGCGCGGCGACGTGTGGTGTTCGCCGAGGCGGGGATCGAACTCGATCACGGCGTCGACCGGCCCATCGGTGACGGTGAGCCGGCGCACCAGCAGAGTGGACGGCAGCAGCCGACCCGTGACGTCGGCGATCATCCCCTCGGTCAGGGTGAGCCGCCCGCCCGGGGTGACCCAGGTTGTCTCAAGGGTGGCGCTGTGGGGCCGGTAGCGGCGGGCGATGACCGCGGCGGCTCCGGCTGGCCCCATACGGAAGCTGCCCGCGGCCGGCCCGCCGACCAGGCGGCCGAACACGGGTTGGCCGTCGAAGCGCGGGACGCACAGCCAGTCGATGGCGCCGTCGGAGGCGACAAGCGCGGCGGTGCGGGTGTCACCGAGCAGCCCATAGTCCTCGATGGGCCGGGCCCGCTCGCCGACGGTGGGGAACGGTTGGCGCATGTCAGCGGACCTGGAGCAGGACGCCGAGGGCGACACCGTAGGTGAGGTGGGCGGCGATGGTGACGACAGGGGTCTGGCCGCCGTAGTTGAGGCCGAGCAGCCCGGGCGGCTCCAGCACCGCGGTCGAGGATCGACCGGCCCGGTGCGACGCCATGCGCGGGTGCACGCCGGCCAGGAGGGGGACGAGCACGGTGAGGGAGACCGCGACATGAAGGAGCCCGAGCAGCCCGCCCAGCCACCAGCTGGCCCGGTCCAGCAGCCAGAAGGAGGCGGCATAGCCGAGGGCGAACCCCTGTCCGATCACCAGATGGAGGAAGAAGCCGGCGACCCGGGCCCGGTCGGGGTCTTCGGTGACGATGGTGCCGAGCAGCAGCGGCAGGTCGAGCCTGGTCAGCCCGACCAGCTGGGCCATGATCATCACCGCGGTCAGGGCGGCGGTGGCGACGAGGCCGAACAGCGCCCAGCCAGCCCAATCCATGTCAGCGGGGCGCCAGCTGGCGCGCCTTGCTCTCGAGGGCCTGGAGGACGTGGGCGAACGACTGGTGGAAGCTGGCCACGCCCTGGTCCTCGAGGGTGCGGCCGACGTCGTCCATGTCCACACCGGCCTCGGCCAGGGTGTGCATCACCGCCTCGGCGTCGTCGACACCTCGATCGATAGTGCGGGCGATGGTGCCGTGGTCTTCGAAGGCGGCGATGGTCGGCTCGGGCAGGGTGTTGACCGTGTCTGGCCCGATGAGGCCATCGACGTACAGGGTGTCGGGGTAGGAGGGGTTCTTGGTCGACGTCGACGCCCACAGCGGCCGCTGCACCTGAGCGCCCCTGGCCGCCAGCGCCTCCCAGCGGGGCCCGCTGAATTGGTCCCGGAACAGCCGGTAGGCCAGCTTGGCCTGGGCGACCGCGGCCCGCCCGCGCAGCGCCAGCGCGTCGCTGGTGCCGATGGCGTCCAGGCGCCGGTCGACCTCGGTGTCGACCCGGCTGACGAAGAACGAGGCCACGCTGCGCACCGAGGTGAGGTCGCCGCCGCGCTGGGCGAAGGTCTCGAGCCCGGCGAGGTAGGCCTCGATCACCTCGGCGTAGCGGGCCAGGGAGAAGATCAGCGTGACGTTGATGCTGCGACCCTCGGCGATCATCGCCTGGATGGCGGGCACGCCCTCACCCGTCGCCGGGATCTTCACCAACAGGTTCGGCCGGGCGATCCACTCGTGCAGCCGGCGGGCGGCGGCGATGCTGGCGTCGGTGTCGCGGGCCAGCTCCGGTGCGACCTCGACCGACACGAACCCGTCGGTGCCGCTGCTGGCGTCGAAGGTCGGTCCCAGCACCCCCAGCGCGTCGATGATGTCGTCCACGACCAGGTCCCAGTAGGCGTCCAGCACCGGATGCCCCTGGGCGATGCGCGTCGCGAACTGCTCGTCGTAGACGTCGGAGCCTTCGATGGCCCTGGCGAAGATCGTCGGGTTGGCCGTCACCCCCCGGATCCCGTCGGCCACCAGCCGGCCGAGCGTGCCGTCGCGCAGGTACACCCGGGTCAGGTTGTCGAGCCACGGGCTCTGGCCCTGCTCCTGGTACAGGCGCTGGAGTTTGGTCATGTCATCGCTCCTCTCGTCAGTCGTGCTGGCCGGGGAACACGTCGGTCTCGGACTGGTGCCACACCGGGTGGTCGCCGGCGGTCTCGACGTTGAAGCCGTAGTCATAGACCAGGCTGCCGCCGAACATGGCGCCCACCGACGCCAGCAGGGCGATGACGACCGACAGGACCGCGATCCCGACAGGGGTGACCGGCTCGGTGCGGTAGTCGCTCAGCCGCCAGGCGATGTCGGCCAGGGCGAGCACGGTGACGGTGACCATGATCGTGGCGTGGGCATTGATCGTGCGCCGCGCCTGGGTGCCGGCCTCAGAGGACTTCCACCAGTCCCACAGGCCCGTCAACGCCGCCAGCACCGACACCGCGGCCCCGCCGACAAAGATGAATGCGCCGGCGTGCCACAGCTCCCGGGCCCAGGTGTGGTCCCTGCCGGCGACCGCCGAGCTCACGTCGAACACCGCGCCGAGTAGGTAGGCGGCGATCGGGAGGTCGGTCAGCGGTGGGTGCAATGGCTTGCCCGACCAGCCGCGCAGCCCCTTGAACGTGCGGCCCTTCATCGTCAGCGTCGGGCGAACCGAGAACTTCCTCACGACATCACCCCATCACTTGACAGCAGCAGACCAGTGAGGGCCATCACCGGCTGATCCCGGTGAGAGCGAGGAACTCCTGGCGTGAGCGTGGGTCGGTGCGGACCAGGCCGTGCAGGGCCGAGGTGACCCCGTGCGGGCGCCGGCCGCCCGGACGCCGCGGAGTGACATGCACAGGTGCTCGGCCTCCAGCACCACCCCGACCCTGGAACGCGGTGGCGAGCCGGGCCAGAGCCAGGGCGGCCAGCAGCAGGCCGACGTCGCGCAGGGCGACGTCGTAGCGGTCGCCGAGTAGCAGCAGGTTGCCGATGATCCCGGCCAGCCAGGCAGCGACCAGGTAGCCACCGACCTTGGGCCGGACGGCCACGACCAGCCCAGCGGCGACCTCGATCATGCCGACGGCCAGCATCGCGCTGGCGGCGCTGCCCGGGACCAGGCGGTCGATGGCTGGAGCGAGGTAGGCGGTCCAGTCGGTCAGCCGGTTGGTGAACTTGTCCAGGCCGAACAGGATCGGGGCCACGACGAACCCGGTCCGCAGGATCAGGTAGGCCTGGTAGGCCGGGGCGTCGATGGTAGCTGGGGCGGGGGGACGGGCGGTGGCGGGCATGCCATCTCCTTCTAACAAGAAAGTATCTTTGTTATAGAACTACCAGAGTCTGAATGTCAAGAAGTCTTTGTTTTAGAATGAAGGTATGGACCAGACCGCCATTGACCAGCAGCTCACCGGCCTCAGTGGCCTGGGTGATCCCCTACGCCGTGCCCTCTACCGCCACGTGCCCGAGCGCGGCGTCCCCGTCAGCCGCGACGACGCCGCCCTGCCGGTCGGCATCAGCCGCCCCCCGGCCGCCCACCTCGACGGCGACCCCCCGCCCGCGCGGTACTGGACCCCAGCCCGGACGCTGCCGCGTCGTGTTGACTCGCGCCAGCTGAGCGACCGATCTGGCCTGCCACGGGCGGGCCGACCGTCGGTGACCTCGGCCCAACACCTCGAGCAATGTCCTGGTAGGGCTCCGTGAGGTTCGGAAGTGAAAGCCGAGATTCGGGCCGTCCGCGGCGTTGAGCGGCGCCCAAGGTCTTCCACGGCGGAAGCGCGTGACTTCGGGCTGGTGTGGGCGAAGGAGCTTCACGATACTTGTGCGGCTAACTCGCCCCCGGGTGGATGGAACCTCGCGCGACCCAGCGCCCCGTCGGGCCGAGGCCAGCCAGCAAGGAGGCGGTAGATGGAACGGATCGAGGCCGACCTGCTGATTCCTGGGAACGGTGAGCCGATCCGTGACGGCGTCGTGGTGTGGCACGGGCCGACGATCACCTACGCGGGCCCGGCCGTCGACGCCCCACCGGCCCCCCAGACGCCCAGCACCCGGGCGGCGACCGTGCTGCCCGGGCTGTGGGACTGCCACGGGCACCTGCTCGGCACGCGCTCCCTGGACCTGGGCCGCCTGCCGCTAGAGCCGCTCGCCCTGCGGGCCGCCCGCTGCGCCGCTGACCTACGGGCAGCGCTGGACGCCGGGGTGACCTCGGTGCGTGAGGTCGGCGGCCTGGGCGTGTACCTGGCCCGGGCCGTCGAGGAGGGCACCCTGGACGGCCCTAGCATCTATGGGGCCGGGGCGATCCTGAGCGTCACCGGCGGCCACGGGGACCTGCATTCGCTGCCCCTGTCCTGGGTGGCCGACTTCGGCCAGCGCGACGGTGAGCTCCGCCTGTGCGACGGGGTGGACGACTGCATGCAGGCCGTTCGTGAGCAGCTGCGCCACAACGCCAAGCTGATCAAGGTGTGCGCCTCGGGTGGGGTGTTGTCGGAGCTGGACGATCCCATCCATCAGCAGTTCACCCTGGCCGAGCTGCGCGCGGTGGTCGAGGTGGCCGCGATGGCCGACCGGGTGGTGGCGGCCCACTGTCACGGCAAGCCCGGGATCATGACCGCCCTGGAGGCCGGGGTGCGCACCATCGAGCACGGCACCTATCTGGACGAGGACGCCTGCGCCGCCATGCGGGAGACCGGGGCCATTCTGATCCCGACCCGCACGATCCTGCAGGAGATGGTGGACAGCACGGCGGTGCCGCCGTATGCGGTTCGCAAGCTGGAGGTGATCGGTGACCGGCATGCCAAGGCGGTTGCGCTGGCCCACGAGCAGGGGGTGACCATCGCCATGGGCACCGACATCGCCCTGAGTGGCGCGGAACTGATCGACTCCTGGGGTCGCAACGGCCGCGAGCTGCCGCTGCTGGTCGAGGCGGGCCTTTCGCCGTTGGAGGCGATCCAGGCCGCCACCTTCAATGGGCCGCTCACCTTGGGTCGCCAGGCGCCCCGCAGCGGCCAGCTCGCCGAGGGCTATGACGCCGACCTCATCGTCGTGGACGGCGACCCGCTGGCCGACATCACCATCCTGGCCAATCCAGCCCACATCGCCGGGGTGTGGAAGGCCGGCCGCCGGGTCAAGGGTCTGCCCTCCGACCTGCCAGGCCACGACTGAAGACCTGCGCCGAGCAGCAACGGCAGCACCGTTGGCGCAGTGCCCTCCTCGGATGACTTCGGGTCGGCGTCAGTGCCGCCAGGAGCGCTGCGGTACCGATGTCTTCCTCAAGCCGGGCCTCACACCAACGTCGACCCGCCGCTTGCTCTGGCAGGTCTCGCGGCACCCATGATCGTCAGCACCCCAGAGCGGATACAGCCATGCCAGCCATCGACGGCCGCCGTGCGGGCACAAGCGGCATACCATGGTCCCCTGGGACCCCTGGGGGAGGAGCCGGGGCGATGACGAGGATCTTTCGGCGTATTCACTGGGCGGCCCTTGGCGCCAACGTGGGCTCGGCCGTGCTGTTCACCCTATTGCTGAGTGCTCCCTTCCTCGTTGGTGCGCACTACCGTCTGTGGCTGCTCGGGCTGGCCATCGGAATCATCCTGGGCCTGTACTTCTACCTGCGGCGGGAGCGCTACAGCGAGCCGGGCCCGGACGCCGACGAGACCCGGTTTCCACGGTGACTGGCCGGCGCATATGCCGCCGGCTTCGGGGTCGTCGCAGGGGTGGTTGGCTGCCGGGACCACGCTCCTGGTCGCCGGCAGCGCCGGGCTCCTGGGCGGCAACGCCTGGTGGCTGGCCGTCGGCTCCCGCCCGGCGTGGTACTCCATCCCCGGGCTGGTCCTGGGTGCCCTGGGTCTCGCCGCCGCCCGCGGGGGCCGGTCGCGACCCGAACGGGGGGCGTCGGTGGCGGCGGCGGTCGGCCTGCTCGCGCTGGTGCTGGACTTCCTTTTCCTGTTGCCGCTCGGGCTGGTCGCCCCGCCGTGGGCGGTCATCGCCCTGCTGGCTGCCTGGGCCGCCCTGCTCGCCCTGGCGGTCCGGCAGCGTCGCCGGCCGCTGGTGGTCCTTACGGCCCCGGCGGCCACCGCCGCGCTGGCCGCCGGGCTGCTGTATGTGGGCGGTACCTTCCTCGGCTGGACGCCGTGACGCCTGGGCCGTCCGCTCCAGCGGCCCAGTCGGTCAGCCGGAGCCGGCCGATAGCGCCTTGAGGAGCCGCAGGCCGAGCCGGTCGACCGATCGGGCCGTGTTGCTGAGCACGACCACGGCGGTGTCGGCCTCCCGGTCCAGGGCGGCGAAGCTGCGAAACCCGCCGGTCCCGCCGTTGTGCCACAGCACGGGGCCGGCAGCCTGGGGCGGGCGGGCGATCAACCAGCCGAGCCCCACCCCCCATCTGCCCGGCCGCCCGACCCGGGGCTGCTGGGTACGTTCCAGCTGGGACGCCAGCGGGGAGCGGGCAGGGTCGAGGTTGGCCCCCAGGAACCGCAGCAGGTCGGTGGCGGTCGAGCGCAGCGCCCCGGCGCCGGCCAGGGCGGGGAGCTGGAACGGGGCCACCGGCCTTCCCCTGCGGGTGTGGCCGGTGGCCAGCCGGGCGGTCGGCTCGCCGGTGAGGGTGATCATGGTGTCGGCCAGGCCCAGCGGCCGGCAGATCCGCTGGCGGACCAGCGCCTCGTATGGCGTGTCGGCCGCGCGGGCCAGCGCCTGGCCGAGTAGGCCAGAGCCCAGGTTGGAGTACTTAATCCGGTCGCCCGGCCGGTGCCGCAGCCTGGTCCGAGCCAGGCCCGCGTAGAGCTCCTCGACCGACAGCGCCGCGTAGGGGTTGCGCCGGTCGCCGAGCCACCGGCCCAGCGTGCCTTTGGGGTCGCGGGGCAGCCCACCGGCATGGCTGGCCAGGTCGCCCAGGGTGATCTGGCGGTTCCCACGGGTCGGCACCCGCACCCAGGACGGCAGGTAGCTGGCCAGCGGATCGTCAAGGCCGACGATGCCCTGCTCGGCCAGGTCGGCCAGCAGCAGCCCGGTGAACACCTTGGTGATGGAGCCGATCTCAAAGATGGTGCCGCCGTCAGGGATGTCCTGGGCGCCGGTGCCGAGGCGGCCGTACCCGACCACCCGATGCTCGCCGCCGGCCCGGCACCCGACCACCAGGCCAATGCGCCGTCCCGACCGCACAGCCCGCTCGGCCAAGCCGTCCACCGCCCCCAACCCGACCGGCCCGGGTGGTCGTCTGGCTGCTCCCATGCCCCTGCTCCCACCCTCCGGCGGTCGGCGCGACCCCGGCCGCTCCCCTGCCACCCCGGACCGTAGCGGTTGTGTCGCCGATGATCATCCTCCTCTGCGGGGGCGGCTCGGAGATGATCAGAGCCGCCGCCACTATCCGGCTGTTCAGGATGGTCGACTCCGCTCCGTGTGGCGCACGCTTACCTCAGGACAACGGCTTGATGAGAATCACACCGATATCCCGATAGCCCATTCGCCCCCTGTAGAAGCGCTGCGCCTGCGAGTTCTTGGCGCCGGTATCGACCATCATCGCCTGTGCCCCCGCCAAGCGAGCCCATTCCTCTGCCGCCTGCAGCAACTGCGAGCCAAGACCGCTGCCCCGGGCGTCCTCGGACACGCCGAGTTCGCGGACGTACCCAAGCAGCCGAGGCTCGAGCATGGAGGGTTGCTCGGGGGGCCTGCGCAAGAGCACCTGGACAAACCCTGCAACTCTGCCGTCCATCACGGCCACGAACACCGCAGCATCCGGTGAATCCTGAGGCAGGAGCAAACGGCTCGCTTCGTCCATGGTCGGAACGCGGAAGTGTTCCGGCTCGCGTTCGACGGCCTCGCGCGCGGCCGTGACGTAGATGCGGGCGATGGCGCGGGCATCTCGCTTGGAGGCCTTCCGGATGATGACGTTGCTCTTCATGTCACCTCGGCATCGTCGGCCACTCCCCCGAGGGGGCCACGAGCCCTACGATCCCCGGGTTCCGACCGCTACTCCAGGTGGTCGCCGACTTCAAGCGCCTGAGCGCTCTGCAAACCGCAAGTCGCGCTGGTCAAAGGCGAGTGGCAGGGCAGCAATATCCTGGAGTCATCCTCTGGCTCGGCCGGGCGATCGTGCCCGTGGACGCGACCGCGCCGGGGGAGGCGCCGCCGGAGTGGAACGAAGGCCGGTGACGTCCGTGAGCGGCGGTCGCGCTCGTCGCGCTCGCGGTCGGGGCGATTGCTCCGGCCTGGGGTGCATCCAGTGACAAGGACAAGAAGACGTTCACCCTGGAAGCCCTCACCACCGAGCAGGCCTCCAAGGGCACCGCCCTTGGGAACCAGATCGTGTTCACCACCCAGCTGCTCAAGGTCGACACCGAGGTCGGGCACCAGGGTGGGGTCTGCACCGTCACCTGGGTGGCGAGGGCCGAGGCCCAGTGCCTGGCCGCCTACGCGCTGCCCGGCGGGCAGATCACCGGCCAGGCGCTGATCGTCCTTGGCGACCCTTCACCCTACAGGGTGGCCATCACTGGAGGGTCGGGCAGGTACAAGGGCGTCGAGGGTGAAATCCGGGTCGACCCGGTCTCCGAAACCCAACCGAGAGGGGTCCTGGCCTTCCACCTGCAGGACTGACAGGTCCCGCAACCTCCAGCGACGAAGGGGCCGGGGCGTCTCCCCGGCCCCTTCAGCTGCTACGCCCGAGCCTCCGACTCGGTCATGCCAGCGGTGATGGGAGACGGCTTGAAGCCCTTGACGGCCAGCCAGACGCCGAGCGACAGCTGATTCGAGGATGCCGAGCATCGGGAGTGAGGCTCGGGTCGAGGCGCATAGGATGGCGACAGGCCCACTGCCTGGGAGGGGAGAAGATGCCGAAGGTATCGAAGACAACCGCTTCTCACCAACCGATACCAGGGGTGCTTGACGCTTATTCTCACGAGCTCGACGGCTGGACCGTCAGCATGGAAACCCACCTGGTCGACTTGGACGCCGCGTTCCTCTTCAAGGGCGCACCGAACGATCAGTGCCAGGCGCCCCACATGGGCTACGTGCTGAAAGGCAAGTACGGCATGCGGACAGCCGACGGGGTGGAGGAGGTGTTCGAGGCCGGCGACGCGTTCTTCGTCGGACCCGGGCACACGCCGATCACCTTCGCGGGATGCGAGATTGTGTATTTCACGCGTACCGAGGAGGCGAAGCGCGAACTCCCCGTCGCCATGGCGAACCTCATGAAGTACATGCAAGAGCAAGGGATGGAAGTGCCGGCCGCACCCCAGCCATCACCACAGTTGGGCGAGGACTAGTGGAGTTGACCCGGTTCGGTGGACACCCAAGATGAGGGCTTGGCCCTCGAGATGGGAGTCCAAGTGCCACGACCACGCCGGTTCTTCCCGCCGGAGTACAAGGCCGAGGGTCGTCGAGCTGATCCGCAGCACCGGCAAGACGGCACGTCAGATCGCCCGTGAGTTGGACCTGACCGAGACCGCGGTCCGCGAATGGGTCAAGCGCGCCGACCTGGATGCCGGCCGGCGCACCGACGGCCTCACCACCGCCGAGCGTGATGAGCTGCGCCGGCTGCGCCGTGAGGTCCGGGACCTGCGTGAGGAGCGAGAGATCCTGCGCAAGGCCGCGAACAGATCCGCCAGATCCATGCGCGCAGCCGTGGCTCAACACCGGCCGGGGCACGGTCTCCCCCAAGAGCTCGCGTGGCTCCGAAGCCTCCGAGTGCTCACGGCTGGTGGCTCCGCCGTAGCCTCCCACCGGAGGCTCGTGCGGCCCCATTAGGGGCCTCCCCCGGACCCCTCCTCGGCCGGCGAGCGGCGCGGCCAGGGCGAAGCTCCTATTATCTGTCAAGGTGCGATCGGGTAGCCAGTTGCGTCAAGGCGATCGGGTGGGCACCGTGAGCGGGCCCGCGGGTTAGGTCGTGGGCCGAACAAGGCGCAGGTGTTCGGCCAAGGCGATGAGCAGTTGCTGGTTGACCACGCTGGCGCCTTGCAAGTTCACCGAGATCAGCACGCCCGATTGGGTCCAGCGCAGCGTCACCTGCCCGCTCGAGGACCACCCGGGGCAGCCCACCAGCACCGCCCGGCTTCCCTGCACGCGGACGGTGGCGATCCGTCGCTCGGTCTCGCAGGCGACGCCTCGATCGATGGCCGCGGTCGACTTGGGTGCCGGGGCCGCACTGATCTCCAGGCTCCCTTGTGGCTGCTTGTCAACGCCAAGGTAGCCCGGCGGCACCTGGAAGCCGGCGTGGTGGAGCCCGAACGGGAGTCCTTGCTGGCAGGGGTAGGGATAGCGCCGCTCACAGACCCTCGGCGGTGCCGTGCCGGGCGGCCGCGTGGCCAGCAGCTCCGGGCAGGGGACCGCAAAGCCGAGCCGGTCGGCGGCCAGCTGACAGCCGGAGCGGAAGGCCCGGTCGGTGCGCGTCAGGTACACCCCGCCGATCACCAGCGCCGGCGGGCAGCGGCGCCGGGCGGTAGCCGGCGGCGGCCGCCTCCTCCGGGCTCTGGTAGCAGCCGACCGGGCGGGCGTCGTGTGGGGGGCGGGCGGGATGCCCGGGCGGGTAACTGTGGCCGTCGGCCATGGCCAGCACCGGTCGCCCGAGCGGGCAGCGGTAGCCGTCGTTCAGGCGGTAGGGCGAATCGGCGGCGGCGGTCGGGCCGGCAGCGGGCGCTGGCGGACGTCCCGCTAGGTCCTGCCAGCAGCCGGTGATGACCAGGGCGGTGACGAGCAGGACGGCCGCGAGCACGCCGAGCACGGTCGGGCCGCGCATGCGCCCAAGGCGCAACCGTTGCGGTGCCAATGGCGGCTCCCTGGATGGGCCAATGGGCATCCTAGCGCGGCGGCGCATAGCTGCCTGGTTCGGTGGTCGGCAGGATCGTCCGGGTGAGCAGCCGGAACAGCCCGCGGGCGACGGTGCGCTTAAGGCAGCGGCGGACCTCGCGCTCGCTCTTGCCCTCGGCGATCCGGCGGGCTACATAGCGCCGGGTCGGCTCGTGCCAGGACTCGCGGATCATGACGATGGTGTGCAGCGCCCGATTCAGCTGGCGGTCCCCACCACGGTTCAGCCGGTGCGGACCACCCGGCCCGAGGAGGCCTCGATCGGGGCGACGCCGGCCAGCATGGCGAAGGCGGCCTCTGAGCGCAGCCGGCCCGGGTGCGACCAGCTGATCAGCAGCTGCGCAGCGGTGATCGGCCCGACCCCTGGCTGGGCCAACAGCCCCGGCGCCACCGCCTTGACCAGCGCGCGCAGTTCCTTCTCCAACTCGCGGGCTTCCTGGTAGGCGGCCAGCATCCGCGCGGCGGTGACCCGCAGCGCCAGCACGGTCGCGCGCTGCTCGACCGGGTCGGCGGCCGACGCCCCAAGCGCCGCGCACACCCGGGCCTGCTGCAGCGCGGTCCCGGTGCGCAGCCCGGCCCCCAGCGGCTCGGGGGCGGTGACCAGCAGGGCCTTGAGCTGCCGGCGGGCGTCGGCGGCGACCTTGACCGCACCAGCGCGGGCAAGCTGCAGCACCCGCAGCGCCTCCCGCTGGCCGCGCTGCCGCGGCGTCACCAGGCGCTCGCGACTGAGCGCCTCACGGCCGGCGCGGATCGCGTCCAGCGGGTCGCTCTTGGCGCCGTTGCGGCCCCGTGGTCGCTTAGGCCGGTCGATCTCGGTCACCCACTCGCCGTGGGCAAGCAGGAAGCTGGCCAGCCCAGCGCCGTAGCAGCCGGTGCCCTCCAGCGCCCAGCAGCGACGATCAGGTGTCCGCTCGGCAACAAAGCGCAGCAGCATCTCGCCGCCTGCCTGGCTGCTTGGGACCTCCAGCTGGGCGACCAGGCCGCCGTTGCGGTCCAGGATCGCGGCAGTGTGGGAATCGCGGTGGGTGTCGACCCCGATGACGTGATCGACCTTGCCCTCTAGCATCGGCACTTGCGGTTGTCCTCCTCCCAAGGTGGCGACCGTGGTCGGCACCGGTCTGGGTGCAAGTCACCGCGCGGCAGGACTGTGAGGGGTCACGACCGCCAGGTCGGACAGGCTTCTGATCAGGCCAGCGATGTGGTGGGCCAGGCCGGTGCCGGCAGCGTGAGGGCACTTCGCGAGCAAGGCACGTCCAAGACGGCCAGTTACGAGTGGGCCACTGGCGCTGCCAGCGCCAACCTCCCACGCCGGACGCCAGGAGCCCAGGACCTTCTCCACCCGGGACGGCCAGTTACGATCCGAGCCACTCTCCCTGCCGGCACCAGCCAGACCACGAACCCAGACGAGCACCACCGGGAGCGTCACAGTTACGAACCGTTGGCGTCGGGACTGGTTGGCGACGTTGCGGACGAAACGTAACAGCAGCAGCCCGAGCAGACGGGCTGAGCAGCGTGGCGGACAGTTCGTAACAGGCTACCGAGCGTGCTTGCTCTATGGTTACGACCGACCAGTGACGATGCCCACTCGGGCGCGCTCAGTCGGGGTGCTCACCGGTCAGGGCGATGCTGGCGGTCACCGCCGCGGTGCGGAGCTACGCGTCGGCGTCACCGGGCTTCGCGGGCTCCTCGGCTGCTCCCGCGGCTCGGGGCGCCGGCCTCTCGCCCAGTTCCAGGCGCGTGAACCCCGCCGAGTGGACCCCGACCGCCACCGAGGCGCTCACCAGAACCCCCACGCCGGCGATCCAGTGGATGTGCCAGAACCCGGCAACCACTCCCACAAAGGCGGAGCCCTGGGCGATGGCCCTTGCCACCGCGACTATGCGCGAGCTCGTCCTACGACGCCGGAACGTTTCCTGCCGGTTGACCAGCACCAAGGCGGCTAGGAGCGGGATCGCGATCGCGAAGGCGACCGCGCAGATCATTCCGGAGGTGTCCAGGGAGGCTCCGGCGACGAACGCCTGCACTAGGACGATGCCGATGGCTATCAACCCGCCGTAGCCCAGGTTGTCCTGCCGGATCCACTCCTGTTGCAGCTCCGGGTCCTGCGTGACGTGCCGCGTGAACCATTCGGCTTCCTCTACCTTGTTTTTTTGGAGCCGTTGGGCTTCGTGTTCTGCGTCCTCTTTGAGCCGTTTGGCTTTGTGCTCTGCATCCTCGGTCACGGTCACCACCGCGGGGTCGGCATAACGGAGGGATGAGCGTACGACCCGTAACGCTCACCTTGCTCGGTCGAGGGGCGCGTGACGATCCGTCGTCGTCGCCTACAGGCCGTACTTGGCGCGGAGCTGCTCGGCCTTCTCGCGGCAGGCGTCGGCCTCCTCAGGGAAGCCGGTCGAGGCCGCCTTGGCGCACAAGCCGTAGTAGCGGCCGGGCGTGGTCGTGGGCGGCCTGGTCGTGGTGGAAGGTGTGCGGCCCGCGGTGGCCGCCACAGCTCCCGCAGCAGGGGCCGGGCGGCTGGTCCCGGCATGGGGCGGCGGCTTGTGCCGGGCGCGGTCCCGGGCGCGGCGGGCCTGCTCCTCGCCCTGGCGGCGGGCGTCGTCCTGGGCTCGCTGGCGGGCCTGCTCCCGTTCGCGCTTGCGAGCCCGGTAGGCGGCCTGCTTGCAGGCGTCGGAGCAGAAGCGGCGCTTGCGGCCCGGGTCATCGGGCTGGCCGAAGCGGGCCCCGCAGGTGGGGCAGGTGCGGTAGATGACGCGCACATCCACCGCTCGCTCACCCCTCCTCCGCGCGGGCGTCGCGCAGCAGCTCATAGGCGCGGCGGCGGCTGCGGCCGGTGACCGCGATGACCTCGGCCGCGGTCACGGTTGGGCCGCCGGCGCGTTCGCGGGCGACCAGCGTCCGCACCTGGGATCGCGCATCGGGTGCGGCGGCTGGGTCGGGGTCCGCGTCGGTGGTGCGGTCCTGCGAATCGGCCGGGGTGAGTGCGGCCGGAGGGTGCTGGCCGTTGCCGCTGGGCGTGCGGTCGAGTGTTACGCCAGGGGCGCCGGGGGGCTGGCTGGGTCGTTGGTGGGGTGCGGCTGGTGTGCGGCAGGCCGGTGCGGGCCACGCTCATCAGCAGCTCCAGCGCCCCCAGCAGGGCGACCGGGGGCAGGGCGGCGAACAGCTGGGCGGCCAGCCGCTCAGGGGTGTGAGCGACGTTGAGGGCGACCGCGACGGCGGTCGCGGCGCCGACCAGGGTCCAGGCGTACCAGGGGTCCCGCCAGGCATCCCCGCTCAGGCAGCGCCACAAGATGACCAGGCTGGCCGCGGTGGTGAAGGAGTCGACCAGCAGCGGCGCCGACCAGGCCAGCGCGGGTGGGAAGGCGGCGGTCTCGATGGCGCCGGCTATGCCACCGAGGGCGAGCGGTGACTGGCTCTCTCGGCCGCTCGTGCCCGCGAACAGCGACGGGTTGCCTGGGAGGAGCTACGCACGACCGCAGCATGAGCAGGAGCAGGAACGATGACGGACAAGCTGTTGACCGTGGAGGAGGCCACCCACCGCCTCGGCACGTCGGTGCGCTTCGTCCGCCGGCTGGTGCTGGAGCGGCGGATCGCCTACGTCAAGGTCGGCCGCCACGTCCGCATCGCCGAAACCGACCTGGCGGGCTTCGCGGCCGCCGGCCGGATCGAGGCGAGCGCCTGATGGCCGGGCTCGGGGACGCCGCCGCTTCGGGGCCATCCGCCGGCTGCCGTCCGGCCGCTACCAGGTGCGCTACCGCACCGCCGATGGCCGCTATGTCACCGCCCCGACGACCTTCGAGACCAAGGCCGACGCCGGCCGGTTCCTGTCCAAGATCGAGACGGACATGCTGCGGGGTGAGTGGGCCGACCCGCGGCTGGGCCGCACGAGCTTCAACGAGTGGGCCGACCGCTGGTTGGACAGCACCGTCAACCTGCGGGCCAACACCAAGGCCGGCTACCGCAGCATCCTGCGTCGCTACCTGCGGCCGGCGTTCGGTCCCACCCGCTGGCCCGGATCGACGCGCTGGCCGTGCGGACCTGGCTGGCCAAGCTGGAGGCCGATGGCGTCGGCCAGGCGACCCGGGCCAAGGCCTACCGGCTCCTGGCCCGCATCCTGGGCGCGGCGGTCGAGGCCCGGTACCTCGCGGTCAGTCCCTGCGGCATCCGCGGGGCGGCCAGCGACGGCGCCCCGGAGATACGGATCGCCACTGTGGACCAGGTGGCCGCCATCGTCGAGCGGGTCCCGGCGCGCTACCGGGCGCTGGTCCTGGTGCCGCCTTCGGCGGCCTGCGATGGGGCGAGCTGGCCGGGCTGCGCCGCCAGCGCGTCGACCTGGAGCGGGGCACGGTCACGGTGGCCACCCAGCTCCTGGAGGTCAACGGCACCTTCTCGGCCGGGCCGCCCAAGAGCGCCGCCGGCCGCCGCACCGTCACCCTGCCCGCCGTCGTGGTCGAGGCCCTGGCCGAGCACCTGTGCCGCTACACGGCCAAGTCGCCGGAGGCCTTCGTGTTCCTCAGCAGCCAAGGCAAGCATCTGCGGCGCAGCAACTTCAACCGCCGGGTCTGGCAGCCGGCCGTCAAGGCGGCCGGGGTCGAGGGCCTGCGCGTCCACGACCTGCGCCACACCGCCGCCACCCTGGCCACGGCCGCCGGTGGCTCGCTGCGGGAGGTCATGGACCGGCTGGGCCACTCGACCACCGTGGCCGCGGTGCGCTACCAGCACGTCATGGCCGACCGGGACGCGGCCATCGCCCGGGAGCTGAACCGGCTGATCGAGGGCAAGTGAGCGCCGCTATGGCATGGAGATGGCACGCAAGCCCGAAAGCCCATCGCTGGGCATGGAGGAGGCCGGGTGCTGGACCCGGCCTGGGCTGCTGGTTTCTGGTGGAGCCCCCCGCCGGAATCGAACCGGCGACCCCATCCTTACCATGGATGTGCTCTGCCGACTGAGCTAGGGGGGCCTGGTGCTGTGTGTGCTCAGGCATGGTACATCAGGGCTGGATCCCCCAGCTGTGAGCTGATGACCCGCCCCCCCTTTGAGGACCAGGGAACGGGCTGGTGGGCGACGACCGCCTCGCCGAGTGTCTCGGCTCGGGCAGGGCGAGGTCGGCTGGACAGCCCGGGTTCAGGCCGTAGGTGGGGAGGCCGAAGACGGTGGCGCCGCCGGAGGTGGCGACCTCAAGGGCGGCAGACGGGTCCTCGTCGCGGCGGGCGCCGGCTCGCCAGGCGAGCAGGGCGGCTCGGGCGAGGACGTCGCCCCAGGGGGACCACAGGTCGCGGATGCCGTCGCAGCCCAGGCCGTCCAGCCGTTGCTCGGGGATCTCGGCCAGGGCGAAGGCGTGGCTGACGGTCACCTTGCCGGCCATGCCGAGGGCGCGGTCCGCTCGACGATCAGGTCGAGCTCGAAGGCGCCCAGCTCGCCGCCGTCGTGGAGGTGGATGCCCAGGCCGCAGCCGTGCCGGTCGGCGATGCCGAACACCGCGTCCAGGTGCTCGACCGGCGGTGGTCGAAGCCGGCCGGGTCGAGCCCGCCGACCAGCTCCGCGACGGCCCGCTCAGCCACCGTCACCCCCGACCGGGCCGGCTCGCTCCGGCCCGGTGCTCGTTCTCGATCAGCGCCGCCAGCCCGCCCTCGCCGGCCGAATGGGCCGCCACGGCAGGCCCCCACAGGGTCTTTCGAGGTGGGCGTGGGCGTCGACCAGACCGGGGAGGCCCAGGTGGCCGCGCCCATCGAGCACAGCCACGCCCTCGGGTGCCGGGAGCCCCTGCCCCACCTCGACGATCCGGCGGTCGCCGACCAGCAGGTCGCGGGCCGGGCCGCCGAACGGCCGGGCGTTGCGGAGCAGTACCCGTCAGGTGCTTCGGGTGATCAGGCCCGCCTCCTCGGCCTCCCCCTCCGTGCGTTCTCGGCCGGGTGTGGCCAGGTCGAAGCGGCGGATGAGCGCGGAACAGGAAGTAGTACAACACCGCGTAGGCCAGTCCGACGGGGATGATGAGCAGCGGTCCGGTGGCGATGGAAGTGATGCATGCCGACGGGGATGAGGGCGCGGTTGGCGGCGCCGTAGACCCCGGCCCACCGGCCCAAGGCCGTACAGCCACTCGGCGAAGTTGCCCAGCGCCTCGCCGATCGGCGGACACACGATGCCGAACACGACCCCGAGCCCGAGGGCGGCGAAGGCGGTGATGATCGGGCGCGACCCCGACGGTGAAGAGCAGGGGCAGGTTGTCAAACAGGGCTCCGCTGGCGTTGCCGACGATCTCGGCGGCCCGGTTCCAGCCGAGGCCGTCCGGCCCGAGCAGGTCGTCCTGGCCGAGGCGGAGCAGGAGCGCGGCGGCCGGGAGCACCGCGATGGGAAGCATGAGGCTGCGGCCGATCCGCTGGAGGACGGCGAAGAACTCGCTGCCCCAGCGCCGGCCGCCTTCGGCCGTGGTTGCTGGTGTTGCACTCATGGGCGCCCACCTGGGTGCGGTGGGAGGCCGGACGCGGCGCGCCGCGTGCTAAGGTCTTGCTGCGATTCGCTCCGCTATGCGGGACTACACCAGTAACGGCATTTGGCGTTAACGTCCTGGAGGGTCCATGGCGACGCGGATGCGGCAGGAGATCGACGAGCAGCCGGAGGCGCTGCGCCGCACCCTTGACACCTTCCTGCCCCTGGCCGGCCAGCTGCGGGCCCTGGCCGGGGACACCCGGCAGATGCTGCTGATCGCCCGGGGCTCCTCGGACAACGCCGCCGTCTACGGCCAGTACCTGTGCTCGGTACACGCCGGCCGGCTGGCCACGCTGGCCTCGCCCTCGGTCGCCACCGCCTACCGGGCCAGCCCTGACCTGGGCGGGGTGCTGGCGGTGGCGCTGTCGCAGTCGGGCGCCACCGAGGAGATCGTGGAGACCCTGGAGTGGGCGCGGGACTGTGGCGCCAGGACAGTCGGGGTCACCAACGTCGACGGATCGCCCCTCACCGAGGTGGCCGACCTGGCCCTGGTCACCCAGGCCGGCGAGGAGGTCGCGGTCCCCGCGACCAAGACCTTCACCACCCAGCTGGCCGCGATGGCCGTGCTCGCCTTGACGCTGGCCGGCGACCAGGCCGAGCTCGAGGCGCTGCAAGAGGTGCCGGACGCCGTCGCGGGCATCCTTGAGGCGGCCCCGGCGGCCGAGGCGCTCGCCGAACGGCTGACCTACGCCGAGACCCTGGTCGTGTCCGGCCGGGGCTACGCCTACTCCACCGCCCTCGAGCTCGCGCTGAAGCTCAAGGAGGCCTGCTACGTGTCGGCGGTCGGCCTGTCGTACGCCGACCTGCTGCACGGCCCCATCGCGATCGTCGACATGCACACCCCGGCGCTGCTCGTGGCCGCCGGGGACGGGCCGATCCTGCCGGGCATGACCGCCCTGGCGCAGCGGATCGCCGGCGCCGGAGCGCACGTCTACGGCATCGGTGGCGACCAGGCCTTCGCCGCCAGCTGCCGGTCGGTGCTGCCCGCCCCGGCGCTCCCCGAGCACCTGGCCCCGATGGCCCTGGTCGTCCCCGGGCAGCTGCTGGTCGAGGCCCTGGCCCGGGCCAAGGGCATCGACCCGGACGCCCCAAGGGGGCTGCGCAAGGTGACCCAGACCGACACCAGCGACTGAGGAGGAGCCGCTGGCGAGCAAGGCCGAGCAGATCGTCGCCGGGCTCGGCGGCAGCGACAACATCATCAAGATCGAGCGTGCATCACGCGGCTGCGCACCGAGGTCCATGACGCCTCCCTGGTCGACGAGGCCGCGCTGAAGGCCGCCGGGGCCTACGGGGTCCTCAAGGCCGCCAACGTCATCCAGGTCGTCGCCGGACCGGAGGCCGAACGATCGCCAGCGACATCGAAGACCTCACCTGATGGCGGACGAGCTGCAGGTGCTCGCCCCCGACCCGGGGCGGGTGCTGCCGCCGGCACCCCGCTCGTCGAACGGTCCCGGGCAGCGGGACCAAGGCGGCGTCGGCGCCGGCGTCGACCAGGCCAGGGCGGCCCGGTCCAGGTCCAGCAACCGGGGCGCGGTCAGCCTCCTGGGTCTTGGAACGGTGCCGGTCCCTCGCAGTCTAATGGTGGCCGATCTGGACGGCGATGCCGGGGGCACGGACGTGTCGGTGTTGGCTGGAGGTCGGGTCGTCATCGGTGACCGCGTGCTCGACCCGGGCTGGGTAGAGGTGGCCGGGGACCGGCTGGCGGCGGTCGGCGAGGGGGCGCCGCCGCGTCCGGCCGACGCCGACCTGACGGGCCGGGTGGTCGTCCCGGGCTTCGTCGACCTGCACGTCCACGGCGGCGGGGGCGGGTCCTACACGACCGGCGACCAGCAGGAGGCGGCGGAGGTGACGGCCTTCCACCGTCGCCACGGCACCACCACCACGATGGCCAGCCTGGTGACGGCGGAGCTTGCCGAGCTGGAGCGGGTGGTGGCCGCGCTGGCCGACCTGGTCGTGGACGGGCTGCTGGCCGGGGTGCACCTGGAGGGCCCCTGGCTGAGCCCAAGGCAGTGTGGGGCCCACGACCCGGGCCTGCTGCGGGCGCCCGAGGGGCCGGAGGTGAAGCGGCTGCTGCGGGCCGGCCATGGCACGGTGCGGATGGTGACGCTGGCTCCCGAGCTGGAGGGGGGCGTGGCCGCGGTCGGCCGGGTCGTGCAGGCGGGCGCGGTGGCCGCGCTGGGCCATACCGATGCCACCTACGCCGTCACCCGGGAGGCGCTCGACGCCGGCGCGACCGTCGCCACCCACCTGTTCAACGCCATGCGGCCGGTCCACCATCGTGAGCCGGGACCGGTGGTGGCGCTGCTGGACGACCCGCGGGCGACGGTCGAGGTGATCGCCGACGGGGCGCACGTGCACCCGGCGATGCTGCGCCGGGCCGTGACCACCAAGGGCGCCGGCCTGGTCGCGCTGGTCACCGACGCCATGGCCGCTGCCGGGATGGCGGACGGCGACTACCAGCTTGGGGGCCTGCCGGTGCAGGTGACGGACGGCGTCGCCCGGCTGGCCGAGGGGGGCGCGATCGCCGGCAGCACCCTGACCATGGACGCCGCTGTCCGGGGCGCCGTGCGCGACAGCGGCCTGCCGCTGGAGGTGGCGGCCCGGGCGGCGTCCACGACCCCGGCCGGCGTGCTCGGCCGGGCCGATGTGGGCGCCATCGAGGTGGGCCGGCGGGCCGACCTGGTGGTGCTCGACCAGGACCTACGCGTGACCGCGGTGATGGCCGCCGGCGTCTGGGTCGAGGACGCCGGCTCCTGATCCCCGCCCCTACCCGGCGTGCGCCGCCGCAACGGCTGAGGCCAGTTGGGCGACGGCCTCCTCGACCTGGGGGTCGGCGAGGTTGCCGTAGCCGAGGACCAGGCCGGGGCCGATGGCGTCGGGGCGGCTCCGGTAGGTGGCCAGGTTGGCGACCCGGATTCCGTTGGCGGCGGCCCGGTCGACCACGGCGGCGGGGTCGACCTCCGTGTCGAGGTGGACGAGCAGGTGCAGCCCCGCGGCCACGCCGAGGAGCTCGGCGTCGGGGAGGTGGCTGGCGAGGGTCTGGACCAGCCGGTCGCGCCGGATGCGGTAGCGGCGGCGGGCGGCACGAAGGTGACGGTCGTAGTCGCCGCCCTGGAGGAAGGTAGCGAAGGTGAGCTGGTCGAGGGTGGACGGCCAGGCCCACTGGCCGGCCGTGGCCCGAAGGCGCCCGGTCCAGGCGGACGGGGTCAGCACCCAGCCGATGCCGAGGGCGGGCGAGAGCGTCTTGGAGACCGACCCGAGCAGGACCACCCGCGACGGATCGGTCCCCTGCAGCGTCCCGACGGGCCGCCGGTCGTAGCGGAACTCGGCGTCGTAGTCGTCCTCGAGAACAAGGCCGTCGACCCGGCGGGCCCACTCCAGCACGGCGGCCCGGCGCGCCGGAGAGAGCACAACCCCGGTCGGGAACTGGTGGGTCGGGCTCACCAGCACCGCCCGGACCGCCGGGTCGGCCTCCAGGTCGGCGACCCGCACGCCCTCACTGTCGACGGGGACGGCCACGATCCGCAGCCCGGCGCTGGCCACGGCGTCGCGCAGCCGGTGCCAGCCCGGGTCCTCGACCGCGAGGGCCTCGACGCCGGCCTCCCGCAGGGCCAGGCAGAGGCGGCCGGTCCCGTCGGCGACGCCGCGGCAGACGGTCAGGTGCGCCGGGTCGGCCACGGCGCCCCGCACCCGGCCCAGATACTCGGCCAGGACCCGCCGGAGTCGCGGATGGCCGGTGGGGTCGGGATAGCCCAGCTCAGCGTAGGGCAGGGTGCTGGCGACGGCGCGAAGCGCCGACACCCAGCGACCGAGCGGGAAGGCGCGCAGGTCCGGCAGTCCAGGGGCCAGGTCGATCCGTGGCGCCCGACCGGGCGGCGCCTCGGGCGGCGGCCGGTCCGCGGCCGCCTGGCCACCGACGCGAACGCGGGTGCCGGAGCCGACCCTTGCCTCCAGGTAGCCCTCGGCGGCGAGCTGGGCGTAGGCCTCGGTGACGACCCAGCGCGAGCAGCCGAGGTCCTCGGCCAGGGCGCGGCTCGGCGGGAGGGCGCTGCCAGCACGCAGGCGGCCGCCGCGGATGGCCTCGCGGAGGGCGCCGGACAGCCGGGCGTGCAGCGGTCCCGAGCGGCCCTCGTCCAGCTCCAGGAGCGTGTCCCACGCCAGATTGGTCTGGGATCGCAACATTCGATCGGACTGTACACCCATGCCAATCATCCGACTAGGGTGGGACCAACCGCCGAAAGGAGCATTCGCGTGCGTCAGCTACAGCTCAGCGATGGCCGGGTCGAGCTCCAGGTGAGCCAGCTCTGCCTGGGCACGATGTACTTCGGCTACCGGACCGACGAGCCGACCTCCTTCGCCATCCTCGACCGGTTCCTCGAGGCCGGCGGCACCTTTCTGGACACGGCGAACAACTACGGCCAGTGGCACGGGGAGGCCGGCGAGAGCGAGCGGGTCATCGGCCGCTGGCGCCGGTCCCGGGGGATCACCGACCAGGTGGTGATCGCCACCAAGGTCGGCGCCAGGACCCTCGTGCCCGGCGACCCCAGCCCCGAGCACTGGCAGGGCCTCGGGGCCAAGACCATCCAGGAGGACGCCGAGACCAGCCTGCGCCAGCTCGGCGTCGGCCGGCTCGACCTCTACTACGCCCACATCGACGACCGCGCCACGCCGCAGGAGGAGACCGTTGGCGCCCTGGCCACCCTGGCCGAGCAGGGCACGGTCGGCCTCCTGGGGGCCAGCAACCACGCCACCTGGCGGATCGAGCGGGCACGGTCCCTGGCCCGCGCCGCAGGGCGCCCCGCCTACCAGTGCGTCCAGCAGGAGTCCAGCTACCTGCTCGCCCAGCCGGGCCCCGGGCAGGTCAACCTGGTCAGCGAGGAGCTGATCGACTACGCGGACGCCGAGGGGCTGACCCTGCTGGCCTACTCGCCCCTGCTCAAGGGGATCTACGCCCGCCCAGGCGACGCGCCGCCGGCCGGCTACGACCACCCGGGCAACCGGCCCCGGCTGGCCGTCCTGCGGGAGGTGGCGGCCGAGCTGGGCGCGACCCCGGCCCAGGTCGCGCTGGCCTGGCTCATGGGGGGCCGGGCGCCAATGATCCCGGTCGTCGGGGCGAGCACGGTCGCCCAGCTGGAGGAGCTCCTCGGCGCCACGCGGCTACGGCTGGACCAGGACGTCCGCGGGCGCCTCGAGGCCGCCGGCCGGCACACCGACGCCTGGTGACGGCGGTGCGCCGGCCGCTAGTACGCCCGGGTCAGGTGGCCTGGTCGAGCTCGGCCGGGGCGAGCTCGTGGCCAGGCTGTTCGCCGACCACTACGAGCCCGTCCACCTCCAGGACGCGGGCCGGGCCCGGGAGGGCTGACCGGACCGCCGCTCGAAGGCGACCAGCAGCGGGGTGGCGACAAACACCGACGACCAGGTCCCGACGCCGATGCCCACTAGAAGGGCGAGGGCGAAGTCGGTCAGGGTGTCGCCGCCGAACACGAACAGGGCGGCCAGGATGAACAGCGCGCCGAGGCCGGTGTTGACCGTGCGGGGGATGGTCTGGAGGCAGGCCTCGTTGGCCAGCCTGTCCAGCGGCTCCCTTGTTCGGCGGCGGAGGCGCTCGCGGATGCGGTCGAAGACCACCACCGAGTCGTTGACCGAGTAGCCGATGACCGTGAGCAGGGCGGCCAGGAAGACCCCGTCCAGGGGCTTGCCCAGCCAGGCGAACAGCCCGAGCAGGATGGCCACGTCGTGGAACATGGCGATCACCGCCGCCGCTCCGAAGGTCCAGCGGAACCGGATGGCCAGGTAGCCGAGCTGCACGGCCAGGGCGATGCCGAGGGCGGTCAGCGCTTTGCGGCGCAGCTCGGCGCCGATGGTGGGGCCAATGAACTCGTCCCGGAGCTCCTCGACCTGGCCACCGACGCCGGTGACGGCTCCCTGGACCTGCTCCTCGCCGGCGTCGTCCAGCTGGCCGGTGCGGACGGTCAGGCTGCCCTCCCCGGAGGCCTGCACGACCGCCCGTGGGAAGCCGGCCTCGGCCAGGGCCTGGCGGGCGGCGTCGAGGTCGACCGGCCGCTCGGTCCGGTACTCGAGCAGGCGGCCGCCGGTGAACTCGACCCCGAAGTTGGGGCCGCGCACCACCAGCCCGGTCGCGGCCAGCAGCAGCGCCACCAGCGACCCGGCCAGCCACCAGCGCGCCCGGCCGAGCAGGTCGGGGCCGCGGGTGGCGATCCAGCTGGCAAGGCGGCCGCCGCCCTCCAGGCCGAGCAGGCCGGGACGGCGGCGGACCGCGGCCGACCTGGTCACGAGCTCGACCAGGACCCGGGTGACGACCAGGGCGGTGAACAGCGACACGAGCACGCCGACGGACAGGGTCACGCCGAACCCGCGGACCGCCCCCGAGGCCAGGAAGAACAGCAGCCCGGCGGCCAGCAGGGTGGTGATGCTGGAGTCGGCGATGGCGCTCAGGGCCTTGGAGAACCCGCGGTCCAGCGACCGGCGGAGCCCGGCGCCGCCCCGGTACTCCTCCCGCATCCGCTCGAACACGAGCACGTTGGCGTCGACGGCCATGCCGATGGCGAGCACGAACCCGGCGATCCCGGGCAGGGTCAGGGTGGAGCGCAGCGCCAGCAGCACGGCGAACGACAGCAGCCCATAGGCCAGCAGCGCGGCCGCGGCCAGGCCGCCGAGCAGCCGGTAGTAGGCGAGCATGTAGAGCATGGTCAGGGCCGCGCCGACCACCGCGGCCTGGACGCTGGCCCGGATGGCGGCCTCGCCGAGGGTCGGGCCGACGGTGCGCTGCTCCACGACCTCGACCGGGACGGGCAGGGCCCCGGCCCGGATGAGCAGGGCCAGCTCCCGGGCCTCACGTTCGGTGAAGTCGCCGGTGATGACCGTCTGGCCGCCGGTGATGCCCTGCTCGCAGGCGACCGACGGGTCGACCTGGGGGCCGGAGATGACCTGGCGGTCGAGCACGATCGCGACCCGGCGGGTCGGGTCGCCCGTCGGCGGGCAGGCCGCCTTGCCGGTCAGCTCGGCCCAGCGGCGGCCGCCGTCGCTCTGGAACTCGATGGCGACCTGCCAGCGGGTCTGGAACTGGGGATCGAGCTCGGCGCGGGCGTCGCCCACCGCCTCCCCGGTCAGGGCGGCCGGTCCCAGCCGCAGGCGCCCGCCGCCCTCGTCGGGCAGGACCAGGCCGTCCTGGTCCCCAGCGTCCGCCAGGCCGAGGACCGGGTGGAAGGCGAGCCGGGCGGTGCGGCCGATGACCTCGGTGGCCTCCTTGGGGTCGTAGACCCCGGGCAGCTCCACGATCACCCGCCGGTCCCCCGAGCGTTGCAGGGTCGGCTCGGCCACCCCGAGCTGGTCGACCCGCCGGCGCAGCACCTCGAGGGTGCGGGACAGGGTGTCGTCGTCGACCTGGTTTTCGCTGAGATGCCGGTCGGGGCTGTCCTTGGCCTCTAGGACGATCTGGGTGCCCCCGCGCAGGTCGAGGCCCAGCCGGGCCGGCTGGGTGACCGCCATCCAGCCGGCGGCCCCGATCAGCAGCAGGACGGCGAAAGGCCGCCACCCAAGGCGACGAGACATGCAGGAGACCTCCAGCGTCAGCCCAGGCCGGCTACCACCGGCGCGGGGCAGGGATCAGGCCGGCTGGAGGCGGGGAGGGGCGCGGGGCCCGCTGGGGGCGGCGAGGACCGGCGACCGGGCCGGGGCCCGGGCGGACCGGCGCCGCCTGGCGGGGGCGCCGTGGGCGACGGTGAGGGAGGCGGCGACCAGGCCGAGCAGCAGCGGCAGCAGCCGCTTGCCCGGGTCGGGGCGCTCGGCCGACGGCCGCAGCGCGGGGACGCGATCCGGCAGCGACGCCGCCTCGATGCCAGGCAGCGAGGCGGGGGCGGTCAGCTGGCCGGCGGGGCCGCCGATGGCCGGCGCGGTCCCGCCGCCGGCCCAGAGGGAGCCGAGCAGCACGGCCAGGACCACGAGTCCCGTGGTCGTGTGCCGCCTGAGGTTCGCGCGCATCGTCGTCCGACGGTACCGGAGCTCCCCGAGCCCGCCAACAAGCCGAGGCAGGGGGCCGCCCCCGGCGAGGCAGAGGGCGGCAGCGCGCTCACGGGGTCCCTCGGTGGCGGTGTTGTGGCAGGGACAGGATTCGAACCTGTGTAGGCAATGCCGGCGATTTTACAGTCGCACCGGCGTCTCCCCGGGAGTCCCGTCCCGTCCCGGCCTGGTCCCGGACTACCGCAGCGACGTGCACAAACGGCCTGCCGGCAGCCTCCGCCATCGCCTGGCGTCCCCGCCTGTTCCCCCCTGTCCCGCGCGGCCTGGCGTCGGGCGGAGCGAAAGTGGAGCGAAAATCCCTTGGGCTCGGGTCAGGACCGGGACCGGCCCCAGATCATCGCGTCGGCGGTACGCCTCGCGATCGCGCCCGTCCGTCATCGCCTTGCGATCGCAGGCGCGAGGCTGCGACGCAGGCTGCAATCCAGCCGAGTCGTAGGACAGATCGGGAGTGGCGACAGCCTCGCCCAAGGACCATGAGTTGTTCCTGGCGTGTTCCTCCGCGCGGGTCGCGGCGACTTTCACAGAAACTGTGAAACTGTGATACTCTCTGGCCATGAAGAACATCACGGTGACCGTGCCCGACGACGTCTACCGCAACGCGAGGATCCGAGCCGCCGAACGCGGTACCTCCGTCAGCGCGCTCGTCGCCGAGTACCTACGCTCGCTGTCCTCGCGCGAGGCAGAATTCTCCCGGCTCGAGGCCCAGCAGCAGCAGGTCCAGCGTGAGATCCGCCGCTTCCGCGCGCGCGAACGCCTCGACCGTGACCAGCTCCACGACCGTGCGGTTCGTTGACACCAACGTCCTGCTCTACGCCATCTCGCGCGATCCCACAGAGCAGGACAAGGCCGCCCGCGCCAACGACATCCTCGCCGCCAGGGACGTCGCGCTCTCGGTCCAGGTGCTGCAGGAGTTCTACGTGCAGGCCACCCGCGCAAGCCGCCCCGACCCCCTCACCCACGAGCAGGCGACCGGGCTTATCCAATCCTTCCTGCGGTTTGCCGTCCTGGAGATCACGACCGACCTGATGCTGGCGGCCGCGGCCACCTGCCAGCACTTTGGCGTCTCGTACTGGGATGCTGCGATCCTCGAAGCGGCTCGCTCGCTGGGCTGTCACCTCGTCCTCTCAGAGGACCTCAGCGATGGCCAGGACTACGCGGGAGTTCGGGTCGAAAATCCCTTTCGTACCCCTTGACCAGCGACGATGGCAGAATAGCCGATACGGCTCTTGGGGTGCGCCAACACGCCACACCACCGACAGCAGCGGCTCCCAAGAGTTCTCGTGGCTGCGGGTTGCTCGCGTTGCGTGCCCAGGATGAAGCCACCCGCCCGGCCTGGTCCTGTTGTTGCTGGCGGCTGCCGACCCGTCCTTGCCCAGCCCTATGTTCGGCAGGCCCGCTTCAGCCACGTCCAGCGGCACCTTCTCGCCGACAGGCTGGCCTCCCAAGGTGTCTCAGCCCCTTGGGTTGCTCTCCGCCTCGGACTTCGGCGCATCCTCGGCACGCACTGCCCGGAAGCCGGAGTCGTCACCAAGGTGGAAGTAGATATGTCCACGCAACGACCCGTCCTCCTCCAGCGCCGCCCAGCCACGGCCGCTGGTGGGATCGCTCTCGTCATTGCCTTCCCAAGTGAACTCCACGCACGGGCGCCCGTCACGCTGGCCGCTGTGGCAGTCCATCCACCCCTCGACGGCGATGAACCGGAAACGGCCGGTCCGGTCCGCGCCGAACTGGATATAGCCGGGCCCTAGCAGGTCGATGGCCTCAGTATCCCAGAGGTCCATTTCCACGATCCGCCACGCACCGGTCATGCTCATCGCTGCTCTCCCGGCCCTCTGACCTCGACGCGCGCGGCGACGGGGCGTGTCTCCTGCTGTGGCGCGAAGACTACTCGGTGTGCCTCCGCAACCGGCCGCGCAGGCGGCTCCACCGGGATGCCTGGGTTGTGGATCGATCGGCTGGTGCCCGAGACTGCGCGGATCCACCAGGGCTCCAACCCATGGTGGTGGCGGCGGCGCTTGGGCGGCTGCGCGCCGAGGACGAGCGCATGGCCGGCTGCTGACACGGGCTGGCGAGGGGCGGGGCATCGCGCTGACCAGGTAGGCAACCTCACCGTCCAACCGTGATCGAGGCGGTCCGCCGCTTCGGCTGGCACCCGCTGCCGGACCCGCTGCGCGGCGAGGAGGACGTGTTCGAGCTGTGGATGCTGCGCGATCTGGCCCGCGATCTTGGCGCGGTGCGCCGCTCGGGACGGCGGCTGGTGGCCATGCGCCGGCCGGGCCCTGGCCGGCGACCCGAGGCGTTGTGGTATGCGTCGCGCACCGGCTCGGCAGGGGCCACGACTTGGCCGCGATGGTCACCGAATTGGCGCTGCTGCTGGGGGAGGCCGGCGAGGTTACCGAGGCGACACTGGTGGAGGAGGTCGGCCCTGGGGCGGTGGGTGAGGGCCGGCATGAGCTGGCCAGCGGCCGACCGCCGGACCCGCAGACTGTCCGCGGCCAGCTGGCCGGGCGGCTATGGCTGCTGGAGGTGCTCGGCCTGCGCCGCGCTGGCGGGAACTGGCGCAGCAGGCGGGTTGCGCTCGCCGAGCCGGGCCGCAGGCTCGCCTTGGAGCGCTGCATGCGCGCCACCGGTCCCCGGCCCGACCGGCGCGGCCCCATGACCCCTGCGAGCGGCGGTGGCGATGGCGAGCCCGGCTCGGCGAGCGCACCGGCACGCCGCAAGCTGATCTTCGGGCCCGAGTCCTGGCGGGAGCTGGCGCGAGGCAGCTGGAGCCACTGGGACCTGTGGTTCTGCATCGTCGCCGTCCCGGCTTCGACGGTGACTGGGCCAGGCTCAGCGACGAGATCGTGCGGCGCAACCCACGCGCCCTACCTGGAGCTCACCGGCCAGCCACCACCCCGCCGTCACCTCCGCGCAGTCCAGTAGGCCGGCCGGGCCGGCGATGCCGCGGCACCCTGGCCATCCCGGCTCAGCCGGTCGTGTCGTAGTCCACGAGCGCACTTGGCTCCGGCGCCGGGGGGCCGTCCAGGACCCAGTCGCTGCCGGAGCGGGCAAACCGGTACCACTGCCCGTCGCCGCCCAGCCGAAGCTGGAGCCGCCCGCAAGTGAGGCGGTTGCGCCAGGCCCGCACCGCACCCTGGCCGGCGAGCCGATCGAGCGCGACCCGTCCCTCGACGAGGTCGGTGGCCGACGGCTGCCAGATCATCCGGAGCGCGTCCAGCCCACCGCGACCGGCCTGCTGCCAGGTGACCGCCCACCGCAGCAGCTCCCGCGAGGGCATGCCCGCCGACGCGGCCAGCGCGGCCAGGCCACGTCCCGTTCCCAGCAGCCCTGCGGCGCGCCGAGCCAGGTCGGCTTCGAGGTCGAGCGACAGGCCGCCGTCGCCGGATCCGGTTGCCAGCTGGAAGGCGCGCGCTGCGGCGTCGGCGGCCAAGGCGACCAGGTCCTCCGGCCGTAGGCCGGCGCCGGGCGGCGGGTCGACCGGCAGCACCGCCGGCTGGCCTGGGCGCTGGGGCGGCAGCGGCGGCGCGGGCAGCGGCGCCGGCATGCGCCGGTAGGCCTCGCGCGCGTCGACCCCCGGGTCGGCGGCGGGCTGGGACCGGTCCGGCTCGGCCACGGCCACCCCGGCGGAGCGGCGGCGGGCGCGGAGGGCGGCCAGCACCTCCTCGCGCCGGCGGCCACGCAGCACCAGCAGCGAGAACGGGTCGGCGTCCAGCGCGCCGGCCACCAGGTAGCAGACCGCCGCGGCATGCTTGCACGGGTCGGCCCAGTCGGGGCAGGAGCAGCGCGGCTGCAGCTCGCCCGGGCCAGGCAGCAGGTCGGTGCCGGCGCCCCGCACGTCGTCGGCCACCTCGGGCAGCAGCTCCCCGTCGAGCAGGGCCGCGGCGTGCCCGATCTGGGCGGCGATCGCATCCAGGACCCGGTCCCACTCGTCGGCGTCCAGCACCCGGACCCGCACCCGGACCTGGTAGGGCCGGACGCGGCGGCCCTGCACCGCGGCCCGCACCTCCCCAGGGCCGATCTTCAGCTCCCCGACCGTGCCGGCTCGGGCGTAGCTGCGGCCGCGGGGCAACCGGTTGGGGTCCAGCCGCGCCCGCTGCTCCAGTGCGGTCACCCAGGCCTCCCCCCACCAGGTCAGGCCGAAGCCGCGACGACGCCGCCGCGCCCCGGGAGACCGTCGGCGATCCGCCTGCGGCAGGTTCCTCATGGCGTCCCCTGGAGGCTGACCAGCTCCGCCAGCTCCGCGTCGGACAGCTCGGTGATCCACGCCTCGCCCGCGCCGACGACCGCCTCGGCAAGGCCACGCTTGGACGCCAGCAGCGCGGCGATGCGGTCCTCCAGCGTGCCCTCGGTGACCAGCCGGTGCACCTGGACCGGCCGGTCCTGCCCGATCCGGTAGGCCCGATCGGTCGCCTGGTCCTCGACGGCCGGGTTCCACCAGCGGTCGTAGTGCACCACATGGGTCGCCCGGGTGAGGTTCAGGCCGACCCCGCCCGCCTTGAGGGAGAGCAAGAACACCGGCGCCCCGCCGGCTTGGAAGCGGGCGACCAGCTCCTCGCGGCGGCGGGCCGGCACGCCGCCGTGCAGGAACAGCGTGGGCACGCCCCGGTCGGCCAGATGCACCCGGATCAGCCGGCACATCTCGACGTACTGGCTGAACACCAGCGCCGCCTCCCCCTCGTCGAGGATGACCTCGAGCAGCTCATCCAGGGCGGCCAGCTTCCCGGAGCGGCCGGGCAGCGGCGCGGCCTCGTGCAGGTACTGCGCCGGGTGGTTGCAGATCTGCTTGAGAGCGGTGAGCAGCCCCAGCACCAGGCCGCGCCGCTCGATCCCCTCGCTGGCGGCGATCTTGGCCAGCGTCTCGCGCACCACCGCTTCGTACAGCGTCGCCTGCTCGGGCGTGAGCGGCACCACCCGGTCGGTCTCGGTCTTGGCCGGCAGCTCGGGGACGATCCGCGGGTCGCTCTTGCGGCGCCGCAGCAGGAACGGCCGCACCACCCGGGCCAGCCGCTCGGTGGCGTCCGCGTCCCGGTACCGCTCGACCGGGACCGCGACCGAACGGCGGAACCGCTCCAGCGGGCCGAGCAACCCAGGGGTCGTCCAGTCCAGGATCGACCACAGCTCGGTCAGCCGGTTCTCCACCGGCGTGCCGGTCAGCGCCACCTTGGCCGGCGCCGGGATGGCCCGCAGCTCCCGGGCGGTGCGTGACAGCGGGTTCTTGGCGTGCTGGGCCTCGTCCGCGACCACCAGGCCCCAGCCGACCTCGGTCAGCACCGCCCGGTCGCGGCGCACCACCCCGTAGGTGACCAGCACCACCTCGTCGGCCGCCAGCCGCTCCAGGTGCCGGCCGCCGCCGTGGTAGCGCCGCACCGGGACGTCCGGGGCGAAGCGGGCCAGCTCGCGCTGCCAGTTGCCGAGCAGCGACGTGGGGCAGACCACCAGCGTCGGTCCCGCCGCCAGCGGCCGCCGGTGCAGGTGCAGCGCGATCACCTGCACCGTCTTGCCCAGCCCCATGTCGTCGGCCAGGCAGCCGCCCAGCCCCAGCTCGCACATCTGGGCCAGCCAGGACAGGCCGCGGCGCTGATAGGGTCGCAGGGTGGCCCGGAGGCCCGCGGGAGGCTCGACCGCGGTTCGTCCGGCCCCGGCCAGCCGGTCGACAAGGTCGGCCAGCGCACCCGCGGCGTGGAACCCGACCCGCTCGCCGTCCAGCACCAGGCTGCCGGTGAGCGCGGCGGTCAGCGCCTCGGCGGCGGTGATCCGCGGGCGTCGCCGGCGCCGCAGCCGCTCCAGCAGCTCACGGTTGACCCGCACCCAGCGGCCACGCAGCCGCACCAGCGGACGCTTGGCCTCGGCCAGCGCGGCGACCTCCTCGGCCGTCAGCGCCTCGCCGCCCACCGTCACCCGCCAGTCGAAGTCGAGCAGCGCCTCCAGCCGGAACACGGGCTCAGCGGCGCCGGCCGGTGCCGGGGTCGCCACGGTGGCACGCACGTCCAGCCCTTCGCCGAGCAGCTCGGCTGGCCACAGGACCTCGATGCCGGCACCGCCGAGCGCCTCCGCGCCGGTCTCCAGCAGCTCGGCCACCTCCTCCTCGTCGAGGTGGACCTCGGTCGGCGCCGCCGTGCGCAGCAGCGGCGCCAGCGGCGGCCAGGCCCGGGCGCCGCGCCGCAGGGCCACCAGCAGGTCGGTCTCGGCGCGCTCGCCCAGTCGCGCCAGCACCGCCGCCGGGGCGCCCCACAGCTCGCCCGCGTCCACCACCAGGCTGGGGTCGGCCACGCTGCGCATCTGGACCACCGCGGCGAACGGCTCCTGTTCCGTGGCCGGCAGCTCGACCCGGAGCTGCACCTGGGCCCCGGCGTCCAGCCCCTGATGGCTCTCGGCCAACCAGCCGGCCAGCTCCCCGACCTGGACCGGCTCGACCGCGGCAAAGGCGCGCGCCCCGGTGGCGTGGACCGCCGCGGGGGTACGCACTAGGGTGTCGGCGATCGCATCCCACAGCTCGCGGACCAACCCCTCGGGCGAGCGCAGCCGCAGCGGACGCCGCCCGTCGACGGGCACGGCGTGCCCCTCCGGCGGGATCGCAGCGGCGATCCGCCGCAGCCACTCCAGGTCGGCCGCATCCAGCGGGCCGACCCGCCACGCGCAGTACCCGCCGGGGCTGGCGGCGGGCAGCAGGCGCCCCCGCGCCACCAGCCCGACACCGGTCGCCGCCGCGGCCGACCAGGCCGCCACCGAGGCGCTGGCGCGGCCGGCGGCCGGTGCCAGCAGCGCCGGCAGCGCCGAGGCGAGTGGCAGCAGCCGCCCGCGGACCCGCCGCCGCCGCAT
>Ga0081538_10000893_pt1 | contig 32277 bp, 26 predicted proteins | sample TabmetS5T2R1_FD_71022 | JGI IMG/M metagenome (GOLD analysis project Ga0081538, IMG submission 71022) | Tabebuia heterophylla rhizosphere microbial communities from the University of Puerto Rico - S5T2R1 | ecosystem: Host-associated > Plants > Roots > Rhizosphere ...
GGACCGGCTGGTTGGGGCCAGGCCCATGAACTGCCCGGTGTGGCGGCCATGGAAGGTGCAGGAGAGGACCACGGTGTCGTCTTCGGCGATGACCTGGTGGATCTCCCAGCGCCGGTCCGAGAAGGCCGCTTGGAGCATGCCCATGGACCAGGCCATGCCGTCCAGCCCCGGCGGCGCGCCGGGAGGGCCGTCGTGGTCGACGAAGTTGGGGTGGATGACCTCGGCCAGCGCGGCGACATCGCCACGAGGGAAGATCTCTCCCAGGGTCCGGCGCGCGATCGCCTTGAGGTCCTGGGAGATGAGGTGCAGCATCGGACGCTCCTGTCGGTTGGCGATGCATGCCGCCCTGGTGGGACCTTGGTCAGCGGTTGCCGAGCGCGGCCGGCAGCGGCTCCAGAAACGCTTCCGGTGGCTTCGCCACCATGAAGTGGGCGGCGTTCTCGAGCACGTTCAGCGGCCAGCCGTCGCGGACGCTGGCCTGTCCGGTCCAGGCTGGCATCTCGTCGAAGGGGTTGTGTTTCGCGCGGGCGTGATGACGGAGTGGTTGAGGGTTGCGCAGTAGGTGCAGGGGAGCCGGCTCCTTTCGGGCAGAGGTCCGCACCCCAGATCGGCGAGGAAGGCTCGCTAGCGGCGGCCGCGGCTCCTGGCCTGGTCGGGCGGCGACCAGTCCAATCCGTCCCGGGAGTCGACGCCGTAGCGGCCGGCAAAGATGGCCAGGGTCACCAGACAGACGAGGAGGATCAGTAGCGCTTGCATCTCGGGACGCTCCTGCTAGTTCAGGCGCTGGATTGGGCTGTGCGCTGCTGTAGTCGGTTGCGGGCGATCGATTGGGCCACGATGGCGGCGTCCTCGCCCACGCCGAACAGCACCGAGGACTTGCGCTTGCGTAGGAAGTGGACGCCGCAGAAGAACAGGCCCGGGACCAGCGTGCTGGCACCGTTGTCGGTGAGCGGGAAGCCCATGGCGTCAAAGGCGGGGAACCGGACCCAGCGCGCGTAGTCGGGGCGGAAGCCGGAGGTGACGATCACCACCCCGAATCCGTTGAGGTCCAACTCCAGCGGCGGGTCGGCGTGAAAGGGCGGCGGGTCGGGCAGCTCGGGCGCCGCGATCCCCCTGGTGGGGAGTTGCTCGCCGAGCAGCTTTCGGATGTCGGCGTAGCGGGCGTCGCCGAAGGCGACCGAGTCGGCCAGGTCAGCGGCGAAGGATGCCCGATGCCCCTCCACCCCGGCCAAGCGACCCAGGAGCTGCACCCCCATCGCCTGCAAGGTGCGGTAGTGCAGGTCATGGCCGCCTCGCTGGCCAGTCACGAGCAGGTTGGCGCCCAGCCGAGCCGCCGGTGAGGGCAGGGCGCTGAGCGGGGTGTCGAAGAAGCTGGTCTCCTTGAGCCAGGTGACGATGTCGCGGCCGCCGGGCCGCCGGGGCAGCCACGGCGCCCGTCCGCAGGCCAGGAACACCTCACGGCCGGCTTCGTGCAGCTCCTCGGCGAGCTGGCAGCCGGTCTGGCCGCTGCCCACGACCAGGACCTTCCCCGACGGAAGGGCGGCCGGGTTGCGGTAGTCCTGGGCATCGATCGCCAGCACATCACGCGGGAACCCGGCCGCGATCTCGGGGCGATGCGGCCGCTGATAGGCGCCGGTGCACACGACAACTGACGCTGCCTGCAACTCGCCGGCCGAGGTGCGAAGCAGGAACCCGCCGTTGGGTCCGGGTTCGAGGCTGTCCACGCCGACGCCCTCGCGAACCGGCGCGCCGAAGCTCGACGCGTACCGCTGCAGGTATTCGACGATCGCATCGCGGGGAACGAAGCCCTCCGGGTCGTCGCCGGTATATGGGGCGCCCGGCAAGCTCATGGTCCAGTTCGGCGTCACCAGACAGAAGCTGTCCCACAGACCAAGCCAGCTCTGGCCAACCCGTGCCCGCTCCAGCACCACATGCTCGATCCCGCGGGCGGTCAGCTCATAGCTCACCGCCAGCCCGGCCTGGCCCGCTCCGACCACCACCACCGGGAACCCGTTGGGCACTCCAACCATCACGCCTCACTCCGCTGTCCGGTAAGGAACACGAGCAGCCTCGATGGTGGCCCTCCCCAGGACCGCACAAGAAGTGCAATGTCTGAACCCGGGGTCCGGACGGTGGCGGGGTGTCCGAGGCCTGGTGGCGCTTCAGGCCAGGCTGGTTGCCTGCCTCGCGGCAGGCGGGCGCCGGAGCGGGTCGACGCGGCGCTTCCAGGTGGGAAGCGCCCGCGCCAGCGCGCGTGGGCCACGCACCTGGATCGCCCCGCCGCGCACGGCGTCGCTCCACTCCAGCTCCCCGAGATCCCAGCGGGCAAAAGCCACCGGATCGCTGACCACGACGACCAGATCCTCGTCCCCGCCGGGATGCTTCTCGCAGATCTCAGCGTCGCCACGCTCGATCAGCAACCAGCCACGGCTACCCGGTCCCGACAGCGTGGGGTAGTCGAAGCGGACCAGGACCCGGCGGCGAGGGAGGCGATCACGGTCCAGGTGACAGCTCACCCACCCCCACAGGACCACGCCCGGATGGGCGTGGTCGGGGGTCAGCTCCGCCCACTGCGAGCCCCAGCGCTGCAGGGCCAACATGACCTCCGACAGCTCCCGGCCCGCCTGGGTGGGCTCGTAGGTCGAGCCCGGACCGTCAGGCTTGGGGCGGATCTGGATCACCCCGGCGCGCTCCAGGTCCCGCAACCGCTTCGACAGCAGCCCGCGAGACAGCCCTGGCGCGCCATCGGCGATCTCGTTGAAGGTCCTACAACCGATCAGGACGATGTTACGCAAGATGATGAAGGACCAACGCTCGGCCAACAGCTCCGACGCCCGCGCGATCGGGCAGTACTGCCCGTAGGTTCTCACCCCCACAGCCTGACACTCCAGGGCGATCACCACTAGTGCAAATCCTGAACCTAGGCCGGCCCTGGAACTACAGCCCAGAGGGCGGCAGCGTAGCGGCGGACCGCGTCGCTTCTGTCTGCCGCTGTTGTAGTGGTCGAGGGTCCAGCGGGCCAGCCGTCTCCCCATATCCCGGGCGGTGTCGGCGGGTCCGCTAGAATCGCAACACAGGCGACGACGGGAACGAGTAGCCGGGTTCCAGCGCCCCAGCGAGCCGGCGACGGTGCGAGTCCGGCGGGCTGCCCCGGTGAAGATCATCCCCGAGCCGCCGCCCGAACGGCGTTTCGGGCCTGTCGACAAGGTCCGGGCGACGCCAAGTAGATGCGGCCGGGTCCGCCCGTGACAGCGGGAGGCTCTGGTGGGAGCCGGTGAGGGGGCAGGCCTCGTGAGGGGCCCGCCAAGCAGGGTGGTACCGCGGGGCTCCCGCCTCGTCCCTGAAAGGGACGAGGCGTTTTGCGTTTCAAGGAGGAGCAGGTGGCGACGCGGGAACGAGCGGGGGTGTTCAGCCGGCTGCCGCCTAAACCTGACCACCCAGCCCTCGAGCTGGAGGTCTTGGATCGGTGGGAACGGGACCGGACCTTCCAGCGCCTTCGCGAGAAGAACCGGGGCGGGCCGAGGTGGAGCTTCATCGACGGCCCCGTCACCGCGAACAAGGTCCTAGGGGTCCACACGGCATGGGGGCGGACCCTGAAGGACGTGTTTCAGCGCTACCGGGCCATGCGCGGCTTCGACCAGCGCTATCAGAACGGGTTCGACTGCCAGGGCCTCTGGATCGAGGTCGGCGTGGAACGGGAGCTCGGCCTGAACTCGAAGAAGGAGATCGAGTCCTACGGCCTGGGCGAGTTCGCCCGCAAGTGCCGAGAGAAGGTCATTTGGTCGGCGACCGAGCTGACCAGGGGGAGCAAGCGTCTCGGGCAGTGGATGGACTGGGGCAACGACTACTACACGTTCTCCAACACGAACATCGAGTACATCTGGCGGTTCCTCAGGGTCATGCACGAGCGCGGGTGGCTCTACCAGGGGCACCGATCCACCGAGTGGTGTCCGCGGTGTGGGACGTCGATATCGCAGCACGAGCTGTCCCAGGCAGACGTCTACCGGGAGAAGACCGACCCCTCGATCTACGTGCGCTTCCCGCTCCGGGAGCGCCCCGGCGAGGAACTGGTCATCTGGACCACCACGCCATGGACCCTGCCGGCCAACGTGGCGGCCGCGGTGAAGCCCGACGCGGAATACATCTTGCGCGAGGCTGGGAGTTGGGTGGCCCGAGCCCGGTACCCGCACGAGCGTGCGGTGAAGACGGCGCCCGGATCGGAACTGGTCGGCCTGACGTACGACGGGCCGTTTGATCATCTTCCCGCCGTCCGCGATCACCATCGGGTCATCGCGTGGGACGAGGTCTCGCTCGATGAGGGGACGGGTATCGTCCACATCGCCCCGGGCGCCGGGGCGGAGGACTTTGAGCTGTCGAAGGTCCACAACCTCCCGGTGCTGGTGCCCGTGGACGAGTCCGGTCGCTTCTACGACGACTATGGCTGGCTGCACGGGCTGGGGACGGTGGAGTCGGCCGATCAGATTGTGGCCGACCTGGCCGAGCGAGGCCGGCTGGAGTCGGCCGAGGAGATCGTCCACCGCTATCCGCACTGCTGGCGCTGCCAGACGCCGTTGATCTTCCGCGTCGTGGAGGACTGGTACATCGCGGTCGACGAGCTTCGACCGCAGCTGCTCGAGGCGAACGCCACCGTGAGATGGACGCCCGAGTACATGGGCAGGCGCATGGACGACTGGCTTCGCAACATGGGTGACTGGAACATCTCCCGGCGCCGCTACTACGGCCTGCCCCTCCCCTTCTACCCCTGCTCCTGCGGCCACCTGAACGTGATCGGGTCCAAGCGAGAGCTGGAGGAGGGGGCCACGCAGGGGCTGGACCAGCTGAAGGAGCTGCATCGGCCGTGGATCGACGCGGTAACGATCCGGTGTGGGGCGTGCGGGAACGACGTTTCTCGCGTCCTAGAGGTCGGGGACGTGTGGCTTGACGCTGGGATCGTGCCGTTTTCCACACTGGGCTGGCAGAACCCCGAGTCGGTTCCGCACGGCTATGCGACTGGCGCGTCGAAGGGCCTGTCCGCGGCGGAGCTGCCCGACCACGCCCACTGGGAGAAGTGGTTCCCCGCCGACTGGGTGTCGGAGATGCGCGAGCAGATCCGTCTGTGGTTCTACTCGCAGCTGTTCATGTCGGTGGCCCTGACTGGACGGGCGCCGTTCCGGGAGGTCCTGGGCTACGAGAAGATGCTCGACGAGCGTGGCCGGGAGATGCACGGCTCGTGGGGCAACTTGATCGAGGCCGAGGACGCCTTTTCCCGGATGGGTGCCGACATCATGCGGTGGCAGTTCTGCGCGCAGCCCCCCGACCAGGATCTGTGGTTCGGCTACGGGCCAGGGCACGAGATCAAGCGAAAGCTCCTTACTCTTTGGAACTCGGTGTCGTTCTTCATCGAGTACGCCAACATCCGCAGGTTCCGGCCTGACTACGCCGACCTATCCGCCGAGCCGCGCGGGGATCTGCAGCCGCTCGACCGGTGGCTGGTGGCCCGGACCCGGCAGCTGCTGCGTAGGGCCACGGCCGGCTATGAGGCGTCGATGACGGTGAAGGTCATCAAGGCGTTCGACTCGTTCGTGGAAGACGTGTCCACTTGGTACATCCGGCGGTCCCGGCGGCGGTTCTGGGAGGAGGACGATGTCGCCCTGCGCACGCTGTGGGGGGCTCTGGTCCCGGCCCTGCAGGTGATCGCCCCAATCATGCCGTTCCTCACGGAGCACCTGTGGGAGAACCTGGTGGCCCGGGCGTGCCCTGGCGCGCCCGACTCCGTGTTCCTGGCGAGGTGGCCGGAGCTCGGCGACCCGGACGCCCAGTTGCTGGAGGAGATTGAGGAGGTCCGGCGGGTCGTCGAGCTTGGGAGGCGGGCCCGGGCCGAGGCCGGGATCAAGCTGCGCCAGCCGCTGCGGCGCGCGTGGGTCCGCGGCGCCCCGCGGGCGAAGGCGCACGCCGACGAGATCCGCGACGAGCTGCGGGTGAAGGAGATCGGGTTCGACGAGGGGCCCGTGACCGTGGCCAAGCTGCTGCCAAACCTGCGCGTGCTCGGTCCTCGGCTCGGAGCGAGGGTCAACGCGGTCCGGGCCGCGCTCCAGGCCGGCGACTATGAGGATCTCCCGCGCGGCGGGGTGCGGGCTGCTGGCATCGAACTCGGGCCGGATGACGTGATCCGCGGCGAGCGCGTGGTGATGGAGGGGTGGGCGTTGGTCGAGGAGGGACCGATGTCGCTCGCTCTCGACGTGACCCTGGACGACCAGCTTCGCCTGGAGGGGCGGGTACTGGACCTGATCCGGACGCTGAACGACCTGCGGAAGGTCGCCGGGCTCGAGCTGACCGACCGCATCCGGGTGACGCTCCCGGAGCGGGAGGCCGACCTCCTTCCCCACGCCGACTGGATCAAGGACGAGGTGCTGGCTATCGCGCTCGATACGGACGTGTCCGCGATCGAGCCGATCATCGTCAGGGCGTGAGCTCACGCGCCGGCTTCGGGCGGGGCGGACGCACCAGCCTGCGTCGCACGCGCTACGCCGCCGCCGTGGCGGAGATCAGGTGGGTGGTGAGGAAGTTCAGCTGGTCGGCGACGACCTGCTCGTAGAGCGGCCCGTAGTACAGCTCGAAGTGGCTCCCGGGATAGCGCCGCAGCTGGCCCTTTGGCGCCCGTGCCACCACCGCCCGGGCGTAGTCGACAGGGATGTCCTGGTCCCGGTCGCCCACACAGACCAGCAGCGGCATGGCCACGCGGTCGATGACGGCGGCGGGTTCATAGCGAGCCATGCTGAACAACATCCGGGGGGCGAACTGGTTGCGCCACAGCGTCCCCTCGGTGCCCTTGGCGATCAGCGCCTGCCGGGCCTTGGGATCGGTGAACATCGCCGTGGTCCCCGCCTCGCCGAGGACCGGTACCAGCAGCGGCTCCCGGCCCTGCCGGCCCCGGATGGCGTCACGCACCGCGGCCATGGTCAGCTTGAGCGAGCTCAGCCGCAGCGCATGGCGCAGCTTGCGCCCGGCCGAGCGCCCGTCACCCAGCCAGGGAACCTGCACCACCACCGCTGCCAGGGCCGGGTCGGCCGCCGCCACGGTGATGGCATGCGCCCCACCCAGCGAGGACCCCCACAGGGCGAGGCGCTGCGGGTCGAGTCCCTGGTGGTGGCGGGCGAAGTCGATGGCGGCGCGCCAGTCGGCCTGCTGGCCCGGGATGTCGATCAGCTGCCGGGGCTGGCCACCGCTGGCCCCGAAGTTGCGGTAGTCGAAGACCAGCACCGCCATGCCGGCCTGGGCGAACCGTTCGGCGTAGTTGAACAGCCGGTCCATCGTGCCGCTGAAGCCGTGGGCCATGACCACGCAGGGCAGGGGCCGTGTCGGCTGGACTGCCGGCCGGTAGAGGTACCCGGCCAGGGTGACGCCCTCCGACTCGAAGGTGACCTGCTCCCGATCCACTCGCTCGTTCATGAACGACCTCCCCACAGTTAGACGACGGATGGTTCCTGCCGTTCGTATTCGTCTTGCCAGCACGCTAGGGAGGCGGCCGGGCCGGGGCATCACCCGAAAGTGCGACGGCTGGTGGGATCTTCCCGCCCGGCCCGCCCTACAATGGGACGTCCAGCAGGACCAGTTGTTGGACGGCCAGGAGCGTGCGAGGCGGCGATGGCTGAGCCGACCAGGCCCAACCCGTCCGTTGACAAGGTCAAGCTCGCCGAGCGCGATGCCCTGCTGGCCACCAAGCTGCACGTCCCCCGGCCGCGCCCAGGTTTCCTGTCCCGGGCCCGCCTGCTGGGGCGCCTGACCGAGGGGATGGCCCGTGAGCTGACCCTGGTGTGCACCCCGGCCGGGTTCGGCAAGACGACCCTGCTGGCCGACTGGGCCCGGCAGCGCCGGCAGCTGGTGCCTGGTTGTCGCTGGACGAAGGCGACAACGATCCCGCCCGGTTCTGGCGGCACGTCGCCGCCGCCCTGGACCGGGCGTGCCCCGGGATCGCCGACCAGGTCGCTCCGCTCCTCCAGGGCCTGCAACCGGCCTCGGTCGAGGGGGTGGCGGCCACGCTGGTCAACGAGCTGACCGCCGGACCGGACGAGGTCGTGCTGGTGCTGGACGACTACCACCTCATCCAGGTGCCACCAATCCACGCCTCGCTCGGATTCCTGCTGGAGCACCTGCCGGCTTCCCTGCGGCTGGTGCTGGCCAGCCGGGCCGACCCGCCGCTGCCGCTGGCCCGGCTGCGGGCCCGCGGCCAGCTGACCGAGCTGCGCGCCGCTGACCTGCGCTTCACCCCCGAGGAGGCCGCCGCGCTGCTGCGCACCGCGGTCCGGCCCGAGCCGCCCGAGGCAGCCGTGGTGGCCCTTGCGGACCGCACCGAAGGCTGGGTGGCCGGGTTGCAGCTTGCCGCCCTGTCGCTGCGGGGCCACGCCGAGATCGACGCCTTTGTGGCGGGGTTCTCCGGCAGCCACCGGTATGTGCTCGACTACCTGACCGAGGAGGTCCTGGCCCGCCAACCCGACCATCTGGTCCGGTTCCTGCTGGAGACCTCGATCCTCAACCGGCTCTCGGGTCCGCTGTGCGATGCCGTCTGTGGCCGCAGCGACAGCCAGCAGCTGCTGGAGCAGGCCGAGCGGGCCAACCTGTTCCTGGTGCCGCTGGACGAGGAACGCCGCTGGTGGCGCTACCACCAGCTGTTCGCCGACCTGCTCCTGGTCCGCCTCCACCAGACGAGCCCCGGCCGGGTGCCAACACTTCACCGGGCCGCGGCAATCTGGTTGGAGGCGCACGGGCTGGTCGACGACGCCGTCCGGCACGCCCTGGCCGCCAGAGATGCCGTCTGGGCTGCGCGGCTGGTCGAACAACACTTCGACGCGTTGCTGCGGCGCAGCGAGGACGCCACGCTGCGCCGGTGGCTGGAGGCGCTACCCGACGGGCTGGTGTGCTCCCGGCCCCGGCTGTGCCTGGCTCAAGCCCTCTGGGCGCTGATCGGCGGCCGCTTGGAGGCGGTGGAGCCGCTGCTCGCCAAGCCGAGCAGGCGCTGGCACCCATTGCCGACGAGCCCTACGAGCCGTCAGTCGGCCGGGCCACCAGCCTGGTCGCGAACGCCCCCGCCGCGATCGCTGCGCTGCGAGCGGGCCTGGCCCGCTTCCACGGTGATGCCGAGCGCACCACCGCCTTCGGCCAGCAGGCCCTGGCGCAGCTGACGGACGCCGACCGCGCGTTGCGGGCCCTGGTCGACTGGTATCTGACCGTGGCCGACTGGCTCCGCGGCCGGGCGGTGGAGGCCGAGCACGCCCTGGCCGCCCTGGTCGCCGAGCAGGGGAGCGCCGGAGAGCGCTACTTCGCCCTGCGCTGTTATGACCTGGGCCAGGTGCAGCGCGCCCGCGGCCGCCTGGCTGCGGCGCTCCACACCTACCAGCAGGCGCTGGATGCCTCCAGCGACACCGACCGCCCACTTCCGCCGGCCGGCATGGCGCACGTGGGCATGGCCTGGGTGCTGTACGAACGAGGCGAGTTGAAGGCAGCCCTGGACCACGCCACCGAGGGCGTCGAGTTGTGCCGGCAGGTGGCCTACCCGCTGCCGCTGCTGGCCGGCCTGGCCATCCTGGCCTGGATCCGGCACGTTCAAGGGGACCGGGCCGGTGCCATGGAGGCCATCCGTGATGCCGAGCGGGTCGAGCTAAGCCCCACCGTGGTCGCCCTGCTCAACCCCATGCCGGCGTTGCGGGCCCGACTGCTCCTGGCCCACGGCGAGGTCGACGCCGCCGCCCGCTGGGTCCAGGAGCGTGGGCTGGATGCCGATGACGACCCCACCTATCCGCACGAGCGCGAGTACCTGATACTGGCCCGCCTGCTGCTGGCGGAACAGGCACCTTCACGGGCGCTTCGGCTGCTGGAGCGGCTGCACGCCCCGGCGGTCGCCCAGGGCGGACAGGCAGCGTCATCGAGATCCAGGCGCTGCGGGCGCTGGCCCTGGACGCCGGCGATGACCGGGCCGGCGCCCTAGCCACGCTGGCCGAGGCGCTCGCCCTCGGCGCGCCAGCGGGCTACCTGCGCGTGTTCGTCGACGAGGACCCAGCGATGGCCGCCCTGGTCCGTGAGCTGCTGGTGAGCCGACGGCCGGCACGGCCGTGGGCCGTCGCCGTCCCGCGCGAGTATCCCGCACGGCTGGTGGAGGCCTTCGAGCAGGCCGGCCTGCCCATCCGCCCACCCGTAAGCCGCGGCGGCATAGTGGTGCCGGGGATGGTCGAGCCGCTGACCGCCCGGGAGCTGGAGGTGCTGCAGCTGCTGGCCGCTGGTGCACCGAACCGGGCGATCGCCGAGGAACTGGTGGTCACCCTGGACACCGTCAAGAGCCACCTCAGCCACATCCTCGACAAGCTGGGCGCGGCCAACCGCACCCAGGCCGTCAGCCGCGCACGGGAACTCGGACTGCTACGGTAGGAATGCCCCGGCGCCTCTCCCAACGGCCGTTGGCCTACCACGAGCGGCACCTGGCCAGCTGAAGACCCCACCTGTGGCCACTTCGGCCACCGCGCAGCCCAGCCAGCGCAGGATTCCACCCGAATGGCACCTACGGATGACCTGATAAGCGGCGGTGCCGCCTGCGGGTGGCGCCCGTTCCTGGATGAAAATCGGGGCGGTTGCCCGCCGACGCCGGGTGTCCTTGGTCGTCGAGGCCGTTGATAAGCCGGGTGCTGGGAGCTGCGCCTGGGCCCTTCACTGTTGCCTTGAGCACGCGGATCAGATTCGCCAGTTGCCCTGCGGCTCCTGCGGGCAACCGCCCGTTGCTGGTCGGAGCCCAGGGAGGGCGGGGTGCTGGAGGAGACCCAGGAGACCACCGAGATCATCGAGCGGGTGGCGGCGTTGGATGTGGGCAAGGCCGAGCTGACCTGCTGTGTGCGGGTCCCGGGCCAGGGCGGGTCGGACCGGCGGCTGCAGGAGGTCCGGACCTACCAGACGATGACCCGCTGGCTGCTGGTCATGGCCGACCGGCTGGCCGAGTTGGGCGTGACCCGGGTGGTCATGGAGGCCACCAGCGACTACTGGAAGGGGGTCTACTACCTGCTGGAAGCGGCCGGGTTCGAGGTCTGGCTGGTGAATGCCCGTGACGTCAAGCACCTGCCCGGGCGGCCCAAGACCGACACCCTGGATGCGGTCTGGCTGTGCAAGCTGGCCGAGCGGCAGCTGCTGCGGCCCAGCTTCGTGCCGCCACCGCCGATCCGGCAGCTGCGGGAGGTGACCCGCTACCGGGCGGATCTGGTGGCGGCCCGGACCGCCGAGAAGCAGCGAGTCGAGAAGCTGCTGGAGGACGCCCAGATCAAACTCTCGGTGGTGGCCAGCGACATCTTCGGGGTCTCCGGCCGGGCCATGCTGGCCGCACTGATCGCCGGCGAGCGCGACCCCAAGGTGCTGGCGCAACTGGCCCGGACCCGCCTGCGCGCCAAACTTGGCCCCCTGGCCGAGGCGTTCACCGGGTTCTTCACCGACCAGCACGCCTTCCTACTCGCCAAGATGCTGGCCCGAGTGGACGCCCTGGACGCCGACCTGGCCGACCTGGACGCCAAGCTTGCCGAGCTGATCGCCCCCTTCGCCGATGCGGTCGAGCGGCTGGATGAGATCCCCGGGATCGGCCAGCTCGCTGCGCAGCTGCTGCTCGCCGAACTCGGCGTGGACATGACCCGGTTCCCGACCGCCGGGCATCTGGTGTCGTGGGCCAAGTTCGCTCCCGGCGTCAGCGAGTCGGCCGGCAAACGCAAGGGCCGCGGCTCGACCGGGCACGGGAACCCGTACCTGGCGCGGGTGCTCGGCGAGGCCGCCGTCGCCGCCACCAAGACCGATACCTTCCTTGGGAACGCTACCGGCGGATCGCCCGCCGCCGCGGTGCCAAGCGGGCCATCGTCGCGGTCGGTCGGTCCATCCTGGTCATCGTCTGGCACCTGCTGTCGGACCCGACCCTCCGGTTCCACGACTTGGGCGCCGGCTTCTACGACACCCGCATCAACGCTGAGCGGGCCAAGCGCAACCACATCCGCCAGCTGGAGGCCCTCGGCTACAAGGTCACCCTCGAACCCGCCGCCTGACCACTGGCATCACAGGTCAACCAGACTCACCCTGATCGGATCCGGGCGCCGCCCGGATGCTGCCGCACGCCTGCTGACCGTGGATTTTCGGATCAGGATGCGTTCTCGTTGCACTTGAGGCCGGGGACACCTGTCATAACGAGGCTTCCGCTGACGCGCCGCACTCCGACGTTCTGCGTCATGTTGGAACATGGCAGGAGCGCCTGATCACCGATGACCAAGGGCTATAGCCGGTCGCCTGGTGACAGACGGGCATGGCTCGCTCTGACCCGCTCCACAGCCGTGGCCTTGGTGTAGCGATCGATCATGATCCGCGACTTCCAGCCAGCCACCAGCATCAGCTCGTTCTCGTTGCCACCCTCGGCCAGCCAGCTGGTCGCGAAGGCATGCCGGAGCTGATGAGGGTGCATGGCCGGCAGCCCAGCGGCCCGGGCCCGATCATGGACCACCTGGTAGATATCGGACGGGGTCATGGGCCCGTTGCGGCCGACCCACAGGTACGGTAGGTGGGCCAGCCCATGTCCCTCTCGCGCCCTCAAGTCGCGGTCGAGTGCCTGCGCGGTCTTGCGGCCGATCGGGAGTGCCCGCGGCCGGCGACCCTTGCCCAACACCCAGACGATTCGCTGGTCCAAGTCGACATCGTCCAGGGTCATGCCGACAAATTCGGCCCGGCGCATCCAGGTTCGGATGGCCGTGGGCCTGGCAGTAGATGGCGAGCAGCCGGACGGCGTCGGGGTAGGCCTCGATGGTCCGAGGACTCTTGTTCTCGGCTTCCAGAGTGCGGCGGAAGCTTCGGTTGAGGGCTAGGAGGTGCCCTCGCGGCAACGGACCACCCACGGCTTGGGGCTGAGCGTCCGGCATGGTTCCTCACATTAGGGTGTCGTGGGGCGGCTGGCTAAGGGCAGCGTGCTCCGGTTAGCCGAGTGAGGGGCCGTCGGCACCCCTGCTGAGCAGGGCGTTCATGCTTCTGGTCGGGACGGCCGGATTTGAACCGGCGACCCCCTGCTCCCAAAGCAGGTGCGCTGACCAAGCTGCGCCACGTCCCGTGCGTACCGCCTCTGACCTGCTAGGATGCTATCCTCTGGCTCGGTGGTCGACAAGCACAGCGCTTACTCCGCATCTGCTTCGACCTCCGCGCCTGCCCCGTCGGAGCCGCAGGAGAGGCGATGGCAGCGCCTAGCGTAGACGACCTCGCCCGCTCGTTCGAGCGGTACCTTCGGGCGGGCAACAAGTCGCCTCGGACCATCGAGACCTACCTCGAGGCGGTCCGCGGCTTCGCCGCCCACCTGGCGTCCACCTCCGGCCGGGCGCTGGACCAGGCCCGCCGTGAGGACGTGGAGGCCTGGATCGCTATGCTGCTGGACCGCTGGAAGCCGGCCACCGCCCACAACCGCTACCGCGGCCTGCACGCCTTCTACCGTTGGCTGGAGGAGGAAGACGATCTTCCCAGCCCGATGGCCAAGATGAAGCCGCCGGCCGTGCCCGACCAGCCCATCCCGGTGCTGACCGAGCCACAGCTCCGCGGCTTGTTCGCCGTCTGCGCCGGTAAGGACTTCGAGGCCCGCCGCGACAGCGCACTGCTGATGATGCTGCTGGACGCCGGGCCGCGCCGAGCCGAGCTGCTCGGCATGCGCCTAGAGGATCTCGACTTCGAGTACGACGTGGTCCGTGTGATCGGAAAGGGAGGGCGAGAGCGGGCCTTGCCGTTCGGCCGGAAAACCGCCCTGGCGCTGGACCGCTACCTGCGTGCCCGATCACGCCACCGGCTCGCCCACCTCGACAGGCTTTGGCTCAGCCAACGTGGAGCGCTCACGATCTCTGGGCTGCGGGACATGCTTGACCGCCGGGCCCGCCAGGCTGGCATCCCTGACCTGCACCCCCACATGTTCCGCCATACCTTTGCTCATGAGTGGCTCAGCGCCGGCGGCACCGAGGTCGATCTGATGCGGATCGCGGGCTGGCGGTCCCGCGAGATGCTTGCCCGCTATGGCGCCTCGGCCGCCGATGCGCGTGCCCGAGATGCGCACCGTCGCCTTTCGCCGAACGATCGGCTGTAGCTCATGGACGCTGCCAGTAGGCTGTCGTTAGCCCCGTGGGAATCATGGAGTCCCTGATCCTGGATGGGCAGGGAGAGCGGTGAGGCTGAATGGGACGCAAACGGGCTGCCTTCGCTGAAGGCATCGCTGAGGGGGAGCAGCGGTATGCCCAGGTGCTCCGGGATATCCGCGATGTGCGCGGTGAGACCCAACAGGCGCTCGGTCGACTGCTCGGCTGGAGCGTCTCCACGGTGTCCCGATTCGAGGCCGCCACGGAGCGTCCTGACGAGGCCACTCACCGGCGTTACTGCGCGCTGGCGCCGACCGAGGAGCTGCGCAAGCGGGCGGTGGCTGCCTATGAGGCCTTGCCGGCGCCACCAGAACGGCACGCTGCGCCGGTGCGGATGTCGCCCGAAGAGTGGCACGGCCGCGCCCTAGACGGTCCTGGGCTCTACCAGTTCTTTGAAGCCGTGTACCCCGACTACCCGGTGCTACGGCTGTTCGGCGATGAGGCTAAGCCATTGCCGGTGTGGGCAGAGCCAGCACCGCGCGAGCAGTGGACCGACGTCGAGGCGCCGATCGGCAAGCTTGACCTCTCGGAGCCGCCACCGGATGTGCGCCGCTGGCACTACTGGGAGCGGTGCGACCCCCAGGGAGAGCGGGACTTCCAGCGGCGCCTGGGGGAGTGGGACCGCCAGCTCCGCGAAATCCACGCTGGTAAGCGGGCGCATCTGGACACCTGGAACCAGCTCACCTACGACATGGCGGCCATGACTAGGGACGACCGCGGCCGTGTACGACTCGACTGCAAACTCGGAACCTACTTTCACTCGCTCAGCACGTCCGAGGCACTCGATCCGGAGTTGATGGAGCCCTACGCCGCGTGGCCGGACTCGGATCCGGCGACGGTCTGGGCGAGGCTGGAGCGGCGGGCTTGGCTGCACGAGCGCGTTGCCGATCCGGTAGCCGACGGCCGGTGGCGCTCGGCCGCTCTAGGGGTATCGACGCTGACGATCGTTCGGGTCCGCAACCGCTCGTTCGACGGCTACAAGATGTTCCTGTCGCCCCGCTCCTGCACGGTCGCCACGCAGCGCCGCCGCTATCACGTCGTGCCCTCTGGGATGTTCCAGCCCTTCATCCCGGGTGAATCTGCCGACCTCCTGGAAGGGCAGTTCTTGGTGTTCGCGACCCTGGTCCGCGAATTTGTGGAGGAGCTCTACGGTGTCGAGGAGCTCGAGACCGGCGACGGCCGGGTCGACCCGCAGGCCATCTACCGGCGGCGGGAGTCACGCCTGCTCAACGACATGCTTAAGCATGGCAGTGCGGCCCTGCTCTACACCGGCGTGGGAGTCAACCTCCTGGCACTACGCCACGAGGTCTGCACGGTCCTCGTGATCGACGATCCCGCCTGGTACGAGCGCGAGTGCGGCGAGCTTCGAATCTGCGATGAGTACCTCCAGCAGTGCGAGCAGACCGATCTGCTGCCGGATCAGCGGTGGGTGCAGCTCATCAGCCTGGACCGTCACGACCTCGAGATGGAGCCGAAATGGCGAGACGCGCTCAGCGCCCGCAACATCGTTGCTCCGGGAGCGGCAGCTATTGACTTGGGGCTTCGGGTCGCCAGGGAAGTCACCTCGTGACCGCAAAGGCCGGACCAGATATCGGGCAAGTCATCGAGACCTGGGAATCTGCATCGTTCTAGATGTGCCGCTCGAGGGAGCGGATGAGCGGGTCCAGGCCGAGCGGGTCCATGAACGGGAAAGTTAAGCAAGGGAAACGCTCCCCATCCGGTACACAGCCCCTGGAACCGACCCCAAACAGCAAACTGACCAGCGTTCCGCTGGTCAGGGCCTTGCTGGTGGGCGCGACAGGGTTTAAACCTGTGACCTCTTCCGTGTCAGCAAAACACGGGGAACCGCTGTGCTAGGCGAGTGGGAGCCGTCCGCAGGGCGGAGTAAGGAGGCAGGGTCATGGCGTACCGAGGTGCGATCTTCGACGTGGACGGTGTGCTGGTGGACTCGCCGCACGAGCTCGCCTGGCGTGAGTCGTTCCGAGCCCTGATGGAGACCGAGTGGCGCGACATTCGCGACCAGACGAGTTATAGCCCTGAGCGGTTCTCGCCAGCGGTTTATCAGCAGGTCATGGCCGGGATGCCGCGGATGGTCGGCGCCCGGGCGGCGATGGAGCACTTCGGGGTGCCTGACATCGACGCCCGGGTCGAGCAATACGCCGCCGGCAAGCAGGAGTACGTGGTCAAGCTGATCGAGGAAGGTCGGTTCATGGCCTTCCCGGATGCGCTGCGGTTCATCCTGGCCGTCAAGGCCATGGGGATCCGGGTCGCGGCGGCGTCGTCGTCCAAGAACGCCAAGCTGTTCTTGGAACGGATCCGGCTGGACACCTTCGCCGCCGAACAGCGGCTGGACTACGAGTTCATCCGCGACGGGATGACGCTGCAGCAGTTGTTCGACGCCGACATCTCCGGCCGCGACTTCCCCAAGGGCAAGCCCGACCCGGCGATCTTCCTGACCGCGGCCCAGGAGCTCGGGGTCGATCCGGGGGGCTGTCTGGTGGTCGAGGACGCCACCAGCGGGGTCCAGGCGGCCAAGGCCGGCAACATGGCGGCGCTGGGGGTGGCCCGCCTGGGCGACGAGCAGCTGCTGGTCGACGCGGGCGCCGACCTGGTCGTGACCACCCTGGACGCCGTCTCTCTGCGTGCGTTGGCGGAGGGTCGTCTCCAGGAGCGGCGGGCGGCCGCGGAGCTCCGGCAGCGGCTCACGCAGCGGCCGCCGAGCGTCTGGACCCTGACGTACGACAGCTTCGACCCCGCCCGTCAAGGGTTGCGGGAGGCGCTGTGCGCGGTCGGCAACGGCTACTTCGTCACCCGTGGCGCCCTCCCCGAGGCTGAGGCCGACGAGGTCAACTACCCCGGCACGTACGTCGCCGGCCTCTACGACCGGGCCACGACCGAGATCGCCGGGCGCACCGTCGAGAACGAGGACCTGGTGAACGTCCCCAACTGGCTGCCGCTGGCCTTCCGGATGGCCGGCGGCGACTGGTTCGACGCCGGCCAGGCCGACGTCCTGGAGCACCGCTTCGAGCTGGACATGCGCCACGGGACCCTCGTCCGGCACCTGGTCTGGCAGGACGCCGAGGGTCGCCGCACCAGTATGGTCCAGCGCCGGCTCGTGAGCATGAAGGACGAGCATCTGGCCGGGCTGGAGACGACCTTCACGGCCGAGAATTGGTCGGGGACCCTGGAGGTCCGCTCGGGGCTGGACGGCCGGGTGGTCAACGCGGGGGTCAAGCGCTACCGCGACCTGAACCTCCGCCACCTCCAGGTGCTGGGCCAGGCCGAGGTCGACGCCGAGACGGTCGACCTGCAGGTCCAGACCATCCAGTCGCACGTGCGGGTCGCCCTGGCCGCCCGCACCCGGCTGCTGCGTGATGGCGCGAGGGTGGAGGCCGGCCGGCGCCTGGTCGAGGAGCCCGGGTTCGTCGCCCACGTGCTGACCGTCGAGCTGGAGGAGAGGCGGCAGGCGACCGTGGAGAAGGTTGTCGCCGTCTTCACGTCCCGGGACCGGGCGGTCTCCGAGAGCCGCGACGACGCCCGGCTGACGGTGGCCGGGGCCGAGGACTTCCAGGGCCTCCTGGCCCGGCACGAGGGCGCCTGGACCAGCCTCTGGAACCGCTTCGACATTCAGCTCGACAGCGCCAACGAGTGGACCGAGACGGTGCTGCACCTGCACATCTTCCACCTGCTGCAGACCGTCTCGCCCTATACCGTCCACCTGGACGTCGGCGTTCCGGCGCGGGGCTGGCACGGGGAGGCCTACCGCGGCCACATCTTCTGGGACGAGCTGTTCATTTTCCCGTTCTTCAACTTCCAGCGGCCCATCCTGGCCAGCGCGCTGCTGAACTACCGCCACGCCCGCCTGCCTGCGGCCAGGGCCGCGGCCCGGGCGGCCGGCTACCAGGGGGCGATGTTCCCCTGGCAGAGCGGCTCCAACGGCCAGGAGGAGACCCAGGAGGTCCACCTCAACCCCAAGTCGGGACGCTGGCTGCCCGACCACTCCCGCAACCAGCGGCACGTCAACATCGCCATCGCCTACAACGTCTGGCAACACTACCTGGTCACCGGCAGCACCGCGTTCCTGCGCTTTGTCGGCGCCGAGCTGCTGATCGAGATCGCCCGCTTCTGGTCCAGCATCGCCACCTTCAACCCGGAGGAGGACCGTTATGAGATCCATGGGGTGATGGGCCCGGACGAGTACCACGAGGGCTATCCCGACTCTGACCAGCCCGGCCTGCGCAACAACACCTACACCAACGTGATGGCGGTGTGGGTGCTGCAGCGGGCCCTGGAGGCGTTGGAGGTCCTGCCGCCCCACTACCGGCAGGAGCTGGTCGCGGAGCTGTCGATCGGCGACGAGGAGCTGGACCGCTGGCGCGACCTCACCGGCAAGATGAAGGTCGTGTTCCACGCCGACGGCGTCCTGACCCAGTTCGAAGGCTACGAGGACATGGCCGAGTTCGACTGGGAGGGCTACCGGGAGCGCTATGGCAACATCGGGCGGCTGGACCGGCTGCTGGAGGCCGAGGGCGACAGCGCCGACCGCTACAAGCTGGCCAAGCAGGCCGACGTGCTGATGCTGGTGTACCTGCTGTCGCGGGACGAGCTGCGCGAGCTGCTGGCCGGGCTCGGCTACCAGGTGAGCGCCGACCAGCTGGCCAGGACCGTCAGCTACTACCTGGAGCGGACCTCCCACGGCTCGACGCTGTCGGGCGTGGTGAGCGCCTGGGTCCTGGCCCGCTACGAGCCCGAGGAGGCCTGGCAGTTCCTGCTGCATGCGCTGGAGAGCGATATCGCCGACGTGCAGGGCGGCACCACCGCCGAGGGCATCCACCTGGGGGCGATGGCGGGCACGGTCGACATCGTCCTGCGCCGCCTGACCGGGATGCGGGCCCGCGGGTCGGTGCTCCGGTTCGAGCCGGCCCTGCCGCCCGAGGTCAAGCAGCTCCAGTTCAGCGTCCACTACCGGGGCCACCGGATCGACGTCGAGCTGGCCGAGGATCACATGCGGCTCGGGTCGCGCCCGGGCCCGGCCCAGCCCATCCGGGTCCTGGTCCATGACCAGACCGTGGAGCTCGCCCCCGGCCAGGAGCGCGAGGTCTCGCTGGAGGGCACGTCATGACCGCCCACGCCGCGGTCGCCGAGCAGGCGGCGCGGCTGGCCTCACGGGCCGGCGAGGTGGCGCTGTGCCTGGACTTCGACGGCACCCTCAGCCCGATCGTGGACGACCCGCAGGCCGCCCGCCCGCTGCACGGCATCATCGAGCTGCTGGAACCGCTGGCCGAGCGATTCGCCGCCGTCGCCCTCATCTCCGGTCGCCCGGCCGCCTACCTGGCCAGGCACACCGCGACGCCCGGCGTGCGCTACCTGGGGCTGTACGGCCTGCAGGAGATCCACGACGGCCAGGTCCAGGTCGACCAGCGCCTGGAGACAGCCCGGCCGGCGGTCGTGGCGGCCCACGAGGACCTCAAGGCCCATCCTGCCGTCCAGGCCAGCGGCGCCTGGCTGGAAGACAAGGAGTACGCGGTGGCCGTCCACACCCGCCGGGTCGCCGACCCCGACCGGTGGGCCGCCCCGATCGACCAGGCCGCCCGCGAGGTTGCCGCCCGGCACGGGCTGGAGGTCGTCCCAGGCAAGCTGGTCTGGGAGCTCCGCCCAGCCGTGCGGAGCGACAAGGGCGACGCGGTCCGCCGGGTGGTCGCCGAGTCGGCCGCCCGGGAGGTAGTCGTGGCCGGCGACGACCTCGGCGACCTAGCGGCGTTCGCCGCCGCGGCCCAGTTCGCCGCCGAGGGCGGCGACGCGCTGCGGGTGGCGGTGCGATCGGCCGAGGCCCCACCGCAGCTGCTCGCCGAGGCCGACCTGGTGGTAGATGGACCACCCGGGCTGCGGGATCTCCTGGAGCGGCTCGCCACGGGGTCGGACGTGCGGTGAAGCGGCGAGGAGGAAGACAGCGCCCCAAGGGGGATGTTGACGAGGCTGGAAGCCAGGCCGAACAGTGCGTAGCTCAGGCACGCGTAGACGAGCGCGGCGCCTGGGGTAGAGCCCTCAAGGCACAGTGAACAGCGCCACGCTGAGCAGCATCAGCGGCAGCCTGCCGAACAGCGGGGAGGGGATGGACCGGCCCCACCGGGTCGTGGCTTGTCGACCATCCGGCCGGCAGAAGGTAGAAGGTAGAGGCGGCTCGTCGGCGGGATTGCCCCTGACGGTACGTCCATCGCTACGCGAGCCCGGCTGGGGGGCCGGACCCTTCTCAGCTCCCCTTGCTGGCAATGCGCCCCATGAACCTCTCCATGTCGACGACGAAGCGTACGTACGTGCCCTCAGCAACGCGCTCCTGGTCGTCGTCGGCCTCGACTCGAAACACGAGTCGCCGCCTATCACGCTCGGTGAGGGTCGCCCGGAATGTGACGCGCATGCCGATCGGGGTGGCCGCCAGATGACGGATGTCGACGTGGAATCACGGTTCCCTGGCCCGGGCCAAGTGCTCGCATGGTTAGTTGGTGGGCGGCGAGCTCGAAGTAGCTGACTAGCATCGGGGTGGGCCAACACCTGCATGCCGCTGTTGCCAAACCGGTCGGCCGTCATCGACTCGTCGACAACGATCGTGAGCGTATTGGTCATCCCAGGTTCCAGTCCCATGCGGTTCTCCAAGGCTCGTGCGGTGACGGAGCGTCCGCCTCAGAAGGCTACAAGCCGGCCGAACCGAGAAGGAGCGTCGGCTCGGCTCTCGTGTCGCCAAAGCTGGCCGCTGCCGCCACTGGCGGCCGCGCTGGTGCCGCCGCTGTCGCGGGACAGATCCAATTCTTCTGAGGAGAGCACTGCACCGTCGCTGACGGTGGTGCGCTGTTCGCTGTAGTACAACTGCGTGCGCTTGGGCAACGTCGAGCTCCCGCGTCAGGCCGGCATCGCCGTCTACGAGCGCGGATCGTCCGCGGGCCTGGCTGCCGCCCGCGTTTACGATCACGTCAGGCACCGGTCGAAGGCCGGTAGCCACCTCTCCCTACGATCGGGTCGAGGCTAGCCGTCCTGAATGCCTCATTACGCAAAAGGCGGCCGTTGCGTCGTCGCTGCGCTTGTACCGAGGCCAGCGGGTGCCGCTTGGATCGGCGTCCTCGACCCCACGAACCCGCGAGATGACGTGCGTGGGTCCGCGCTCCTGCATGCTGTCCAGCAGTTCCGGCCACTGAGCCGCCGCGTAGAGTTCGACCAGGCAAGAGACGCCGTCGGTAAGCAGGACCGCGCGATTGACCTGGTCATGTCGCCGAGATCCGGTGATCGCCTGATAGGCGGCCGCCGGCTTGGCGCCGGCGACCCAGTAGCCACCAGGTTGGTTGCGATGGCGCCGCTGTGCCGCGACAAGTTCTTGCACGCGTTCTTGGTGCGCTGGCGACCCGATTGGGTGCTCGCGAGTAGCGAGGTCCTCCTGATGTGCAAAGGCATCGACCCGGCGGTCAGTAACAACTGCCAAACCGGATGGCCCGTCCAGGACGATCACGGAGTCGAACAGCAGAAGGTACTCCACACGCTGATCGTGCTCGCGTAGGACCGCAAGCGACGATGATGGGGTGCCTGGGTGGTCCAGGTCGCAGCTGTGTGCGTGGCTGTCCGCCACCCTCATGATGGCGCTTGCCACGAGATGCTGAAGCGGCTCGTCGCTCCCGGTGGTTGCGGCGCTCATCACCTGCGCGCCCAGCTGGGCGACGAACCAGGGTGTGCCATGTAGGCAGCCCGTGCCCAACGGCGGTGGCGCCGATAGGCCGTCGAGGACGACGGCGACCCTGGGGCTGGCCACGACGAAGTCCTCGTTGGCCTTGCTCACCGATCCCGGCCAGCTAGCAAACGACACCTCCACGCGTCCACATCCTCCTTTACTTTCCGTCAGGTCCCACCTCAACACGCTAGACAGGTCATGCGGTAACTCCCGGCCATTTTTCTTTCTGCTGGTTTTCTTCGGCATGAGAGCCACTCAGCTCCGACCATGAACGCGCAGAACAGGCAAGCGCAGGTGGCAGGACATGGTGGACGACCGGATGAATCCCAGCGAGCGGGCTCTCCGAGCAAGGCTCGCTGCCCACGCCATGCACGGGCGCCATGACGCTCGCCAGACGACCGCCAAGGCCCGGGCCGCGTTCCTAGCCTCCTTCGAGCGTCAAGCCGATCCAGAGGGACAGCTGCCCGCCGCTGAACGCCAACGTCGTGCCCAACAACTTCGCAGCGCCTACTTTGCCCGGCTCGCACTTGCCTCGGCTAAGGCCCGCCGCGCCCGCCGCCAAGCCAAGGGAGGTGAGGCGTCCCGGTAAGAAGGCGGGCCGAGCGCGTCTTGCCCACGCGCCCGGCCCCTCAACTGCACATCACGAGGGAGCTACCCCGAGATGCCCAAGCAGGATACCGCTGGGCCGCTGGCCCTCGAACCCCGCCGGCGATGCTCACGTTGCAGGACCGAGAAGTCCTTGGACGGCTTCTATGCAAACCCCGCGACCATCTGCAAGGCGTGCCAGAACATCGCCGCACGGTTCAGCGCTCAAGTGCGCAAGGCCGCAGTCGCTCGTCTCATAGCTGCCCACCGAGACGAGTATCGGGCCCTCCTGGCAGCGGAACGCGTGCGACAGGTCAGACCCGCAACGGGGGGTGCGTTGGATGCGGCGTGACCGCGACCCCCACCGCGACCATCAGTACATCCCCGACACCTTCTGGCTGGTGGTGGCGGTGCTGCTGTTCGCCGCCTGCGGGCTGGTCTGGCTGATCGGCCAGGTCGCCGCCATCCTGTTCGGCGCCCACCAGCATCTGCCGGTCCGGCTGGTCGACATGCTCGGGGTCCTGCTGCGGCTGCCCGGCGCCTGGGACGACCCCGCCCAGGCCTGGCCACCCTTCGCCCAGCCGCTCCTGCCGGGCCCGGTCGGCATGTATGCCGCCACGGTGCTCACCTTCTGGATTCCAGCGTTCTTCTATGGGCTGCTGGTCCGCCTGCTGTCCCCCCGGGCCCGTCGCCGGCGCCGCGAGCGGGGGGCCAAATGGGCAAGCTGGTGGCAGCTGCGGCGCCTCCTTGTCCTGGGGCCCAGGCGGGGGCGGATCATCCTCGGCCGCCGCGACCGCCTCAGAGACCGCCTGCTCGGCCGGCTGTACCTTGCGGTCGAGCAATGCCACTCGGTCCTCGCGTTCGGGCCGCCGGGATCCTTCAAGACCCACGGCCTGGTCATCCCGGCGATCTTGGAGTGGCAGGGCAACCTGGTCACCACCTCCATCAAGCCCGACGTCCTCCGGGCCACCTGCGCCCACCGCGCCAGCCTCGGGGCCGTCTGGGTCTACGACCCCCTCGGCCTCGCGGGCGTCCCCGGCGCCCGCTGGACCCCCCTGGCCCACTGCACCACCTACGCCGACGCCCGGCGGATCGGGCGGATGCTCGCCGACGCCGCCGACATCGGCGGCCACCGGGCCGAGGACGCCAACTACTGGCAACTCCTGGGGGCCAAACTGCTGTCGGTGCTGCTGTTCGCCGCCACCGGGACCGGGCGAAGCATGGCCGATGTCGCCCGCTGGGTGGATGTCCAGGACGTCGACGACGTCGCCCAAGCCCTGATGGAGATCGGCAACCAGCAGGCGCTGGATGCCTGGGCGGCCTGCACCAGCCGCCCCGACAACACCATGGGCAGCGTCTACGGCACCGCCGAGACCCTGCTCGACGTCTACGGCGACCCGGTGATCGCGGCCTCGGCTGAGGGCTGCGACCTGGACATCGATGAGCTGCTGACCGGGGCCAACAACACCCTGTACCTGTACGCCCCGGCGTCGGAGCAGGAGCGGCTGCGGCCCCTGTTCGAACTCCTCGTCTCCGTCGTCATCTGGAAGGCCGAGGAGCTGGCCGCCGCCCAACCCGACGGGATGCTGGACCCCCGGCTGTTTGTCTGTTTGGACGAGGCGGGCAACTGCGCGGCCATCAAGAAGCTGCCCCAGCTGGCCACCACCGGCCGGGGTCAGGGCATCCAGCTGCTGACCATCTGGCACGACGAGGCCCAGCTCCAGCACCGCTACGGCCACCGCGCCTCGACGGTGCTGAACGGCCACCGGGCCAAGCTGCTTCTCTCCGGGCAGGCCGACCCGGCCTCCCTCGAGCTGGCCAGCAAGCTGGTCGGCGACGAGGCAGTGCTCCAGACCTCGGAGACCACCGGTGGCGACGGCCGCGCCTCATATACGGAGTCGACCAGTTACCGCAGGCTGTTGCCGCCGGAGGCGCTGCGGCAGCTCAAGCCCCGCCGGGCGCTGCTGGTGTATGGGCATCTTCCGCCGGTGCGGATCCGGCTGCGGCCCTGGTTCCGCTCCCGCCGCCTGGTCACCCTGGCCATGGCCGTGGACGCGGCCGTGCCGCATCCGGCTATGCAAGTCGACGACCTGGCCCCGGTCGAGGTCCTGCGGCCGAGCGACGAGGGCGAGGCCGCCGCCTAATGCCGCCCCTCCCCCACCCCGAGGGCAATGGCACCAGGCCAGCCATCCCAGCGTCGGGCCCGCCGCGTGCGCCCGCTGGCGCGGTGTCCCGGCTAGACCGCGTTACCCTGCAGCTGGGGGTGGCCGTGGCGGTGGTCATCGCCGTCTGCTCCTATGCGGTCTCGGCCACCTCGCTCTACGCCCTGGGCGTCCAGGCCGGCTACAGCTGGTGGCAAGCCGCCGCCGTCCCCGTGGTAGCCGATGGGCCGGCCATCTACGGCATGTTCCGCATCGTCAGCCGCGCCCGCCGCGGCGCCAAGGGCGCCGGCTATGGCTGGCTACTCGTGGTTGCCGGCACGCTGGCCTCGATCGGCGGCAACGTCGCCCACGCCCACCCCAACCTGGTCGCCCGAGCCATCGCCGCCACCATTCCCCTCGCGGTCCTGGCCATGCTGGAGGGCCTCAAGGGCGACGCCGGCGAGGTCACCCGCCTGACCGCCCAGGCCGCAGCCGGAGCCGGCGCCGACCCGGGCACCCTCGAGCCGACCGGCCAACTCCCCCAGGCCACGACCGTCCGACGCAGCCACCCCGCCACCAATCACCAGCATGCGACGGAGACCGTCAGCCCCGGGCGGCGAGCGTTACCCGCCGAGCCCGCCGAACCGGCTGCGAATGGCACGGTCGGGGCGCGGCTCCAGGCTACCTATGAGCAGGGGCGGCCGGACGGCCAGGCCTGGACGGCTCGGACCCTGGCCGAGGCCGCCGGCTGTGGCCGCAGCAGCGCCGCCGCCTTCCTGCAACGCCACCGCTCCTCTACGGTGGGGGACGCCCGGTGAACCGGCCCCGCTTCGAGTTGCGCGACGCCGCCGTTGGCTATGCCGCCCGCGGCATCCCCGTCCTGCCCCTGCACTACCCCCTCCCGGACCGCGGCGGCCTCCAGCCGGTCGGCAGCAACCACCCGCCCACGCGAGGGGCCGGCTGCTCGTGTTGGGATCCGGGCTGCGGCCAGGTCGGCAAGCATCCCCTGGGCAGCCTGGTCCCCCACGGCGTGCACGACGCGACCAGCAACCGGGCCCGGATCCTGGCCTGGTGGACCCGCCACCCCCAGGCCAACATCGGCCTCGCCACCGGCCATGTCTTTGATGTCCTGGACGTCGACGGCCCCCAAGGCGCCCAGGCCATCCGCACCCTGGCCGCCACCCATGATCTGCGCAGCTCGGGGCCGCTGGTCCGCACCGGCGGGGGCGGCTGGCATTTCTATCTGGCCCCCACCGGCCTGGGCAACGTCCGTCCCCGCGACGTCGAGCATGTGGACTGGCGGGGCCGAGGAGGCTATGTGGTCGCCCCACCCAGCCGCCACGTCAGCGGCCACCCCTACCAGTGGGCTCCCGGGCGCGATCTCGACACCCCACCCGGCCAGGTGCCCGCGGTGCTGCTCGAGCGGCTCCAGTGCCGCCAGCAGCAGCGACCAACTAGTCCGGTCCAGCTCCCGATCCTCGCTGACGGCCCGGGTGACCGCTATGCGCGGGCGGCCCTGGCCGAAGAGCTGGCCCGGGTCGACGCCGCCCGCAGGGGGGAACGCAACCGGCAGCTGTGGGAGTCGACGCGCAACCTCTACAACCTGGTCGCCACCGGCGCCCTCGACCAGCGCGAGGTCGACCACGGGCTGCTCCAGGCCGCCGAGCGCTGCGGGTTGTTGGGTGAGGAGCCCCGCCAGACCCGCCGGACGCTGGCCTCGGCCCGCCAGGTCGGCCTGGCCCACCCCCGCCGGCCCCCCGAACACCCCAGCCCCAACCCCACCCCAGAGAGGCCGTTGCCCGTGTCGCCGCGTCGGGAGCACGGCGAGCGGGCCAGACAGAAACAGAGGTGATGCCTTGGCCGCCGCCGGCCAGCGGGTCGGCTGACCTGTTCCAAGGGGTGGGCGCGTGCCGCCGCCAAGCAGAGCCCGCGCCCACCCAACCACCCACAGGAAGGAGTTCCTTGGATGGGCAGCCACCCCACCCTAGACGATCACGAGCTGGCCGCCGAGGCCCGCGAGCTCGACCCCGACGACTGGAGTCACGGCCACGCCGTCGCCCATCTGGTCGCCGAGCACTCGCAGATTCGGGCCTGGCCAGACGGCAACCCCGATCTGGCCCACCAGCTGGATCACCGCGACTGGAGCTACGACCACCACCACCACCACCACCGGCCGGCCGAGCGGACCGCCGAGCAGGCCTTCGACCGGCTCAACCCCACCTTCGGCGTCCCCGCCGATCGCTCCGACAGTATCGGCCACCGCGACGTCGCCCAGCGCGAGGCCGCCCTCGCCCTCGGTATCCGCGTCGCTGTCCATGACAGCCGCCAGAACGACCGCGACCCGATCATCTGGCAGCCCGGCCAGGACTACCGCATGGCCGACACCATCCAAGTCGCCCGCAGCCAACCCACCCGCACCCGGCATGGCCCCGAGCGGCTCGGACCCGAACGCTAACCAGCACAAGGAGCAGAGAGCATGGCAGCGGACAACCACACCACCATCGTCGGCAACCTGGTCGAAGACCCCGAGGTCCGCTTCACCCACACCGGCATCGCCGTCACCAACCTGCGCGTCGCGGTCACCCAGCGCATCCAGCAGGACGGCCAGTGGCGCGACGGCGACACCTCCTACCTCAAGGTCAACGTCTGGCGCGGCCAAGCCGAGAACCTGGCCGAGTCGCTCGGCAAGGGCGACCGGGTCATGGTCACCGGCCGGTTGCGCCAGCGGAGCTGGGAGACGCCGGAGGGGGAGAAGCGGTCGGTCACCGAACTCGAAGCCGACGAGGTCGGGGCCTCCCTGAAGTGGGCCACGGCCAAGGTCGAACGCTCCAGCCAGCGCGGCAACGACGAACGGTCCAGCGGTCGGGAGCGGCAGGCCGAGTGGGGTGGCGACTTCAACGACGCACCCCCGTTTTAGCTTGGCTGGTTGTCTCGCCTCGGGCCCCGGGGACCCTCCCGGGGCCCGACCGTTGCCGCCGCCTGCGCCGCCGACGACCGCAGCGGCCGGCTGATCGAGGCGCGTCCGTCCTCCACTGATGCAGGGGCGCTTGACCTTGGTTGCGCGGGCCGTCACGGCCTGATCTTGCGCGCTGCGGCGGCTGGGCGGTCAGGGTCCGGGAAGCGGGCCACCCGATGGCGGCAGGTAGGTCGCAATGGGTACGGTGTCGCCGTCGACCTGCAAGGCCCAGGTCGACCCTTTGAGCCACTGCGCGTCCGGGCCGATCGGGGTGCCGCGCTCACACAGCAGCCCGAAGCAGCTGCCCGATCAGCTCCCCGTGGGTGCACAGCACAGCGTCCCCAGTGCAGGGTTGAACACCATCCCGGTGACCTGCTCCAGGTCGGCCTCCACCGCCAGCCGCTGGTCCAGCTCCACCGCTAGGCGGCGTTGCTCGGCCAGGGGCTGGACGGTCTGTTGGCAGCGCAGGGCCAGACTGGACAGAATCCTGCCGATCGGTTCGGCACAGAGCCGGACGATGAGCCCGACGCTCTCGCGCCGCCCGGTTGGCGACAGCGGCCGTTGCGAGTCCGGCCCGTTCCAGGTCCGCTTGTTACCAGCGTGGCCATGGCGGACCAGGTAGAGCATGCCGGCTCCTTGTTGCACGGGCACGTCGGGGCGGTGGCGGTGTGGTGATCGGCGACGACGGGCGCATCTGGTTGTTCCTACACCGCCGTGACCCGTCGCCAAACCGGCGTCACCAGATGCTCACCGACGCCGGACGCGGCCCCGGACGTGGCCTCCTCAGAGCCAGCCCGTGCGTTTCTTGCCGGCCACGGTTTTCCACGCCGGCCGCCAGCGTTCCCGGGCGGCCTGCGCGGCGGTCCGCTCGGCGGCGATGAGCTGGCCGGCGGCCAGGATCGTGGTACCCCGCGAGGAGCCGGCCTTCTCCCGCAGCCACGCCTCGGCGACGACCGCGTCGTGCTGCTCGCCGAGCTCGTCCTGGAGGTTGGACGCTGCCTTGGCGAACGCGCGCGCTGGCTGCCGACGACCGGCTTGACCGCCTCGGCGGCATAGCGGGCCCGCTTGGCGCGAATCCGGATCCGGTGCAGCGCCTCGTCCGGCGGCGTCGCGCCAGCCCGCCTGACCGCCTTCCTGAGCCGGCGCCACGCCTTCGCCACCAGCGGCGGCGCCGCCTCGGGCAGCACCGCCGGAGCCTGCGCCGCGGCGACCAGATCGTCCAGCAGCGCCGTGTAGCGGCGCTCCTCCATCCCTTGGAGGAGCCGCGCACGGGCGGCGTCGCGCTGCCCAACCAGGTCGTGGAGCAGCCGCCCCGCGGCGGCGGCGTCGCCGTCGGGCAGCCCGGCGACCCGACGGGTCAGACGGGCGTGCAGCACCTCGGCGTCGCGGACGTCCCCCGAGCAGGTTCGCCAGCCACTTCAGCTCGTCACGCAGCCGCCCCACCCATTCCTGGTCCAGCAACGGCTTGAAGGTCCGCAGCGTGGAGCGCAGCCGGCGGATGCCCACACGCGCCTGGTGGACGGCCTCGGGATCCTCACCCAGCCGCACGCCAGGCTCGTGACGGAACAACCGCAGGGTGGAGGCGGCCAGGTCATAGCGCAGTAACTGCTCCACCGAGGCGTCGTGGTCGAGGTCGCCGACCTGCAGCTCGGCGGCCCGACCTCGCGGTCGCCGAGCGCGCGCCGGTACTTGCCGAGCTGCTCGACCGCCTGGGTTGCCCCCGCCTCCTGCAAGGGGGCCAGCACCTTGTCCAGGGTGTCGGCTGGGCGCCGTCGCCCAGCTCGACCTCCAGCTCGCGGAACCGGTCGACCACCCGCCGGCCCTCGACCACCTGCACCTGATCGTCGACCACCTCGGCCAGCCGCTCGCCGGCGGCGTTGCGCAGCTCGACCGGCTGCCGCACCGCCCGCAACCTGGCGACTGGCTGCAGCGGCGCGCTGCGGACGTAGATCCGCAGCAGCGCGGTGGCCCCCTCGGGTACCTTGCGTGGCTTGCCGTCGAAGGTTTGCTCCTGCCGCACCAGCACCCCGGCGGCCTCCTCAGCCTCTGCCGGCTGCTTCACCGTCCAGCCCTCGTCGTCGCGATACCGCAGGCTCGCCCCCAGCGCGCAGGCGCAGATCGGGCGTATCCCAGTAGGTCGTGGTGTACCGCCGTCGCGGCTGCGGCTCGGCGAGGAACCCGTCGTCTGGCCCACCGAGCCGTGGGAACCGGAATCCGGCCGGCGCGACCAGCTTCGCTTCCCGTTCCAGCATGTCTCTGGGCGATCGCCGCCCAGCCGCTTCACGAACTGTTCACCTAAGGTGGGGCACGCCACCGAGCAGCCCAGGACGATCGAGGATTAGCGCACCTCTATGCTGTCGAGACTCTGGGGGTGAGTGCTGAGGAGCAGGTTATCGATGTCCGCGCTGCGGTCGAGTCCAGCGACCTGCTGGATGAGCTGCCTGAGCTGCGGGTGGACGACCGCGACGAGGACGAGCCGGTGCTGCTGCGCGCCGATGGTCGGCCGGTGGATACCTGGCGCGAGCGCTATCCCTATGCGGAGCGGATGGGGCGTGAGGAGTATGAGCGGACCAAGCGGCTGCTGCAGATCGAGCTGCTGAAGCTGCAGTACTGGATCAAGGCGACCGGGGAGCGGCTGATCGTCTTGTTCGAGGGCCGCGACGCGGCCGGCAAGGGCGGCACGATCAAGCGGTTTACCGAGCACCTGAACCCGCGCGGGGCACGGGTGGTGGCGTTGGAGAAGCCGAGCGAGCGCGAGCGCGGCCAATGGTACTTCCAGCGCTATCTGGCGCATCTGCCGGCGGCCGGGGAGATGGTGCTGTTCGATCGGTCCTGGTACAACCGCGCCGGGGTGGAACGGGTGATGGGCTTTTGCACCCCGGCCGAGTACCAGCGGTTCATGGAGCAGGTCCCGCACGTGGAGCGCCTGCTGGTCCAGGACGGGATCCGGCTGATCAAGTTGTGGTTCTCGGTGTCGCGGGCCGAGCAGCGCACGCGGTTCATCATCCGGCAGGTCGACCCGGTGCGGCAGTGGAAGCTGTCGCCCACCGATCTGTCCTTGCTGGACCGGTGGGACGACTACACTCGGGTCAAGGAGCACATGTTCCAGCACACCGACATCGACGAGGCTCCGTGGGTGGTGGTCAAGAGCAACGACAAAAAGCGTGGGCGGATCGAGGCCATGCGCTATGTCCTGGACCGCTTGGACTACGACGACAAGGATCAGGACGTGGTCGGCGCCCCCGACCCCCGCATCGTCGGCTCGCCGGACGAGGTCTACGACGAGGACCGGCTGACCGACCACCCACAGGGCAGCGCATAGGACCTGCCGGCTGCACTCGCGCCGGGCTCCTCGAGCGCCGGGAGTGATCCGGTGGTAGGCCCTCAGCACCCCGGCGGACCCGTTCCCTCGTGCTGTTCGAGGCCGACCGCCTGTCGCAACTCCTTGAGGTCCTCCTCAAGTTCGGGTCGTCCCTCAGCGAGTTGTTCCATCAGGTCCCAGGTCCGCCAGCCCGTCGGCGATCGCGTTCAGCTTGCGCTGGGTGGCCTGCTGGTTGCGGGTCTGGGTGTTTTGCAACAAGGCGACCAGCAGAAAGGTCACGATGGTGGTGGGGGTGTTGATGAGCAGTTGGGAGGTGTTGAAATCCAGCAGTACGGTGGTCGGCAGCCAGACCATCACCAGCAGCGCACAAGCGGTGAAGAATGGGGCCCGGCTGACCAGTTGGCGGCGCGACCGGCGAAGCGATCGAGCACCGTCTCGTGTGCCGCCTCGCTTGGCCGCATCGGCACGGTGCTCTCTTGCGCCATCGCCCTCTGCGCCGACCCGGCTACCGGTCTGGGTCGGAGTCATCCAGCGATGAGCAACCCTGCGCGGATTCCGGGTAACTGGCCGGCTTAAGTTGATCCGGGCCCGTACGGGTCGGTGGGGATGGTTTTGGCAGAACGCCGGCAGAATCGCGACGGCTCCGTCACATGCGGCGATCCGTGGACTCGATAACCCCTGACCTGCCGCCGGACTACGATCCTCCGCATGGCGCTGGTGCAGTACGAGTCCAAGGACAACGCGGGCCACAGGTTCTGGATGGCCCGCTACGCCATCCGGATCGACATCAACCGGCCCGGTATCTACCGGTGGCTCACCCCCCACGAGGCCGCACGGTGTCCACCGTTGTGCGTCTGACCTGCATGCTTGCCACGTACGTGTGCTGCGACGTCCAGGAGTATGCGCAGTAGCGTCGCGTCTTGTGGTGTCACTGGCCTGTGAGGTGGCCGGTGGGTCGCCATCGCGGGCTCAGAATCGTCGGTGTTTGGGTTCCAACGGAGGAGCACCGCGATGACCGACGTGGGCAGGACGAGCGTGAGCGAGCGGGTCGGCAAGGTGCTGCGCCTGCGCCTGCGCCACGGCCGGGTGCCCCGAGCGCCGAGTCGAGATTCCAGGGAGGGAGTTCGCGACGGCGTCCGGGCAGGTTCCCGAATCGTTCATCTTCATTTGGCATGGTGCAATCGGTCATCCGGATCGGCCGGCCTGAGGTGGCCGGCCGGACAGCAGAGGAGGATCGGCGATGACCGAGCAGGCATACCCGTCGTCCAGGGCGGGGGCGGGTGAGGAGGCCAGCGGCTGGGCGGTCGGGGCCATCTTGTTCGCGGCCATCATGATGATCATGGTCGGCATCTGGCAGGCCTTGGAGGGCCTGATCGCCATCTTCGAGAACGAGTTCT
>Ga0081538_10000894_pt1 | contig 32276 bp, 29 predicted proteins | sample TabmetS5T2R1_FD_71022 | JGI IMG/M metagenome (GOLD analysis project Ga0081538, IMG submission 71022) | Tabebuia heterophylla rhizosphere microbial communities from the University of Puerto Rico - S5T2R1 | ecosystem: Host-associated > Plants > Roots > Rhizosphere ...
GGGCTGGGGAAGGGAACCGTTCGGTTCGTCCCAAAGCGGGGATCAAGGTTCACTGTCCGACCCTGGTGTTCGTATGGAACGGTGGTCTCCATTGGTGGTCGCAACGGGATCGGGTGTCTCTCTCTGGGGGGCTGACGCGGCCGCGGGTCGCGGGCGTCGTGGGGACGACCGGACAGCACGGTCGGCACGGTCCTGGCCGCGGCTGGGGGAGGCCGAGCGGAGGGGGGTGCCTGAAGTTGCGGCCATCATGTGGCCGCAACTTGTTGGACCCCTGGCTGGCGGCGGTATCTCGGGCCCAGATCAACTGCGCGACAGCAACGAGAACACCAACGGCCTGCTGCGGCAGTGGTTCCCAAGCGCACCGACCGGCCGGCCCACGACCAGACCGAGCTCGACCCCGTGGCAGCCCCACTCAACGGCCGACCAAGGCAGACCCCTTCGGCTGGCGCACCCCGGCCGAGAAGATGCCGGAGCTGCTGCGACGACCGCCTGAAGCCGCCAACACCAAAGCCGGACGCTCGCCCGGTCCCGGCGCGCCCGAAGCGTCTACTGCCCGGCGACTGCCTCGTCGCTCCTGGCCTGCCGGGCCCGCTTCGCGGCCCGGGTGGCCTCCAGCAGCCGCGGCGGCAGCGCGGAGCGGAACAGCGTGCTCGCCTTTCCCAGCTTTGCCCGGCAGCGCGGGCACTCCTCGGAGGTCGCCGACAGCGTGGGGCTGTAGACGGTGAGCCGGCAGGTCGGGCAGTTCAGATACGCCATACCTCTCCTCCCAGTAGCACGCTGGGGGTCCGTGCTGTACAGGACGGCCAACCCTAGCCCAAAGGGGGTATCGGCGTCAACGGAAAGGTGAGCTTCTACGCGGGGCTTGAGCCGGGTTTGCGCGCAGGGCGCTGTGGGGAAGCCCAGCGAGGGGCCCATGCCTGACGAGATCACGTTCCAGAACGACCCGGTCGACCCGTCCGTCGAGTTCCGCAAGCAGCACAACCACTTCTTCGTGGCCCAGCGGGCCGAGCGCCTCGAGCCGGACCGCCCGGCTGGCGAGGTGCTGTGGAAGCGCATGTCGCTGGTGCAGCGCGTCTCGTACCACCAGGTCACGCTCCAGCTGGAGGACTACGCGGTCTGGAAGGACATGCCGCCCGACGAGTACGCCGACGAGCGGACCTGCCCCTTCGCGGTCGACTTCGTGTCGCCGCGCTGCGTTCGATTGCGCCTGGCAATTCGGCCGGCCCACCTCGGCGACGGCCCCTCGATGATGCTCGACGGCTACGAGCGGGGCGAGGCCTGGGACCGCGAGGACGACCGCGAACGATCGACATGGAGGAGCGAGCACGGCTCGATCTCGGTCATCCGCGACCCGTGGGCGGTCGAGCTGCACGACGCCGCCGGGCGGCTCATGACGCGCACGCTCAACCTCGACGACGCGCAGGGCGTGGTCAACGTGAACCCGATGCCGCTGTGCTACGTCCGGAGCTCCTCCAGCTTTCACCGGCACGTGGCCGCCGGCCTGAGGCTGTCGCCGGGCGAACGGCTCTACGGCGGGGGCGAGTCGTTCACGCGACTGGACAAGCGCGGCCAGCTGCTCCACATGTGGACTCGCGACGCCTACAGCGCGCAAACGCCGACGATGTACAAGCCGGTCCCCTTCCTGCTCTCGAACCGCGGCTGGGGCGTGTTCGCGCACACGGCCGCCCCCGCCACGTTCGACCTGGGCCACGGACACGACGGCGCGGCCGTGCTCTACCTGGCGGACGATGTGGCCGACCTGTTCCTGTTCCTGGGCGAGCCCAAACAGATCGTGAGCGAGTACACGGCGCTCACCGGCCGGTCGAGCATGCCGCCGCGCTGGTCGTTCGGGCTGTGGATGGGCCGCGACACCTACGAGTCGGCGGACGAGGTCCGGGCCGTGGCTTCGCGCCTGCGCCGGGAGCGCATCCCGTGCGACGTGCTGCACGTGGACACCGGCTGGACCGAGGCCAAGTTCCGCATGGACTTCCAGTTCTCGAAGAGCCGCTTCCCCGACCCGCAGCGCCTACTGGACGAGCTGCGGGAGCAGGGCTTCCGGCTGAGCCTCTGGCAGTTCCCCTACCTGCATCCGAGCAACGGGCTGCGCGGCGAGGCGATCGAGAGAGGCCTGGTCGTGCTGGCGAGCGACGGCACGCCGCCGGTCGACGATGCGATCATCGATTTCACCAACGACGACGCGGCCGAGTGGTACCGGTCGAAGCTGCGCCGCCTGCTCGAGCAGGGCGTGGCCGTGTTCACCTCCGACTTCGGCGAGGCCGCCCCCGTCGGCGGCATCTACCGCGGTGACCCCGCGGGCTTCGTGGAGCACAACCTCTATCCCCTGCGGTACGCGCGCGCCGTGGCTGAGGCGACCGAGGCCGTGACCGGCGAGAACGTGCAGCACGCCCGTGCCGCCTGGGCCGGCTCCCAGCGCCATCCGCTGCACTTCTCGGGCGACCCCGAGACGAGCGACGGCGGCATGCTCGGCACGTTGCGCGGCGGCCTGTCGCTGGGCCTCTGCGGCTTCACCTTCTGGACCCACTTCGTGGGCGGCTTCCCCAAGCCCCCGGACCCCGACCTCTACCTGCGCTGGCTTGGCTTCGGCGTGCTCAGCTCGCACGTGCGCTGCCACGGGGCCCCGCCACGTGAGCCCTGGGAGTTCGGGGACGACTTCCTGGCGCGCTTCCGGCGCCTCGCCGAGCTGCGGTACTCGCTGCTCCCGTACCTGGTCGAGCAGGCCGAGGCCGCCTGCGAGCGCGGCCACCCGCTCATGCGACCGCTCTTCTTCGAGTTCCCCGACGACCCGGGCTCGTGGCTCGTGGAGGACCAGTACCTGCTCGGCACCGACCTGCTGGTGGCGCCGCTCTTCGAGGACATCACGGAGCGGCCCCTCTACCTGCCGCCCGGGCGCTGGCACCGCTTCGCCGAGGACGAGGGCACCGCACTCGACGGCCCCGCCTGGCACACGCTCGAGGTCGAGGAGGTGCCGGCTGTCGTCCTGGTCCGCGACGGCGCCTCGCCGGGCATCGCCGAGCCCGCCCAGCACACCGGTGCGCTGGACTGGGACGGCGCGCGCGGCTGGCGCCCCGCCGCATGAACCTGGCCGACGCGCTCGTCATCAAGCGGGGGAACCTCTTCATGGTGGCGCCGCGCGACGGCGACCTGCCCGGCGAGCCCCATCCGCTCGGGCTCTGGTACCGCGACTGCCGGTACCTGTCCGTTCACCGGCTGCGCCTGAACGGTGAGCGGCCGGTCCTGCTCCAGGCCTCGGACGCGCTCGGCACGAGGTCGCTGCACGAGCTGACCGACCCCGCGCGGTCGCTCTCGCTGCACGTGGAGCGGCTGCTAGCCGCGGAGCCCGGCCGGCTTGTGGAGCGCATCGTCCTGCGCGGTCTTGAACCGGATGCGCCGAGCGTCGAGCTCGAGCTGTCGCTCGGAGCGGACTTCGAGCCGATGCTCGCGGTGCGCGGCCTCGTCGAGCGGCCCGAGCGTCCACCGGTGGAGAACACGTTCGACGGGCGCGCGCTGCGCTGGTCCGTCACCGGACGGGACGGGGTGGTGCGCACCACCACCGTCGAGCCGAGCGAGCCGCCCGCGGCGGCCGCCCCCGGCGTCCTGCGCTTCGACATCGACCTCCCCCCCGGCGGCGAGCGGCGGATCGAGCTCCGAATCTCCGCCCTGGAGAGCGGGGACGAACCGGGTCCGGCCAAGCGCCCGGCCCCCGAGCGCCCGGAGGTCCGCTCGGACGACGAGCTGTTCGACCGCGTCCTCGCTCGCTCGCTCCAGGACCTCGAGCTGCTGCGGTCTGAGCTGCGGGGCCGGTCTTACTTCGCGGCCGGGGTTCCCTGGTTCGCGACGCTGTTCGGCCGTGACAGCCTCCTCACCGCGACGCAGACGCTCGCCTTCATGCCGGACGTGGCGGGAGACACGCTGCGGCTGCTCGGCGACCTGATCGGCGTGGCGCTCGACGACGACCGGGACGAGGAGCCCGGCAAGGTGCTGCACGAGCTGCGGGTGGGAGAGCCCGCGGCGCTCGGCGAGACACCGTTCGCCCGCTACCACGGGAGCGCGGACGCCACACCGCTTTGGCTCTGCCTGCTCGCCGACCACGCCGGCTGGTCGGGCAGCCTCGAGCTCTTCCGGGCGCTTCGCCCGCAGGTGGACGCCGCGCTGGCGTGGATCGACCGGTACGGCGACCTCGACGGCGACGGTCTGGTCGAATACCGGCGCCGGTCGCCGCATGGCCTCGAGAACCAGGGCTGGAAGGACTCACCGAACGGCGTGCCCGACGCCGCCGGCCGCCCGCTCGCCGCGCCGGTGGCGCTGGTCGAGGTGCAGGGCTACGTGGCCCGCGCGCTCCGCGGGGTGGGCCGGCTCTTCGAGCTCGACGGCGACGTGGCGCGCGCCGCGCGCCTGAGGGACGACTCGTCCCGGGTGGAGGCGGCGCTCGAGCGCTTCTGGCTCGAGGAAGCGGGCGGCTACGCGATCGGTCTCGACGGCCGGAAGCGGCCGGGGTCCGGCCTGACGTCGAACCCGGGCCACCTGCTTTGGGCGGGAGCTCTGCCCCGCGCCCGGGCGCGTGCGGTGCGGGACCTCCTGATGGCCGAGCCGATGTTCTCGGGCTGGGGGGTGCGCACGTTGGGCGCCGGACACCGGGGCTTCAACCCGCTCGGCTACCACACCGGCTCCGTCTGGCCGCACGACAACGCGATGATCGCCTGCGGGCTTCGCCGCTACGGCTTTGACGAGGACTTCGCGCGGATCTTCAACCGCCTGCTCGACGCGGCGTCGCGGTTCGACGACTACCGGCTGCCCGAGCTGTTCGGCGGATTCGAGCGAATGCCGGGCGAGAGCCCCGTCCCGTACCCCGTGGCGTGCCGCCCGCAGGCCTGGGCGGCGGGCTCGATCCCCTGGCTGCTCGCGTGCGGACTCGGCCTGCACCCCGAGGGGCTCGACGGGCGCCTCCGCGTCGTGCGGCCCTCGCTGCCGGCCTGGCTCGATCGGCTGGAGATCGCACGTCTGCGCGTTGCGGACGCCGCCGTCGACCTCCGCTTCGAGCGAACCGGCGACGGGGTGCGGCTGTCAGACGTCCGCGTGGACGGCCCGCTCGAGGTGGTGCTCGAGCCCGCGGGGCCCGGCCCGCCCGCCGACGCGTAGCCCCGCCGCGACCGGGTAGCCGACGGGGCATGCGAGCGATCGTCACCGCGTCCGACTCGGGAATCGGCAAGGCCACCGCCGTACGGCTGGCCCGAGACGGCTTCGACGTGGCTGTCACGTGGCACACCGACCGCGAGGGCGCCGAGGACACCGCCCGCGAAGTGGGCGAGCGGGGCGCACGAGTGGTGATGGCAAGGCTGGACGTCACGCGCTTCGAGGAGGCGGCGGACACCGTCGAGGCGCTTGCGAGCGAGCTGGGCGGTCTCGACGTCTTCGTGAACAACGCGGGCGGCGGATCCCACCACCCGTTCCTCGAGTTCCCGCTCGAGGAGTGGCAGCACGTCATCGACCTGAACCTGACCGGCGCGTTCGCGTGCGCCCAGCGAGCGGCCCGCCTCATGGCCGCGGCCGGCAACGGCGGCCGGATCGTGAACGTGACCTCCGTCCACGAGCACGTCCCGCTCCGCGGCGCCGCCGCCTACTGCGCCGGCAAGGGCGGCCTCGGGCTCCTCACGAAGGTGATGGCGCTCGAGCTGGGCGAGCACGGGATCACCGTGAACGCCGTCGCGCCGGGAGAGATCGCCACGCCGATGACCGATGCCGAGGACGAGGATCCCGCGGCGGAAGAGCGCCCCGCGCTCCCGGCGGGCCGGCCCGGCAACGCGCACGAGATCGCCGAGGCGATCGCCTTCCTCGCGCGTCCGGACGCCCGCTACGTCACCGGCGCCTCGATCGTGGTCGACGGCGGCCTGACGCTGACAGCGGCTGAGTCCAACCGGGAGGCCGCGTCGTCGTAGGCTCCAGCCTGTGGAGCTCGACTCCGAGATCGACAGGCTCTACGGCGTTCCGCTCGACGAGTTCGTAGCCGACCGCGACGAGCTCGCCAAGCGGCTGCGGCGCGACGGCGACCGGGAGGCGGCCGAGCGCGTCAAGAAGCTGCGCAAGCCGAGCGCGGGCGCCTGGGCGCTGAACCAGGCCGTGCGGCGGCGGCGAAAGGAGAGGGACGCGCTGCTCGCGGCGGGCGAGCGCCTCAGGGAGGCCCACGAGGCCCTTTTGGGCGGCGGTGATGCCGCGGCGCTGCGCGAGGCCATGCAGGAGGAGCGGGCTCTGGCCTCGGGGCTGGCGGACTGCGCCGAGGCGATCGCGAGCGAGACCGGCAAGAGCGGGACCGCCCTCCGGGAACGCGTGCGCTCGACCCTGCACGCGGCCGCGGTGGACGAGGAGGCTCGGGAAGAGCTGGCGGCGGGCCGCTTCGTCCGCGAGCGCGAGGCGGCCGGCCTGGGCCCGCTCGATGCGGCGCCGGTGATCCCGGCGAAGGGGCGCACCAAGCGGGAGCGGGCGCCGACAAAGGGGGCCAAGCGCGAGCGCTCGGCCGGGCGCACAAAGGAGCCCTCGGCGGCCGAGCGCGAGAAGGCCGCCGAGCGGGAGCGACGCGAGCGGGTCGCCGAAGCGCAGCGGATGGTCGAGGAGGCCCGGGCGACGCTCGAGGAGGCCGAGGCCGCGCATTCGGACGCGGCCGGGGAGCTTCAGGCGGCCCGGGAGGCGGTCGGGGCGGCCGAGGACGCCGAGCGGGAGGCCCGCGCGGCGGCGCGCGAGCGCCGGCGCGCGCTGGGCAAGCTCGAGCGCGACCTGGAGCGGCTCCGCGCCAAGAAGCGCTGAGTTCGCGGCTTCGTTTTCGCGCCCCGCGCACGGGTAGCCCGAAGCCATGAACTACTGGGTCCAGCTTGCCACCGAGCAGTTCCCGCCGAGCGACCTCGTCGAACAGGCGATCGAGGCCGAGCGCGCGGGCTTCGATGCCGTCAACGTCAGCGACCACCTCCAACCGTGGTGGGAGCCCGGCCACTCCGGCCAGGCCTGGACGCTGCTGGGCGCGATCTGCCACGCCACGGAGCGCGTCGGCGTCGGCACAGGCGTGACGGCGCCCGTGTACCGCTACCACCCGGCCGTCGTGGCCCAGTTCGCCGCGACCGTCGAAGAGCTCTCGCCCGGCCGCGGCTTTCTCGGGATCGGGTCCGGCGAGGCCCTCAACGAGGTGCCCTGCGGGATGGTCTGGCCGGACACCGGCGAGCAGGTTCGCCGCATGGAAGAGGCGCTCCAGGTGATCAACCGGCTGCTGGACGGCGAGCGAGTCGACCACCACGGGCAGTTCTTCCGCACGCGGGGCGCCTACCTGCACACCCGCGGCGAGCGGCGCCCGCCCGTCTACGTCTCGGCGTTCGGGCCCGACGCCGCCGGTGTCGCCGCCCGCTGCGGCGACGGCCTGTGGACGCTGGCGGACCCCGACAGCGCGCCGGAGCTGATCGACGCCTACCGGTCGGCCTGCGACGACGCCGGAAAGGAGCCCGGCGAGATCATCCTCCAGACGGGCTTCTCCTGGGCCGAGGACGACGATGCCGCGCTCGAGGGCGCCCGCGTCTGGAAGGCGACGCAGCCGGAGGAGTACTTCACCGACGACTGGCACGACCCGAGGGCGATGTTCGAGAAGGCCGACCGCGAGGTCTCCGACGAGGAGTTCACGCAGTCATACATCGTCAGCTCAGAGCCCGACCATCACGTGGAGCGCATCCGCGAGATCGGGGCGATGGGCGCGACGGTGGTGTGCCTGCAGAACGGTTCCGGCGCCGAGCCGCTCGGCGCGCTGCGCACCTACGGGGAGCACGTGCTGCCGGCGCTGAAGGGCGCGCGCGTCTAGGCGCCGCGCGCGGCGCGGCTCAGTCGTCGACCTTGTCGCGCTTCGGCCCCTCCCAGGGCTCCGCCTCCGGGTCCTGGGCGGGATGCGGCTCGCTCGTGCTCCGGCTGCCGGTGGGCGGGTGGTCCTTGTCGCGCGGGTCCTCGCGCCGGTCGAAGGGGTCGGGCCACTCGGTCTCGTCCGGCTCGCCGACCGGGTTGTTCAGGGCGTGGTGAGGGTCGCGCTCCGTCATGCCACGGGCGTACCCGATGCGCGTGTCCGAAACCGCCCAAGTTTTGTTTAGAAGTTGATCCATTTGGACAGACTTGTCTCACGGTAACCGGCTCAGGGAGCGAGAGCCACCCGGCCCGGGGCCGCAGCAGTAAAGAGGGGGACGAGGGCGGTCGCCTTGGTCGGACCGGCCGCGCCACGGACCTTTGTCAGGTCGTATCCGACGGAGGTCTACAGAATGGCAGTAGCACTCGCGCCGGCGAGCGTCCCTCGCATACCTAGGCGCAAGATGGATTGCGACCGCGCCGACGCGCGGGAGACCGAGCGGAAGCTTCTCGTCCGCTACCACCTCGAGGGCGACCTCGCCGCCCGTGAGGAGCTGGTCGAGCGCTTCCTTCCGCTGGCGCGAGACCTCGCGCTTCGCTACACCTACACGGACGAGCCGTTCGACGACCTGCTGCAGGTCGCCAGCCTGGGCCTGATCAAGGCGGTCGACCGCTTCGAACCCGGGCGCGGGACGAAGTTCACGAGCTATGCCGCCCCCACCATCCTGGGCGAGCTCAAGCGCCACTTCCGCGACAAGGGGTGGGCACTGCACGTGCCCCGCGACCTGCAAGAGCGCACCCTCGCGGTCAGTCGCGAGACCGAGGTGCTGTCAAAGACCCTGGGACGTTCGCCGAAGGTGCGCGAGGTGGCCGCCGCGCTGGGCTGCTCGGTGGAGGACGTACTCGAGGCCCAGGAGGCGGCGGCCAGCTACGAGGCTGCGTCGCTCGACGCCCCCACCGCGCGCGACGACGACGACGCCGCGCCGCTCGTGGACCTGATGGGCGGCGAGGACGGCGCGTACGAGCTGGTCGAGAGCCGCGACGCGATCGCCAGCACCTGGAAGGCGCTACCCGAGGTCGAGCGCCAGGTGCTCGAGCTGCGCTTCATGCACGACCTCACGCAGCGCGAGATCGGTGAGCGGATCGGCTACTCGCAGATGCACGTGTCGCGGCTGCTGCGACGGGCGCTCAAGCGCCTGGAGACGGCCGCAGCCGCCGCGTGAGCGAGCGGGCGTTCTCCACGGCGAAGCCCTCCCAGTCGTTGTTGAAGTAGACGAGGACCTCGGCCCGGCGGCGCCACTGGGCGATCCGCCGAGCCCACTCCTCGATCTCGGTCTGCGAGTAGTTGCCGCGCCTGCCGCGCCGTCCGTGGTGAAGGCGCACGAGCGTCCAGTCAGTTGTGAGCTCGCGGGCCTGGAACGGCCACTTCGGGTGGTCGCCGATCACGAGCGCGGCGCCGTGCTCGCCGAGTAGCTCGTAGACCTCCTTCGTGAACCAGCTCTCGTGCCTGAACTCGAAGCAGTGGCGGCCCGGGGGCAGCACGGCGAGCGTCCGCGCGAGGAGCCCGGCGTCGGCCTTGAAGTTGGCCGGCAGCTGCCATACGACCGGGCCAAGCTTCGGGGAGCGCACGAGCGGGTCGATGCGCTCGTAGTAGCGCTGGATCCCCTGCTCGATCTCGCGCAGGCGCCGGATGTGGGTCAGGTAGCGGCTCGCCTTGGCGGCGAACAGAAAGCCGTCGGGGGTCTGTTGCACCCAGCGCGCCACCGCGTCTCGCGAGGCGAGTCGGTAGAACGTCGAGTTGACCTCGACCGTGTCGAACTCCTCCGCGTAGCGGGCGAGCCAGCGCGCCTTGCCGAGCCGCTCGGGGTAGAGGCGACCCCGCCAGTCGTCGTAGTTCCAGCCCGAGCAGCCGACCCGGACCGGCCGGAGCGAGCTACTCGCTGACGAGCGTCTGGCGGTCCCGCTCCGTGAAGTCGACCTTGTCCGTGCGGGCCTGCTCGCGGTGGTCATGGATGCTTGCCGCCTGCTTGCGGCGCCGGTTGAAGTCGGCGAAGACGGCGATGCCGATCCCCAGGACGGCGACCGGGAGCGCCACCACGACCGCGCCGCCCATGAAGGTCAGGGACATCGCCACGAGCGCCACGGCAAAGGCGGTTACGGCGATCGTAAGTCCGGACATGCGTACGGCGTACCCGCGCCCGGGCGGGGCAAACGGCTCGCGTCGGGCTACTGATTCGAGGGCCCGAAGCGACTCGTCTCGCCCTCGGGCAGGCGGCCGTCACGGCCGACGTAGCCGTCCTTGCCGCCGGCCACCAGATAGACCGCCGGCTCGTCCCCCACGTTCTTCACCTTGCGTATGGTGGAGGAGTCGACCCGGGCCAGGCCGCCGGGGCCGAGAACGTAGGCGGTGTCGTCGCCGAAGGTCATCTCCACGCGCCCGCGGTGGACGAAGTAGAGCTCCTCCTGCTCGTCGTGGAAGTGCCGCCCGGTCTCGAAGCCCGGCGGGATCTCGATGGCGTTGACGCCGAAAGCCGTCACGCCGAGGGCGCGGCGGATCTTGCGGAAGCCCGGCCCGTCGGCGAGCGCCTCCACGTTCGCGACCGCGAAGCCGTCGCCCTCCACCGGTTCGTGCACCTCGTCGGCCATGGTCGGCAGGATACGACGCGCGCACTCGGCCGAGCCGCGTGCCTGCCGCTACGCCGCCCGCTCGGCGCTGCGCAGCCCGCCGCGCGCCCACAGCACCGTGACCGCCGCGAGCAGCAGCGCGACGGCGAAGGCGGGCAGCACCTCGGTGGGGTCCCCGGCCAGGAAGCCGCGGCCGGCCTCGAGCACCAGCGTGACCGGGTTGACCGTGGCCGCCGCCTGCACCCAGCCGGTCAGCAGGTCGTAGGGCACCCACACGGGCGCCAGAAAGAGCAGGAGGAAGGCCGGCACCTGGATGGCCGGGCCGGCCTGCATCGTGCGGAGCCGCATCGCCACGCCGCTGCCGAACAGCATCGCGGCTGCGTTCACCAGCAGCGCGAGGGTGTAAAGCCCGACGAGGTCGACGAAGCTCCCGTCGATCGTGAGCCCCGCGACGAGCGCCACGACCGTGATCGTCGTGATCGTGAAGACGGCGCGCAGCAGCGCCGCGATCCAGTACCCGGCCACGATGCCGCCGCGCTGCGACGCCGCGAGCATAAGCCTGCGCGAGAACCCGGACTCGAAGTCCCGGGCGATGGAGAACCCGGTGAAGACCCCGCCGAAGGCGGACGCCTGGAGCAGGACGAACCCGTAGACGAAGGTCGTGTACCCGGAGCCGTAGTCGAAGCCGGGGATGGAGTCCACCCTCGAGAGGCCGCCCGCGAACGCGGTGAAGAAGAACAGGGGGAACATCAACGCCGGGATCGCCATCGCCGGGTTGGTGAAGAAGTTGTGGGCGTTTCGCCACCCCACGGCGAGCGCAACCGACCAGAACCCGCCGCGCGTCATGTCCTCACCATCCGCGTGCGAAGCGCCGACGAGGCGGCGGTCAGCGCGATCAGCGCCACGCCCCCAGCGCAGGCGAAGCCGAGCGCGATCGCCTCGCCGTCCCAGCCCGTGATCACGAGCGAGCGGATGCCCTCGAGCATGTACGAGACCGGGTTGTAGGTGGCCACCGTCCGGAACCAGTCTGTTTCGATGAGGTCGCGCGGCAGCGACAACGACGACAGGAACAGGGCCGCGAAGAAGAGCGGGAACACACCCTGCACGGCCTCGCCCGAGCCGCTGCGCAGCGCCACGAACGCACCGATGCAACCGAAGGCGAGCGAGATCGTGAGGGACATCGCGACGATCACGAGAGCGCCGGCCACCCCCGCCTCGATCCCGGACCCGAAGACCGCACCCACAACCAGGAACGTCACCGCCTGGATAAGGCCGAGCGCCAGGATGCCGGCGAGCTGGCCCATCATCAGCGCGACGCGCCGCAGCGGCGTGAGCGAGAGGCGGTTGAGGAAGCCGCTCTCGATGTCGCTCGCCACGTTGGTGCCCGCGCTGTTGGCGGAGAAGAGCGCACCCTGAACGAACGAGATCGCGAGCGCGAAGTCGAAGTAGGAGTCGGTCGGAAAGCCCGGCAGCCGCGTCGCCGAGTCGAGCCCGCTCGAGTTGATCGAGAGAAAGATGAGCGGGAACAGAAGCGACGGCACCACCATCATCGGCTGGCGCAGCGTGCGCACCACGGAGCGCCGGGCGAGCATCCCCACCTGACGCGGCAGGGCGGAGGTCACGCCACCACGGCTTCTGCCGGCTCGCGCGGCTCCTCGGCCTGGCCTTCGAGCGAGCGGCCGGTCTTGGACAGGAAGACGTCGTCGAGCGTCGGCGCGTGCAGCTGCAGGTGCTCGACCCGGATGTCCTCGGCGTCGAGCGCGCGCACCACCTCCGCGAGCTGGGCGTCACCGCCCGACAGGCGCACCGAGGCGCCCTTGGGCGAGCCCGTCACGGACTCGCCGAAGCGGGCCAGCACGTCCTTCATACGGGGCAGGTCCTCGCGCTCGGCGGGGATCGCCTCCACGCTGGGGCGGCCGATGTCGGCCTTGAGCGCCTCGGGGGTGCCCTCGGCCACGATGCGGCCCCTGTGGATGATCCCCACGCGGTCGGCCAGCACGTCCGCCTCCTCGAGGTACTGGGTGGTCAGAAAGACGGTCACGCCGCGGTCCGCCGCGAGCCGCCCGACCTCGTCCCACAGGGCGGTGCGGCTCTGCGGGTCGAGGCCGGTGGTGGGCTCGTCCAGGAAGAGGATGCGCGGCCGGTGCACGAGCGCAAGGGCGAGGTCGAGCCGGCGCTTCATGCCGCCCGAGTAGCCGCCCACGCGCCGGTCCGCCGCCTGCGTAAGCCCCACGCGCGCGAGCAGCTCGTCGGAGCGCTTGCGCGCCTCGTGGCCACGCATGCCGTGCAGGGCGGTCTGAAGCTTCATGTGCTCGCGTCCGGTGAGGAAGGGGTCCAGCGCCGCCTCCTGAAGCGCGGCGCCGATGGCCGCGCGCACCTCCGCCCCCTCCTTGAGCACGTCGTGGCCGGCCACCTGCGCGCTCCCCGACGTGGGCGGCAGCAGCGTGGTGAGCATGTGCACGGTCGTGGACTTGCCCGCGCCGTTGGGACCGAGGAAACCGTAGACCTCGCCCGGCTCGACGCGCAGATCGATGCCGTCCACCGCACGCGGCCCCTTCTTGAACTCCCGCACCAGGTCGGTCGCTCGAATCGCGGGTTCGGTCATATCCGTCGAGCGTACTCATCGCTCTTCACCGTGGCGCGGAAAGACGATCCGGCGGTGCCGGCTCGCGCGCTGCGCGCCCGCAATGGTCATCGCGGAGGGGCCTCGGCTAGGGCCCCGGCGGACTAGGGCTAGGCCGGCGTGTGGAGGGTGCTCTCCACGCCGCGCACGCCGTCGACCTTCGCCGCGGCCTCGCGGAGCTCCTCGATCTTCGCCGGGTCGTCCACCTCGCCGCGCAGGTAGGCGGTCCCGTTCTCCACGCTCACTGACACCTGCCCCTTGGGGGCGTCCGGCGCGCGGAAGATCTCGCTCTCGACCTTGGCCTTCAGGGCGGCGTCGTTGAGGCGCTCCTCGGCCGGCTCACGGCCCGTGCCCGGTGCCGCGGACGTGGCCTTGCCCTTGATGGCCCCCCCGGCGTAGCTCGCCTTCTGGACTGCCTGCTCCTTGCCCTGGCGGGCGTACTTCGTGGTCTTGTCGCGCGCGACGTTGCGCCGGCGCGTCCCCTCGTTCGGGTCGAGGAACCAAGCGGCGGCGGCGCCGATCGCGGCGCCGATCAGCAGCTTGAACATGAGTGCGAGCTCCTTTCGGTCGGTTTGAGAGGCTCCGGAAACGTTTCCCGGAATGCGGCGCCTGAACCTCCCGGCGGCGGGCTAGTACACGCGACCGGAAGTTCGGTCGGGAATCGGCGAGCGACTGGGCGTGGCTGACGGTGGACGCGGGGTGAGTCGATGCCTGAGCATCGGCGATCCCCGTGGACGCCGTCAGGCGCGTCCAGGCGCCGCCGAAACCGGCCGAACTTGCGGGAGCGTGTACTAGCTTCCGGCGGACCTAGTACCTCAGCAGCGCGGCCACGCCGCCCGCGCGCTCACGGAGCTCCTCCCGCCTGCGCCGCACGGCCATGATTTCGGCCGACTGCTGCAGCGTCAGCTCGATCGCCGCCTCGGTCAGGTCGTCGAGCCGCTCGAGCTCGCGACCGTCCACCGGACAGCTGCGCTCGCCCTCGGGGCCGACCCAGCCGCACTCCGGGCAGGCCGCCCCGGCGGCGGAGAAGCCCTCCTCCAGCAGCAGGCACTCCACCCGGCGCTCGTTGAGGGCCTGGAGCACCTCCTCAAGCCCGAGGGCCGCCCGGCTGCCCTCGCCGAGTCGCTCGAGCGCGGCGGCCTCCCGCTTCTCCTCCAGCTCGTCCAGGAGCGGGCGCGCCTTCCGGAGGACCTTGTCGGGGGTCGCGGTGTCCACGTCCACCTCGATGCGGCCGGCCAGCCTTTCCGAGAGGTAGCCGTGAAGCTTCGACTCGAAGTCCGCCGCGACCTCGCGCGGACCGCCGACGATCAGGCGCTGGAACGGTCTGCGCTTGAAGTGCTTCATGAGCACCTCGGCGGTGTGCTTCAGGTGGTCGTCCTTCTCCTTCTCGATGCCGCGCTGGTAGCGCGCCTGGGACCAGCCCCCCCGGTCGTGCTGGCCGAAGACCACGTCGTGGATCTGCTCGATCTCGCGCAGGCTTTCCGGGGAGCCGCGAAAGACGCGTGCGTCGCGCCGGCTCACGAGGGCCACGCACCAGCGTTCGCGGCGCTCGAGCCGCGCCAGCGGCCCGACGAGCGGCGAGCGCCCGATCGCCACCCGGCTGGGCACGGGGCGCGGCAGGGCGATCACCTCGAACAGGTCTGAGGCGTTGCTGACGAAGACGGCCACGGCATGTGCCCCCTCGGTCGGAAGGTCCCGCTCGAGCAGCTCCGCCGCACGCTTCAGGCTGGCGTGGAGGTCGACCTTGTCCTGGTGCGGCAGGCCGTCCCTTTCGCGGAGCCTGCGCTCGGCCTCGTCGAGCAGCGAGCGGACGGCGGTAGCCCTCGCCGGCGGCGTCGCGAACTGCGCCGGATCCAGGTCGAGATAGAGGCTCAGCACGACGGGACGGTCGAGCCGGACCTGGGCCAGGCGCCGGAGCTCGTCACGATCGGGGGCCGTCACCTGCATGCCCATGCCTCCTTCGCCGAGGACTGACTTCCCGGGGGCTCCTACCCATGCACGACTGGGCCGACACTCTACGCCCCCCTTCTCCAGTCCGATACCCTCTTTCTTACGCGAAGTAAGTAACCAAACGCCCCCAGGAGCGTTAGTTGTTCGAGGCCGGACGCGCCCGAGCGCGTTTGGTCTTCCGAACGAGCCTTTTTTGCGCTATACTTTCGATGAATCTCGAACTATCTAACGGAGTGACCACCACGAGTACAAGCACCACTGGGACCGAAACCCACGCCTACACGCCCGAACTGGAGGATTCGCTCCAGCTGTTCTTCAACGAGGCGCGCAAGCACCCCCTGCTTACCGCCGAGGAGGAGATCGAGCTGGCCAAGCGCATCGAGCGCGGCGACCTCGAGGCCAAGGACCGCATGATCAACTCGAACCTGCGGCTCGTGATCTCGGTCGCGCGCAAGTACCAGGGTCAGGGGCTTCCCCTGGGAGACCTGATTCAGGAGGGCATGCTGGGCCTGATTCGCGCTGTCGAGAAGTTCGACTGGCGCAAGGGCTTCAAGTTCTCGACCTACGGAACGCTGTGGATCCGGCAGGCGATCGGACGCGGCCTGGCCAACTCCGGCCGGACCGTGCGGCTGCCCGTGCACATCGTCGCGCGCGCGCGGAAGATCGCGGATGCCGAGCGCAAGCTCGCCGTGGAGCTCGGCCGCCAGCCGACCGAGGAGGAGATCGCGTCGCACATCGAGCTGCCGCTCGACGAGGTGATCGACATCCGCCGCGCGGATCGCGGGCCCACCAGCCTCGACCAGGGCGTCGGTGAGGACGGCGAGACCGCCCTCGGCGACCTGATCGCCAGCGACGGGCCTTCCATCGAGGACTACGTGAGCACCGAGATGGGCTCGGATGCCCTGCGGCAGGCCGTCGGCACCCTCCCCGAGAACGAGCGGACCGTGATCACGCTCCGCTTCGGACTCGACCGCGAGGAGCCGCAGGCCCTGCGCGAGACCGGCCGGCGCCTCGGCCTCTCGAGCGAGCGGGTCCGCCAGCTCGAGGACCAGGCCCTTCGCCGCCTCTCGAAGGACGACTCGGTCGCGGCGCTGCGCGAAGCCGCGTAGAGCCCCGTCCCCCAAGCCCCCGGCCCTCCCCCGGGCCCCCCGAGCGCGCCCGCCTCAGAGCGGGCGCGCCGTCTTTTCGGCCAGATGACGCAGCAGCGCCGTCATCCCGCCCTCGGCGTGGATGGCGCGCTGCCGCGCCGGCGCGCCTCCGTCGCGCAGGATGCGCTCTGCCCCCTCGAGGGCGTCGTCCTCGCCGCTCAGCTCGTCGAGCAGCTCGCGGAGGGCCGCGCGCGCCGGCTGCAGCCGGCCGCGGAACAGCAGCTCGGCGTCGAGCCCGTCCCTGACGGCGCGAAAGCTCGACCAGTGGAGGGCCTGGTCGGGAGCCGGGTCGGCGATCGGCTCCTCGGCCGCCCGCCGGGCCAGCGCGTGGACGAGCGCACCGACGCCGGCTGCCTCCTCGAGGCCGGTCTGCACGTCGAGCTCCCGCAGCTCGATCGTGCCGAGACGCGGCTGCAGGCGGGCGTCCCACCAGACCATGGTGTGGTCCTCCGGACCGCCGCCGGCGGCGATCGCGTCGAGCGCCTCGAGGTAGTCCTCCCAGCCGCTCAGGCGCGGCGGCAGCCCCCGGCCGGGATAGGCGCGGATGACGGCCGCGCGGGCGCTCGCGAGGCCGGAGTCGAGGCCGAACCAGAACGGGGAGCCGGCGCCAAGGGCGCCGATCAGCGGAAGCGCCTCACGCAGCCCCATCAGCCCGGCCACCGCCGCGTCGGGCGAAGGCATGGCGACGTGCACGTGCAGGGCGCACTCGGGCGTGCGCTTGATGAGGCCGCGCATCTCGCCCTCCACGCGCCGGTAGCGGTCGGAGTCCACGAGCCGGACGTCCCCGAAGCGGGCGTCCGGGTGAAGCCCCACCGCCATCGGCGTGCCGCCCGCCGCCACCACCGCGGCGCGGCCGGCGGCGATGTCCGCGATCGCCTCGCCCGCGGTCCGCCTCGGCTCCGAGCGAACCTCGACCTCCGCAAGGAAGGCCTCGTGGTCGGCCCGCTCCTCCGGGAGGTGCATCCCGGGCACGACCCTGTCGGCCATATGTGCGAGCTGGAGCGTCTCGCGATCCACGAGCAGGAGCTCCTCCTCCAGTCCGACCGTGAAGGCCTCCCCGGTGCCGAAGCGGTGTTCGTGGCGCGCGAAGCCGGAGTCGGAAGGCGGCGCCCCGCGGCTCACGGGCTCTTCCCCAGCGCGGCCCGGGCCGCCATCCGGCCGAACACAAGGGCGGCCGCCAGCCCGCTCGCGTAGCCGCCGGTCGCCAGCCCGCCCGCGTCGGCCCCGCACGCGAACACTCCCGGCGCCGCCCGGGCGGCCCGGTCGATTCGCAGCCCGCCCAGCGTCGTCGTGATCCCGGCCACGGTTTCCACGGTCACATGCTCGGCCTCCCGCCGGACGGGCGCCCCGGCCGCTTCCGCGGCGTCCACCATCTCCCCCACCGTCCGGTCGCGCACCCGCTCGCCCAGCGCCGCGCGCGGCACGCGAAACCAGGCACGAGCGCGTGGCTGTCTCGCCATCCACTGCGCGGTGTCGATCTCCGACCACGTGGCATTCCGGTGCGGCTCACCGCGCTCGTTCGTCACCTCGGCGTGCCGCGCGTAGAGCTGAGCGAGCCGCACGAAGTCGCCGGGCTCGACGCGCGCCGGGGGCGCGGGCATCGCGCGGGCGTACACCTCGTCGAGCCCCGGTCCGGTCCGCGCGCCCGCGGCGAGCCCGAGACGCAGGCCGTCGCCCGTCGACCCGGGGGCTGCCCGCAGCAGCAGATGATCGGCCTCGACGGTCACGTGCTCGCGCACGAGCGCGGCGTTCGCCGCAAAGCCGCCCGTTGCGAGGATCACGGGCAGGCCGTCGGGGAGCTCGTGGAGCGGCGATGCGAGACGCACACCGGCCCCTCCACCGGCGGCGCCAATGAGCGCCTCGGTCAGCCCCTCCGGGTCGAATCGCACGCCGCTCGTGAGCGGATTTCCGGTGTCGCGCGCCGTCACGGGCGCGCCGAGCGACTCGAGCCAGCGGAGGTCGGCGTCCAGCCGCTCGAACAGCAGCCGCTGCAACTCCGGGTCGCCCCCTGGGCACTCGGCACGGAAGCGGCGGAAGTCGCGGTGACGCCAGATCACGCCGCTCGAGAGCCGCATCGACCCGCCCGCGCGGTCGAGCTTCTCGAACACGACCGGCGCCGCGCCGAGCCGTCGCGCCTCGGCCGCCGCCGCGAGGCCGGCCATCCCTGCGCCGGCCACCACGAGGTCGCTCAAACCAGCGCGAAGCCCGGCTTGTGCTCCACGTACTCGATCCGGACGCCGGCCGGACCGCGCAGGAAGACAGCGAAGGTGTTGGGCGCGTCCTTGACGTCGTCCACCTCGACCCCGCGCCGCTCGGCCTCGCGCCGCACGTCGCCGGCGGAGTCGACCAGGAGCGCGATGTGGTTGAGGAGCGGGCGCTCGCCGTCCGCGGTCTCCCCCTCGACGATCCGCAGCTCGCGGTCGGCCACGCGCAGGGCGCCGTCGCGGCGGTCGAAGCCCATCTCCTCGAGCTTGTCGAGCGCACCCTCGCGGTCGGGCAGGCGCAGGACGACATGGTCGAGATCGAACTCGGTCCCGCCGCGCTCGACGAGCACGATCGGGACTCCGTTCGGCGCCTCCAGCACGGCGCAGCGGTTCTCCTGCCGGACCGCTGCCGACTGCGGCAGGCCGGACACGGCCGCCGACAGGTTCCCCACGCGCAGCCCGATGCGCTCGAGCGAGCCTCGCTCCCGCGGGCCCTCGGCGTCGAACAGCGTGATCTTGCCGAGCTTGGCGTCCACGCCCACGAGCGTGAAGGCGTCGGTCTCCTCGATCACGTGCATGCCGAGGTGGTCGCACAGGAAGGCGGCCAGCTGCTTACGCCGGTCAACCCAGAGGGCGACGTGATCCAGGCTGCTTGGGCGGATCGCCTCGGTCATCTCAACCCGGCTACCCGCCTTTCACGGAATCACGCAGCGGACTCCAGCCGCTCGACCTCGCCGCGTTCGAGCTCGATGGAGTCCGCCCGCATGTTCTCCTCGAGGTGCTCGACCGAGCCGGTGCCCGGGATCGGCAGCATCACCGGGGAGCGCGCCAGCAGCCAGGCGAGCGCGAGCTGGCTGGGCGTGGCGTCGTGCCTGCGCGCCAGCTCCTCGAGGGATCCGCCGGGCCGGGCCAGCTCGCCGATCGCGAGCGGGAACCACGGAATGAACCCGATGGCATCGCGTTCACACGCCTCCAGCACGTCCTCCGAGTGCCGGTCGGTCAGGTTGTAGCGGTTCTGCACGGTCACGACGTCGACCACCGCACGGGCTCGGTCGAGCTCCTCACCGGAGACGTTCGAGATCCCGATGTGGAGGATCTTGCCCTCGTCCTGAAGCTCCTTCAGCGCGCCGAGCGATTCCTCGAGCGGCACCCGCCGGTCGGGCGAATGGAGCTGGTAGAGGTCGATCCGCTCCAGGCGAAGCCGGCGCAGGCTCCCCTCGCAGCACTCCTTCAGGCGCTCGGGCCGGGCGTCCCGCGGCCACTGCCCCGGGCCGGTCCGGCGCAGCCCGCCCTTCGTGGCGATCACGAGCCCCTCCGGGTAGGGGTGCAGCGCCTCGGCGATCAGGTTCTCGCTGACGGCGGGCCCGTAGGAGTCCGCGGTGTCGATCAGGTTGACGCCGAGCTCGACCACGCGCCGGAGGAGCCGCTTGGCCTCGTCCGGATCGTCCGGCGGTCCCCAGATCCCGTCGCCGGTGATGCGCATCGCCCCGAAGCCGAGGCGCCGGACCTCCAGGTCACCGCCGATCGTGAAGGTGTCGCTCATGGGCCGTCTCTTACCCTAGAGACGGCGGCGTAGCCCCCTGCCCCGGGGCGGCGGGCGGCGCCCACTCGCGTGGGCCGGGGGCTGCCAACCTAAACTCGCCGCGGTCGCGGGCGGGGCGGGATCGAAGATCGCTCGACCGCCGCGCTCGGAAGGTCCGCACCGTCCGGACTTGTGGCCCAAGGAGGGCCAAGAGTCAGGACAGTTACGCCACTCGCCTCGCCGGGACCCGGCGCTGCGCGCAGGAAATTCGGCGGAGATTGTTCGACGATTCCCTCGCGGGGACCGACGGCGGCCGCTCTTGCACACCCTTCCCCAGCCCTATGACGATCGCTCAACCCACATCGCGCCCGTCGCCCCCGAACGGACCCCAGATCGCGTAGGTGAGAGCCTCCAGCGCCGGCCCCGGGCTGGGTGCGCCGCGCTCACCCTGCTGGTTGAGGAAGAAGGTCCTCCCGTCCGCGCTGAAGGTCCCGCCGCAGAACTCGGTCTCGTTGAGGACCGTCCTCGCGAAGTCGTAGATCTCGCCTCTCGGCGTGACGCCACGCACGAATTGCTCGCCGCCGGCGTCCTCCTGGAGGAACACGTGGCCCGTGTGCGGCACCACCACGAGGTTGTCCGGGCCATCGAGCTCGTCGGGGCCGGGCGACTCGTAGATCAGCCTGAGCTCGCCGCCGTCGCGCCCCCTCGGTCGGTACTCCCACAGCTGGCCCGACTGGGCCTCCCCGCCGCTCGTGCAGTCGAAGTAGACCCGATTGTCGGCCGTCCAGATGCCCTCCGTGCGGTCGAATATGGCCGCGTCCTTCGACTGCGCCTCCCTGCGCACGGTGTCGGTGGGTGGGTTGGGCTCCTCGATCGTGACCCACTCGACGCGGAAGGTTTCGCCCGGGTTGGCGAGGTTGGCGTCGAAGTTCGGCCTGTCCCGCACCACAAGCGCTTGGAGCGTGCCCCCGAAGGAGGCGAGATCGCCAGACTCCTGGGGCGGGCGCCGCGGCAGGAAGCGGTAGAACGCGGCATCGCCGCGGTCCTCCGTCTCATAGAGCACGCCGTCGAGCCAGGCCACCGCCTCGTGCGAGAAGCGGCCCGCCGGCCGAATCGGGATCGCGTCGACCGGGCCGTCCGTGTGGGCGTCCACCTCGAAGGAGTAGCCGTGCGGCATGCCGGTGGGCGACGTGTTCGCCTCCACCGAGCCGTAGTTGAAGATCTCCTCACATGTGATCCACGAGTCCCATGGGGTGAGGCCGCCCGCGCAGTTCGTGTGCGTGCCGCCGAGCACCGCGAAGCTCTCCGTCACGCGGCGGTTCCTCGACACCACCAGCTTCGTGTTGCCGCCGCGCGTGTTCGGGTCCGGGTCGTAGCGCTTGCCGAACGGAACCGCGACCGTGATCTCGCCAGGCCGCGAGCGGTTCTCGTGGTTGCGAATCAGGATCGTGCTGCCGCCTCGGCCGGGGTAGGCGGCCATCCCGTCGAAGATGCCCGGCGTCGGGTTGCCGTCGTCCATCGGCTCGTTCTGGCGCGAGATGACCCGGTACCTGAACCCTTCGGGAAGCGCGAGGTACACCACGCCGGTGTCCTCCTCCGGCGTCGCCTGGAGGGGCCCGTACCCCTCGTTTCGGCGTTGGCGACCCTCCGCCGTCCGCGCGGCAAGCGCCGAGAGCGGCCCCCCGAGCGCCAGCCCGCCTCCCACCGCGATCGACCCCTGTGTGAAGCGCCTCCGCGTGACATCGACCGTCATGCCGGACCCCTTTCGTGCATCGTGGACGACGCTCGTTTACCCGGCACCCAAGCGGTCTTGTGACCGTCCCGTGACCGAGTTGTGACGATCGGGGCGGCCGCGCGTACGATGCGCGCCGTGCCCGGGCGCGACACGTACGGAAGGCCTCCCACCCGACCGGGGGCGGCCGCCACAGGCGAATCCGCCATCTCCCGGCGCTCGCTCCTGCGCCTCCGGCTCAGTGGCCCGGCGCGCCGCGACATCGACCACGACGCGGTCACCGAACGCGTGCGGGCCGGCTGGGACCGGGACGGCCATGAGCCCCTGCTGCGCCAGCTCGAGCCGGCCGCCGAGCTGCTCGCGGACCTGGCGCTCGTCGCGCGCGGCAAGCGTGTGCTCGACGCGGCCGCGGCAGACGGCAACGCCGCGCTCGCCGCCGCCCGCCGCGGCGCTTCCGTCGAGGCCTGTGACATCGCGCCGCACATGGTCCAGCGCGGCCGGGCGCGGTGCGGAGCCGCGGGGGAGCGCGTCGGCTGGCGCGTAGCGGACGTGCAGGCCCTCCCGTACCCGGATGGAAGCTTCGACGTGGCGCTCTCGAGCTTCGGCGCCTCCCTGGCCCCCCGACCGCTCGAGGCGGCGCGGGAGCTCGTTCGAGTGACGCGCCAGGGCGGCTTCGTGGCGCTCGCCGCCTGGGCGCCGCGGGGGCTGCCGGGCCGTCTGGACGAGCTGATCGAGCCGATCGCCCCCCTCCCGGACGGCATCCCGAGCCCGGATCGCTGGGGCGCCGAGGCCGTCGCGCGCCGGCGGCTCGCGCCGCTCCTCGACCGGCTCCAGCTGCGCAGCCGGACGCTACCGCTGCGGTTCGAGTCGCCCGACGCCGCCTTCGAGGCTCTCCTGCGGCCCCACCTGCTCGACGCGGAGCAGAAGGCCGCCCTGCGGCCCGGGTTCGAGCGCGTGCTGGGCTCGTGCAACAACCGCCCTCCCGCCGTCGAGATCGACGCGCGCTACCTGGTGGCCGTCGGACAGGTACCCGGCTAAAAGGTCGATTCCGAATTGGCGGGAGTGGCAGGGCGGGCCCGGCAACCGAGGCGGGGCAAGTTTGTCGCCTCCTGGTTGACAAACTTGCCTAGCCTCGCCGGCGCACCCCCTTATTGCTGTCTTACGCCGGGAGAGCGACCCGGCGGAGTACCTAACGGGCCCACCAGTCGCTGATCACGCATGGTTTACAGGAGCCGATTCCCGGCAATCTAGCCTGGCGCAGCCACCGATCCCGATCGTAGGAGCACGCGTGACCACCCCCTCCCCTCCCGTCGATCGCAGCGACGCCGCGGACCGTCCTCTCCGCGGCAAGCTCTCCTCCGCCACACGGCGCGACTTCATCCGCGGCATCGCCGCGGCCGGGGCCAGCACCGCCGGCGCCGTGGCGCTGCAGAGCAACGGCCTACACCTCTTCGCCGAGGAGGCGTCCGCCCGCCGCGGCCGCAACGCGTTCAGCGAGTTCACGGCGATCGCGCCCTCGAGCGAGGACGCGCTCGAGGTGGCACCCGGCTTCCGCGCCGACGTGCTGATCTCGTGGGGCGACATCTTCCGCGACGGCGACCGCCGCCGGCTGCGCTACGGCTTCAACAACGACTTCCTGGCCTACTTCCCGCTGCGCGGCAGCCGGGAGGGCCTCCTCTTTGTGAATCACGAGTATCCGGACCCCTTCTTCCTGCACGGCTACAAGCCCAACGGGGACCCGAAGACGCCGGCGCAGATCCAGGAGGAGCAGGACGCTGTCGGCAACTCGATTCTCCATGTCAAGCGGCGCAGCAACGGCCGCTGGAAGGTCGTCTCGCCGTCCAGGTACAACCGCCGGATCTACGGCGATCGCCCCCAGCTTCGGTTCACCGGCCCGCGCGCGGGCGATCCCGGGATCGGGGACACCGCGAACGGGTCGATCGGCAACTGCTCGGGGGGCATCACCCCATGGGGTACCGCGCTGTCCTGCGAGGAGAACTTCGATGGGTACGGCATGGACGTCACCCTGAACGTCGAGTTCGCGTACGGCTGGCCCCAGTTCGGCGGGCAGCCCGAGGACGCTGAGTACGACTTCACGAACTTCGCCAAGTACGGGTGGGTCTGCGAGCACGACCCCTACGACCCGGACTACGTCGGACGCAAGCACACGGCGCTGGGCCGCTTCCGACACGAGAACACGGCCTTCCGTCACGAGCCCGGCCGCAAGTTTGTTCTCTACATGGGCGACGACAAGGCGAACGAGGGTGTCTACAAGTTCGTCTCGGACCGCAGCCTGCGCTCCTCGCGGCATCGGAACGACAACCGCCGGATCCTCGAGGAGGGCCAGCTCTACATCGCGCGCTGGGAGCCCGAGGGGCGGCGCCGGTTCGCCGTGGCGGGCAGCACCGAGCCGCTGACGGCGACCGAGGGCACCGGCACCTGGGAGCCCGTCCCGGACGCGATGCTGGACGACACCGCCACGAAGCTGCGCGCCGCGATCGGGGCGGCGGAGTACAACACCCACTACGCCACCAACCGGCCGGAGGACGTCGAGGTGGCCGAGGACGGCAGCGTATTCGTGGCTCTCACCAACAACAGCTCGGTGAACGATTCCCACGGAGCGGTGCGGCGGCTGCGGGAGCAGGGCAACGACCCCGAGGCGCTCGAGTTCGTGTGGCGCGACTACGCCGCCGGCGGCCCGACCGGCTCCCTCCAGGTGGGGCGCGAGGGCTTCTCGAGCCCGGACAACCTCGTCTTCGACAAGGCCGGCAACCTCTGGGTCGTCACCGACATCTCGAGTCTGTCGCTGAACGTGCCGGGCGGCGTGTACGAGTACCACAAGAACAACGCGATGTTCATGGTCCCGACCGCCGGCTCGAACAGGGGCGTGGGCTTCCGCTTCGCCAACGGACCGGTGGATTGCGAGATGACGGGGCCCTACTTCACGCCGGACGAGGGGACGCTCTTCGTGAACATCCAGCACCCTGGCGAGACCACCGGAATCAGGGCGAACTCGCCCGGCATCTTCGGCCAGGAGGCCACCTACACGAGCTGGTGGCCGGAGGGCAACAGGACGACCGGCGACAACCCGGCGACGCCGCTGCCCTCCACGGTGGCCATCACCCGCGGGCGCTCCGGGGACGGCGACGACGACTGGGACGACCGCGACCGGAGGGGCCGCGACGACTGATCGCGGCTACGGCGCGACGTCGATCGCCGCTGACGTGCCCGGATCGCGACGGCCCCGCCCGGATCGGGCCGGCTACGGCGCCATGACCTCGGGCGCAGGCTTCCCGGCAGCGAGCCTCTTCTCGATAGCCGCCGCCCGCTTGCGGAACATCGTCACGTTACGCAGCTTGATCTCCTCGTAGCCGCGGATCAGGTCCGGCAGCTCGAGGAGCTCGAGGGCGGTGGCGTGGTTGTCGGGCGTGAGCTTCGAGAGGGTGCGGCCGACCATGTCCTGGTACTCGGCGATCAGCCCGCGCTCGGTGCGCCGCACCTCGGCCTTCCCGAAGGGATCGAGCCGCGTGCCGCGCAGTCGGCGCATCCGGTAGAGGGCCCGGAAGGAGGGCACGAACCAGCCGCCCAGCTTGAGCTTGCGGTCCAGCCCCATCGCGCGAAGCATCGGCGGGTGGAGGTTGAACCAGACCTTCGCGTCCTCGCCGAACTCGGCGCGCATCTTGGCCTGCTCGACGGCGTCGAGGTGCAGGCGGGCGACCTCGTACTCGTCCTTGTAGGCCATCAGCTTGAACAGGTGGCGGGCCACGGCCTGGGCCAGCTCGGAGTGGCCCGGCGTGCGCTCCTGCTCGGCCACGTGCACGCGCCTCACGACCTCGGCGTAGCGCCGTGCGTAGTCCTCGTCCTGGTACGCCACCAGCTCGGGCACGCGCACCTCGACCAGTCGGCGCAGCTCGTCGCGGTCGCCGTTCACGGCGAGGTCCACCAGCTCGCGCTCGGCCTCTGACAGCTCGCGCACCGGAACGACCGACTCCGGCGACCGGGTCACCCGCTCGACCTCGTCCGGGGCCGCCACGACCGCCCGGCCCCAGGCGAACGCGGCGAGGTTCTTCTCGACCGCCGCGCCGTTCAGCCGGATCGCGGCCTCGAGCGCCTCGCCGGACACCGGCAGCATGCCGCGCTGGTAGGCCGCTCCCAGCGCCAGCGTGTTGGTCATCATGTGGTCGCCGAAGAGGCGCTCCGAGAGCCGCTGGGCGTCGAGGTAGAGGTTGTGCTCGCCGCGGGTGGCACCCTCGATCTTGTCGAGCTGGTGGGCCAGCTCCGGGAAGCGCTCGTTCACATCCACAACCATCCGTCCGGTGGGAACCGCGCTCGTGGAGACCACCGCCACGGTGCGGTCGGCCGCGGCGGTGACGAGGTTCTTGTCGCTGGCCGCGCCGAGCAGGTCGAAGCCGAGGTAGAGGTCGATCGAGCCGGCCGGAGCCTTGGCGGCCGCCGACAGCGGCTGGCGCGAGAGGCGCAGGTCGGAGGTGACCGGCCCGCCCTTCTGCGAGAGACCTGTCTGGTCGAGACCCGACACGTGCAGACCGTCCATGAGGGCGGCCATGCCGAGCACCTGGTTCACGGTCACAACGCCGGTGCCGCCGATGCCCATCATGCGTACGCCGAAGTCCTCGTCGGAGACGAGCCGCTTCGGCTCGGGCAGCTCCACCTCCAGCGTGGGCGTCACGTGCTTTGCCTTCTCGCCGGGCACGACGGTGAGGAAGGACGGACAGTCGCCCTCGAGGCAGGAGTAGTCCTTGTTGCACGAGGCCTGGTGGATCTGGGTCTTGCGCCCGAACTCGGTCTCGACCGGCAGCACCGACAGGCAGCTCGACTTCTCGCCGCAGTCCCCGCAGCCCTCGCAAACGCGCTCGTTGATCCAGATCCGCTCTGCCGGCTCGGGCTGCGTTCCACGCTTGCGCGAGCGCCGCTTCTCGGCCGCGCACTCCTGGTCGTGGATCAGGACGGTCACGCCCTCCACCTGCGCCAGCTCCTGCTGGGACGCGAGCAGCTCCTTGCGGTCGCGCAGCTCGGCGATCGGCGAGAGCGCCACGCCCTTGTAGCGGCTCGTGTCCTCGGCCGTCACGATGATCCGCTTCACGCCCTCCAGCTCCAGCAGGCGCGTCAGGTCGGGCACCGACAGCTGGCCCTCGATCGCCTGGCCGCCGGTCATCGCGACGTGCTCGTTGTACAGCAGCTTGTAGGTGATGTTCACGCCGGCGGCCACGGCGGCGCGCACGGCGAGCGAGCCGGAGTGGTGGAAGGTGCCGTCGCCGAGGTTCTGGACGAGGTGGGTGTCCTTGGTGAAGGGCGCCATCCCGATCCATTGCGCGCCCTCGCCGCCCATCTGCGTGATACCGGTGATCTCACCCTTCCCCTCGGGGTTGAGGAGCACCATCGTGTGGCAGCCGATGCCGGCGCCGACCAGCGTGCCCTCCGGGGCCTTGATCGAGGAGTTGTGCGGGCAGCCTGAGCAGAAGAAGGGCGTGCGCTGCGCTCCCCCGCCGGCCATCATCGGCAGCTCGCGGCCCCGGTTCTCGATCGAGTCGAGACGGCGGATGTAGGCCTCGACCGAGTCGAGCTGGAGCTTGCGGCCGAGGCGCGCCGCCACCGCGCGGGCGATCACGTCGGCGTCGAGGTCGAGCTCCGTGGGGAGCAGACGGTCGCCGTGCTCGTCGCGCTTGCCGTGCACGGGCGGGGCGCTCTGCGTTCCGTAGAGCGTCTCCTTGACGAGCGTCTCGAGGAAGGGGCCCTTCTCCTCCACGACCAGGATCTCGCCGAGCCCGCGGGCGAACTCGCGCACGATCTCCTGCTCGAGCGGCCAGATCATGCCGAGCTTGAGAATGCGGATGCCGGCGCGCTCGAGGACCCCGTTGTCGAGCCCGAGGTTGCGCAGGGCGTGCTTCAGATCGTGGTAGGGCTTGCCGCCGGCGACGATGCCGAGCCAGGCGTCCCTTGCCCCCTCGATTGCGTTGACGCCGTTCTCGCGCGCGTAGGCGAGGGCGAGATCGGTGCGCACGCCCAGCAGGCTGCGCTCCATCTCGAGCGAGGGCGGAGCGAGCAGGTGGCCGGTCGGCTCGTGCTCGTAACCGAGGTCGGGCAGCACCGGGGAGACGCGGTCGGGCGCCACCTCGATGGTGCCGACGGCGTCGGCCACGCTCGTGATGATCTTGAAGCCCGACCACAGGCCCGACGCGCGCGAGCAGGCGTAGGCGTGAAGGCCGAGGTCCACGACCTCCTGCACGTTGCCGGGGAAGAAGACCGGCATGTGGAGGCTCGCGAACATCGGCTCGGAGGCGCTCGGGATGGTCGAGGACTTGCAGCTGGGGTCGTCGCCGACCACCGCGAGGCCGCCTCCGGTGCGGGAGACTCCGACGAAGTTGCCGTGGCGCAGGGAGTCGGCGGCGCGGTCGAGGCCGGGCGCCTTGCCGTACCACATGCCCAGCACGCCGTCGTAGGTCGAGCCGGGCAGCTGCGAAGCGAGCTGGCTTCCCCAGGCCGAGGTGGCGCCGAGCTCCTCGTTCAGGCCGGGCACGTGGCGCACGTGGTGGTCGTCGAGAAGCTTGCGGTTTCGCTGCAGCTCCTTGTCGAGTCCGCCCAGCGGGGAGCCCTGGTAGCCCGAGATCATGGTGCCCGTGTGAAGGCCGCGACGGCGATCGGCGCGGTGCTGCTCGAGCGCAAGCCGCACCAGGCCCTGCACGCCCGTGAGGAGTACGCGGCCCTGGTCCAGGAGATACTTGTCGTCGAGGGAGACCTCGCGGCGGGCATGCTCGGGCTGCCCGTTCCGGTCGCGCGTCGGCCGGCCTCCCGACGCGGGGTGCGCGCTACGGCGGCGCGTGGCCGTCGACGTCATCGCAAGCTCCTCCCTCTCAGGCATTGGTGAGAGCACCTTACCATTCGTGGTACACGGAAGCCACCGCAAGGTCTCGCTTGAAGCCGACCGGCACCGGGTATAAGGTCAAGCATCATGACCATTGCTACCCAGCCCGTCTCGACTCCAATCCCGCCCGGGCGCGACCAGCCGGCTCGGCCGGATGCGAGCGGATCCGAGCTCGCCGATGACGATCACGAGCAGGTGGTGATCCGCCAGGACCCCGAGACCGGACTGCGGTTCATCGTCGCAGTGCACTCCACCGTGCTCGGGCCGTCCCTCGGCGGCATGCGCCTGAAGCGCTACCCGGGCGGCCTGCGGGAGGCCCTGGAGGACGTCATGGGGCTGGCTCGCACCATGACCCTGAAGGCCTCGGCGGCAGGCCTCGACCTGGGTGGCGGCAAGTCGGTCATGATCGACGACGGGAGCACGGAGATGCGGCGCGCGCGGCTCGAGGGGGCGGCGCGCACGATCGACTCGCTGGACGGCGCCTACATCACCGCCGAGGACATCGGCACCACCTGCGAGGACATGGACTACATGGCCCGCTTCACCCGCTTCTGCGTCGGGCGCTCGTGCGAGAACGGCGGCCGGGGCGACCCGTCCCCGATAACGGCGGAGACGGTCTTCCAGGCGATCCGGCGCGGGCTCGAGGCGCACGACGGCTCGAGCGAGCTCGACGGCCGGCGGGTCGGCGTGGTCGGGCTCGGCAAGGTTGGCGGAAGGCTGGCTGCACGGCTGTCGGATGCCGGCGCGCACGTGGTGGCATGCGACCTCGTCGACGGCCGCTGCGAGGAGTTCGCAGCCGAGCGCGGCGCAGAGATCGCCCCGTCCGCGGAGGCGATCCTGGGACGGCAGCTGGACGTGCTCGCCCCGTGCGCGGCCGGCGGCCTGATCGACGACGCGCTCGCGCGCTCGATCGACGTGAGCGTCGTGGCGGGCGCCGCCAACAATCCTCTGACGAGCCCCAAGGTCGCGCGCACCCTCCTGGAGCGCGGCATCCTCTACGTACCCGACTTCCTCGCCAACTGCGGCGGCCTGATCCACGTATCGGGCGAGTGGTACGCCGGGGCGGGCCCGAGCGAGGAGGAGCGGATCGCGCGCGCCATGGACCGCCTCGACCAGGCGATCGCCGCGGCCGCCGCCGAGGGCTCCACGCCGCTCGAGGTGGCCGAGCGCCAGGCGCTCGAGCGGGTCGAAGCCGCAAGACGATGACCACGCCCGGCGCACTCGGGGAGCGGGCATATAGTGGTCTCGGTTTGGAGAGCTCGTTCGAGCCCGTCGCCACGCGCCGGACGTTCGAGGAGGCCGTGGAGCAGATCGCCGAGAAGATCAAGGCCGGCGACCTGCACACCGGCGACCGCCTCCCGTCCGAGCGCGAGCTGGCTGCCCAGATGCGGATCAGCCGCCCCACCCTGCGCGAGGCGATCAAGGTCCTGACCGAGGCCGGCGTGCTGGAGGTGCGCCGCGGCCAGTCGGGCGGGATCTTCGTGGCGTCGGAGCTGGTCCCGCGCGAGCTGCTGCGAAGCCGCCAGGAGATCCGCTTCGGCGAGATCGCCGGCGTGCTGGAGGCGCGCCGCCTGCTGGAGCCGCGCGTGGCGCAGCTCGCGGCCGTCCACGCCACCGAGGACGACTTCGCGGCGATGGCCAGGACGATCGAGCGCCAGCGCGAGCTCGCCGCGAGCGACGACTTCCTGAGCCACGAGGACCTCTTCCTGCAGCTGGACCTGAAGTTCCACCTGGCGCTGGCGCGCGCCACGCGAAACGCCACCATCGTCGGCCTGATGCGCACGATGCTGCGCCAGCTCGAGATCGCCCGCGACATGGCCATGCACGCCCCGCTGGTGCCGGACTGGACGATCGACATCCACGAGCGCACCCTCGCCGCCGTGCAGGCCGCCGACTTCCCGCTGATCGACGAGGTGATGGACGAGCACCTGGCCCAGCTCGAGCAGATCTGGGAGCGCGAGACGGGCCGCGGGCTGGTGCGGACGCTGCCGGACTTCCTGCAGCCGGTGGCGGAGCGGTCGCGGGCCTTGCGGACGGGGTAGGGCGGCTTTCGGCCCGGGCCTTGCGCCGCTTCGGGCGTACGACGGGCAAATAAAGGGTGGGTTCGGTCCGCTTGGCGCTTCTTCGAGGGGGGTTCAACAAGTTGCGGCCATATGTCGGCCGCTTCTTGTGGGACCCCCTTCGTCCACCTCACGAGCCACCCCCTTATTGCCGCCGTTCGGGCGATCGCGCCACGCCTCCGTGACGTAACCGTTCGGCACTCCCGGCGTACCTCTTGTTGACCCCTGGTCAACAAGCACTAGGAGAACCATGAGCGCCGCATCCACCACCGACGACGCACCCCGCAGCAAGGAGTTCCTTCTCGCCAGGGCCGAGGGCCGGGTCCTCGAGTGGATCGCCCGCCGCCTGCCGGCCCGGGTGATGCCGGACCACATGACCGCGCTTGGTGTGCTGGCGGCGGTCGGCATCGCCGGCGCGTATCTGCTCTCGAACGGCGACAAGGCCTGGCTCTGGGCCGCCTCCGCGCTGCTCGTCGTCCATTGGCTGGGCGATTCGCTCGACGGGACGCTGGCCCGCGTGCGGGGGATCGAGCGCCCCAAGTACGGCTACTACCTCGACCACCTGGTCGACGCCGTCGCCACGGCCCTCATCGGGCTCGGCCTCGGCCTGTCCCCCTGGATGCTGCTGTCGGTAGGCCTGCTGATCGTGATCGCCTATCTCGTCCTCTCGATCAACACCTACCTCGAGACCTACGCCTTCGGCGTCTTCACGCTGGGCTACGGCCGCCTCGGGCCGACCGAGGTGCGCGTGTTGCTGATCGCGCTGAACACGCTGATCGCCCTCGGCGTCGGTCTCGGGTTCCACGTGGGCGAGCTCGGCCTCACCGTGCTCGACCTGGTCGGCATCGGGATCGCCGGGGTGATGGCGGCCGGGCTCGCGGGCCGCGCGGCGCGCAACCTGCGCCGCCTGGCCGAGCTCGAGCCGGCCGGGGTGCCCCGGCGGGCCTAACCGCCGAGCGCCTTCGCCACCACGCGCAGGTCCTCCGCGAACGCCTCGCGCTCCGCCGAGCGCGAGGCGTCGTCCTGCTGGCGCAGGATCGCCGACGGGTGGACGGTGGCGGCGACGATCGGGGCGAGCTCCGACTCGAGCAGCTCGCCGCGGTGGCGCGTGAGGCGAAACGAGCTGCCCATCAGCGCCTTGGCCGCCGTGGCGCCGAGCAGCACGAGCGCCTGCGGCTCGACCACGCGCAGCTCCTCATCGAGCCACGGGCTGCAGGCGTCGATCTCGAAGCGCTTCGGTGTCTGGTGGATTCGCCGCCGGCCGCGCTCCTCGAACTTGAAGTGCTTGACCACGTTGGTCACATAGGCCTCGTCGCGCGCGATCCCGGCAGCCTCGAGCCCCTTGTCGAGCTCCCTGCCGGCCGGGCCCACGAACGGCTTGCCGGCCAGGTCCTCCTTGTCGCCCGGTTGCTCTCCCACGAGCATCAAGCGAGCACGCTTCAGCCCCTCGCCGAACACGGTCTGCGTGGCGCCGCGCCAGAGGTGGCAGCCGCGGCAGCCGGCGGCGGCCTCTCGAAGCGCGCTCAGCGTGCGCTTCTCGGGCAGAAACGGCGTGGCGTCGTTGGGCTCCGACTGCTCGTCGATCAGCGACTGCTGCGCCATCGAGTTCCGCGTACCCGATGCCGCGCGCCGGTACCGTCTCACGCATGAG
>Ga0081538_10000895_pt1 | contig 32274 bp, 23 predicted proteins | sample TabmetS5T2R1_FD_71022 | JGI IMG/M metagenome (GOLD analysis project Ga0081538, IMG submission 71022) | Tabebuia heterophylla rhizosphere microbial communities from the University of Puerto Rico - S5T2R1 | ecosystem: Host-associated > Plants > Roots > Rhizosphere ...
GCTGAAGGGCGTCCCCGTCCGGGTCGAGCTGGGCCCACGCGAGCTCGCCGCCGGCCAGGCGACCCTGGTCCGCCGCGACACCCGCTCCAAGGACCCGGTGCCGATCGACGGCATCGGCCGTGCCGCCCGCGAGCTGCTCGACGAGCTCCAGCGCGGCCTCCACGCCGAGTCCCTGGCCTACCGCGAGGCCCACACCTACCCGGTCGACGACCTCGCCGAGCTCCGCCAGCGGGTCGGCGCCGGCGGCTTCTACCGCCTGGCCTGGTGCGGTTCCCCGGACTGCGAGGCCGCCCTCGGCGAGGGCACCGGGGCCACCATCCGGGTCATCCTGGACGGCCAGGAGCCCGACGGGCCGTGCCTGGTCGACGGGGCCAAGGCCGATCACACGGTGCTGGTCGGGCGCGCCTACTGAGGGCCATCCCGAAACCATCCTACTGGGGTAAATCTGCAGGTCAGACGCCGTAGCGAGCTTACGGCGTTTGCAGACTTGTAGCGCTTTCCCTCGGACGCCAGGCTCTTTAGGCGAGAAGCGACTGAAGGGGGCAAGTAGCGGCGAAGCCGGCGAACTGCCCAGCTTCGTTCCCGGGGGGAGTACACGCATGCCATACGAGCGACCACGGCTGCCGGTCCGCGGCCTGGGGCGCGTCACCACGCCATGGGGCGACGCGCCGGCAGGCACCGCAGGCCAGTGGCGCACCAACCTCCGTTGGCGACCGGTCCTGCGAGCCGATGGAGGGCTGCGATGAAGAACCCGACCATCGAGCTGGTCGACCATGCCGGTCTGCTCCAGGTGCCCGCGGCCACGCCGGCGCCGAGAGTGGCCACCCGGCGCTACCGAAAGATCGCGCTGGGACTGGCCGCGTCGGATGCCGTGGCCATCTGTTTGGCCCTGGTCATCTCCTACTGGGTGCGCTTCAACGTCCAGCTCCTGCCGCCCCGGGAGCTGCTCCTGTTCGCGCTCGCCCCGGTCGTCTGGGTGCTGGTCTTCCAGGCGTTCAACCTCTACAACCTCATGTACCTGTCGCCGGCCGAGGAGTTCCGGCGCATCGTCGGGGCCACCGGGGTCGGGGTGGTGCTCCTTGTCATGGCCGGCTTCTGGTCGAAGTCGACCTTCTCCCGCGGCTGGATCGGGATCACCTGGGCGCTGGCGCTGCTGTTCGAGCTCCTGGGCCGGCGGTTGTGGCGCCGCTACCAGCACCGCCGCAAGCTGGACGGGCGCCTGGCCCTGCGGACGCTGATCATCGGCTCCACCGGCGAGGCGATCAGGCTCGCCAAGGCGCTGATGGCCCCCGGCTCGGGGTTCCTCCCGCTCGGCTACGTCCAGCCGCACGGGGCCGGCGAGGCCGGGGACACCCTGCCGGTGCTGGGCGGGATCGACGAGCTGCGCGAGCTGATGGCCGACCAGTCGGTCGACTGCCTGTTCGTGGCCTCGACCCTGGTCGACTCCGACGCCCTCGCGGTGGTCTCCCAGGCCGCCCGCAAGCAGGGCGTCCAGGTGCTCGTATCGGCCAACATGACCCACGTGCTCAGCTCGCGGCTCGTCCTGCAGCAGGTCGGCTCCGTCATCGCGCTGTCGCTGCGGCCGGTCCGCCTGAGCGGCACCCAGGCCGCGGCCAAGCGCGCCTTCGACCTGGTGATGGGCTCGCTCCTGCTCCTGGCCACCCTGCCCCTGTGGCTGGCGGCCGCGGTGGCGATCCGGCTGACCTCGCCCGGGCCGGTCTTCTTCCACCAGGAGCGGGTCACCAGGGGCGGCCGCATCTTCCCGATGCACAAGTTCCGGACCATGCGCCAGGACCTGGCGGCCGGCGCCGACACGACCGCGCCGTTCTTCAAGCTCGACCAGGACCCCCGCATCACCCCGGTTGGCCACCTGCTGCGCAAGTGGAGCCTTGACGAGCTGCCCCAGCTCTGGAACGTGATCCGCGGCGAGATGAGCCTGGTCGGGCCCCGGCCCCTCCCGACCGAGCAGGTGACCTCCAACCTGCAGCTGCTCGGTCCCCGCCACGAGGTGCCGGCGGGCATGACCGGCTGGTGGCAGATCAACGGCCGCAGCGACGTCGCCCCGGCCCAGGCCGTCCGCCTTGACGCGTTCTACATCGAGAACTGGTCGCTGGCCTTCGACTTCTACATCATCCTGAAGACCATCTCGACGGTGGTCGAGCGCCGGGGCGCCTACTGAGGCGGCGCCCCCGGCGCGGGCGGGACCAGGGTCGCCTTGCGGCTGTGGAACCCCTCGGCGAACCCTGAGGGCGAGTTGCACTCCACGCCGCGCAGGCGCAGCAGGGCCCAGAACGTGTCCGGGGTGAACCAGCGCCGGTCGCGCTGGCTCGGGAACTGCTCCAGCAGCAGCTCCACCTTGCGCTCACACAGCGCCGCCGGCAGCGGCACGAACAGGTTCGGCCGGCCCAGGTCGCCGTCGTACTTGGGGATCTCGTACTCGAGCACGAGATGGTCGCGGAAGGTGTTCCAGGTCAGCTCCGCGACCAGCCGGTGGTCCTGGTGGGCGTCGTCGCGCCGGGGGACGATCACCAGGTCGGGCGCGACCTGACGCTTCAGGTTCTCGAACACCTCCTTGACCTCCGCCCCCGACCAGGGGAAGAAGCCGTCCCGGAACGCCTCGAGGACCACGCTGGTCCGCTCCACGTCCTTGAGGAACGCGGCCGCGCTGGCGGCCGCCTCCCGCTCGCGCACCCCGTTGGCGGCCAGCACCACCCAGGTGACGTGCAGCGGGACCCCGGAGGCGGCCAGCTGCAGGACGGTCCCGCCGCAGCCGATCTCGATGTCGTCGGCATGGGCGCCGACGACAAGGACCTCCAGGGCCCGCCCGTCGGCCGGGCGGAGCTGCAGTGGGATCACCGGCCAGGCCCCCGGCTCATTGCAGCGTCCGCAGGCGCAGCTTGAGGTTGCGCAACAGCAGCCACGCCCACAGGTAGGGAACGATGTCGCGGGTGCAGGCGGCGATCTCCTCCACCTCGGCCTCGGTGAGCGGGGTCGCCTGGTCGTCGGTGTCCCGCCGTCCGGCCACCAGCACCCCGAAGCCGACCTGGTCCCGGACCAGCGGCACCAGGGCGAGCGAGTCCGCCTGGTCGCCGCCCAGGCCGGTGCTGGCCAGCCGCACCAGCTCGTCGTCGTCGACCAGCCGGGGGCCGGTGCGCACCGCGGTCTCGATCAGGTGGCGGACCCCGCGGTCGATGGTGCCGGTCCGGGTCGCCCGGAGGCCGACGCTGCCCATCGGCTGGACCTCGCCGGCGTTGTCGAGCAGGACGACCGCCAGGTCGACCTGGAAGCGGTGGGCGATCTCCTCTGCCGCCAGCTGCGGGAGGTCCTCCTCGTACAGCCGCTGGGGCGGCCCGTCCAGGTACTGGAACAGCTCCTGGACCGACGTGGCGATCTGGTCGAAGTCGGCGATCCCGCTGGTCGGTCCGCTGCCGTTGCCAGAGCCGTTGGCCGACTGCGCCTGGCCGTCCCGCAGGCGGGTCGCCAGGCGCAGGGGCGAGGCCCGGTCCAGACCGGTCCCGAGCCGCTCCGGCTCGCGGGTGTCACCCAGCCGCTGCAGCTGACGTCCCCGCCCGGCCGCCGGCCGCCGCCCGTTCAGCCACCACGCCAGCGCGGCCGCGGCGACCAGGCCCAGCAACGCGCCGATGGCCGCGTTGCGGACCGGCTTGGGCTGCGCCGGCTCGTCGGGGATGGCCGCCGTCTCCTGGAACGCCTCGGCCCGCCGGGCCGCCTGGGCGGCGTCGCGGCGCACCACCTCGAGGCCTTCGGCCTCGCCCTTGAGCTGCTCCAGCTTGGCGTCGCGGTTGGCCAGCAGCCGCTGGTTGTTCGGCTGGTCCTGGAGCTGACGCCCCAGCACGGCCAGCTGCTCCTCGAGCTGCTTCTGCCGGCGCTCGGTGGCGGTGGCCTCCCGCTGGGCGAACAGGGCCGCCTGCCGGGCCGTCTCCTCACGGAAGGCGCGCAGGACCGTGTCGGCCAGCGAGGCCGCCTCCTCCGGGGTGGCGTCCAGGACCCGGACGGTGATCACGTTGGCGTCCCGGGACGGCTCCACCGTCAGCCGCTTCTCCAGCTCCTTGCGGGAGATCCGGTCGCCGATCAGGTCGACGGTCCGGTCCAGCACCACCGGCGAGCGCAGGAACTCGGCCTGGCTGCGGATGATGCGGCCCGGGTCGGACTCCTCACTGGGGATGTCCAGGAACACCCGGACGGTGCCCTCGTAGCGCACCGGCTGGGTCGTCGACCACGCGTAGGCGGCCAGGGCGCCGACCAGCACGACAGCCGCCACCAGCCACCGGTAGCGCCGAATTGATTCGAGGAGGCCTGGACCCTCCTCCTGCCAATCTTGAAATGGGCCGTCCAACGCTCCCCCTGGGTTGAGAACTGGCCCCGCGCAACGATTGTATCGGCGCGGGCGCGATAGGGTTAGGGCTGACCGATCGACGACCCGTTGCGAGGACTGTTGGACGCACCCCTTGAGGACCAGCAGGCGCTGCTGGAGCTGCAGCGCCACCATTCGGCCGTCGACCGCCTGACGGCGCGGCGCGGGTCGCTGCCCGAGGACGCCCGGCTGGCCGAGCTGGCCGCCGCCATGGCCGTAGTCGACCAGCTCACCGCCGAGCGCCAGGGCAGCCTGGCCACCCTCAAGCGGGAGCAGGCCCGGCTGGAGGGCGAGATCGACATGGTCACCCGCAAGGCCACCAGCGAGGACGCACGGGCCGTTTCCGGCAAGGTGACCAGCCCCAAGGAGCTGACCGCCATCCAGGACGAGGTCGCCGCCCTCAAGCGGCGTCAGGTGGCGCTGGAGGACGACCTGCTGGAACGGATGGAGCAGCGCGAGACCCTTGAGGCGGAGCTGGCCGAGCTGGACGGCCGGCGCGCCACCATCGAGGCCGAGCAGGCGGAGGTGACCAGCGCCCGCGACGCCGCCCTGGTCGAGATCGACCAGGAGCTCGCCACCGAGCAGGCCGCCGCCGACGCGGTCGCCCCGCGGGTCGGGGACGAGCTGCGGGCCCTCTACGACCAGATCCGCCGGCGCCAGGGGGGCGTGGGCGCCGCCGCCCTGGTCGGCAACACCTGCCAGGGCTGCCGGGTGTCGATCTCCCCGGTCGAGCTGGCCGCGATCCACAAGCAGCCGGCCACGACGGTCAAGCGGTGCGAGAACTGCCGCCGGATCCTGGTGGTCGGGTGACCGCCGACGAGGTGGTGGTCTGGACCGACGGCGGGGCGCGCGGCAACCCCGGCCCCGCCGGCTACGGGGTGGTGGTGACCACGCCCGGCGGCGAGGTCCTGTCCCAGCGGGCCGAGGGGATCGGCTGGGCGACCAACAACGTGGCCGAGTACCGGGGCGCGATCGCCGGCCTGGAGGAGGCCCTGACCCTTGGGGCGCGGCGGGTGCGGGTCCGGGCCGACTCGCTGCTGGTCGTCAACCAGCAGAAGGGCCAGTGGAAGGTGAAGAACGCCGCCCTGCAGGTGCTGTGGGCCGAGACCCGCCGGCTGGCCGGCCAGTTCGAGCGGGTCAGCTGGGAGCACGTGCCGCGGCAGCGCAACCGGCGCGCGGACGAGCTCGCCAACCAGGCGATGGACGCCCAGGGCAGGGTCGAGCGCCCGGTCGGGGACCTGCCGCGAAACTGAAGGCAGCCGGCGGCCGGCGCGCAACCCCAATTTGGCGTATTTACGTTTCATGCAGGTAGTCCTCTCGTCTGGGCGACCTAACCCGGATAATGCTGCTGCGCCGGGAAATGACGGGGCCGGACAGCAACGTTTCGAGGGGGCTATACGGTGTGCGGAATCCTCGGCGCCTACGACGTCGCCGCGGCCGATGACCGTTGCCTGGCCGCGATGTCGGACGCCATCGCCCACCGTGGCCCGGACGCCGCAGGCAGCTGGAGCAGCGCCGACCGCCGGGTGCGGCTGGGACACCGGCGGCTGTCCATCATCGACCTGTCGGCGGCCGCCAACCAGCCGTTCGTCAAGGACGGGCTGGCCCTGGTGTTCTGCGGCGAGATCTACAACTACCGGGCGCTCCGCTCCGAGCTGGCCGCCGCCGGGACCGGCTTCCGCACCGACTCCGACACCGAGGTGCTGCTGGAGGCATGGCGCCGCTGGGGTCCGGGCAGCCTCCGCCGCCTGCGCGGCATGTTCGCGTTCGCGCTGTTCGACGAGCGCCGGGGCACGCTCACCCTGGCCCGCGACCAGTTCGGTATCAAGCCGCTGTTCTGGACCGCGCGCGACGGCGGCGTCGCCTTCGCCTCCGAGCTGAAGGGGCTGCGGCCGCTGCTGGGCGACCGGCCGCCGATCGACCACACGGCCATCGTGGCCTCGCTGATGTACTACTGGATCCCCGAGGACCACTGCGTCTACCAGGGCGTCCACAAGCTCCCGGCCGGGAGCTGGCTGGAGGTCGGCCCGGACGGCCGGCGGCGGCTGGAGCGCTGGTTCGACCCGCGGGCCGAGCTGGCCGAGCCGTCCGACCGGCGGGTCGACGTGGCCGAGCTGCGCCGGGTGCTGGAGGACTCGGTGACCGCCCACCTGGTCGCCGACGTGCCCATCTCCGCCTTCCTGTCCGGGGGGCTGGACTCCAGCCTGCTCACCGTCCTGGCCGCCAGGCAGAACCGCGAGATCGACTGCTACACGATCTCGTTCCGGCCCGAGGACCGGCGTCTGGAGGCGATGCCGGACGACCTCTCCTACGCCCGCAAGGTGGCCGACCGCCACGGCCTGCGGCTGCACGAGGTCGAGATCGCCCCCGACGTGGCCGACCTGCTGCCCCGCATGGTCCACACCCTGGACGAGCCGATCGGCGACGCGGCCGCCATCAACGCCTACCTGATCTGCAAGGCCGCGCGGGAGGCCGGCGTCAAGGTGCTGCTGTCGGGCATGGGTGCCGACGAGCTGTTCGGTGGCTACCGCAAGCACTACGCCGGCCTGCTGGCCGCCCGCTACCGCCGGCTCCCAGAGTTCCTGCGCCACCGGGTCGTGACCCCGGCCGTCGAGCGGCTGCCGGTGGCCGGCCGCCGCCGCGGCTACCGGGCGGCGCGGTGGGCCAAGCGCTTCGTGGCCTTCGCCGACCTGCCCGAGGAGGCGGCGTTCCGCCGCAGCTACACCCACTACGACGTCGGCGAGCTGCACGAGCTGCTCGACCCCGAGCTGTGGCCGCGGGTTGACCAGCTGGTCACCGAGCATGCCGCCGTGTACGCCGAGGGCCCGGCCGACGACCACGTCAACCGGATGTGCTACACCGACACCCGCCTGTTCCTTCCCGGCCTCAACCTCGCCTACACGGACCGGGCCAGCATGGCCGCCTCGACCGAGGTCCGCGTCCCCTACGTCGACAAGGAGGTGGCCGCGGCCGCCTTCGCCATCCCCGGCAGCGCCAAGATCGCCGGCCGGGAGCGCAAGGCGGTCCTCAAGCAGGCGGCCGAGGCCTGGCTCCCCAAGGAGATCGTGTACCGCCCCAAGGGGCTGTTCAGCGCGCCGCTGCGGGCCTGGATCCGGCGCGACCTGTCCGACATGGTCGAGGACCTGGTCGCCGGGGGGACGCTGGTGACCACGGGGCTGGTAGACAAGCAGATGGTGCGGACGATGATCGACGACGACCGCCGCGGCGCCGCCGACCGGTCCAAGGAGATCTGGCAGCTGCTGACCCTCGAGGTCTGGTACCGCCAGCAGGGGCGCGACTGATGAAGCAGATCGCCCAGAACTACAAGTCCGGCGAGCTGGCCCTGCTCGAGGTCCCGGTGCCCGCCCTGCGGGCGGGCGGGGTGCTGGTCCGGACCGAGTTCTCGCTCATCTCGACCGGCACCGAGATGATGAAGATCAGCGAGAGCAGACTGTCGCTCGTCGGCAAGGCCCGGGCCCGCCCCGACCAGGTGAAGAAGGTCATGCAGTCGGTGTCCCAGCAGGGCCTGCGCGCCACCTACCGCAAGGTCAGCGACCGGCTCGACTCCTACACGCCGCTCGGCTACTCGCTGTGCGGCGAGGTCGTGGAGGTGGGCGAGGGCGTGCACGACATCACCGTCGGCCAGCGGGTCGCCTGCGCCGGCAACAGCTACGCCCTCCACGCCGAGTACAACTGGGTCCCGCGCAACCTGTGCGTGCCGCTGCCCGACGGCGTCAAGGGCGAGCACGCCGCCTTCACCACCGTCGGCGCCATCGCCATGCAGGGCTACCGGCAGGCGGAGGCGCGGCTGGGCGAGACCGCCTGCGTCATCGGCCTCGGGCTGGTCGGGCAGCTGCTGGTGCAGCTGCTGCGGGCGGCCGGAGTGCAGGTGGTCGGCCTGGACCCGTCGGAGGAGCGCTGCCGGCTGGCCGAGCAGAGCGGCGCCGTCGCCTGCCGCCCGCCCGACCCGGCCAGCCGCGGGCCGGTGCTGGAGGCCCTGGCCACCCTCACCGACGGCGCCGGGGCCGACCACATCTTCCTCACCGCCGGCGGCGACACCAACCAGCCCGTCGAGCTGGCGGCCGAGCTGGCCCGTGACCGGGCCCGGGTGGTCGACATCGGCAAGTGCCGGCTCGACCTGCCCTGGAACGAGTACTACGCCAAGGAGCTGGACGTGCGCTTCTCGCGCTCGTACGGCCCCGGGCGCTACGACCCGGCCTACGAGGAGGGGGGGGTCGACTACCCGATCGGCTACGTCCGCTGGACCGAGCGGCGCAACATGGCCTGCTTCCTCGACCTGGTGGCCTCCGGGAGCCTCGACCTCGACCCGCTGGTCTCGGCGGTGCTGCCCTTCGAGGACGCGGTCGGCGCCTACGAGCGGATCCAGCGCGGCGACCAGGGCGGCGTTGGCATGCTGTTCCGCTACGCCGCCAACGGGTCGGCGGTGCGACGGCCGGCCCCGGCCCCGCCGGCCGTCGCCACCGCCGCCACCCGGCCGGCCGGCCGGCCGGTGGTCCGCCTCGGGGTGATCGGCGCCGGCAACTACGCCACCAGCATGCTCCTGCCCCACCTGCGCGACCGGCCCAACGTCCGGCTGGTCGAGGTCGCGACCGCGACCGGGCTGTCGGGGGCCAACGCCCAGCGCAAGTTCGGCTTCGAGCGCTGCTCGACCGACCACCGGGCCCTGCTCGCCGACGAGGCCGTCGACGCCGTGCTGATCGCCACCCGACACCACGCCCACGCGGCCATGGTCGGCGAGGCGCTCCGGGCCGGCAAGGCGGTCTTCGTCGAGAAGCCCCTGGCCGTCGACCCCCGCCAGCTCGAGGCGATCCTGGCCGCGGTCGCCGACAGCGGCAACGACCGCCTCATGGTGGGCTTCAACCGCCGCTTCGCCCCGCTGCTGGTCGACCTGAAGGCCGCCTTCGGAACGCGCAGCGGGCCGGTGCAGGCCCGCTACGACGTCAACGCCGGGCGGCTGGAGGCGGGCAGCTGGTACGCCCAGCCCGAGGAGGGCTCGCGCCTGGTGGGGGAGGGCTGCCACTTCGTCGACACCATCTCCTGGTGGCTCGACCAGGACCCGGTCGCGGTGTTCGCCGCCGCCACCGACGACCCCGACGACGCCGCCTGCACCCTGCTGTACCCCGACGGGTCGGTCGCCACGGTGGCCTACCAGACCACCGGCGACCCCCGCGCGCCCAAGGAGCTGTTCCAGGTCAGCGGGGACGGCAAGGTGGCCCGGCTCCACAACTTCCAGCGCACCGAGCTGTGGCGCGGCGGCCGCCGCCAGGTCCGCCGCTCCCGCAGCGGCATCGACAAGGGCCAGCGCCAGGAGCTGGACGCCTTCGTGCGGGCGGTGGCCGAGGCGCGGCCCATGCCGGTCCCGCTGGCGTCCCTGGTCGCCACCACCCGGGCGACCTTCGCGGCCCGCCGCAGCCTGGCCAGCCGTCGCCTGGAGGCGGTGGCCGACGACCACGCCGGGGCCTCGCCCGCCCCGCCGGCCGACCAGGGCGCGGCCGGGTGAACCTCCGCTGGTACGCGCGGCGACTGGCCAGCATGTCGCCGGCGGAGATGGCCGGCCGCGCCCGCGACGAGCTGACCAAGCGCCGCTGGCGGGGCCGGCAGGTCGCCGACGCCGGCGCCGACCCGGCCCCGGTGCCGGCCGCCCCGGCCTTCGCCGCCCTCCTCCCCGGCGTCGCCGACGACGTCCCCGAGGAGGCCCGCGTCCGGCTCAAGGAGTCCGCCGAGGGGCTGCTCGCCGGGCGCTGGCAGGTGTTCGCCCAGGTCCGCGACGACATGGCGCCGGCCCCGGACTGGTTCTTTGACCCCAGCACCGGCCGGCGGGCCCCGGACGGGGCCTACTGCTTCGACGTCGACCTCCGCGACCCGGCCGTCGTCGGCAACGTCAAGTACGTCTGGGAGCCGTCCCGCCACCAGCACCTGACCGTGCTGGCGGCCGCCTACCGCCTCAGCGGCGACGAGCGCTACGCCGAGGCCGCCGCCGCCCAGCTCCGATCCTGGTGGGCGGCCAACCCGTTCCTGTCCGGCGTCCACTGGACCAGCGGCATCGAGCTCGGCGTGCGCCTGCTGTCCTGGGTCTGGATCCGCCGACTGCTGGACGGCTGGAGCGGGGCCGGGCCGCTGTTCGAGGGCAACCGGACGTTCCTGCAGCAGCTCCGCCACCACCAGGAGTGGCTGGCCCGGCTCCCCAGCTCCGGGTCGTCGGCCAACAACCACATCGTGGCCGAGATGGCCGGCCAGTTCGCCGCCGCCTGCGCGTTCCCCTGGTTCGGGGAGAGCGCCGCCTGGCGGGCCACGGCCGCGGCCAGGCTGCGGCAGGAGCTGGCCCGGCAGACGTTCGCCGGCGGGCTCAACCGGGAGCTGGCCAGCGAGTACCACGGCTTCGTGCTCGAGCTCGGGCTGGCCGCCGCCCTCGAGGGCGAGCTGGCCGGCCACCCGCTGGGCGACGAGACCTGGGCGGTGCTCGCCCGCATGACCGACGCCCTGGCCGCCGTCGTCGACGTCCGCCTGCGCCCACCCCGCCAGGGCGACGCCGACGACGGCCACGGCCTGCTGCTGGACGGCCAGGGCTACGACCGCTGGGCGTCGCTGCTGGCCACCGGCGCGGCCCTGTTCGGCCCGGCCGGCTGGTGGCCGGCAGCGCCCCGGGCCGACGTGCGCACCGGGCTGTGGACGCGGCTGGCCACCCGGCCGCTGCCGGCCGGGCCCCGGCCCGAGCGCCGGCCGTCGCTGTTCGCCGACGCCGGCATGGCCCTGCTGCGCCACCGGGAAGGCCGGCCCGACGAGCTCTGGTGCCGGGCCGACGCCGGCCCCCACGGGTACCTGTCGATCGCCGCCCACGCCCACGCCGACGCCCTCGCCGTCGAGGTCCGGATCGGCGGCGTCGACGTGCTCGCCGACCCCGGGACATACTGCTACGGCGCCGAGCCGGCCTGGCGTGCCTACTTCCGCTCCACGGTGGCCCACAACACCCTGGAGGTGGGCGGGGTCGACCAGTCGGTGGCGGCCGGTCCGCACCTGTGGACGCGGCAGGCCCGGGCCGAGCTGGAGGAGGCCGCCGGCCTGGACGACGGCCCCGTGGCCACCTGGTGGGCCGCCCACCACGGCTACCGGCGCCTGCGCCCGCCGGCCGTCCACCGCCGCGGCGTCCGGCTGGACCGGGAAGCGGACCGGCTGGTCATCGAGGACCGGCTCGACAGCCGCGGGATCCACGACTGCCGCCTGGCCTTCCACCTCGGGCCCGACGTCGCCTGCACGCTCGAGGGCGCCCGGGCGGTCCTGGAGTGGCCGGGCGACCGGGGCCGCCGTCGCGCCACCCTGGTCCTCCCGGGCGAGCTGGCCTGGCGGCGCCTGGAGGGCCAGACCGACCCGCCGGCCGGCTGGTATTCGCCGGCCTTCGACGTGCGCGTGCCCGCCGTGACCCTGCTCGGCGCCGGCCGGACCGGCCGGGGCCAGCTCCTGCGCACCGTCCTGCAGCTCGAACCTGGGGGCACATCATGAGGATCAGCGTGTTCGGCCTCGGCTACGTCGGTGCCGTCTCGGCCGCCTGCCTGGCCGCCGACGGCCACACCGTGGTCGGGGTCGACAACAACCCGGTCAAGGTCGACCTGCTCAACCAGGGCCGGGCGCCGGTGATCGAGGAGGGCCTGGGCGAGCTCATCTCCGAGGGCGTGCGCTCCGGCCGGCTGCGGGCCACCACCGACTGCGACGCCGCCGTGGCCGAGACCGACCTCGCCTTCGTCTGCGTCGGCACCCCCAGCAAGGGCAACGGCAGCCTCGACCTGGCCTACCTGCGCCGGGTGGCCGACGACATCGGCCAGGCCATCCGCCGGAGCCGGTCGCCGCTGGTGGTGGTCGTCCGCAGCACGGTCCTGCCGGGCACGACCCGCCAGATGCTGCTGCCCGACCTGGAGCGGGCAGCCGGCCGGCCGGTCGCCGTGGCCGTGCACCCCGAGTTCCTGCGCGAGGGCACCGCCATCCGCGACTACCACGAGCCGCCCAAGGTGGTCGTCGGAGCGGACGACGAGGAGGTCCGCGACCTGGTCACCCCGGTGGTGACGCGGCCGGGGGCGCCGCTGGTCCAGACCGGCCTGGAGCTGGCCGAGATGGTCAAGTACGCCGACAACGCCTGGCACGCCCTCAAGGTGACCTTCGCCAACGAGATCGGCAGCCTGGCCAAGGCCCAGGGGCTGGACGGCCACAGCGTCATGGACATCCTCTGCGCCGACACCAAGCTCAACCTGTCCCCGGTCTACCTGCGGCCCGGCTTCGCCTTCGGCGGCTCCTGCCTGCCCAAGGACGTCCGGGCCCTGCGCTACCAGGGCCGCACCCTCGACCTCGACCTGCCGGTGCTCAACGCCATCCTGCCCAGCAACGCCCAGCAGCTCGAGCGGGCGTTCCAGCTGGTCGCCGACGCCGGCGCCCGCCAGGTGGGCGTGCTCGGGCTGGCCTTCAAGGCCGGCACCGACGACCTGCGCGAGAGCCCCATGGTGGAGGTCGTGGAGCGGCTGATCGGCAAGGGCTACGACGTCTGCATCTACGACGCCAACGTCAACCTGGCCAAGCTGGTCGGGGCCAACAAGAGCTACATCCTCGACCAGATCCCGCACATCTCCGACCTGATGGTGTCCAGCATCGACGAGGTCCTCGACCGGGCCCGCACCCTGGTCATCGGCAACCACGACCCGGCGTTCCGGGCGGTGGCCGAGCACCCGCGGCCCGGACAGCGGATCGTCGACCTGGTCCGGATCGTCGACCGGCGCAGCGATGGGAACGGCTACGATGGCATCTGCTGGTAGGCCCCGCCGAGTCCTGATCGTCGTCCAGAACCTGCCGGTCCCCTTCGACCGGCGGGTCTGGCTGGAGGCCACCACCCTGGCCCGGGCCGGCTACCGGGTCAGCGTCATCTGCCCCAAGGCCAAGGGCTTCACGCGCTCCTTCGAGGTCCTCGAGGACGTGCACATCTACCGGTACGGGCTGCCGGTGGACGCCCAGGGCGCGCTCGGCTTCGTCGCCGAGTTCCTCTGGTGCTTCCTGCGCACGGCCATGAAGTCGGTCCGGGTGGCGACCACCGGCCGCGGCTTCGACGTGCTCCACGTCTGCAACCCGCCCGAGACCTACTGGCCCCTGGCCCGCTTCTGGAAGCGGCTGGGCCGGCGCTTCCTGTTCGACCACCACGACCTCTCGCCCGAGATGTTCGCGGTCAAGTTCGGCGCCACCGGCGGGCCGGCCCTGGCCGGCCTGCGCTGGCTCGAGCGGAAGACGTTCCAGGCGGCCGACCTGGTCGTCACCACCAACGAGAGCCACAAGCGGGTCGCGATCGAGCGCGGCGGCAAGGCGCCCGAGGACGTCTACGTGGTCCGCTCCGGCCCCGACCTGGGGCGCCTCACCGTCTACCCGCCCGACCCGTCGTGGCGCAAGGGCAGGCGCCACCTGCTCGTCTACCTGGGCGAGATCTGCAAGCAGGACGGGGTCGACCACCTGATCCGGGCGCTCAAGCTGCTCCGGGACGACCTCGGGCGCGACGACCTCCACTGCGTGCTCGTCGGCGGCGGCCCCCACCAGCCCAGCATCAAGGCCTACGCCGACGAGGTCGGGGTGGCCGAGCTGTGCACCTTCACCGGCCGGGTCAGCGACGACGACCTCTGCCGCATCCTGTCCTCGGCCGACCTGGGGGTCGACCCCGACCCCAGGAACGACTGGTCGGACCGGAGCACCATGAACAAGATCATGGAGTACCTGTTCTTCGGCCTGCCGGTTGTCGGCTATGACCTGACCGAGAACCGCGTCTCGGCCGGTCCGGCGGCCCTGTTCGCCACCCCCAACCGCGAGCCCGACCTGGCCAACCGCATCGCCGAGCTGCTCGACGATCCCGCCCGCCGCCGGCGGATGGGCCAGCTGGGGCGGGAGCGGGTGCGCTCGGTGCTGGCCTGGGAGCACTCGGCCCCGGTGCTGCTGGCCGCCTACGACCGGCTCTGGCCGGACGGCGGGCAGCGGGTGGTCGAGCTGGACCGCGAGCCGGCGCCGGCCGACCGTGTCGGCGAGTCCACCCCGCCAGGGGCGATTTGACGGCTACGCCGCGTACCTGATACCTCTCTGCTTGCCCTGCGGCAGCTCCCCCCAGAGCCGCCGTCCCCCCAGAGCAGGCTCTCCCGTCGACAGACGCCGAAGCGTGCGCCGGCCCCAGCGGCGCCTTGGAGGCGATCATGCGTTCCGGTCCCGGTCCCGGTCCCCGTTCCGCCCTCGTCTGCCTCTGCCTGGTGCTGGCCCTGGTCGCCGCCCTCAGCCTCTCGGCCAAGGCGATCGGCACGGCCGCGGGCCCACCGGCCTCCGCCCCGGCCCTGCTCGGCGCCGGGTCGCGCGGCGACCTCGGGACCGGCGTGGCCCGGCTGGAGCGGGCGATCGGGCGCACCCTCGACATCGGCCACAACTTCGTGCCGTGGGGGAGCGAGCTGGGCGGCGCGCCAGCCGCCCAACTGGCCGCCGGCCGCACCCCGATGATCTCCTTCGGCAGGGCGGCCAGCCCGCGGGCCGTCGCGGCCGGCCGCCACGACCGCTACCTGCGATCCCTCGCCGGCAGCGTGGCCGCGCTCGGCCGGCCGGTCCTGCTGCGCTACGCCTGGGGCATGGACGGGGCCAGCCGGACCGCCGCCCGGTCCGGTCCCGCCTACGTGGCCGCCTGGCGCCACGTCCACGCGCTGTTCGACGCCGCCGGCGTGCGCGCCTTCTGGGTCTGGTCACCCAACGCCGACGCCTTCGCCGGCGCGCGGGGCGGCGTCGACCGGTACTGGCCGGGTGACGACTACGTCGACTGGGTCGGGGCCGACGGCTTCAACTGGGGCGGCTGCAACGGCGCCTCGACCTGGCGCGACTTCGGCGCGATCTTCAAGGCCTTCCACGTCTGGGGCGCGGCCAGGGCCAAGCCGCTGATGATCTCGGGCACCGGCAGCGTCGAGGACCTCGCCGACCCGGGCCGCAAGCGCGCCTGGTACCTGGGAGCGGCCCGGGCGCTGGCCGGGTCCATGCCGAGAGTCCGGGCGGTCGTCCTGCTCGACCAGGGCGGGCGCTGCGACTGGCGGCCCGACACCTCCGCGCCGTCCATGCAGGGCTTCGTCGGCTTCGCCCGCGACCCGTTCTTCGGCGCGACCGCCCCGGCGCCGCCGACCACGGCCGCGCCGACGACCAGCGCCACCACGACCACCAGGGCCCCGACCACGACCACCAGGGCGCCGACCACGACCACGGCCGCGCCGGCCACGACCAGGCCGGCGGGTCCGGCCCCGTCCCGTTGCCTGGCCGCCGGGGGGGTGCCCATCGGCACAGGCGACAACGCCCAGCGGGTGGTCGACGCCCACGGTCCCGGTACCACCTACCTCGTCAGGGCCGGCACCCACTCGCGGAACTTCAGCGTCCGGCCCAAGTCCGGCGACACCTTCTGCGGGGAGCCGGGCGCCGTCCTCGACGGCGGCCGGAGCCTGAAGTCGGCGTTCTCCGGCGGGGCGACCAACGTGACCCTCGACTCGCTCACCGTGCAGCAGTACGCCACCGGACGGCAGGGCGGTGCCATCCACCCGGACCGGTCGGCCAGCGGCTGGGTGGTGCGCAACGTCTCGGCCGTGCGCAACTACTGGGCCGGCCTGCTGGCCGCCGACGGCATGAAGGTCCTCGGTGGCAACTACAGCGACAACGATCAGCTGGGGATCGGCGGCAACGGGGCCGCCGGGGTGGTGCTCGACGGCCTGGACGGCGACCCGGCCACCTTCGACGGTCCGGAGCTGGCCGGCAACCAGTCCCTGCACGAGAGCTGCGACTGGGAGTCGGGCGGCATCAAGTGGTCCGTCGGCCGGATCACCATCCGCAACGCCCACGTCCACGACAACGACTGCCGCGGGCTGTGGGCCGACATCAACGCCCGCGACGCCCTCATCGAGCACAACCTGATCGAGGACAACCGCGAAGAGGGGATCTTCTACGAGATCAGCCAGGACGCCGTGATCCGCCACAACCGCGTGTACGGCAACGGCCACGGCGGCCGCGGCTGGTACTGGGCCGGCGGGATCACGGTCGCCTCCAGCTTCAATGTGGAGGTCTACGGTAACCGGCTCTCCGGGAACTACAACGGGATCACCGGCACCCAGCAGACCCGCAACGACTCGACCCCGCCCGCGCATCTGCTGGACGACTACAACGTCCACGACAACGTGATCTGCGCCACCGGCGCCGGACGCCAGGCCACCGGCGTGATCGCCGACAACGGCGCCAACCTCGCTGCTCGCGACATCGACTTCACCGGCAACAGCATCCAGCAGTCGGCCTGCGAGACGGCCTCGTAGGCGCAGCCAGCGCCACCCCTCATGAGCGGCCGACCGTAGAATGCCCGCATGGGCCGGGCGAGCTCCATGCGCAGGTGGCCCGCGGTGGCGGGGGCGGTCGCGGTGCTGGCGGCCGCCGGCCTGGTCGTCACCGTCGTCACCTCGCCGGACGCTCCCAGGCCGGGCGGTACGGCGGCCCCGACCACGGCCGAGCCGTGCCAGGGGACCCGGGTCGACCCGGGCGACGACCCGCAGCGGGCCCTTGACGCCGCGCCGGACGGCGCCACGCTCTGCTTCGCCGCCGGCCTCTACCGGTTGGCCGCTCCGCTGCGGCCCGCCGATCGGCAACGGCTGCTCGCGGCGCCCGGGACGGTTCTCAGCGGAGCCGTGCGCCTGGACGGGTGGCGCCCCGACGGGCGGCAATGGCGAGCGGACGGTGCCCTGCCGGCGGAGCCGACCCTGCACGGGGAATGCCTCGAGGGGAGGCTGTGCCAGCCTCCCGAGACCGTCTTTGTCGACGACCAGCCGCTGGAACGCGTGGGCTCCCGTGAGGAGATCGGTCCTGGTCGCTTCTGGGCCGACTACCAGGCGGACGAACTATGGATCGGCGACGACCCGGCGGGCCGCAGGATCGAGATGGCGCGCGCGCCGGGGGCGGTCGCCGGCACCGCCGAGCGAGTGGTGGTCAGCGGGTTCGTCATCGAGAAGTTCGCCAACCCGGCCCAACGCGGCGCCGTCCACGCCGAGGGCGCCGGCTGGAGGATCGAGGGCAACGAGGTGCGCGCCAACCACGGCACCGGCGTCCACGCGACGGGCGGGCAGGTGCTCGCCAACCACCTGCACCACAACGGGCAGCTCGGCCTGCTCGGCACCGGCGACGGACAGCTCGTCGAGGGCAACGAGATCGACCACAACAACACGGCCGGCTTCTCGGCGCTCTGGGAGGCCGGCGGTACCAAGTTCGCCCTCACCGACGGCCTGGTCGTGCGCGGCAACAACGTCCACCACAACTCGGGCCCTGGCCTGTGGACCGACATCAACAACATCCGCTCGACGATCGAGGGCAACGTCGTGCACGCCAACACGAGCCACGGCATCTTCCACGAGATCAGCTACCGGGCGGTGATCCGCGACAACCAGGTGACCGACAACGGGCGAGACGAGCCGCTGCCGGGCTGGGGTGGCGCCGGGATCCGCGTCGCGGCGTCGCCCGACGTCGCCATCCACGGCAACACGCTCGCCGGCAACCAGAACGCCATCGTGCTCGTGCAGCAGCGGCGCGACGACTGGCCGTCGCCGCACGGGGCGCACCTGATCCGGAACGTGGACGTGTATGACAACGACGTGCGCCTGTCCTCAGGCGAGCTCACCGGCCAGGTCGACGACACCGGGTCGGCGGCGTCGTACGGACGCAACATCCGGTTCCGCGACAACCGATACCACCTGTCCGCAGCGGACGCCGAGGTGTTCGCCTGGCGGGAAGGGGTGTGGGACCCGGCGACCTGGCGGCAACGCTTCGGTCAGGACACCGCCTCCGCTTTCACGACGGGCTGACCGCCGGGGCCGGCTGGAACTCCCGAAGGGCCAGGTGGAACTGGCGCCACCAGATACAGCTGGCGACCAGATTGCCGGCGGCGCTGCCCCAGGCGGCGCCCGCCGCCCCGTCGACCACGGCCCCGGCCAGGGCGCCGACGAGGAAGACGGACGCGCCGAGCAGCTGGGACCGGAGACTCCGGCGGGCGGCGCCCAAGGCCCGGAGGCCCGCCCAGGCGCCGGCCCACACGCCAAGGAGCGCGATCATCGCCGTCGTCGGGACCAGCAGGGCGACGGCCGGCTGCCAGGTCGCGCCCATCAGCTCCTCCCCGAGCCAATCGGGCAGCATCCCGACGATCAGCCCCCACACCAGGCCGGCGGAGGCGGTCAGAACCGAGATCCCGATCACGAAGCGCCGCATGTGAGCCAGGTCGCGGTTGGCGAGCTTGGCCGCCTCGGGGATCGCCATCAGGGTCCCGACCCCCATCATGACCAGGTTCACCGGCCCCAGCAGCAGCTCCGAGGCCCGCAGGGCACCGACCGCCGCCAGGCCGGAGATGACGCCAACGCCGTAGAGGCGGAGCTGGGTCGCGGCGTTGAAGGTGATGTTCTCGCTGAGGTACCTGACGGCCAGGTGCTGGTGGGTGCGATGCCACCTGGCGGCCAGCGACAGCCGAGGCAGGATGCGGGCCTGGACCGCGCCGGCGAGACCGCCGACCGCTGCCGCGCCGCCCCAGGCGAGCACGAACCACTGCACGTGCAGTTGCCCGGACAGCATGACGGCGGCCAGGAACGGCCCGAGCGCGACCGCCCACACCAGGTCGTTGAGGAACGCGTCGCGGCCTCGCCGCGCGGTGAAGAAGGCGTACCGCCAGCTGTCCTGGAGCAGCAGGCCTGGGAGCGTGAGGCCGAGCGCCAGGAAGGCCCGGCCGACGACGTTGTCGAGCACCAGGGCGGCCAGCACACAGCACGCGCCGAGGACCATGCCCACGAGCACGGCTGTACCGGTCGCGGCCGCGGCCGCCTCGCGCCACGACGCGGCCGGAACGTCGCTGAAGCGGACCGAGAGCGGGTCGGTCGCCAGCCCTCGCGAGGCGTTGAGGGCGAACAGGTAGGTCGCGAAGGCGAGGCTGAACGCCCCGAACTCGGTCGGGCCGAGCTCGCGGGCCACGAACACCCCGACGGCGAAGTTCGTGAGGCTGGACAGCGCCTGGTCGGCGACGCCCCAGCCTGCCCGCTGTGCGATGCGGCGAAAACTGCGGCTCATGGGTACCCGACCATGGTCGGCAACCTGCCCCCCCTGTCAGCCTGCGTGGGCGACCTCCGGCGTGGTTGCCCGGAAGGCGCACCAGTGGCGATCCGTCCCAAGTGTCGGTAGCGGGCGCGGCAGATGTCAACCTGCACACGCATGGGAGCGCCGTCTTGCCGCTCTACCGTTACCATGGCGAGGGTGGCGCCGGGGCTCGCGTCCGCCCGGTCAGGACGAGCACCAGAGGGGGAATTCCGCCGGTGACCCAGGCATCCGAGGCTGCGGCGGGAACCGCCGTCCTGCCGCCGGGAACCGTTCGGGAACGCCCGGCCGGCCCTTCGGTGCCGTGGCACCGGCCCACGCCACCGCGCCCACGGTACTTCCGCTGGTTCACCCCGGCGCTCGCCCTGCTGCTCGGCGGCTACCTGTTCTTCGACAAGTCCTTCGCCTACCTCCACGTGCCGGGCACTCCCGTGTTCGTCGGCGAGATCGTCCTTGGGATCGGCTTCTTCGAGGCTCTGCGCCTCCCCTCGCCCTGGTACCACCTGCTGCGCAGCTCGCCCATCCTCAAGCTGCTGCTGGTCTTCATGGGCCTCTGCGCCCTCCGGCTCGGCGCCGACCTGCCCCGGTACCGGCTCGACGCCGTGCGCGACTCCTCGATCTGGTACTACGGCATCTTCGCCTTCCTGGTCGCGGCCGCCGCCGTGTGCGAGCCGACCTTCGTGCCGCGCCTGGTCCGCTGGTATCGCCGCGTCCTGCCCTGGTATTTCGCCTGGGCGCCGGTGGCGGTGGCCCTGACCGAGGTCGACGCGCTCGCCTCCGTCTACGTCCCGGGCACCAGCACCCCGATCAACTCGTTCCGCTACACCGACATCGCCGTCCACGTCGGGATGGGTCTCGCCTTCCTGTGGCTCGGCCTCGACCGGCTGGTGGGCGCCCGACCGGACCGGAGCCGGGAGAGTCTGGTCTCGGTCCTCGGACTGGTCGCGCTGCTGGCCGTCGGCTCGCAGTCCCGCGGCGGGTTCCTGGCCGCGGTGGCGACGCTGGCGATTGTGGCCGCGTTCCTCCCCTCCGGCCACCGGCGGCGGATCGCCCTCTCGGGCACCGTCGGCCTCCTGGCCGCGCTTGCTCTTGTCCTCGCGCTGGACCTGCGGATCGAGGGCGAGCGCCGTGACGTGTCCGTTCAGCAGGTGGCGGCCAACCTCTCCAGCCTGGCCGGGGAGGAGTCCAGCGAGGACCTGACCGGGACGGTCGAGTGGCGCCAGGGGTTCTGGGGCCAGGTGCTGGACGACCTGCTGAGCAGCCGGGCCTGGCTCACCGGCCTGGGCTTCGGCGAGATCCTGCCTGAGCGGTACGAGGTCGACGTCGGCAACACCAACAACGAGACGAGCGCCCAGCCGCTCCGAAACGTCCACAACTCGCACCTGACCCTGCTGGCCCGGATCGGGTTCCCCGGGTTCGCCCTGTGGCTGCTGCTCTGGGTCGTCTGGAGTGTCCACGTCCTGGGCTGGGTCCGGCGCCGGCCGGGAGGCGTGCGCGACCCGGCCACGGCCATGGTCATCTGGCTGCTGGCCAGCGTGCCCGGCTTCCTGATCGGCGCCTACTTCGACCCGTCCCTGGAAGGCCCGCACGTCGCCATCTGGTTCTTCACCCTGGTCGGGCTGGGCGTTGCCGCCACCAGGGTCCGTCGTCCGGTCGCGGCGCCGGCCGAGGTGGATGTGGTCCCCCCGGCCCTGGTCCGGGCCTGGGACCAGGCCTGGGCCTGGACTCGGCCGAGGGTCGCACTCCAGCCGGCGTTGCTGCTGACCCACGCCCGGGGCGTCACCGGCCGGTTCGGGTGGGCGCTGGCCGACCGGGCGCTGGTCAGCCTGACCGCTCTGGCCGTCGGGGTCTTCCTGGCCCGGTGGCTCGGCGTCCAGGAGTTCGGCGCCTTCAGCATGGCGTTCGCCGCCTTCCTGCTTGTGCTCGCCGCCGTACGCGGGCTGACCAGCGACGCCCTGGCCCTCCATCACGATTCGAACGGGGATCCGATGACCTGGCGCTGGGCGGTGGCCAGCGCGACCGGGACGGCGGCGGTGGTCGGCCTGGCCGCCGGGGTTGCCTGTGTGGTGGCCGGCCTGCTGCTCCCGGGCTCGACGGGCGCGGCCCTGCTCGGGCTGGGCCTCAGCCTTCCCGTCCTGCTGGTCCAGGACGGCTGGCGTTCGGCGTTCCTGGCCGAGGGCAGGCCGGCGCGGGCCTTCGCCAACGACCTCGTGCGGACCCTCACCCTGGCCCCCGCGGTCGCGGTGCTGGCGACGACCGGGCGCGCCAGCGTGGGCTGGACCATGCTCGCCTGGGGAGGGTCGGCCGCCGTCGCCGCCACCATGGCCATGGTCCAGTCCCGGCTGCTGCCACGGGTCACCGAGGCGATCGAGTGGCTGCGCTGGCATCGGGACCTGGCCGCCAGGTCCTTCGTCGAGCGGCTCAGCCTCGGCGGGGCCGGTCACCTCCGGCTCATCGGCCTGACCGCGATCGCCGGCCTGGCCGCGGCCGGCACCCTGGGCGCCGCCGAGCTGCTGCTGGCCCCCGTGGCCGCGATCATCGCGGGCGTGGCCGTGCAGGCCGAGCCGGAGGCGGTGGGCGTGCCCGCCCGCCGGCTGCGCTCGTCCTGCCGGTTCCTGGGCGCCGCCAGCGCCGCCGGGGCGCTCCTCTGGGGGGCGGCTCTGCTGGCCCTGCCCGACGTCGTGGGCGCACGGGTCCTCGGCTCGGCCTGGCTGCCGGCGTCCGGGCTGCTGGTGCCCGTCACCCTGGAGGTGGCCGGCCTCGGGCTCTCCCTGGGCGCCTGGGTCGGGCTGCGGGCGCTGACCGCGCGCACGCGACGCGGGCGCGCCGAGCTGGCCGGGACGGTCATCTACCTGGCCGCGGCGCTTGGTGGCGCGGTCCTGGGCGGGGCCGCCGGCGCCGCCTGGGGCTCGGCGGCCGGGGCGCTCGCCGGCGCCGGCCTGTGGTGGTGGCAGCTGCACCAGGCGGTGACCGACGCCGAGGCGACCGAGTGGCCGGCCTACACCCGCTCCAGCCAGATCTCGCGCCAGTAGGGGTAGGTGCCACGTGGGCAGAGCCGGTGGAAGTCACCGACGCAGACCACGTCCTCGAGCACGATGCAGGGGTTCTTGAGCTCCACCATCCTGCCCGTGGGCTCGTCGATGATCCGCTCGACCCGGCCGAGGACACGGGCCTGGCGGCCGCAGTACTTGAGCATCTCGGCGTCGAACTTCATCCCTCGGTTGCGGTTGCCGGTGTCCAGGGTCTTGACGATCTCCTCCTTGCTCTTGATCCGCACCAGCTCGCCCGGTTGCAGGCCGAGGGTCCCGGTAGGGGTCCGGCGCTGGGTTCCGTCGAGGAACGGGAATCGTTTGCCTTGGTGGATCCGGAGCCACCGGGGAAGCAGCTTGACGCTCAGGTCCTGGTACTCGTTGAAGGCCCCGACGGCGACGCTGCGCAGCACGGTGAGCGGCCCGGCGTTGGTAGATCGCACGTCGTCGACGTACTGCTTGAGGTCCCACGGCGGGATCCGCTCGGGCGCGGCTCGCAGCAGCTCGGTCGCCTGGCAGGCGTAGCGCGTCTCCCCGGTGGCGGGGTCCGGCTCCTTGCGGGTCGCCGCGGACAGCAGCGGCAGGCTGGCGCCGGTCCGGGGCCGGGGCCGGGCTGCGCCGTTCCCGTTGGCCGGGGCGGTGTCGTCGACCCGCCGGAGCCAGACCTCCTTCCAGTAGACCAGGCAGGCCGCCTGGCAGCCGCCGTGGGCCTGGCCGTCGCAGCGCACCCCTTCGAGGTGGACGGCGTTGTCCATGCGGAACATGCCGTGGCCGTTGATCGTGTCGCACAGCTTCATGGCCCGCTTGCCGACCCGGAACCGCCGTCCGCAGAACTGCAGCATCTCGGGCATGAACGGCAGGCCGTCGAGCTCGCCCCGCTCGTCGAGGGTGGCGAGGATCTCGTCTTCGCCGCGGACCTCGGCCAGGTCGCCCGCGCGCAGGCCGGCGACCTCGTGGTGCAGCAACTGCTTCATCGTCTCTCCCCCGGGGGTAGGGTCACTCGCGCCGGCGCGTCCCGGCGGTGGCGGCCACGAAGGCGGCCCGCACCGGCAGCCACTTCGGCGAGACGCCGAGGTCGCGCAGCTCCGGCAGCTCGAACAGCCGCAGGACCCCGCGGGCTTCGGCACGCTCGCGCCGGCGCAGGCGCCGGTAGGCGCCGCCGAGAATGAACTGGTGGAAGAAGTCGGTCTCCCAGCGCCGGATGACGCGCTCCGGCGCGATCCCGCGGGCGACCGCCCGGTCGAACATCGTCCGGTTGGCCCGGACCGTCTCCCGGTTCCACATGCCGGTCGTGGTGGCCGACTCGTGCACCGTGTAGGCGCAGGTGGTGGCGGGCAGGCAGCGCACGCCGTAGCGGGAGAACAGCCGCATCCACATGTCGGTGTCGCAGGTGGCGCCGAGCGCGGCCTCGAACCCGCCCTCCTCCTCGAACGCCGCCCGGTGGACGACCGCCGCCGGCAGGCGCACGAACGAGGAGTTGCGCAGCACCCGCTCCAGGGCCGTCTCGGGCGGCAGGTAGCGTTCGCTGCGGAAGCGCTGGGTGCGGCGGACCGACCCGTCGAGGCCGACGACGTCGACGCCGAACAGCAGCACCCGCTCGCCGGGCCCGGCCCGCCCGATGGCGTCGAGGACGGCCTGGCCGGCGCCGGGCCGCAGCAGGTCGTCGTCGTGGAGCTGGAGGATCCAGGTACCGGTGGCCAGGCCGGTGGCCCGGTTCATGTTGCCCGGCAGGTCCAGGGCCGGCCGGTTCCAGACATAGCGGTAGCCTCCCGGCCAGTCGGCCAGCAGGCGGTGGACCACCTCGCCGCTGGCCTCGTCGGTCGACCCGTCGGACACGGCCACCTCGACCTCCCGGGCCACCGGTCCCGCGGCCTCCAGGACCGAGCCGATGGCGCGCTCGAGCAGTTCCGGGCGGTTGCGGGTCGGCATCGCGATGGACAGGGGCGGGCGCATCACAGGACCCGCCCGGTCCCGCTGAGGTCGAGCACGGCCTCGGCGGCATCCTGGTCGTCCCAGACCGCCCACGGGGCCCGGCCGCGCTCGAACAGCGATTCGAGCCGCTGGCGGTCCCTGAGGGTGTCCATGGGGGCCCAGAACCCCTCGTAGGGGAAGGTCATGAGCTGGCGCCGGGCGATCAGCCGCTCGAACGGCTCCACCACCAGCTCGTCGCCGTCCTGGATATGGTCGAGGAGCTCCGGGCGGAAGATGAAGTACCCGCCGTTCACCCACAGCGCGGAGTCCCTGGGGCTGGTGATGGAGTCGACCAGGCCGTTCTGGCGGGAGGAGATGAAGTGCCCGGGGACGACCGGCGGCACGCTGAGGAAGGCGCCGACCTTGCCGCGGCGCCGGAAGTCCTCGATCAGGCGGGGGAGCGGGGCGTCGCAGACGCAGTCGCTGTAGCTGGCCAGGAACATCTCCTCGTCCTGGACGTGCTCGCGCACCGCCAGCAGCCGCTGGCCGATGTTGGCGTGCAGCCCGGTGTCGACGAAGGTGATCCGCCAGTCGTCGATGTCGCTGGACAGCAGCTCCAGGCTGCGGCCGCCGTCCGAGAGGACGAAGTCGTTGGAGTGGGCCTCGTTGTAGTCGAGGAAATAGCGCTTGATGACGTCGGCCTTGTACCCCAGGCAGAGCACGAAGTCCTTGTGACCGAAGTGCGCGTAGTACTTCATGACGTGCCAGAGGATGGGCCGGTAGCCGACCGGGACCATGGGCTTGGGCAGGGATCCGGCGTGCTCGCGCAGCCGCAGGCCGAGTCCGCCGCAGAAGAGCACGACTTTCATGCCGAAGAGCATATCGACCAGCGGTTTTGCCGGCCTCAGCCGGACTGCGTAGCTAGACCTACGATTTCTGCCGCTGCTGATCGGCCCTCCAGACCGCCATGATGGACTAAGCCGGCGACGGATCGGGGTGCTTTCGCGCGGTCGGGGGAGCTCAAGTGAAGGTCGTGCTGTTCTGCGGGGGTGAGAGCCTGCGCCTGCCCGAGCAGGCCGAGGCCGTCCCCAAGCCCATGATCACCATCGGCTACCGGCCCATCCTCTGGCACTTGATGCGCTTCTACGCCCACTGGGGCTACAGCGACTTCGTGCTCTGCCTCGGGGACAAGGCCGACGTCATCAAGGACTACTTCCTCCGCTACGACGAGGCGCTCTCCAACGACTTCGTCCTCTCGGACGGTGGCCGCCGGGTGGAGCTGCTCAACACCGACATCCACGACTGGCGGATCACCTTCGCCGACACCGGGCTGCGCACCAACGTCGGCCAGCGGCTGCTGGCGGCCCGCCGCTACCTGCGTGGCGAGGAGCTGTTCTGCGCCAACTACGCCGACGGGCTCACCGACGCGCCCCTGCCCGAGCTGGTGGAGGACTTCCAGCGGCAGGGCAAGGTGGCGGCCTTCCTGTCGGTCCGCCCCCGCTACTCGTTCCACCTGGTGTCGCGCGACCCCGACGACGTGGTGACCGGCATCACCGACGTCCACGGGACCGACCTGTGGATGAACGGCGGGTTCTTCATGTTCCGGCAGGAGATCTTCGACTACCTCCGCGACGGCGAGGACCTGGTCGAGGAGCCGTTCCGGCGCCTGATCAAGGAGGACCAGCTGCTCGCCTACCGCTACGAGGGGTTCTGGCTGCCGATGGAGTCCCTCAAGGACCTCCAGAACCTCCAGACGCTGCACGACAGCGGCGCCCCGCCGTGGGCGCCCTGGCTCGCCGCCGGGAACGGCCGGCGGCTGCCCGCCGGCCTGCGGCTGCCCGGCTAGACGGGCCTCGTCCCTGCCCCCCGAACGCACGAAAGGACGAATGTGGACTCGGTCGACACGATCCGGCCCGACCTGGGCGCCGCCGAGGTCCGTGACGGCGACCTCGCCGCCATGGCCGAGGCGCTCGACGCCGACCTGCGGCGCATGTCCGGCAAGCGGCTGCTGGTCACCGGCGGCGCCGGCTTCCTCGGCTACTACCTGACCCAGGTGCCGGTCGCCTGGAACGACGCCCACCCCGGTGAGCCGCCGATCCAGGTCACCGTGTTCGACAACTACTTCCGGGGCGTCCCGGACTGGCTGGAGGAGCTCGGGCGCCGGCCGGACGTCGAGCTGGTCGTCCATGACATGCGGGCACCGCTGCCAGGGGACATGGGCGAGTTCGCCTTCATCGTCCACGCCGCCGGCATCGCCTCCCCGACCTACTACCGGGCGCATCCCATCGAGACGATGGACGCCAACATCAACGGCCTGCGGAACCTGCTCGACTACGCCCGCGAGCGCCTGGAGGCGGGCCGTCCGCTGGAGGGCTTCCTCTTCTACTCGTCCAGCGAGATCTACGGCGATCCGGCGGCCGACGCCATCCCGACCCCCGAGACCTACCGGGGCAACGTCTCCTGCACCGGGCCGCGGGCCTGCTACGACGAGTCGAAGCGGTACGGGGAGACGCTCTGCGTGAACTTCGCCCGCCAGCACGGCGTCCCGGTCACCATGGTGCGCCCCTTCAACAACTACGGGCCGGGGATGAAGATCACCGACGGCCGCGTCATCGCCGACCTGTTCCGCGACGCCCTCGCCGACCGCGACCTTGTGCTGCTCTCCGACGGGTCGCCGACACGGACCTTCTGCTATGTCTCGGACGCGGTCACCGGCTACTACCTGGCCCTGCTGCGGGGGCGACCCGGTCAGGCCTACAACGTCGGGGTGGACGGGCCGGAGATCTCGATGCGCGACCTCGCCGAGACGATCGCCGGGCTGGCCAACGACCTGTTCGGCCACCGGGTCAAGGTGGTCCACGGACGCAGCTCGGAGGCCGACTACCTGGTCGACAACCCCAACCGTCGCTGCCCCGACATCACCAAGGCCCGCCAGGAGCTCGGCTACCGGCCGGGGGTGACCCTGGAGGAGGGGCTCCGGCGGACGTTGCGCTGGTACAGCGGCAACCGCGACGGGGAGGAGCGATGATGCGGGTCGCGGTCGTCGGGACGGGCTATGTCGGCCTCGTCACCGCGGTGGGGCTGGCCGAGCTCGGGCACACCGTGGTCTGCATCGACGTCGACGCGGGCAAGGTGGCCGCGCTCGACCGGGGCGAGCCGCCCATCTTCGAGCGGGGACTGGAGCCGCTGCTCCGGCGCAACCTCGGCGTGCGGCTGCGCGCCACCACCGACCTCCGCGCCGCCGTCCGGGACAGCGAGCTGACCTTCATCTGCGTCGGCACCCCCTCCCGGTCCGACGGCGGCATCGACGTGTCCTTCGTGCGGCAGGCCGCCACCCAGATCGGCGACGCCCTGCGGGACCAACCGGGCTGGCATGCCGTGGTGGTGAAGAGCACGGTGGTGCCCGGCACCACCGACGAGGTCGTGGCCCCGACGCTCGAGCGCGCCTCGGGACGGCGGGCCGGGACCGACCTCGGGGTCGGGGTCAACCCCGAGTTCCTCACCGAGGGGCAGGCGGTCGACGACTTCCTCCGCCCCGATCGGATCGTGATCGGTGGCGACCGGCGGACCGTGGCCGCGCTGCGGGAGCTCTACGCCGGCTTCGAGGGCGTGCCGATCGTCGAGACCACCTCCCCGACGGCCGAGATGATCAAATACGCCTCCAACGCGCTGCTGGCCACCGCGATCTCGTTCGCCAACGAGATCGCCAACCTCGGCTCGGAGATCGGCGGCATCGACGTCGTCGAGGTCATGAAGGGGGTGCACCTGTCCCGCTACCTGACCACGCCCCTCGGCGACGGCGCCTCGGTCACGGCCCCGCTCAGCTCGTTCCTCGAGGCGGGCTGCGGCTACGGCGGCAGCTGCCTGCCCAAGGACGTGGCCGCGCTGGCCGCCCGGGGCCGCGAGACCGGGGCGCGGATGCGGCTGCTGGAGGCGGTGGCCGAGGTCAACGACCGGCAGCCGGCCCGGCTGGTCGAGCTGCTCCGGCGGCGGCTGGGCACGCTGGACGGACGACGGGTCACCGTCCTCGGGCTGGCCTTCAAGCCCGACACCGACGACGTGCGGTCCTCGCCGGCGTTCCCGGTGCTGCGGTCGCTGCTGGCCGCCGGGGCCGAGGTCAGCGCGCACGACCCCCTGGTCGGGCCGGAGGCGCTCGACGGGCTCGGGGACGTGACCCACGTGGAGGACCTGGCGGCCGCCATCAAGCAGGCCGAGGCCGTGGTCATCGTCACCCGCTGGGACCACTACCGGCAGGTGCCGGAGCTGGTCGGCCAGCTCGACCCGCCCCCGCTGGTGGTCGACGGGCGCCGCATGCTCGACCGGGCCTCGGTGCCCGCCTACGCGGGGATCGGGCTGTGAGGTTCACGAAGACGCCGGTCGAGGGCGTCACCGTCGTCGAGGTCGACCGGATCGTGGACGACCGCGGCTTCTTCGGCCGGGTCTGGTGCCGGGACGAGTTCGCCGAGCACGGCCTCGACGCCGACTGGACCCAGGCCAACGTCGGGCTGAGCACCCGGGCGGGCACGCTGCGGGGCATGCACTACCAGCGCGACCCGCACGCCGAGGTGAAGCTGGTCCGCTGCACCCGCGGGGCGGTGTACGACGTCGCCCTCGACCTGCGGCCCGCGTCTCCCACCTACCTCGAGTGGACCGGCGTGACGCTCAGCGCCGACGAGCACACCATGCTCTACATCCCCGAAGGCTGCGCCCACGGGTACCAGACGCTGGCCGACGACAGCGAGATCGTCTACTTCACGTCCGCGCCGTACGTGCGGGAGGCGGCCGCCGGAGCCCGCCACGACGACCCCGCCTTCGGCATCCGGTGGCCGCGTCCGGTCGAGGTGATCTCGGCGCAGGACGCCGCCTGGGACCTCTGGCAAAGGAGCGCGTCACCATGATCATCGTCGACAAGGCGCTGGAACGACGGGAGCTGGACGGCAATCCCATCCGGGTCGGCATGGTCGGCGCCGGCTACATGGGCCAGGGCATGGCCGCGGTGATCGAGCGCAACCTGACCGGGATGCGGCTGGTCGCGGTGGCCAACCGCACCCTCGACAACGCCGAGCGGGCCTTTGCCGACGCCGGCGTTGACGACTGCACCACCGTCGACGACCAGGCCGCCATGGACGGCCTGGTCGAGCGCGGGGGCCGGGCGGTGACCTCCGACCCGCTGCTGCTGTGCCGCACGCCGGGCATCGAGGCGATCATCGAGTGCACCGGCGAGGTCGAGTTCGGCGCCCGCGTCGTCACCGAGGCGATCGCCGGCGGCAAGCACGTCATGCTGATGAACGCCGAGCTGGACGCCACCGCCGGCCCCATCCTGAAGGTGCTGGCCGACCGGGCCGGCGTGGTCCTCACCAACGCCGACGGCGACGAGCCGAGCGTGGCCATGAACATGTTCCGCTTCGTCCAGACGATCGGCTACCGGCCGGTGCTCGCCGGCAACGTCAAGGGGTTCCTCGACCACCACCGCAACCCCGACACCCAGAAGGGCTTCGCCGACGCCCACGGCCAGCGGCCGTTCATGGTGACGTCGTTCGCCGACGGCACCAAGCTGTCGCTGGAGGCCGCGGTGCTGGCCAATGCGACCGGCTTCAAGGTGCGCCGTCGGGGCATGGAGGGGCCCAAGCTGCCCCACGTGCGCGACCTGCTCGAGCGGTACGACCCCAAGGAGCTGCTCGACCAGGGCCTGGTCGAGTACGTCCTGGGGGCGGAGCCGGGCTCGGGGGCGTTCGTGGTCGGCTACAACGACGACCCGATGCTCATGCCCTACATGGCCTACTTCAAGCTGGGCGACGGGCCGCTGTACATGTTCTACCGGCCGTTCCACCTGACCCACCTGGAGGCGCCGCTGAGCGTGGCCAGGGCGGTGCTGTTCGGCGACGCCACCATCGCGCCGATGGGCGGTCCGGTGTGCGAGGTCGCGACCATGGCCAAGCTCGACCTGGAGGCGGGCGAGGAGCTGGACGGGATCGGCGGCTATACCTGCTACGGGCTGATCGACAACGTCGAGGACGCCCACCGCGACGACGTCCTGCCCATCGGCCTGGCCGCGGGGGCCCGCCTGACCCGTCCCGTGGCCAAGGACCAGCCGATCACCAACGCCGACGTCGAGCTGCCCCCGGGTCGCCTGATCGACGAGCTCCGGGCCCAGCAGGCCGACCGCTTCGGCCGGGGCTGAGCGGCCGGCGGCGATCGACCAGCAGCGCGACACCAAGGGTCAGCGCCACCGCCGTCGACACGCCCCCGACGACGTCGGTCAGCAGGTGCGCCGTCTCGACCATCCGCGCCAGGGCCATCAGCGGCACGAGGAGCGCCACGGACAGCACGACCAGCAGCTTGACCCTCGGCCGGTCCATGGCGGGCCGGAGGATCAGCACCAGGCTGAGGACCAGCGCGGTCGCGACCGCCACATGGCCGGACGGGTAGTGGAAGACGGTCGACGCCGGCGCCCTCCGGGCCACCAGGACCTTGAGCAGCTTCTCGGCGGCGAGCGTGGCCGCCGGCGCCAGCACGACCAGGGCGACCGCGTTCCATCGCCGCAGGACCATCCAGGCGACCACGGCGGTGGCCACGATCCCGCCGACGGTGAGGGCCCGCAGCCCGGCGGCCAGCGCGGTGGCGAGCTGGAACCGCTGGTCGCCGCTGCCGGCGCCGAGCAGGTCCAGCGCCCATGCGTCCAGGGCGGGCAGCCGTGTCGAGCGCCAGACCAGCCCGCTGAGGGCGACGGTGACGAGGACGGCGAAGCCGGCCGCGGCCGGCGCCCACGGCGGGGCCAGCGAAGCGGGTCCGGGCGGTGGGGAGGCGCCTCGGCGGCGGCCGGCTCCGTCACGCCCGGCCATGGGTCGGCGGGCCTCCAAGCTGCCCCCTTGAACCTTCGGACCGGAAGACCAGCCTATCCGGACATCCCGGCGGGATCCAACCCAGGCGATGGTCCTCAGGCGCCGGCCTGGCCGAGCGCGTTTCTGAGGGCGGGGACGGCCGCGGCCGACGCCGTGAGGCGACCGCCGGTTCCTGCCTTGTGGAGGGCGGCCAGCGCTGCCGCGACCCGCTCGCCGGCCGCCGGGTCGGCGGTCTGGCCGGCGCGGTCCCAGATGACCCGGAGGGTGGCCAGGTCGCCCGCGACCGCCCCCTTGTCCCTGGCGGCCGCGTCGACCAGGAGCTGGCGGGCCCAGAGGTCCATGCGGGCCAGGTCGACCTCGGCCGGGGGCCGGTGGCGGAGCTGGAGGTCGAGGGCGGCCTGCTCGACCCCCAGGGCCGCCTGCCGGGTGCGGGCCACGTCGTGGGCGTCCACCGCTCTGGCCAGCGCGTCCAGGGTGGTGGTGGCCTGATCGGCCAGCACCTCGGGGACGTCGCTCCCGCGGACCCGCTTCCAGGCGGCGGCCATGGCCTCGACCCTTGCCGAGGCGACCGTCCAGCGGCCGGCGCCGGCGGCGGCGAAGCTGGCCCGGGCGCCGTCGGCCAGGGCGGCCAGTCCGGGCGGCGGGGAACCGCCGGCGGCGTCGACCGGGACGGCCAGGGCCACCGCCTCGAGGTCGCCGCCGCCACCGGCCGAGAACTCGCCGTAGCCGGGGGCGAAGGTCTTCTCCTCGGTGGCGCCGTCCAGGTGGAGCTCGCGGATGACCAGGGCGCCGTCGACCGGTCCTGTCGGCCCGGGCACGCGCTGGCCGGTGGACTTCACCGTCACCTCCTCGAAGACCAGGCCGGGGATGTTCTCGGGCCGGTAGACCTGGCCGGGGCTCGGGTTGGCGGGCATGATCATGCCCGGCGGGCCGTCCTTGCCGGCCAGCCAGGTGCCGTGGGTGTCGG
>Ga0081538_10000896_pt1 | contig 32267 bp, 30 predicted proteins | sample TabmetS5T2R1_FD_71022 | JGI IMG/M metagenome (GOLD analysis project Ga0081538, IMG submission 71022) | Tabebuia heterophylla rhizosphere microbial communities from the University of Puerto Rico - S5T2R1 | ecosystem: Host-associated > Plants > Roots > Rhizosphere ...
CTGGGCCCGCCCCCGCGGCCGTCCGCCCCCGCCGGCGACGCGGGCCCGGAGCCGGTCGGCTCGGTCGCGCCGAACCTCGTCATCGGCCGGCCCGACCCCGGCGGGCACCATCACGAGGAACAGTGGACCGAGCAGCCCTGGCGGCCGGTCGCGGTGGGCTTCGCGCGGGACTTCGCCGATCCGGGTCGTGGCGTCGCCGACTGGCGCGAGCGGGTCGGCCGATGGGTCACCGACTACCTCGCCGACCAGTACCGCGACACGGCGGCGTACCGGATCCCGGTGGCTCGACTGGAGCGGGTGGCCGGGCCGAAGGATTCCGGTCAGGCCGTCACGGCGATCGCGACGTACGACACCGGACTCACGTTGATCCTCAGCCTCGAGGTGTTCCCCGAGGCCGGCTGGAAGGTCACCCGAGTGACTCCCAGCGACACCATCGGCCTCATCTGAGGCGGGAAGGACGATCCGATGGCTGACCAGAAGTCCCGACCCCAGGACAAGTCGCGAAACCAGAAGAAGTCGGACGACCAGAGGTCAGACGACCAGGCGAGGTCGGGCGACCTCTTCTGGGCGGTCATCGCCGCGGCCATGTTCGGCGTCCCGACGATCATCCTCGGCAGCGTGACCACCGCCTGGGCCGACACGACCGGATGGATGCTCGACCACCAGGTGCTGGTGCCGGCCACCGCCGACCCGGTCGTCCGCCTTCCGGCGACCGACGGCGCCGGGTTGGACTGGGCCCGGATCGCGGTCGCCGCCGGAGTTCTGCTCATCCTCACGCTGCTGATCCGTCTCGTCTCCGCGGTCGTCCAGGCCGGCGCGTCCCGTCGCCCGTGAGTACGCCCCTCGGCGCTGGTTCGTGGCCGGTGGCATAGGCTGCGCCCGCAGTCGACGAGGAGGACCTCCGATGGCCAAGCGATCCCGCACCCGCCAGCGTGCCGAGACCGCGGGGGAGGTCGGGCCGCGGCAGCCGTGTCCCTGTGGCTCCGGCAAGCGCTACAAGGCCTGCCACGGCGCGGCCGGTAGCGGTGCGCCCTTCGTCCGCCGACCGTTCGCCGACCTTCCGGGTGAGTGCGACTGGGTCGCGCTGCGCGAGTTCGTGCCCGCCGCGACCGCGTCGGTCACGTTGCGGAACGGCTCCGCGGACCGGTCGGTGACCGCCTGCTCGCTGCTGCCGATGGCGACCCCGGCGATGGTCCGGCCGGACGGCGCCGTCTGGCTGGGGCTCCAGGTACAGCACGGGTTCGGCGATCCGAGTCGGGACCTCGCGTACGCGCTCGACCAGGCCCTCGAGGCGGAGCCGGGCAGTGACATCCAGGTCGTCGCCGACCCCGGACCCGGGCCGCGGCTCCAGGACGCCGTCGATCCGGACGCGGCGTTCGACGTCGAGGTGCACGAGGGGTTCGACTTCTGGATCGCCGACGTGGAGGACCCGACCGGCGAGATCGCGGCCGCGCTGGAGTCGGCCAACGAGGCGGCGCAGCCGACCGCGCGGCTGGCCAGCGTCGAGGCGGCGTACTGGACCCGGATGGGCGATCGGGAGTTCGTCCGGTGGGTGCTGCCACACGACGAGGACGCCGTCCTGGACGGCCTGGCCCGGTTGCACGCGGCGGACCGCGATCGGCTGGGCGACGACAGTCGGCTGATCGGGTCGTTCCGGGCGCACGGGCTGGTCGTCCCGGTCTGGGAGCTGCCGCTGGACACCGGGGCCGAGGTGCTCGAGGAGCCGATGGGCGCGCTCGCGGCCCGCCTCGACGAGGCGATGGCGGCCGACGAGCCGTTGTCGGCGACCGAGCGGTCGGCCCGGAGCGGTCTCACCAGCCGGCAGCTCACGATTCACTGACTATTGACTCGGCAATCAGGGTAGTTTGGGCCTGACACGCCGGATAATGGTGCAATTGCGGCGTCGAAGGAGTCGCTTCGCCCGGCTTGCGTGCGCTTGAGGGCGCAACTACTGTGTGGCTCAGCCCGGTTGTCGTTGTTTCCCCCGTCAGCGACAGCCGGGTCTTTCCTTTGTACGTGGGGATTTCGCGACCGCTACGTTGCGGCCCGACGGGTCACCGGACAGGACATGCAGCGCGGCCCACCGCGCCCCGATCCGAGCTCGGATCCGGCGATGGCGACCACCTCGATGCCGGCCGCCTCCAGCCGGGCGTTGGTCTCGACGTTGCGCTCGTAGGCGACCGCGATGCGGGGCCCGATCGCGAGTGTGTTGTTGCCGTCGTCCCACTGCTCGCGCTCGGCCGTGATCGGGTCGAGGCCGGTCTCGATGCGATGCAGCGCGTCGATGCCCATGGCGCGGGCGGCCGCGTCGAAGAACGGCTCCGGACCCGACACGTTCAGCACGACGCCGTTCGCCGGCGGCTCGTTGGCCGTGAGGGTGTACGCGACGAGCGAGCTCACCACGTTGGGGTACACGACGACCTTGTCGACGTCGACCATCGTGACGACCGTGTCGAGATGCATGGTGGCCCGCTCCTGCGCGATGGGCACCGCGAGCACCGTGTGCGCCAGGTCGTGGGCGAACAGCTGCCGGGCGAACCGCTCGACGCCGGCCGGAGTCGTACGCTCACCGGCGCCGATCGCGACCACACCGGCGGCGAGCTGCAGCACGTCACCGCCCTCCACGTGCTCGAGGTCGCCGCCGTGCATCCGGTCGATCCCGCGAAAGCGCGGATGCTGGGCGTAGATCAGCTCGGTGATCTGGGTCTCCCGCTCCCGGGCGGGCATCGCGAGGCTCGTCACGGCGACCCGGTCGCGCAACCACACCGACGAGTCGCGGGTGAACAGCAGGTTCGGCAGCGGATCGATCAGGAAGTCGTCGTGGGCCAGCAGGCTGGACACCAGCGAGTGCTCGACGCGCAGCTCGTCGTTGCGTACGCCGGCGATCAGGATCTGGGCGAGCTTGTCCGGCGCCTGGTCGTGCAGCGCCTCGTTGAGGTAGGCCCGGATGGTGTCGCCGACGTGCAGGTTGGCGCAGACCTGCGTGATCGCCAGGTGGCGGGCGGTCTCGTCGGCCAGGGTCTCGACGAGGAGATCGGCGAGGTAGAGCACCTCGACGTCGCGGTCGCGCAGCGCCGCCGCGAAGGCGTCGTGCTCGTCCTGGGCCCGGCTGACCCAGGGGATGCCGTCGAACAGCAGGGAGTCGTTGTTGCGCGGGGTCAGGCGTTTCAGCTCGGGACCCGGGCGGTGCAGGATCACGGTGTCGAGCGCGCCCACCTCGCTGTCGGCGCCGTACGGCGGCTGTGTCATGTCGGCTCCCGAGACTCTGGTGTCGGATCGCCGGTCGCCGCGTCGACCGGCTGGAGCGGCAGCGTACTCCCGAGCAGCATCGGGATCGCCACGCAGCCGGCGGCGACGAAGACCGCGATGCCCGAGTCGTTGAGCAGTGTCCCGAGCAGGGTGGCCGTCGCGACGCTCACGCCGGTGGCGATCCCGGTCGGACCCGCGTCGGTCAGCAGTCGGCGACCCGGCGCCGTCGGCCGCGCGAACAGGAAGATCAGGCAGACGATGAGGAACGGCGCCAGGATCGCCACCGTGCTGTGCAACAGGAGGTACCAACTGGCGTCCAGCTTGCGCTCGACGACCTCCCAGGCGGTGCCGTCGAGCAGCTGCCCGACGAAGCGGCCCAGGTGCGTCTGGTTGTCGGTGGCGCGCTGGTAGTCGACGATCGCGATCAGGGTCACCGCGACGACGCCGGCGGCCAGCGCCCCGACGACCCGGCCCGCGGACAGTCGGATGCCGGTGGCGATCATCGTGAGCAGCACGATGGCGGGCACCAGCGCCAGGACGCCTCCGAAGTCGGCCCCGAGGCCGGGGGCGCCGTCGATGATGACCAGGGTCGAGCCGCCCACGACGGCGAGCCAGCGGGCCGGCACCGGTCGCAGGCCGTGCATGGCCGCGGCCAGGGCGATCAGGCCGCTGACGGCGTAGACCGCGAACGGCATGTTCCCGAACCCGGTGAACCGACCGGCCACGATCGGGTTGTAGCCGAGCAGCCCGTTGAGCTGCAGATGGGAGCCCGTCACGACGTCCGCGGCGAGCGCGATCGCGCTCACCAGGGCGACCGCGACCGCTGGGCCGTAGCGATGTCGTCGCCACGGACCGGCCAGCGCGATCGCGGACACGACGGCGACGCCGGCGAGCAGGCAGCCGACCCAGGCCAGGTTCGGCCGGTCCGAGTGCCACCACGGCACGAGGTTGGCCAGCAACGTCGCGGCGGGGAAGGCCGCCACGGCCACCATCCCGGCTCGAAGCACGGTGCGCCAGCGTCGGAGGTGGACCAGGACGAGCCCGCCGACGAGTGCGGCGGCGGTCACGACGACCCAGGCCCACACGATCTCGGGCGCACCGCTGCGATGCGCCGCCGACGCCCGGGCCGCCTCGTCGAGCTGGTCGCGGGCGTCGGTGGTGCTGACGTCGCGGTCGCCGACGGTCATCGGCCGGCCGGCCATCGCGGCGGGCCGCTCCCGGCCCAGCGCGGCGAGGACCGTGGGTGCCACGTCGATCAGCTGGACGTACGGCACCCGACTGGTGCTGGGGGACACCAGCAGGCCCCGGTCGAGTCCGTCGCCGAACGCCATCGCGACGTGCATCGCCGCGTTGCCGTTCGGCCGGTCCGAGACGCCGACGACCAGCAGGAGGGTGTCGCCGTCGGCCGCCGCGGCCGCGGCGATCGGACCGATCAGCTCGTCGGCTCGAGCCCGCGCGGCGTCGTCGTCGTACCGGACGACCGGCCCGGCCACCAGAGCGAGCGGGCAGCCGGCCCACGAGGCCGACCATTCGTCGGGCGTCGTGGGTCGGGTCGGCGAGGGGCGTACGGCGGGGGCGTTGATCGTGGCGAGCTGGGCGTCGAGACCGTACGTCCGGACACAGGACAGCTCCTGGCCGAGCAGCCCGGGCTCCGCGCCGTAGTTGCGGTCCTCGTTGGCCTCGATCACGACGTCGGTCTGGATCGACCGGTCGGGCGGGTACTGGTTGCGGCAGAAGCCTTCGGCGTCGCTGTGTCGGGCCCGGTTGCCCGCCCCGAGTGTCACCCAGCCGTCGCGTGGGCAGGCGAACGACGAGGCGCCGCGGGCGGTCAGGGACCCGAGAGCGGACGACTCGGCGAGGGACGCCATCTCGGGCGTCGTCTCGGGATCGATGTCGCTCCAGCTCAGGCCGGGGACGCCCACGACGACGACCCGCTGCCACCGGCCGAAGGACTCGCGCTCCTCGCCGGTCGACAGGTGGACCACACCGACGCCGAGCAGCGCCGCGCAGATCCCGATCGTCGCCCCCAGGCGCCCCCGAGGGCTCATCGTCTGGCTCTCCGGACGGATTCTCGGGCGCCGGAGTACGCCGCCAGCACCTGCGCCACCACGTCGTCGTCGCCGGGCAGGGCGGCCGCCCGGCGCAGGGCGCGCTCCCGCAGGTCCTTGGCCAGCCCCGGCTCCTCGAGCACCCGCTTGATCTGGCTGGCCAGGGCTCGGTCGTCGTGCGGGCGCACCAGCAGACCGGCGTCCGCGACGAGATCCGGGATCGCACCGACCCGGGTGCCGACGAACGGCAGGCCGGCCCGCAGACCCTCCTGGACCGCGAGCGAGCCCGCCTCCCATACGCTCGTCATGACGAGGACGTCGGCGGCCTGCAGCAGGCTCGGCACGTCGTCGGACTCGCCGAGCAGCCGGACGGGGGCGGGGCCGATGAGCTGCTCGAGCTCCTCGCGGGCCGGTCCCTCGCCGGCGATGAGGAACTGCGGTCGCGGATCGAGGTCGGCGAGCCGTCGGGCGGCGGCGATCATCGTCGGGTAGTCCTTCTGGCCGTGCAGCCGGCCGACGGCGAGGATGATCGGCCGCTCGCCGACTCCGAGGTCGGCCCGGACCTCCTCCCGATCGCGCTGCGGCTCCTTCATCCTCGGCGCGGTGACGAAGGTACGCCGGACGTCGTCGCCGCCGGCGGCGCGTACGGCGTCGACGAGGTCGGCCGAGACGCACATCGTGACGTCGGCCCGACGGGCGGTGTAGCGCTCCAACAGCTCATGGATGCGGCGGCTGGGTCCGGTGGCGAGGATCAGGTTGTGTCGCGTCATCACGAGCGGCACCTGGCGCGGGGTCGCCAGCCCGGCCAGTGCGCCGGCGCGCAGGCTGTGGGCGTGGACGATGCCGGCGCCGCGGGTGAGCTGTCGCAGCCGCCGGACGGTCATCGCGTCGCGCGGGTGGGGCAGCGAGCCGATCGGTACCGGCTCGAAGCGGGCGCCGACCTCGCCGAACCGGAACTGGTCGTCGGCCTGCTGCGGGCCGACCACGGTGACGACCGCGCCGGCGTCGGCCAGGTGCTCGGTCAGCATCTGGACGTGGGCGCCGGTGCCGCCGGTCGTCGTCGCGACGACCTGGACGATCCGGAGCCCGGTGACGTCGAGTTCCGGGTCGCTCGACTCGTGCAGCTTCATGCTTCCTCATCCTGTTCGACGCGTCGCGCCGCTGTGGCCGACGGCGGGACCCTCGATCCTCGCAGTGCCGCCAGGCTCTGCCGGACAGCGCCGCGCGCCAACCCGGCAACGATCGCGGCGAAGATCGCCGTCGCGACCGCGGCCGCGAGCAGGCCCTGGAGTACGGCGAGCGCGACTCCACCGGAGTCGATCCGGGCCTCGAACCACCACCCCACCCAGCCGGCCACGACGGCCGCGACCGCGCTCACCACCACGACCTGGCCGACGCCCGAGACCGCCGACCGTCCGGTGGTCCGGACCACCACGGCGAGCAGCGCCGCACCCAGCACGGTCATCCCGAGGCTGTTGCCGAGCGCCAGCGCGAGCACCCGATCGGCGTCGGACATCACTGCCGACAGGATCAGGTCCGCCACGATGACCGCGGCCCACCCGGTGACGCAGGCGATCGCGGTGGCGCCCATCGTACGAGCGGCGTAGAGCGCCCTCGACAGCAGCGCGAACAGGCCGTACCCGACGAGTCCCGCGGCGAAGCCGATCACGCCCTCGGTCAGGGCATCGACGCTGTCGACCCCGGGGGCGTTCTGGAAGATCACCCGGGCCAGTGGTCGGGCGGCGGCGACCATCGCGGCGGCCGCGCCCATGCTCACCAGGATCACCAGCTGCGTGCTGGCGGCCAGCTGGGTGCGGTAGCTCTCGCGGTCGCCGGCCGACCAGCGCTCGGCGAGCCGCGGGAAGACGGTAGTCGCGATCGGTACGGCGAGCACCGCCCAGGGCAGGAAGTAGATCGTCTGCGCCTGCATGTACACGGCGACGGCGACCTCGGAGGCCTGGTTGCCGAGCACCAGCACGACGGCGATCGACGCCTGCTGCGCGGCGAGCGCGGCCATGCCGGCGGCGGCGAGCGCCCGGACGTGGGGAGCGACGCCTTCGGGGAAGCCGAACGTCGGCCGCAGCCGCAGACCCAGACGGGAGATCGGCACCAGCAGGCTCAGGCTGAGCACCACCACGCCGAGCGTCGTGCCGACCGAGAGGATCAGCTCCTGTCCCGTGGTCAGGGTGTCGATGTCCGTGCCGCGCGGGGCGACGACGGCGTACGACAGGTACGCGCCGATCACGACGAGGCTGGACAGCAGCGGCGCCAGCGCCGGACCGCCGAACCGGCGATGCGCCTGCAGGATGCCGGTGAGCACGATGCCGACGCCGTACAACACCACCTGCGGCGCGAACACCCGCAGCATCGAGGCGCCGACCTCCACCGAGCCGTCGCAGGAGCCGTCGCCCAGCATGAGTCGGGAGATCGGCTCGGCCGCGACCGCGATCCCGACCGCGAGCGGCGTCAGGACCACCACGGTCCAGGTGAGCAGGGCCGACGCAGTCCGGTCGACGTGGTCCCGGTCGCCGGCGGTCACCGCCCGGGCCAGCAGCGGGACGACCAGGCTCGCCAGGGCGCCGCCGGCGACGATCTCGTACAGGATGTTCGGGACCGTGTTGACGGTTTGGTAGGTGCTGTTGAGGCAGGTCGCGCCGACGGTGCGGGCGAACACCAGGTTGCGACCGAAGCCGGTGAGCCGCGCCAGCACAGTGAGCACCGTGATCAGCGCGGCCGCTCCGAGCAGCGTTCCCTGCCAGCGTCTCAGCATCGTCATGCCGACGCGGCCGCCGTCGCCGCGGGTTTGGCCGGTCGGGTACGCATCGCCCACCAGGCGCAGGTGGCGATCATCAGTGGCGCGGTGGTCAGGACGCCGAGGCCGGCGATCAGCGCACCGGAGTCGTTGACCAGGGAGCCGACGGTGAACGTGACCGCGAGGGACAGCAGGGCGTGCCGCAGCACCGGCCACTCCTCGAACACCCGAGCCAGCTCCGGGACCTTCAAGGCGTGCGGCCACGCGACCATCGCGACGGCGACGCCGAACCCGACGATCTCCAGCCAGCCCAGCGGCGTCGTCACGCTGGTGACGAGGGCGTCGATCTTGTTCTCGAGCACGTCGCCGGCCTCGCCGTCGATGACCCGCGCCACGAACGCGCCCATGTGGGAGCGGCTGTCCGCCGGTCGTAGGTAGTCGAGCCAGGCGACGACGGCGACGACCACGACACCGGTGCCGGCGACGACCGCGAGCCGCCGCCAGGTCATCGCGACTCCGGCGGTCAACAGGACGAGCAGGACGACGCCGGGCACGAGGGCGAGGATCCCGCCGAAGTCGGCCCCGAACGTCGGCCAGCCGTCGACGAGGACGGCCAGGCCACCGATCAGGATCGTGGCGAGGACGGCGAGATCGCGTCGATCGCGGCGAAGCAGCAGTTGGGCGGCGGTGGCCGCGATCAGCAGCGTCGCCGTGGCGTACACCGTGAACGTGACGTTGCCGAACCCGTAGAAGCGGCCGCCGTACACCTGGCCGGCCGCGAGCAGGCTCCCCAACTGCAGCTTGGTCCCGTTCAGCCCGTCGAAGGTCAGGGCGACGTACGTGATCGCACACTGCACGGCGACGAACCGCCACGGATGCGGGATGTGGGCGAGCGCCGACGCGGCCACGATCGCCACCGCCGCCAGGACGGTCACGGTGCCGAGCACGAGGGCCGGATGCTCCCACCGCCACCAGCGCACGGCGGTGACGAGATACAGCGCGGTGGGGACGGCGGCGGCGAACAGGGCCGCGCCGATGCCGATCCGGCTGAAGAGCTGATGCTGGGCCCAGCGCACGCCGCGGCGCTTGGCCAGCAGCGCCAGCAGGCTCCCGATCAGGATCGAGATCGGGACGGCCGCGATCCACGCGCCGAACACCGGTCCCTCGTTCGGGATGACCTCGGAGATCTGGTCGAAGTCGCGCCGGTCCTCGACGGTGTCGGTGACCGAGAGCCGGCGTACGGTCTCGGACTGCCACGGCTTGGCGTCGAACTGCTCGTACGGCGTCTGGGTCAGCTCCAGGATGGTCGGCACGATGTCGACGAGCTGGACGAGACCCTCGTGTCGGGTCGCGCTGGAGCTCAGCCACGCCGTTCGGCGCGAGCCCACGACGTGTTGGATCGCGACCTGCAATGGTGGCGGGGACGCGGTCGGGTCGGCGATCCCGCTGACCAGGACGTGCGTGCCGCGGTCGGCGGCGGCGACGACCTGGGCGACCAGCTCGTCGAACTCCGCGAGCGAGCCGGGCCGCAGGACGGGACTCTCGTTGATGCTGCGGGCGTCGAGCACCGTCACCGGACACTCGTTCTGGGCCTCCTCGCTCCAGGTGAACGCGTAGCCGGAGCCCTCGCCGCCTAGTCCGGCCAGCGCGAGGGCGGCGCCGGGTCCGATCGCGGTCGTGCACACGCCCGCGTCGGTGAGCAGGTCACCGAGGGTTCCGAGCGTGCCGTACGCGCCGGTCGTCTCCTCCTGGAGCTGGACGAGGTCGGCCCAGCCGTCGACGGTGTACGTGCCGGCCTCGTTGGTCTCGATGTCCGGCAGCAGGCCGCACGGTGGCAGCTCGTCGGACCCGACCTGGCCGGGGTTGAGCAGGTCGCGGTCGTCGTCGACCTCGGTCGAGGTGGCCTCGCTGCCGGCGGACAGCGACAGCCAGCCGTCGATCGGACAGGTCACGGCCCGGACGGTCCGGACCGAGACCGAGCCGACCGCGCTGTTGCCGACGAGCCGCCACAGCGTCGGCGTCACCTCCGGGTCGATGTCGGTCCAGCGCAGGTCGGACACGCCGACCACGACCACCGGCGCGGGGGCGGCCACGGCGGCAGGTGCGGCGGTTGCGACGGGTGTGGCGGCGGTGGCGGCCCCGACGCCGGTCGCGAGGCACCCGCCGACCAGGGCGGCGACGATCGCGGCCACGCGGCCCGCGGCGCGTCGTCGCTGCTCGCCAGGCATGCCCGCCAGCCTAGTGCGGCACGATTCGGCGCCGATTCGGACGGGATGGTAGGACCGAACCATGGAGATCAGCGTCGTCGTGGCGGCCCGGGAGGACGACCGGCCGCCCACCGAGGTCCTGGACGTCGCGGCGGCCGCCGATCGGCTCGGCTATCGGGAGCTCTGGATCGGCGAGGGCCCGACGTGGGACGCGTTCGCGCTGGCGGTCGCGATCGGTGGGGCGACCGAGCGGGTGGCGCTGACGGCCGGGCCGGTTCCGGTCGCGGTGCGTGACCCGGCCTCGATCGCGCGCGGTGCCGCCGTGGTGGAGACGCTCACCGGGCGAGCGGTCGGCGTGGCCATCGGCACGTCCAGCGTCCGGGTCGTCGAGGGCGTCCACGGCCGGTCCCGCGCCCACGCCGCCACCGTCCTCGCCGACAGCGCCCGCGCCCTGCGCCCGCTGATCGGGCCCGCCGCGACGCCGCCCGATCCGACGGAGCCGCCGCGGCACGGCTTCCGTCGCCGGCTGCCCCCGGCGAGTGGACCCCTGACGGTCGCCGCGTTCGGCGACCGGGCGATCGCGGTCGCCGCCGAGTACGCCGACCGGATGGTGCTCGACCTGGTGTCGCCGGAGCAGGTCCGTACGCTGCGGGGCAAGCTCGAGGCGGCCGCGGCCGACGCGGGTCGCCCGGCGCCGCGACTTGCCGCCTGGCTGCCAGCCGCGGTCGAGCCGGACGACGCGTCGTACGCCCAGATCCTCGGCGGCATCGCCGGCTATCTGACCGTCCGGGGCTATCGGGAGATGTTCGTCGCGGCCGGATTCGGGGCGGCCGTCGACCTGGCGGCCGAGGGCGCCGACCGCGATCGGTTGCTGGCCGCACTGCCGCCGGAGGCCGCCGGCGTCGTGGGTCTGGTCGGCGACGCCGATGTGCTCCGGGCCCGGCTGGCGGAGTATGCCGCCGCCGGTCTGGACGAGGCCGCGATCCATCCCGCGACGGCGGGCGACCCGGCCGGGGAGCGGACCCTCGCCGCCCTCGTACCGTCAGACTGAGGCGACCAGCTCGTACGCCGTCCACACGGCGAAGCCGACGCAGACGGTCGCACCGATGTAGTGGAGCAGCGCCAGCGGCATCCGGCGGACCAGCCACCGGCCGGCCAGCGCCGCGAGACCCGACACGACGAGCAGCGCCGCCCACGAGCCGATGAACACGCTCAACGGATGACCGTGTCGGCTGACGAAGCTCGCCGTGAAGAGCTGCGACAGATCGCCCCACTCGGCCGCGAAGATGACCAGGAACGACGTGACGACGGCCTGCCGACTCGATCGAACGGTCGTCTCGCCACCACCCTCGACCCGCTCGGCGTACGCCGCCTCCTGCTCCTGCTCCTCGCTCGCGGCCGACGGCGCCGACCGGACCAGCACGAACGCTCCCACGCAGAAGATGACGAGCGTCACGGAGTGCACGATCCACTCGGGGAGATAGCTGATCGCCTGGCCCGCCGTCACCGCGACGGCGCACTGCACGCCGAACGCCGCGCCGACGCCGATCCAGACCGCGAGCGGCCGATACCGCGTCGACAGCACCAGCGTCGCCACGAACGTCTTGTCGGGCAGCTCCAGCAGGAAGATCGGGCCGAAGACCAGCGCGATCACGCCGAGATCGATCACGACCAGGCTCTCGTGGCGGCGACGGCGTCGGCGAGTACGGCCTTCAGCGGCCGACCGAGGGTGGCCGCGGCGGCGGCGACGTCGGCGTACTCGGGCTGCGCGTTGACGATCGCGCCGGCGTGGCGGGCCACCTTGACCCGGATCGGCTGCCCTTCGACGTCGACGGTGCGGACCTCGCGGTCGAGGGCGACCTTGCCGACCGTACGCTCGCGCAGGCCGATGGTGGTGGTCTCGGCGAAGACGACGTCGAGGATCGCGGCCCGCTGCGCGGCGTCGGTCAGCACCGAGAGCGTGTGCGCGGGGCGGCCCTTCTTCATCAGGATCGGGGTCAGCCAGGCGTCGGCGGCGCCGGCGCCGAGGAGTCGGTCGAGGACGGCCGGCCACAGTCGTGGATCGAGATCGTCGACGTTGGCTTCCAGCAGGAGCTGCGTGTGCGGCGCGCCGGCGTCGACGTCCTCGCCGACGAGCAACCGCAGCACGTTGGGATGTCCCGGCAGGTCCCGGCCGCCGGCGCCGACTCCGATCGCGTGCACCCGCATCGCCGGCTGCGGGCCGTACCCGGTGGCCCACGTCGTGACGAGAGCGGCTCCGGTCGGGGTGCAGAGCTCCCGGTCGACCGGGCCGCCGACAGACGGTACGCCGCGCAGCAGCTCGGCGACGGCCGGCGGCGGCACGGGCAGCCGACCGTGAGCGGCCTCGACCGAGCCGCCGCCGACCGCCATGGTCGAGCAGGTGAGCGCGTCGAGTCCGAGATGGACCAGACCGGCACACACGCCCACGACGTCGGCGATCGCGTCGAGCGCGCCAACCTCATGGAAGTGGACCTGGTCCGTGGTGGTGCCGTGGACGGCGGCCTCGGCGGTGGCCAACCGCTCGAACGCGGCGCCGGCGCGCTCCCGAACCAGGTCGTCGAGCGGTGCCGCCGCGAGCAGGGCGCGAACGTCGCCGAGCCCGCGGTGCGTGGTCGACTCGGCGACTTCCACCCGGACCCGGGTCGCGGCGAGACCGGATCGCGTCACCGCCTCGGCCGCGAGGCGGATCGGCTCCGGCGCGATCGCTTGGACGGCGGCGTCGATCGTCGCCAACGGCACGCCGGCACCGACGAGCGCGCCGAGCAGCATGTCGCCGGACGCACCCGACGAACAGTCGAGCCAACCGATCATGCGTCGGCGCCCGACCCGGCCGACCCGGCTTCGGGGTGGGTGGGAACGGCCGCCCGTCGGGCCACGCGGGCGGCGAAGACACCGGCGCCGTAGCCGTTGTCGATGTTGACGACCGTGACTCCGGCCGCGCACGAGTTGAGCATCGCGAGCAGCGCCGCGATCCCGCCGAACGAGGCGCCGTAGCCGACGCTGGTGGGCACCGCGACCAGTGGCACCCCGGTCAGCCCGCCGACCACACTCGGTAGAGCGCCCTCCATGCCGGCCACGACGATCAGACAGTCGGCGTCGTCGAGTCGCTCCTTGACCGCGAGCAGTCGGTGCACCCCGGCGACGCCGACGTCGGCGAGCTCGACCGCGTTGGCGCCGTACACCCGCGTCGTGATCGCCGCCTCACGGGCCACCGGCGCGTCGGAGGTGCCGGCCGACACCACGCAGACGTGACCGCGCGGCTCCGGCAGTGGGCCGAGCCAGGCGACCCGGGCGACGTCGTCGACCGTGGCGGTGGGGAGCTCCGATCCGATGGCGGCGATCGCCTCGTCGGCGAGGCGGGTGGCGAGCACGGCGCGATCCGGATGCGTCGCGTGCAGCCGGGCCAGCAGCTCGACGATCTGGGTCGGTGTCTTGCCGCCGCCGTAGACGACCTCGGGGTCGCCGGTACGGGCCGCCCGGTCCGTGTCGAGCCGGGCGTAGCCGAGGTCCTCGTACCCGGGTGGGCCCGAGGCCGAATGCGCAACGCCGGTCATGCTGGTGAATCTAGCCGGTGCCGTGGACGGCTCAGCGGTCGACGGCCATCCGCACGCCGAGGCCGATCAGCACGGTGCCGCTGGCCGCCTCCACGCGACGCCGGATGGTGCGACGCCGGAACCAGTCGCTGGCCCGCCCGACCGCGAGGGCGAAGCTCAGGTAGAGGCAGATCTCGACCGCGACCTGCAGCAACGCGAGTACGGCGGTGGTCTGCAGCAGCGGCCGGTCGGCCGGGACGAACTGCGGGTAGAACGCGAACATGAACACCGCCGCCTTCGGGTTCGCCAGCTGGACGACGGCGCCCTCGCCGAAGGCGAACCAGACCGACCGGCGGGAGGTCCCCGCGTACGCCGGCGGCTCGGCGTCGTGGCGGTCGGTCCAGGCCGTACGCCACGCCCGGATCCCGAGCCCGATCAGCACGACGGCGCCGACGATGCGGAGGGCGAGGTAGGCGGTCTCGGACGCGGCGACCAGGGCGGCGAGACCGGCACCGGCGGCGAGGGCCCAGATGTACAGGCCTGCCTCGAGACCGAGGATGGTGGGCACCGCGGCTCGGGTGCCGTGCAGCGCCGCCCGCCGGGTGATGAGGGCCACCGCCGGGCCGGGCGAGGCCGAGATCAGGACCACGGCGACCAGGAACGCCGGGAGCTGGGCGACGATGTCCACGCCTCCAGCGTCGCAGGTCACGGCAAGCGGATTTGCGCCCTGGTGGTTGGTCGACGGGGCACCGCACCAACCGTACGGGCGCAAAAACTGACTGGTCGGCTGGCCTAACCTGGCGACTGTGCCTGGAGTGCCGCCCGCCCGCTTCGCCTATCTCGGTCCGGAGGGGACCTTCACCGAGGCTGCCCTGCGGACCGTCCCGGCGGCGACCCGGGCCGACGCGCTGCCGCAGCCGACCGTGTCGGCGGCGCTCGACGCCGTCCGCAGCGGCGAGGCTGACGCCGCCGTCGTACCGATCGAGAGCTCCGTCGAGGGATCGGTGCCGGTGACGCTGGACGAGCTGGCCGGCGGCGATCCGCTGACGATCACGCGGGAGATGGCGGTGCCGGTACGGTTCGCGCTGCTGGCCCGGCCGGGTCGGGACCGGTTCTCCGTACGCACGATCGCGACCCATCCGCACGCGGCGGCGCAGTGTCGCCGCTGGCTCGCCGAGCATCACCCCGGCGCGGAGGTCGTGCACCTGGCGTCGACGGCGCAGGCGGCCGCGGCGGTGGCGGCACCGGACGCGGTGTACGACGCCGCGGTCGCGGCTCCGATCGCGGCCGAGCACTACCGGCTGTCGGTCCTCGAGCCCGAGATCGGCGACAATCCCGACGCGGTGACGCGGTTCGTCCTCGTGTCGCGACCGGCCGCGCCGCCGCCGCGTACCGGGTCCGACAAGACGTCGCTGGTCGCGTTCATCCGCGACGACCATCCCGGCGCGCTGATGGAGGTGCTCGACGAGTTCGCGCTGCGCGGCGTGAACCTCACCCGGATCGAGTCGCGGCCGACCGGGGCGGCGCTCGGTCGCTACTGCTTCTCGATCGACTGCGAAGGGCACCTCGACGACGCCCGGGTCGGCGAGGCCCTGATGGGACTGCGTCGGATCTGCGCCGACGTCCGGTTCCTCGGCTCGTACGCCCGGATGGACGGCATGGCCCCGGTCGTCCGCGACGGCACCTCCGACAAGGACTTCGACGACGCCCACGCCTGGCTCGACCGGCTGCGCAACCCGAGGTGACCGTCCGACGGGAGTGACGACCACTCTCAGCGAGTCCACAGCCAAACCGCAGCCGTGCCTCAGCTCCGACGGCGACGCTGTCGGCCATGACCGAACCACCGCGGCCCGAGGCCCGGCTGCTCGTGGTCGACGACGACGCCAACATCGTCGAGCTGCTGTCCGCCAGCCTGCGGTACGCCGGGTTCGAGGTCGCCGGGGCCCGCGACGGCCAGGCCGCGATCGCCACGGCCCGAAGCTTTCGGCCCGACGGCGTACTCCTCGACGTCATGATGCCCGGCCTGGACGGCTTCGAGGTCGTCCGCCGGATGCGCAACGAGGGCATGCCCGCGCCGGTGCTGTTCCTCACCGCCCGCGACGAGACCGAGGACAAGGTGCACGGCCTCACGCTCGGCGGCGACGACTACGTGACCAAGCCGTTCAGCCTCGACGAGGTGATCGCCCGCGTCCGCGCGCTGCTGCGCCGGGCCGGCCACGCCGACGACGCCGACCACGCCCGGGCCTGCGTCAGCTTCGCCGACATCGAGTTCGACGAGGACAGCCACGAGGTGCGGAAGGCCGGTGCGCCGGTCGAGCTGACGCCGACCGAGTTCAAGCTGCTGCGCTACTTCCTGCTCAACCAGGGCCGCGTCCTCAGCAAGGCCCAGATCCTCGACCACGTGTGGAACTACGACTTCGGCGGCGATACCAACGTGGTCGAGACGTACGTGTCGTACCTGCGCCGCAAGGTCGACACGACCGACCCGCGGTTGATCCACACCCTGCGCGGCGTCGGGTACGTGCTCCGACTCCGCCGGCCATGAGCCCGGACGCGACCGGCTCGAGCTGGCTCGCCAGGATCCCGCTGCGCGTCACCCTCGTCGTCGCCCTGGTCCTGCTGATGACCGGGACCCTGGTCGCGACCGGGTACGCGGCCACGTCGGCGCTGCGGGGGTACCTGCTCAGTCGACTGGACGACGACGTGCAGCAGTCTGGCCGAATGGTCTCGACCGCCACGACCCAACTGCCCGCGCTCCCGGGGACCGGCGAGTTCAGGCTGGCGCTCAACGCAGTCGGCGAGTTCTACATCCAATGGGCCGATGCCAACGGTGCCGAGCGTCAGACCAATCCCGTCGATGGCAAACCCGATCCCGACCTGTCGCCGAGCCAGATCGTCGACCTGGCGGCCGACAGCGATCAGCCGACGACGGTCGACGCGGTCGAGGGCGGCTCCCAGTGGCGGACGATGGTCGTCCCCGCCGCCGACGGCCAGCTCGTGGTCGTCGCGTACTCCCTCGACGACGTCGACGCGACCGTCGGGCGGCTGCAGCGGATCAACCTCATCGTCGGCGCGATCGCCCTGGTCGGGCTCGGCATCGCCGGCTGGTCGGTGGTGCGCTCCAGCCTGCGGCCGCTCGACACGATCGAGGAGACGGCCGCCGCGATCGCGGCCGGCAACCTCGACCGGCGGGTCCCGTACGAGAGCTCGCGGACCGAGGTCGGTCGGCTCGGCCGGGCGCTCAACGGCATGCTGAGCCAGATCGAGTCGGCGTTCGGGGCGCAACGCGCGTCGGAGGCGGCCGCCCGGGCGTCGGAGGACCGGATGCGCCAGTTCGTCGCCGACGCCGGGCACGAGCTGCGAACGCCGCTGACCTCGATCCGGGGCTACGCCGAGCTGGTCCGCCAGGGCGCGGTCGAGACCGTCGGCGGCCAGGGCAAGGTCATCCGCCGCATCGAGGACGCCGCCGCCGACATGGGCGTCCTCGTCGACGACCTGCTGCTGCTCGCCCGGCTCGACCAGCACCGGCCGCTCGAACGACGCCCGGTCGACCTGCTCGCGCTCGCGACCGACGTCGTGCACGACGCCCGAGCCCGCGATCCAGAGCGGCCGATCGCGCTGCACACGGTCGACGGGCCGGTCCCCCCGATCGCGCTCGGCGACGAGACCCGGCTGCGGCAGGTCGTCGGCAACCTGGTCGGCAACGCGCTGACCCACACCCCGTCGAACGCCGAGGTCACGGTCCGGGTCGGCAGCCAGGTCGATGCCCGGCCGGCACAGCCGCCGACGGTGTGGCTGGAGGTGCGCGACACCGGGCCGGGCCTGCCGCCGCACCAGGTCGACCGGGTCTTCGAGCGGTTCTACCGCGGTGACGACTCGCGCTCCCGCGACTCCGGCGGCATCGGGCTCGGCCTGTCGATCGTGGCGTCGATCGTCGCGGCGCACAGCGGGACCGTCGCCGCCACGAGCCGGCCCGGTGACGGCGCCCGCTTCCGCATCGAGCTGCCGGCGGCCGTCGACGGATCTTGAGGGATTGCGGTAGCCCTGGCTACCCGAACCCCTCAAGATTCGTGCGGCACCGGACTGCCAGGGTTCTCTCAGCCTCCTCCCACTCGTTCGTAGTCGTCGGTCGCGAGGCTCGTCCGCATGCGAATCACACTCATGCGGACGACAGCGACGATCGGCCTAGTGCTCCTCGCCCTGACGGCGTGCGGCGACTCCGAATCCGGGAGCGACGGCGTCGCCAGCCTCAGTGACGACGGCGGCTCCGGCGCGGACTCCGAGGACGTCGAGCAGGAGGCCTTGGACTGGGCCCGCTGCATGCGGGACGAAGGCGTCGACATCCCGGATCCGGAGACCGACGAGGACGGCAACCTCCGAATGGGTCGGGTCCAGGTCGGGCCGGGCGGCATCGACCCGGAGGCGTTCCAACAGGCGACCGAGGTCTGTGGTGAGCCGCCCGGCCGTGAGATGAGCCCGGAGGACGAGGCCGCGATGCAGGACGCCGCTCTGGAGTTCGCCGAGTGCATGCGGGACAAGGGCTACGACATGCCCGACCCGGACGTGTCGAACGGTGGCATGCGGATCGAGGGCGGCGGCAACCTCGACCCGAACGATCCGCAGGTCCAGGAGGACATGAACGAGTGTCAGGAGGCCTTCTCCGGTCTCGGCCCCGGCGAGGAGCAGTGATGCGCCGGATCGTCACCTGGGTCGGCGTACCCGTTCTCGTGATCGCGGCGGGAGCGGTCGGCACCGGATGGAGCCTGACTCGAGACGACGGCGACGCGGCCGAGGCGTCCGACGAGATCGGGGCGACCGCCGAGATCACGCGGGGCACGGTGATCCAGACCGAGACGTACGCCGGGTCGATCGGCTACGCGGAGGCCCAGCCCGTCGTCAACCAGCGGATGGGGACGCTCACCAAGGTTCCAGACACCGGCACCGTCGTCAGCCGCGGCGAGGTGCTGTATCGCGTCGACGACGAACCGGTGGTGTTGTTGATCGGCGACCTGCCGCTCTACCGGACGCTCGCCGAGGGCGTCGAGGGCAAGGACGTGCGGCAGCTCGAGCGGAACCTGAAGGCACTCGGCTACGCCGACGACATCACGGTCGACGACGAGTTCACCGACGGCACCGGCGAGGCCGTCGAGGAGTTTCGCGACGACCACGGGCTCAGCGATGCGGAGTCGATCGCGGTGGGCGACGTCGTCTTCCAACCCACGTCGGTACGGGTCGCCGGTGCCGCCGTGGAGGTGGGAAGTCCGGTGCAGCCCGGCTCGTCGCCGGTCGAGGTGACGTCGACCGCCAAGCAGGTGACGGCGACGCTCGACTCGGTCGACGACACCACCGAGGGCGCGGAGGTCGCCGTGGAGCTGCCGGACGGCACGCGTACGAAGGGAACCGTCGAGTCGATCGAGGAGTCGGCGACCCCGTCGGCGGAGACCGGCCAGACGACGGCGACGGCCGAGATCTCGCTGTCGGACCAGAAGGCGGCCGAGGAGTGGGAGACCGGCGACGTCGACGTGGACGTCGAGGTGGCCCGCGTCGCCGGCGTGCTGGTCGCGCCGGTCACCGCGTTGGTGGCGCTGTCAGAGGGCGGCTACGCCGTCCGGGTCGTCGACGACTCGACCGAGGAGGGCTACCGGCTCGTCGCCGTCCAGCCGGGTCTGTTCACCGACGAGCGGGTGGAGGTCTCCGGGTCGGGTCTGAAGGCCGGCATGACGGTGGTGGTGCCTGGTGAGTGAGATCGTGCTGGAGCTCACCGACGTCACCAAGGAGTACGGCGGCAGCCCGCCGACGCATGCGTTGCGAGGTGTCAGTCTCGCGGCCCACGCGGGCGAGCTGACCGCGATTGTCGGCCCATCGGGCTCGGGCAAGTCGACGCTGCTCAACATCGTCGGCACCCTGGACCGACCTACCTCGGGCACGGTGCGGGTGGCCGGGCACGACACCCGCGACATGACCGACCGCCAGCTGTCGGCGCTGCGGGCCCGCGAGCTGGGCTTCGTCTTCCAGCAGTTCTTCCTGCTCAGCGGGGAGAATGCGGTCGACAACGTCGCCGACGCGCTGCTCTATCGGGGCCTGACCGCCGCTGAGCGTCGGGAGCGTGCCGTCGAGGCCCTCGAGAGCGTCGGACTCGGCCACCGACTCTCGCATCACCCGAACCAGCTGTCCGGCGGCGAGCGACAGCGGGTGGCGATCGCCCGCGCGCTGGTCGGTCGACCGTCGCTGATGCTGGCCGACGAGCCGACCGGCAACCTCGACACCCGGACCAGCGAGGAGATCATGGCCCTGCTCGGTGAGCTGAACGCCTCCGGCGCGACCATCCTCGTGATCACCCACGAGCACGACGTCGCGGCCCGCTGCCGCCGTCGAGTCGCGGTCCGGGACGGTCTGATCGAGCGGGACGACCAGCTGCAGGAGGCGCTGCCATGATGCGGCGTCGGCACCGGTCAGCGGCTGGCCCGGCCGTTCCGACGCGCAGTCGGTTGCGTCCCGGCGACGTGCTCCGAGTCGGGTCGGTCGGCCTGCGTACCCGGCGGCAGCGAGCGGCGCTGTCGGCGGTCGGGATCTCCATCGGCATCGCGTCGATGGTGGCCGTACTCGGGATCTCGGAGTCGTCGAACGCCGGCCTCAACGCCACCCTCGACCGGCTCGGCACCAACCTGCTCACCGCGGAGGCGTCGGCCGGCATCACCGGTGGCGACCCCGTGCTCCCCGACACGGCGGTGCCGATGCTGAAGGACGTCGGGCCGGTCCAGCAGGTCGCGACGACGACTCCGGTGGAGGCGTACGTCTACACCAACGACATGGTCGCCGAGGAGCTGACGAACGGCCTGTCGGTCAAGGCGGCCGACCCGAGCCTGTTGAACGCGCTGAGCGGGACGATGGCGGAGGGGACGTTCCTCGACGCGGCGTCGATCCGCTATCCGGCGGCGGTCGTCGGCTCGGTGGCGGCCGAGCGGCTCGGCGTCGACGCGGTCGGGCAGCGGGTCTGGATCGACGGGCACTGGTTCACCGTCGTCGGGATCATGGACTCCCTCGTGCTGGCCGAGGACATCGATCGGTCCGTGCTGATCGGACGTCCGGTCGCCCAGCAGCTGTACGACGCCGACGAGGCGCCGGGCACGGTGTACCTGCGGGCCGACCCGGACGACATCACCGACGTGCAGGGCGTCGTACCCGCGACCGCTAACCCGTCGTCGCCGGACGAGGTGAGCGTCTCGCGGCCGTCGGACGCGCTGGCGGCCAAGGCGGCGGCGAACGACACGTTTACGACGCTGTTCCTCGGACTCGGCGCGGTCGCGCTGCTCGTCGGCGGCGTCGGAATCGCCAACGTCATGGTGATCGCGGTGATCGAGCGACGCGGCGAGATCGGGCTGCGCCGGGCGCTCGGCGCGACGCAGGGGCATGTGCGGATCCAGTTCCTCGTCGAGGCCGTGCTGCTGGCGGTGCTCGGCGGGCTGGTCGGCGTGGCGCTCGGTGCGGTGGCGACGACGGTCTACGCGGTCAGTCAGGACTGGGCGATCACGATCCCGCCCTCGGCCGTCGGCGGTGGGTTGGCGGCGGCGCTGCTGGTCGGTGCCGTCGCGGGCCTCTATCCCGCCGGCCGCGCCGCCCGCCTCTCCCCGACCGAGGCCCTCCGCTCCGCCTGACGCCGATCCGCGGGTTTTGGTGCGCCGATCCGTGAGTTCTGGTGCGCCGATCCGCGGGTCTGGCCGGGCGATCCGCCCCGTCTGACCCCGCGATCCGCCCCGTCTGGCCCGGTGATCCGCCCCGTCTGGCCCGGTGATCCGCCGCAAATGGCCGGCCGCCGCATAAGGTCAGGTCGTGGCGGACGTGTTGGGCTGGATCGCGGTCGGACTGGCGGCCGTCGCGCTGGTCGTGGCGGTGCTGGCCTGGCGTACGGCGCGCTCGCCCCGCCGGCGTCGTGGCACCCCGATCCCGGCCGAGCTCGAAGCGGTCCGGGACGAGGTCGAGGCGCTGCGCGACGATGCCGCCGAGGCGCTCCGGCACCTCGCCGTGGTCCGCTACGACGCGTTCGGTGACATGGGCGGGCATCTGTCGTGGTCGATGGCGGTGCTCGACGACGAGGGCAACGGCATGGTCCTGACCTCGATCCACGGCCGCAGCGACACCCGGTCGTACGCGAAGAGCATCACCCACTGGAGCTGCACGCAGCAGCTGTCACCAGAGGAGACCGAGGCGATCGGGTACGCCCGCGGCCGCCGCTGACTCGGCCCGACCCGCGGCGGATCACGCAGTCAGACCGGGCGGATCAGCGCACCAGACGGGGCGGATCACCGGGTCAGACGGGGCGGATCGCTGAGTCAGATCGGGCGGATCGCTGAGTCAGATCGGGCGGATCGCGGGGTCAGATGGGGCGGATCGCCCGGCCAGACGAGGCGGATCGGCGGGCCAGAACTCGCGGATCGGCGCACCAGAACTCGCGGATGGGCGCGCCAGAACTCGCGGATCGGCGGACTAGAACCCGCGGATCGGCGGGTCCGGTCAGCGCGGGACGCGAACCAGCAGCGTTCCGGCCAACACCTGCGCCTGGATCTCCTGCCCATCGGGGATGGTGTCGCCGTCGAGCTGTCGCGGCGTGGGCTTCTCCGCCCGGATCACGACCCGCCGCCCACGCATCCGGTCCAGCCGGTCGTCGGTGCGGCGGCGCCGGGTCAGCACTCGCCACAGCAGCCCGAGCCAGCCCCACGTACGTCGCGGCGCGATGACCACGATGTCGAGCAGCCCGTCGTCGATCCGGGCGTCGGGGATGAGGGGGATGCCGGCGGTGATGGCGCCGACGTTGCCGATCACGACGGTGCGGGCCCGGCGCCGGATCGGCTCGGCGTCGTCGACCGAGATCTCGACGCGGACGGCGGGATACCGCATCTGGCGCAGTGCGGACACGACGTACGCGGTCGACCCCATCCGGGCCTTCATCTCGTCGAGGGCACCGGCCATGATCGCGGCGTCGAGCCCAAGGCCGGCCATGACGGTGAAACACGTCGTCTCGATGCCGTCGCCGGAGAGCTCCACGATGTCGACCGCCCGATCCTGACCCGACATGGCGACCTCCAGGGCGTCCCCGGTGTGCAAGGGCAGGCCGAGGTTGCGAGTCAGCAGGTTGCCGGTGCCGAGCGGCACGATGCCGACGGGTACGCCGGTGCGCGCGAGCTCGGTGCAGACGACGCGGACCGTACCGTCGCCACCGGCGGCGATCACCATCTCGGCTCCGGCCGCGAGTGCGTCCTCGGCCATCGACGTCCCAGGATCGTCGAGCGTGGTCTCGAACCACATCGGCTCGTCCCAGCCGTGGATGCGGGCGACGTCCGAGACCTGGGTCCGAAACGCCAGTGGATCGGCCATCTTCGTGGGATTGACGACGACCGCGACTCGGGACGGCCGCGGCCCGGCCGAGCTCCGCACCGGACCGGGTGGCTCCGGGGCCAACCGCAGCAGCAGCGCCCAGCCGGCCATGACGATGACGACGCCGAGCGCCCAGCCGCCGACGACGTCACTCGGGTAGTGCAGGCCGAGCAGCACGCGATCCAGCCCGATCACCGCACCGATCGCGATCCAGAGCGCGGTCAACGTGCGCCGGAGCCATCCCCGAGGCAGCAGCGCCATCGTGGTCACGATCGCGACGGCCGCGAAGTAGCCCGCTCCGGCAGCGTGACCCGAGGGGTACGACCAACCGCCCGTGACGGCGATCGGGTCGTCCCACATCGGGCGAGGACGGTCGAAGATCAGCTTCGAGTACGGCGCGATCAGCCACTCGGCGACGGTGACCAGCAGCATCCAGAGCGCGAACCGTACGTGGCGTCGCCACAGCATGACGAGGGCGACCGCGATGACGACGACCCGTAGCGCTATCGGTGCCAGCCAGTCGGAGATCCAGTTCAGCAGGCTGATCCAGTTGTCGTGCCCGACGACGAGATCGTGGGCGCCGTCGGTGATGGCGTCGTCGACGTCCATCAACGGGCCCCACTCGGCCGCGACCATGACGGTCGTCAGGATCAGCACGATCAGCGGCACGCCGATCCACGAGCCCCACGCCTGTCGGCTGCGCGGCTGCGCCCGTCGGATGTCCAGTGCCACCCCGAGATCTTCCCAGGTCGCGAGGGGTGTGCGACGCGGCGGCTAGCGCACTCGGGCCGACGTCAGGTCGAACTCGCGCTGAATGCGCAGACGAACCGTTGGAAGTACTCCGGGCCGGACTGCCCCCAGATCGTCCAGACGCGTCGGATTCCTCGCTCACGTCGTCATGAGTCCGTACGTAGCAGAAACCGATTGTCCGACGTCGATACCCTGAACGAGTGATCGACCTACGTACTCTTCGCGAAAACCCGGACGTCGTACGCGCGGCGCAGAAGCGCCGGGGCGAGTCTGTCGAGGTCGTCGACCGCGTACTCGAGGCCGACGAGCGGCGCCGGTCCTCCATCGCGGAGTACGAGAGCCTGCGGGCCGAGCAGAAGGCCATGGGCAAGCAGATCGCGCAGGCCCAGGGCGACGAGAAGGCCGCACTGCTGGCACGGACGAAGGAGCTCGCCGAGCAGGTCAAGACCGCCGAGGCCGCCCAGACCGACGCGGAGACGGCGTTTCGGGAGATCGCCCTGACGCTGCCCAACCTGGCCGACGAGCGGGCGCCCGAGGGCGACGAGGACGACTTCGTCACGCTCGAGGAGATCGGCACGCCGCGCGACTTCGCGGCCGAGGGCTTCGAGCCGAAGGACCACGTCGAGCTCGGCAAGATCCTCGGTGCGATCGACATCGAGCGCGGTGCGAAGGTGAGCGGGGCGCGGTTCTACTACCTGACCGGCGTGGGCGCGCAGCTCGAGATGGCGCTGATGCACGCCGCGCTCGACCGGGCCGCCGACTGGGGCTTCACTCCGGTGATCCCGCCGGCCCTGGTCAAGCCGCGGGCCATGGAGGGCACCGGGTTCCTCGGCCAGGCCGCCGACGACGTCTACTACCTGCCGAAGGACGACCTCTACCTGGTCGGCACGTCGGAGGTGCCGCTCGCCGCGTACCACTCGGACGAGATCCTCGACGCCGGCTCGTTGCCCCTGCGCTACACCGCGTTCAGCCCGTGCTACCGCCGGGAGGCAGGCTCGTACGGCAAAGACACCAAAGGCATCATCCGGGTGCATTGGTTCGACAAGGTGGAGATGTTCGCGTTCACGACGGTCGAGGACTCGTACGCCGAGCACGAGCGGCTGCTGGCGTACGAGAAGAAGTGGCTGACCGACATGGAGCTGCCGTTCCGCGTCATCGACGTGGCGACCGGCGATCTCGGCACGTCGGCGGTGCGCAAGTTCGACTGCGAGGCGTGGATCCCGACGCAGGGGAAGTACCGCGAGCTGACGTCGACGTCCAACTGCACCCAGTTCCAGGCCCGCCGCCTCGACATCCGGATCCGCGGTGAGCGCGGCACCGAGCCGGCCGCGACCCTCAACGGCACGCTGTGCGCCTCGGCCCGGTCGATCGTGGCGATCCTCGAAAACCACCAGCAGGCCGACGGCTCGGTACGTGTACCCGCCGCGTTGCAGCCCTACCTCGGCGGCCGGGACGTGCTGGAGCCCGTCGCGTGAGCCAGCCGTACGAGCTGGTCGCTCTCGACGTCGACGGCACGATCGTCGACTGGGAGAACCAGATGACGTCGACCGTGCGCGAGGCGGTCCGGGCCGTCGCCGCGTCGGGCGTGCACGTCGTGCTGTCCACGGGGCGGTCGGTGCCGGGGGTCATGGACGCGGCCGACAAGCTCGGCTTCGACGACGGCGTCGCCGTGGCCAGCAACGGTGCGGTGACGATGTCGTACCGGCCCGTCGAGGTGCTGTCGACCATCACGTTCGACGCCCGCGAGACGGTCAAGCTGCTGCTCGAGCACGTGCCGGACGCCGCGGTCGCGGTCGAGGAGATCGGTCGCGGCTATCGGATCAACAAGCCGTTCCCGGAGGGCGAGATCTCCGGCGAGATGGTCCTGCAGAGCGTCGACGAGCTGGTCGCCGAGCCGGTGACGCGTGTGATCATCCGGAGCCCCGACCAGTCGGCCGAGGAGTTCATCGAGCTGGCCGAACGGCTCGGCCTGCACGGCACCAACTACTTCGTCGGCTACACCGCCTGGCTCGACCTGGCGCCGAGCGGAGTGACCAAGGCGTCCGGCCTGGAGTCGATCGCGGTCCGGCTCGGGGTCGAACGGTCGAAGGTGCTGGCCATCGGCGACGGCCGCAACGACCTCGAGATGCTGCGCTGGGCGGGCCGCGGCGTGGCGATGGGGGCGGCGCCGGTCGAGGTGCAGGACGCCGCCGACGACGTGACCGAGACGGTGGAGAACGACGGGGTCGCCAAGGAGTTGGCCCGCTGGTTCTGAGGCGCATGCGGGGCGCGGTGGCACGGCGTCGGGGTCCCGGTCGCCTCCGTGCCGACCTTCTGTGCGGGGCGCGCGGCGCCGGCCAAGTGTTGGCGCGAATCCGCAGGCCGAGCCCGGTGTTGGTGCGAGATTGCGCCAACACTCCCGGCCGGAGTACGCCCCGCGTCAGTCCCGGTCGGTCTCGACGATCCCGTCGAACGTGTCGAGGACGTCGTCGACCGTCGGGAGCTCGGGGTCCTTCGGGGCGGGACGCTCCGCCTCGGCCTCACCGGCGGCCTCGCGTCGGGCCCGGCGCAGGTGGCGCTTGACCGTGGACAGCGAGCACTCGAGGCGGGAGGCGAGCTCCTCCAGCGACTCGTCGGGGTGCGCCGCACGCATCGCCAGCACGGTCTCGTGATCGATCGGGCGCCGTTCGCCGCGTACCCCGGCGGCGGCGTCCAGGTCCTCCGGCGCGACGGAGATCTCTAGCTCGGTCCGGATCTGCTTGCGCTCGCGCGGGGTCGTACAGCCGACGAACCCGGCGACGTCCACCTGGGCGACCGCCGTGTAGAGGCAGTCCACGAACAGCGGGCACGAGGCGCAGGCGTCGCGGGCCTGCCGCAGCAGGTCGCGATACTCCGTCCAGACGGCCTTGGTGACCTTCGAGCGAGCCGGCGGCGCGTCGAGCAGCGGATGCAGGAAGAGGTCCGGGTTGGTCGCGCACTCGGGCTCCACGGACTCGCCGGGCGGCAGTGCGGCCGGCGAGGGCTGGATGGCGAAACGCATCGGAGTTTCCCCGAGGGAGCTGCGGGTGTCGGTCAGCTCACCCGCGCTGACCAGGACACGGGCGGCCCGGACGAGCCGCGCGGGACCCGTCTCGGACCCTAGACCGCACCCTCAGCGCGATCTAGTCGCACCGGCGAGCGTACTCACAGATACATCCCGCCGCCATGGGCCTGGTCGGATTCCTTCGCCGGACCTTCCCGCTCGCCGCGGCCGCCCGGTCCGCCGGGGGCCATGCCGGGAGCCATCCCGGCCGGAAGCGCCCGGCGCATCTGCTCGAGCTGGGCCCGGGCCGCCATCTGCTGGGCGTAGATCGCGGTCTGGATGCCGTGGAACAGGCCCTCGAGCCAGCCGACGAGCTGGGCCTGGGCGATCCGCAGCTCGGCGTCCGACGGCGTCTCGGACGTGAACGGCAGGCTGAGTCGCTCGAGCTCCTCGATGAGCTCCGGCGCCAGGCCGTCCTCGAGCTCCTTGATGGAGGCGGCGTGGATCTCGCGCAGTCGGGCCCGGCTCGCCTCGTCGAGCGGCGCGGACTTCACCTCTTCGAGGAGCTGGCGGATCATGTTGCCGATCCGCATCACCTTCGCCGGCTGTTCGACCAGGTCGGTGACCGACGGCTCCTCCTGCTCGCCCTCCGGAGCAGCGTCGCCCTCGACCGCCATGCCGTCGGGTCCGACGACCACGACGCGGCGAGGCTCGTCGGCCTGCTCGGATTCGTTGGGCTCTTGGGTCATGCCGTCCAGCCTAACCACCGGCCGAAATCGCGCGAGTTCCGACTTGTGGAGGGTGCGGACAGTCGATCACCCTCCATAAGTCGGAACTCAGGCGGCGGTACGCAGCAGGAGCTTGCCGACGTGGGTGCTCGCCTCCATGGTGCGATGCGCCTCACGTACCTCGTCGAGGGCAAACACCTGGTGCACCACCGGGCGTACCTTGCCGGCCTCGATCAGCGGCCACACGTGCTCCTCGACACTCGCGATGATCGTCGCCTTCTCGCCCGCCGGTCGTGGCCGCAGCCTGGTCGCGAGCACGGCACCGCGCTTGTCCTGCAGACGACCCAGGGACAGCTCGCCCGCGGCGCCGCGCTGCGTCCCGATCACGACCAACCGACCGGCGGTGGCGAGCACCTCCACGTTGCGGGGCAGGTACGCGCCGCCGATGATGTCGAGGATCACGTCGGCGCCGTGGCCGTCGGTCGCGGCCGGCAGCTCCTCGACGAAGTCCTGTTGCCGGTAGTCGATTCCGATGTCGGCGCCGAGCTCGGCGCAGCGGGCCAGCTTCTCGGGAGACCCCGCCGTCACGGCGACCCGGGCGCCGAACGCCTTGCCGAGCTGGATCGCCATCGTCCCGATGCCGCCGGCTCCGCCGTGGACCAACAGCGTCTCACCCTCGTGCAGGCCGGCGAGCATGAAGACGTTCGACCAGACGGTCGCCGTGACCTCCGGCAACCCGGCGGCCGACTCGAGGTCGACGCCGGCGGGGACCGGCAGCACTTGCTGGGCCGGGACCGCGACGCGTTCGGCGTACCCGCCCCCGGACAGCAGGGCACAGACCTCGTCACCAGGCTTCCACCGCGCGACGTCGGCGCCGACAGCGGACACCACGCCGGAGCACTCGAGACCGAGGATGTCGGAGGCGCCGGGTGGTGGCGGATAGAGCCCTCGACGCTGCGCCAGGTCGGGAAAGTTGACCCCGGCCGCCACCACGTCGATCACGACCTCGTCGGGTCCGGGCTCGGGATCGGGCCGCTCTCCGATCGTCAGTACGTCGACGTCACCGGCTCCATCGCATTCGACGACTCGCATGGGGTCAGCCTGGCGTACTCGCGTTGGCGTCGATCAGCCGGCGCACCGCGTCGGTCGCCGCCGTGACGTCGTCGGGACTGCCGTCGCGCTGGGCCGCGGCGTACCCCACGAGGAACGTCGTGAGCGGCGCCGCCGGCCGCGCGATCTCGTGGGCGGCGTCCCGGGCCAGGTTCAGAACCTCGTCGAGATCCATCGCCAGGTCGGTCCCCAGCTCGGTCTGGACCGCGTCAACCCACTCGTGCAGCGTCATGACCCCTCCTGAAGGGCTGAGAAATCCCCGGCCGTGTCGATGTCGTCGGTCTCGCGACCCTGGACCGGCACCGGACGCAGCCGGAGGTCGGCGAGCAGTTCGTGCATGGCCGCATCGTGCCAGGTCGGTCGCGACCGCGCCGCCCGGCGCAGTGCCGCGGTGTCGACGGCGCAGGTCAGGTGCTGCCGCCGGCCACCGGAGTCGACGAGGATCGCACCGTCGAACGGATCGGCGCCGGCGCCCGCCGTCGTCGCGTCGAGCAGGCGGCGTACGGTCGCGCCGGCCAACCGGGGGAGATCGCCCGCGAGCAGCACCACGATCGGTGCGGCGACCAGCTCCAGACCCGCGACGACCGCGGCGGCCGGCCCTCCTCCGGTGGGTTCTTCGCGGGCCCATCGCACCGGCACCGCGACCGGTCTCGGCTTCCCGACGACGACCCGGTGCTTCGCGTCGGCGACGGCGGTCAGGACGCGGTCGAGCAGCGGTACGCCCTCGACCTGCAGCCGGGTCTTGTCGGCACCGGTACCGAGGCGGCTCGACCGGCCGCCGGCGACGACGATCGCGGCGTAGTCCATGGCGGCAGGATCGGCCCCAGCGGCGTCGGCCGCCACGGCGTCGTCGGCTCCAACGGCGTCGGCCGCCGCGTCGGTCGGGCCATCCGCCTCCGGCATGGGCCCAGTCTCGCCGTCGGCGGTGTTTGGCGACCACCCGGGCCCGGGTATGGGTTCGTCGAGGTCCGCCGTCATCTGGAGCCCAGCTCACTCGGAGGCAGCATGATCGCGAACGCAACCCGCCGGATCGGAGTCGGCGTGCTGGCGACGGCCGGGATGGTCACGGCGTCGCTCGCCGCGACCGCCGCGCCGGCGACGCCGCATGCGGAGGGCGACTCGAATGCCCCGGCCAGCGCCCCGGCGGCCGTGGTCGACTTCACCCGGGCCGACCTGGAGGCGATGTTCCCCGGGCGGGTCGGCGATCCCGCCATCGTCGACGAGGGTCTGCCGACGCTCAACCAGGCGATGCTCGACGCGGGGATCACGACGCCGTATCGGCAGGCGGCGTTCCTCGCCACGATCGCGCACGAGTCGATCTTCGAGTACAACATCCGCGAGATCGGCGACACCCGGCCGTACGGCGGTCGCGGCTACATCCAGCTCACCGGCGACTTCAACTACGGACCCGCCGGGGACTACTTCGGGATCGACCTGCTCGGCAACCCGGACCTCGCGCTGTCGCTGGAGTGGAGCGCCCCGATCGCCCGGTGGTACTGGACCGTCGCCCGCGACATCAACCCGATGGCCGACGCCCTCGACATGGGTGCGGTGAACGCCGCGATCGGCTACCCGGCCGGCGAGGAGGACAACCGGCGTTGCGACTCGTTCAAGTCGGCGCTGCAGTACCTGACCGGGTCGGTCCCGGCCGGCGTCAACTGCACCCGGCCGGCGGCGTACCGCGGTGACACCCGCGACCTGAGCCGCGCCGAGTGGGAGGCCCTGGGCGACTGGTAGGGCACGCGCGGACGCCCGCGCCCGCGGCAGCCTGCCCGCCTACCGTGGGCGGCATGCCCCGCGACCTCGCCACGCTCCCGAAGGCGCATCTGCATCTGCACCTGACCGGAGCGATGCGGCCGGCGACGCTGCGCGAGCTCGCCGCGACGTACGGCCTGCCGGTGCCCGACCACGACGCTCGCGACGTACGCGAGTGGGCGCAGTTCCAGGCCCGGTACGACGCGGCGCGGGCGGCGATCCGTACGTCGGACGACGTTCGGCGGGTCGTCCACGAGGCGGCGGCCGACGACGCGGCCGACGGCTGCGCCTGGCTGGAGATCCAGATGGATCCGACGGCGTACGCACCGGCGCTCGGCGGGCTGCCGGAGGCGTTGGAGGCGGTGCTGGCGGCCGCGGCCGACGCCCCGATCCCGACCGGCGTCGTCGTCGCGTCGAGCTGGGCCCGGTCGCCCGACCACGCGGTGCGCCTGGCGCGGTTGGCGGTGGCGTACGCCGAGGCCGGCGTCGTGGGCTTCGGCCTCTCGAACGACGAGCGGCGCGGCCGGGTCGCCGACTTCGTGCCGGCGTTCCGGATCGCCACCGACGCGGGTCTCGTCGGGACGCCGCACTCCGGCTTCTACACCCCGGCAGCGCACGTCCGCGACTGCGTCGAGCAGCTGCGCGCCGGCCGGATCGGCCACGGCACGTCGGCCGCGACCGATCCGGCCACGCTGGACCTGCTCGCGCGGCGGCAGGTCGCGTTGGAGATCTGTCCGACCTCGTACCCGCCGCTCGGCGTGCACCGGCTCGACGAGATCCCGGTCCTCGACCTGCTCGAGGCCGGCGTCCCGGTGGCGTTGGCGAGCGACGACCCGCTGCTGTTCGGCGTCGGGCTCGCCGGGCAGTACGCGATCGGCCGCGACGCGTTGCGGCTGACCGACGACCAGCTCGCCCTGATCGCCGAACACGGCATCCGCGCGTCGGCCGCACCCGCCGACGTCCGACAACGGCTCCTCGAGGAAGTGGAACACTGGCGCCGAGGAGCAACGCCTTGACCGCGATTGCGGGACGGTGGCGGTCTCGACGCCCGGCCGGACGATCACCATCCCGCAATCGCGAGGTGAGAGGAGGCACCGATGCGGGTCGCGCTGATCCAGTTCGCCGCCAGCACCGACTCCGAGCGCAACCGGGCCGTCGTACGGGACCGCCTGGCCGGGCTCGAGGGCGCCGGGATCGACCTCGTCGTGCTCCCCGAGGGCGCGATGCACGACTTCGGTGCGACCGGTGACGACCTGGCCGCGGCCGCCGAGCCGGTCGACGGACCGTTCGTGGCGATGCTCGCCGACCAGGCCCGCCGGCTCGACGCCACCCTGATCGGGCACATCTTCGAGCGGCACGAGTCGGGCGGCCTGCCGTACAACACCGCCGTCGTGGTCGCCCCCGACGGGTCGGTGCGCGAGGCGTACCGGAAGATCCACCTCTACGACTCCTTCGGCTACGTCGAGTCGAAGCGGCTGTCGGCCGGTCCGGTCCGGCCCGTCGTCGCCGACGTCGCGGGGCTCCGGATCGGCCTGCTGACCTGCTACGACCTGCGCTTCCCCGAGCTCGCTCGGCTGCTCGTCGACGCCGGTGCCGAGGTGCTGGCCGTCCCGACCGCCTGGGTGCGTGGGCCGCTCAAGGAGGACCACTGGGAGACGCTGCTGCGAGCCCGCGCGATCGAGAACACCGTGTACGTCCTCGGCGCGGCGCAATGCGGGGCGAACTACACCGGCCGCAGTCT